>JACCEB010317725.1_pt1 | contig 41717 bp, 37 predicted proteins | sample 7454761 | NCBI WGS metagenome assembly JACCEB01 (sample SAMN15323454, study PRJNA562643) | freshwater metagenome | isolation source: river surface water | place: USA:Blue River Watershed | collected 2017-08-18
AATCCCAAGATTGATGTCCGTGTGATTTGGGTCAACAGCTGGTACGACCCGGGCAAAGAGCGCGAAGCAGCACTCACCCTGATCGCTCAAAAAGCAGATGTGTTAACCCACCATACCGATTCAACGGCGGTAGTTCAGGCCGCTGAAGAGAAGGCGGTGTTTGCGTGCGGCTATCACTCGGATATGTCCAAATATGGCCCCAAGGCTCACCTGACTGCGACCACCCATCACTGGGGCGCCTACTACACCAAGATTGCCCAGGAGGTGATTGCGGGCACCTGGAAAGCGGGCACCATCTGGGGCGGCATGAAAGATGGCTTCATCAAGATGGCTCCGTTGAACGCAAGCATTCCGGCAGCGGTCAAAGATCAGGTCACCAAGGTTGAGGCGGATATCCGTGCAGGAAAGTTCCACCCCTTCTCGGGATCGGTGATGGATCAGGACGGCAAAGAGCGCCTTGGCGCTGGCAAGACGATGTCGGATGATGAGCTCGGTAAGATGAATTACTACGTGCAAGGCGTGACTTCGAAACTACCGAAGTCTTGATCGCAGGAGCAGTTTCGGTGTCCGTTGGCATCCGCGGACACCTTGTTCATTTCCCCTCCGATCCGTCGTCAGGCGGATCGGAGGCGGTTCAGAATTTTTCCGATGGTGTTCTGATTATTGAGTCAGGCCGGATCGCTGCATGCGGATCGTACGCGGCCCTTGCCGAGCGCTATCAGGCCTGCGATGAGCGCTATCACTATCCGGATCGTTTTGTTTTGCCGGGTTTCGTGGATACGCATACCCATTTCGCCCAGACCGATATCATCGCGAGCCCTAGCCCTTCGTTGCTGCACTGGCTTGAGCACTATACGTTTCCCGAGGAAGCGAGGTTTTCCGACCCAAATCATGGGCAAGTAGTCGCGCAATTCTTTATTCAGGAACTGCTTCGCCAGGGCATCACCACAGCCTCTGTCTTTGCGACCGTGCATCCTGAGTCTTGTGAGGCAATCTTTCAGGCTGCAAATGCCTGTGCGATGCGGATTATCGCTGGCAAAGTGTTAATGGATCAGAATGCGCCCGACTTTCTCTGCGATACCGCAGAGGGCGGAATAGAGGCAGCCCGCGCTTTAGTTGAACGTTGGCATGGCCGCGGGCGGCTGCGTTACTCAGTGACACCACGATTCATTCCAACATCATCTGAAACGCAGCTGAGGCTTGCTGCCGCTCTTTATCACGAAATCCCGGATCTGCACCTGCAATCTCATGTTGCTGAAAATGAAGATGAAATCGCTTGGGTGAAGCGGCTGTATCCAAAGTCGCGAAGCTATCTGCAGGTGTATCAGGATTTTGGTCTTTTGGGACCGCGCGCGACTTACGCTCACTGCATCTGGTTTGACGATGACGATCGCAGGCTGATGGCTGCAACACAGACTGCGGCCGCGTTTTGTCCGACCTCAAATTTGTTCTTAGGCTCTGGCTTATTTGATTTGGCATCTGCTCGGTCGCATGGCCTAACGGTGGGGTTGGCCACGGATGTTGGCGGCGGCACGAGCTTTTCGATGCTGCGCACAATGCAAGAGGCCTACAAAGTTGCTCAGTTAAAAGGCCTGACGATGACGGCAGAGGAGTGTTTTTATCTGGCGACTCTGGGCGGGGCGAAGGCTTTGGGGCTCGATTCCATGATTGGCAGTTTTAAACCCGGTAAAGAGGCCGATGTGATTGTGATCAACCCAGAGGCGACAGCCCTTTGCAGTCGCCGGATGCAGTCGACCAAGACGCTTTCCGAGCAGCTTTTTGTGACCATGATGTTGGGCGATGAACGCATGATCGAGCAGACCCATATTCTGGGCCGGCCGATGCAAACAATAGAACCAGAAGGAGCGGCCCATGCCAATTGATCTTGAAGAAATTCAGCGTGTCCGTGATGAGGCCGATTGCTTAATGACCGCTCAGCAAGTGGATGGAGCAATTTCTGAGGTCGCCCGGCAGATTACAGCGCGGTTAAAAGGCGAAAATCCAATGGTCTACTGCGTGATGAATGGCGGCCTGATTTTCGCAGGCCAACTGATCCCAAAGCTGGATTTCCCGCTGGAAGTTGCCTATCTGCATGCCACCCGCTACGGCCATGCTTTAACCGGCACTTTTCTCGATTGGCGAGTGCGGCCCAGCCATGATCTGAAAGGCCGTTCTGTTTTGGTAATTGACGACATTTTGGATGAGGGCCACACGCTGGTCGCGATTGTGGATCACTTGAAGTCAGAGGGTGCGCGAGAAGTTTTAACCGCGGTGCTGATCAATAAGGTCCATGACCGCAAGGCGCGGCCCGGACAGCGGGCCGATTTCAGTGGCTTGGATGTCGAAGACCGTTATCTGTTCGGCTGCGGAATGGATTACAAAGGCTATTGGCGTAATCTGCCGGGGATTTATGCTTTAAAGGGCTCCTGAGGCTGAAAGAATCAAGGCTATGACATCGTTTTGTAATCTCAGCGGCAAGCGTGGTTTAGTTTTAGGGATCGCAAATGAACACAGCATTGCCGGCGCAGTGACACGCGCACTCCATAGCCATGGTGCTAAATTAGTCGCAACTTGTTTAAACGAAAAAGCAGTGCCTTATGCGAGCGCAGTCACGGCTCCGCTTGGCGTCACTTTGAAAACTTGTAACGTCTCCGAGGAAGGTCAGCTTGAGCTGGCAATGCGCGAGGCAATCCAAGAGCTTGGCGGAATTGATTTCGTGGTTCATTCAATTGCCTGGGCGCCACTAGAGGATCTACACGGCCGTGTGATCGATAGCTCACGCGAAGGATTTGAGAAAGCCATCACCATTTCTTGCCACTCCTTTGCTGAGCTTGGCAGGCTCGCTCTGGCCCACATGACCGAGGGCGGGAGTCTCATTACGATGACCTATCACGGCTCACGTGAAGTTGTTCCGAGTTATGGGGTTATGGGTCCGATCAAGGCGGCACTCGAATCCTTGGTGCGGTATATGGCAGCGGAGTGCGGACCCTCCGGAATCAGGGTTCATGCGATTTCACCGGGCCCGATTCCAACGCGGGCTGCCTCGGCCTTGCAGAGCTTTGATCAGCTGATGGCTGATGTCGCCAAGCGCAGTCCCCTCGGTCGATTGGTATCGCTTGAGGAGATCGCTAACCTTACGACTTTCCTTTGCTCAGATGAATCTTCCGGTATGACTGGGCAAACCATTTATGTCGATGCTGGGTTTAATATAGTTGCCTGAGCTGAGTAAAACAATCTCTACAGGAGTGGATAGTGAATCAATATATGGCACCCTCGCTTTGTGAGTCTCGTCGCCGTCCGTTGTGGTCGGCAATTGCAGTGATTGCCGCGATGTTTCTGCTCGGCATCGGATTTCCATACGGCTCTGTAGCCGCCCAAGGCTTTCCTTCGCAGACTGTACGAATTGTGGTACCTACTCCTCCCGGCAGCTCTGTAGATGTGGCGGCCCGCTTGATTTCGGAGCGACTACGCGAGCGTTTGGGTCAGCCCGTCATCATCGAGAACCGGCCCGGCGCGGGCGGCACCATTGCGGGCGGCGAGGTCGCCCGGGCAGCCGCAGACGGTCACACGTTATTTGCCGGATTCAATGGTCCGCTGGCGAGTGCACCTTTGCTCTTTTCCAAGATGACTTATCGCCCTTTGGAGAGCTTCGTTCCGATCATTACGACGGTCTCTCAGCCCCATGTGTTGGTTGTCAACGCCCAGCATCCTGCAAAGAATCTCAACGAGTTCATCGCCTCGGTGCGCAGTGCGCCGGGCCGGTATAACTATGCATCGGTGGGCAACGGCAGTGCATCCCACCTCACCATGGAACTGTTGAAATCCAGAGCAAATCTCGCCATCGTGCATATCCCCTACACGGGAGGTCCGGGGGCGACGCAGGCGCTGGTAGCGGGAGACGTCCATGCGCTGTTTACCGCTTATGTCAATGTAAGGCCGATGGTCAGCGCGGGCCGTCTGAGGGTACTTGGTATCGCAGAGTCGAAACGCTCTCCTGCGCTCCCGGAGGTGCCCACGTTCGCGGAGCAGGGCTTTGCTGGCATTGATGCCCCGCTGTTTAATGCAATCGTGGCGCCCGCTGGCACTCCCGCATCTGTTGTGGCGCGACTGAATCGGGAAATCGGTGAAATCCTCATGCTAGACGACACGCGAAGCAAGCTCGCGTCGGGGGGCATGGATGTGATTGGCGGGTCTCCTGAGCAGCTTGCAGCCCTCATGAGGGCTGAGGCACAGCGCTGGCAGCCTGTGGTCGAGCGCCTCGGTTTGCGGCCCGATTAAGCTTTTTGCCTGCATCTCCCCTCTTGCGACAGCCGTTTTGCGGGTTTTCCAGGGGGGTGAAGAAGTGTCGCAGACAGGGCACTGTCGATATCCTAGAGACTCGATCGCTTAATCTTTGAAGCAGACGGAGTTGCCATGCGTATTTTGACGTTGATTGTTAGCCTGATAGCAGCATTGTCGTTGACTGCGACGCCTGCCACAGCAAAAACATTTCGTTGGTCATTTGCAAGTGATATTCCCTCAATGGATATCCACTCCCAAAACAATGCCCTGGCCAATATGGTCCACGGCGCGATCTATGAAAGCCTTGTGATCTATAACAGCCGAACCTTTGCTCCTGAGCCGTTGTTAGCCACGGGGTGGACCGAGGTGAACCCGCGGCAAATGAGGTTTACGCTGCGACAGGGCGTGCGATTTAGCGATGGCAGCGCTTTTAGTGCCGACGATGTGGTGTTTTCGATCAATCGGGCAATGGCGAAAACATCCAACTACCATATCTATACTCAAGGAATTGATCGAGTGGTCAAGGTGAATAATCTGACCGTCGACATCTTTCTTTCGGTACCCAATCCGGTTCTAATTCGCCAGCTCACCGAGCTCAGAATGATGAGCAAGGCCTGGGCGGAAAAAAATAACGCGGTGGAGCCCAAAGATCTGAAGACAAAAGATGAGCCTTTTTCCCATCGCAACGCAATGGGCACCGGACCGTATCTTCTGAAGTCGTGGCAGCCCGATCAGCGTATGGTTCTGGTTCGAAATCCGAACTGGTGGGGTGCCGGAAAGTTCCCGACCAATGTTGAAGAGATCATCTTCCTGCCAATTCGTTCAGATGCAACACGTATGGCCGCTTTGTTTTCCGGCGAGATTGATTTCGTGCTCGATCCTACCCCGCAAGACCTACCAAGGGTCCGCGGGAATTCTACCCTTCAGCTGATCGAGGGCCCCGAGAATCGGACGATCTTCCTTGGGATGGATCAGTTTCGAGATGAATTGCCCGGCAGCAACATCAAGGGTAAAAACCCCCTGAAGGATGTCAATGTGCGGAAGGCGCTTTACCAGGCGATTGATATCGAGAATATTCATAAGGTTGTTATGCGGGGTCAGGCGCAAATCACAGGAGCGCTCGTTGCGCCGCAGGTAGACGGCTGGACTGAAGGGGTCCATCGTCGCCATGCTTATGACCCCAAAGAGGCCACTCGACTACTGGCAGCGGCGGGATACCCCAATGGCTTCGAGGTCGATTTCGCATGCCCCAATAATCGTTACGTCAATGATGAGCAGATCTGCCAGGCCATTACCGCAATGTGGGCCAAGGTGGGAGTACGTGCGAAGCTGAGAACCCTGCCGCTGGTTACCTACTTCCCGATGATCCAGCGTCATGAGGCCAGTATCTACATGTTGGGATGGGGTGTGCCGACATTTGATGCTTTGTACTCGCTGCAATCGCTGGTTCGCACGAAAACGACTGGCGCTGATGGAAATTACAATGTGGGCCGATACAGTAATGCGAAGATGGATCAGATTGTGGATCGTATCAAGACTGAAACAGACTCGCTGATTCGAAAGCGTCTTATGTCAGAAGCCTTGCAGCTTCAGAACGATACAGTTGCGCATATTCCATTGCATAATCAATTTATTCCGTGGGCTGCGAAGAAATCTATCGAGACCGTACACCGTGCCGACAATCGAATCGATTGGCGTCTAACTGTAGTCCGTTAATAGGCCATTTTTATTGATGGATAACGATCTGTAGCCTTGCTCGATATCAATGTTGGTTTTTCTGCTCGAGCGAGTGCTGCAGTGCCTATTGGTGCTGCTTGCGGTTGCGTTAATTGCGTTTTTGCTCTTCCAATATGTGGGCGATCCGGTACTGTTTATACTCGGGCAGGATGCGACCGAGGAGCAGGTCAGCGCCCTTCGCGAATCACTTGGGCTCGATCAGCCTGCATTAGTTCAGTTTGGGTATTTTCTGCTTAATGCAATGCAGGGTGAGTTTGGGCTGAGCCTTCGGCAGGGCATTGCTGTCTCGACCCTGATTGCCGAGCGTCTTCCTGCAACCCTAGAGCTGTCGATAGTGGCCGCCGTCATCGCGCTTTTCGTTGGAATTCCGATGGGGGTATACGCAGCTATTCGCAGAGGATCCGCCTTGGCCCAAGTCTTTATGGCGATCTCCTTGCTCGGGGTCTCACTGCCCACATTCTTGATTGGTATTTTTCTCATCCTCCTTTTTTCTGTTGCATTGGGTGTCTTACCAAGCTTTGGCCGGGGGGAGGTCACGAGTCTTTGGGGGTTCACCACCGGACTTTTTGGCTGGGGCGGAATCAAGCACTTGATACTGCCGTCCATCACGCTTGCAGTTTTTCAGCTAACTCTGATTATGCGGCTCGTTCGAACGGAAATGCTGGAGGTTCTTCGGATGGACTACATCCGGTTCGCGCGGGCAAGAGGCCTCAGGCAGCGGTCGATCTATTTCGGGCACGCATTGAAAAATACGCTTGTACCCGTGATTACCATCACCGGACTGCAGCTCGGAGGACTGATTGCCTTCGCCATCATCACTGAGACTGTTTTTCAGTGGCCGGGGATGGGACTGCTCTTTATTCAGGCGGTCAATTTCGCTGATATTCCCGTCATGGCCGCCTATTTATGCTTAATTTCAATCATTTTTGTAGTAATCAATCTTATCGTTGACCTTCTGTACTTCACGGTGGATCCTCGTTTGAGAGTTCAACTCGGCTAGAAATTACTTTAAGAAGTTATCGAGAACCCGCACGTGCTAAGAAATTTTTTCGATAGTGATATTGGCTACAGTTTTCGCTCCTCACCGGTAGCGATTGGTTCTTCGTTAATTGCAGTGCTCTGTGGTTTGGGCGCTGCGCTGAGTGGTCTGATCGCCCCTCACAACCCATTTGATCTCGCAAGTCTTATTCTTTCGGATGCACGATTACCCCCGGCTTGGAGTGAAGGTGGATCTTGGCGGTATGTCTTAGGCACCGATGACCAGGGTCGTGACATGCTGTCTGCGATTCTCTATGGCATGCGGATATCCCTGCTCGTCAGCGTCGTCTCGGTGGCGCTTTCTGTTCTGATTGGAACTTCTCTGGGGCTCCTCGCTGGGTATCTCGGCGGCTGGCTCGACGCATTTCTAATGCGTTTGTGTGATGTTATGTTGAGCTTTCCTGCGATTCTTATCGCGTTATTGATAGCAGGCGTTGGTCGTGCACTTTTTCCTGACGCCCATGAATCGTTGGCCTTTGGGGTCTTGGTGCTTTCGATTACGCTTCCAGGATGGGTTCAATACGCCCGTACGGTCCGTGCATCGACATTGGTTGAATCTCGGAAAGAGTATGTACTCGCCGCCCGTTTAATTGGAGTGAGCTCCGCTCGAATTGTCTATCGTCATGTGCTTCCGAATGTGGTTGGGCCAATTTTGGTTTTGGCCACTATACAAATAGCAACCTCGATTATTACCGAAGCGACACTTTCATTTTTAGGTGTAGGCGTACCCCCGACGTCCCCGTCTCTGGGAACGCTAATTCGAATCGGAAACGACTATCTATTTTCTGGGGAGTGGTGGATTCTTGTTTTTCCAGGGGTAGCACTTGTCATTTTGGCAGTTTCGGTGAATTTGTTAGGCGATTGGATGCGTGATGCGTTTAATCCTCGTCTGCGAATGGGACGATAGAGTATCCAGATGACAGTATCGTTACTTCGCGTCGATCAGCTCGTGGTGGAGTTCCCCACTCGCGACTCAACGCTGCGTGCTCTTGACCGAGTCTCTCTTGAAATTTCTGCTGGCGAAATTCTTGGACTCGTAGGGGAGTCTGGTGCTGGCAAGTCGATAACTGGATTGGCCACCATAGGATTGCTTGATCCGCCGGGCCGCATCTCCTCTGGGCAGGTATTGCTCCAGGGCGAGCGTATTGACAACTTATCGGAGCAAGAGCTTCAAACCATACGTGGCCGAAAAATTGGCGCTATTTTTCAAGATCCGCTTACCGCCCTCAATCCTCTGTATACAGTTGGTCAGCAGCTGGTCGAGACGATTCGGACACACTTACACCTGACAGTCTCACAGGCAAGAGCTCGGGCTATCGAGTTGCTAAAGGAAACTGGAATACCGGCTGCCGAGGAGCGTATTGACCATTATCCCCATCAATTTTCTGGGGGAATGCGTCAGCGTGTTGTAATCGCTTTAGCACTTTGTGCTGAGCCGGCGCTGGTGATCGCAGATGAGCCCACCACTGCGCTGGATGTCTCAATACAGGCTCAGATCATTGGACTGCTCCGGGAGGCCTGCCGTCAGCGTGGTGCCGGAGTCATGCTGATCACGCATGATCTCGGAGTCATTGCGGAGACATGCGATCGTGTGGCGGTCATGTATTCGGGCCGAGTGATTGAGCAGGGGCCGGTTGCGGATGTCATCCATCGACCCAGCCACCCGTATACCGTTGGTCTGATGGCAGCGATTCCGACGCTCGATCAACGCCGAAAACGCTTATCGCATATTCCGGGCAACATGCCCCGACTCGATGGTCTGCCTAGTGGATGTGCTTTTCATCCTCGGTGTGTACTCTCGGATGATCGCTGCGCCTCCCAGCGCCCCGAATTAGACCGGCTGGAAAAGAACCGGGATGTCGCATGCTGGCGCAGTGAAAACGCCCGTACTCTAATGGGTGAAACGGAAATCCAGGATAAGGCGCCTCAAGCTGATCGGCAGGCAGAATCGTCCAACGTTGATCAACGCCCACTCGTTGCGATTCGAGGACTCTATCGAACCTTTGATGTCAGCCCCTCTTGGTTAATACGGCTTATCTATCGCCGACCGCGCCTTCAGCTTCGCGCGGTGATGGACATACAGCTCGAACTTTCCCGTGGGGAGACATTCGCATTGGTGGGGGAGTCGGGCTGCGGAAAAACGACTCTGGCGCGCGTTGTGGTGGGGCTCGATTCGCCCACTCAGGGTGAGGTCCGCTCTGATGGGGTCGGCCTTCATGCGACGCTGCGATCTGGTCGGTCTAGAGACCTTCGGCAAAAAATCCAAATGATATTTCAGGATCCATACTCAAGCCTTAATCCGCGATGGTCGGTGCACCAGATTGTGGCAGAGCCACTGTATGAGTACGGACTGGCGCTGAGCAGAGAGGAAGCGGTCCGCCAGGTGGACGAGCTCCTGACTGCAGTTGGTCTTTCGCCGGCTGACCAGAGAAAATATCCCCATCAGTTTTCGGGTGGACAACGTCAGCGCATCTCAATTGCTCGAGCACTTGCCGCGAATCCAGAATTTCTTGTCTGTGATGAGCCGACGTCCGCGCTGGATGTCTCTGTGCAAGCGCAGATACTAAATCTGATGCAGGACCTCCAGACAAGACTTGGCCTTACTTATCTGTTGATTTCCCATAATCTAGCCATCGTTCAACATTTCAGTGATCGGGTTGGGGTGATGTATCTCGGGCAGATTGTCGAGCAGGGTGTTACCGATGCTGTATTCACGAATCCGCGGCATCCGTATACACGGCTCTTGATGGACTCTATTCCGCGATTGGCTGTTCCTGATCGAGCGCGTATCCCCATACAGGGGGAAGTTCCTAATCCGCTGACGCCGCCCTCGGGTTGTGTCTTTCATCCGCGCTGCCCCCATGCACAGTCACGTTGCCGCTCAGAGAGTCCCCTTTTAAAGGTAGCAGGGGATCGGCGATTGGCCTGTCATGCTGTTGAAGAGGGAAGACTGTGAGTGCATTTGAATGACTAATCTTGAGCAATAGCGATGGACTTAAGTCGATTTCCAAGGCGCATTTATACGACTCATCCCACGCCGATAGAGTACTTGCCGCGACTGACCGAGGTACTGGGTGGGCCGAAAATTTGGATTAAGCGCGATGACATGCTGGGCCTTGCTCCAGGTGGCAACAAGACTCGGAAACTCGAATTCTTGTTGGCAGACGCACTCGCACAAGGGGCGGACTGCCTGGTGACTTGTGGTGCCCCGCAGTCGAACCACTGCCGCATCACACTCACTGCGGCGAGAAAAGAGGGCCTGCACTGTCATTTTGTCATCGAGGAGCGGATACCTGGCACCTACTCAGAGACGGCGAGTGGCAATAACTTTGTTTTCCGGCTGATGTCGGTAGATTCGGTTACCGTAGTTCCAGCGGGATCAAATATGGCAGAGGAAATGGAGTTGTTGGCCAAGAAGCTGCGCGGTTTGGGCCATCGGCCATATGTCATTCCTGGCGGCGGATCGAATGCAATCGGAGGGCTTGGCTATGTAGCCTGCGCCCAAGAACTGCAACAGCAGTTCTTTGAGCTTGGCCTGGTTATTGATCGGGTGATTGTAGGTTCTGGAAGTTCTGGAACCCATGGGGGCCTTGTCGCCGGATTTGTCGGAAATCATATTGATATCCCAATTCTTGGGGTGGGAGTCAGTCGAGATCCGCAGGATCAGGAGCCTCTGGTTTACAAGGAAGCCTGCGCTATTGCAGGGCTCTTCCAGAATGCTTTTGTAATTCCTCGTGATCGTATTGTCACCGTTGGTGGCTACTGGCAGCCAAAATACTCGCTACCAAATGCATCGATGATTGAAGCAATAAAACTTTTTGCTTCTACAGAGGGAATTTTATTGGATCCGGTTTATACCGGCAAGGTCGCCGCTGGAATGATTGGCATGATTCGCGAAGGACGATTAAAGACAAGCGAGAATATTCTCTTCATGCATACGGGCGGTGCCACTGCGCTATTCGCCTACGAAAATGTCCTGCGCTAAAACGTAATCAGCACCATTTTTTTGAACTCGAATTCTTATGATGCTATTGTAATCGGCGCAGGCGCGGCGGGTATGTTTTGCGCGGGAGTGCTCGGCCAGCGTGGAAAGCGAATTTTATTACTGGATCACGCCGAAACCCTGGGTGAAAAAATCCGTATCAGTGGTGGGGGTCGATGTAACTTCACGAATCGTGAGTGCAGCCCGAGTCACTTTTTATCGCTGAATCCTGATTTCGCGCATAGTGCCTTGGCCCGCTACTCGCCTGCCGATTTTATTGCCTTGGTGCGTCGTTATCGAATTCAGTTTCACGAAAAACATCGTGGACAGTTATTTTGTGACGAGTCTTCTTATCAGATTATTCAGATGCTACTGCAGGAGTGTCTTCAGGGTGGCGTAGAGATTCGACATCCTGTCGAGGTGAAAGCGGTTATTCAAGCGGGCACCCAATGGCGTGTTGAAACCGGTATCGGCTCGTATAAGGCAAGCTCGATTGTGATGGCTACGGGCGGGCTGCCAGTCCCCGCGATTGGGGCGACTGGATTTGCGCTGGATTTCGCAAAGGGGCTTGGGATACCTGTCGTATCAGTTCGGCCTGGTCTTGTACCGCTGGCTTTTACGTCTGAAACTTTCCGGGGTCTGGAGTTCTTGGCGGGGCTAAGCCTTCCAGTCTTTATCTCGGCCGGTCGAAAAGGAGTGCGATACGGCGCTATGAGATTTGAGGAAGACCTTCTGATGACGCACAAAGGACTATCCGGACCGGCAGTGCTTCAGGCTAGCAATTACTGGGAGGAGGGCGAAGACATCGCCGTAGATTGGTCAGCAGGATTAGATCTTGAGGTCGCATTAGATGAGAAATTAGTCGGCGCGAAGACTGCGGAGGGCGCGCTTGCAACATTTCTTCCCGAGCGTCTTGCCAAAATATTTTCAGAAAAAAACCGCCTACAGGGTAAGAGGTGGGCTGAGATTTCGAGACGGGATCGACAGGCTATGGTCCATCAGATACGAGATTGGCGGGTTAAGCCAGCAGGGACCTTAGGCTGGAGAAAGGCTGAGGTCATGATCGGTGGCATTGATACAGGCGCGCTTGATAGCAAGACCATGATGGCGAAACGTTTTCCAGGCCTTTTCTTTATTGGTGAGTGTGTCGATGTCACTGGCCACCTAGGAGGCCATAATTTTCAATGGGCCTGGGCCAGCGGCCATGCTTGCGCACTGGCAATTTCGGCTTGAAGAGTTGCTGCCATGGCACTGGTGCTGTTGTTGTAGCGCTATCTGGGGCTTTTGGTACGGGATATCAGTCAACCCGAACCCGCCCCGATGTAATGACGGGACGCCAGCGCTCGATATCGGAGGCGATGAGCTTGCCGAATTCCTCAGGAGTGGTTGGCGTCGCAATCGCCCCCTCGGTATTCAGACGCACTTTTAGCGCCTCACTCCCGAGCGCCTCATTCACCGCTCGGTTGAGTTTCATCACGATATCACGCGGCGTTCCTGCTGGGGCGACCAGCCCGTACCATTGGTCGGCCTCGAATCCACGTAGTCCCAGCGCCTCGGCGACTGTTGGAACATCGGGGAGAATATCGAGACGCTTGGGGCTGGATACCGCGAGTGCTGTTAACTGCCCAGAACGAATGTGACCGATCAAGGCGGGCGCTCCGGTGAAGATGAGCTGTACGGAGCCCCCAATCACATCCGCAACGGCAGGTGCAGCGCCCCGGTACGGAATGTGGACCATCGCAACCCCAGCCTGCATTTTGAAGTACTCGGTTGCAAGATGAGCTGCACTGCCGTTACCGCCAGTGCTGTAGTTCAGAGAACCAGGTTTTGACTTGGCAAGCGCGACAAGTTCTTTGAGATTTCGGACGGGGACCGTTTTATTCACTACCATGACGTTTGGCACCCTTGCTACCCAAGCAACAGGCACAAAGTCCTTGATGGGGTTGTAGGGAAGATTAGGATAGAGACTCGGATTTACTGCCAGAGTCCCGATATGGCCCATCAAGAGCGTATAGCCGTCGGCAGCACTCTTCGCGACTCGATCTGACCCAATACTTCCGCCGGCCCCCGCAACATTTTCAATCACAAAACTTTGGCCAAGAGATTTGCTCAGTTCGCTGCCGATTGCCCGAGCCAGAATGTCGGAGCTTCCACCCGGTGTAAATGGAACGATAATTTTGACTGGCTTGTTCGGATAGACCGTCTGTGCATGGCCCGGCGATATCACTGCGACAAAACAGATTATTAAAAAATAAAGCGTCGATTTGATCATGTTTTGATTTATCCTACCCAGAGATCATAGGTGATACCGTTTGCAATCAGTGAGATGACATTTGACTGATTTTCCCGCGATTCTGCAAAGTCGGCCAGAACTTTTTTCCAGCTTTTTTCTGGGTTATTTTGTAGTTGGTCGATCCACCAAGCATAGCCATCTTCATCCGGAGACCGATCCAGTACATTTTGATAAAGACGGGTGAGAAAGTCCCCATTGGTAGGATTGGCGCCATAAAGCGCCCTGAATTCATTGGAGTCAATAAAGCGAGCCGCAACCTCAACAGTGCTCATGCCCCGATCCATCTGTGCAATCCAGTAGCCTAGTCCCACGGTATCACCGGCCATCGGATCGCGATCAAATGCCGCCTTATAGATTCTGTAGGCTTGGCCAGCATTACCGGCAAGATCAAGACCGATTGCCTTGTCGTTGAGAAAAATTCTTTCGTATCCGATCAGTTTTGCAATCGAAAATCCAGCGACATCCACCACAGCCCAGGCGCCATCGCTCATTTTTCGGGCGCTGATTTGGGCGATGGAGTATTCCAAGCGTGCGCCAGTGACTCCTGCTGCTGCCTTGAATTCCGGCAATTTAATCAATTGATCTGCGCCGCTGGAGATTTGGACGTCGCGAACGATGACGGGCGAGTTCGGAACGTTTTCAAATCCGTTATTCGTGGAGACGGGAACTTTTGCGATTGCGTCCACCACTTCTAGTCCTGATGTAATCCGGCCAAATACCGCATAGCCTGGCCGCTCAGCGCTTGAATAATTTAGCCCTGGGTTATCCACTAGGTTTATGAAAAATTGGGAGGTAGCCGTATTGGGTTGATCCGTACGGGCCATACCGACCGTGCCCCGAAGATGGGTTAGCCCGTTATCAGACTCAAGGGAAATCGGTCCCCGTTGAGCAGTTATCTTTGCGCGGCCTTGGGTATCAAAAAGCCCTGCCTGAATTACAAAATTATTAACGACTCGATGAAAAAGTACGTTGTCGTAGTAATTATCAAATGCATAGTGTAAAAAGTTGCCAACGGACAGCGGCGCCTTCTCCGGAAATAACTCGATTGTGATATCCCCGAAATTGGTTGTGATAACTGCCGAGGGCGGTGAGGCCGTTGGGTAGAAGCGGGCGGCCGGCAGTTCGAAATCAAGCAGGTCTAAAGTTTGCATGTGATCGGCAGCAGTATCGATAGGCGTGAGCCAAAGATTATCTATCAAAAGCGACTGAAGATAAGGGCCGGTAGCTCAGGGCGTGACCGTTTATGCGACCCGGCCGAAGCGAACCATAGTGAGTATGACTCCAAGAGTCATCAGAGAGATTGCAATGAGGAGCAGTGGGCCCGTAATTTCGGTCTGACGCTGCTGCCGAAAAATAATTGTTTTCCCCATCGTTTCATAGACGCGATGTAACTCGGTCAAGCTCGCCGCCCCAAAGTAGTCTGCTGAGGTTTCGGCTGCGATGAGTTTTAAAAGATCTTCCTCCAGCCGAACGCGCATTGCTATGCCCTGGGCCCGGAGTACTGCGCCCTGCGGAGTTCCAATACCGACGGTATAAATTCTCACTCCCTGCTGTGCGGCAAGCTTGGCCATGGTGCGCGCGTCTGGCTCCATATTGCCAGCGCCATCAGACAGCATCACGATAGCGAGGCTGTCTCGGGTAGCGGCTGCTGTTTCCGTGGATGTCGGCCCCTTGTATTCACCATTGAGGATTGCTTGGAGAGGAATGCTTCCAGGTGGTAATACCGCGGCGAGCGCCACTGCGATTCCTGCGCCAAGTGCTGAGCCGCGCTGCAATGCAATCCCATCAAGGGCTGAGTAAAGCGCCTCACGGTCTGTCGTCGGCATTTGTGTGACCACTGCTGTTGCAGCGACCGAAACAAGGCCCACCTTCATCGAGGCGGGCTGCTGCTCGATGAATCCACGAATCGCGGCCTTGGCGGCCTCGATTCGGCTGGGGAGCACATCATCAGCACGCATACTGCCCGAGGTATCGAGCACCAGCATGACCGCATCAACGCGCTGCGGCACTAAAATCACCGCCTGCGGACGGGCTGCGGCGAATATCAGCGCAATAATCCCAATCAAAATAAGAATGGCTGGGCCATATCCTGCTCGCTGGGGTGTAGCAAGCTGAGTGAGCCATGTGGCTTGAGTGTTTATGCTTGCTTTCGGGTGTCGTCGCTGAATATAAAGGATCACTAAAAGTGGCAAGAAACATAAGAGCCATAGCATCTGTGGCCAGATCCAGGCAATTTCAGAGAGCTTCATCGCGATGCTCGCATTCCCGAGAGCGTCTTGCGTTTCTTTCTGAAAGCGAGATAGGCCATGAGCTGGCGCAGTAAGGATTCATCAGCGCTCAATTGGAGAAAATCAGCACCTGAGAGTACGCAGGTCTCTCTAATGCTTACCTGGCGCTGCCTCATCAGTTCTTCGTAACGGCCGCGAATTACTGGGTCGCCAGTATCAATAAGGGCCTGCTCGCCGGATTCTGAATCTTGGACTACGAGCATGCCAACATCGGGAAGCTGCATCTCAAGTGGATCAGACACCTGGATACACAGCACATCATGCCGCTGGGCCAGCCGACGTAAGGCTTGCTCCCAGCCGGAAGCGACCCAGAAATCAGAGACAAGAATTACAAGGCTGCGGCGTCGAATCACTGCCAGAGCCCGCTCGAGCATCGGGGTGAGTCTTGTGCTGCTGCCTGAGGCTTCTTTCGATCCAGAGGCAGTGCCGCCAGATGGCTGGACAACCGTGCCCGGGTTATCGGTCTGCAGCCGCATCATCTCAAGCAAACGGACAACATGAGACTGGGCGCTTCCCGGGGGAAGCAAATGCAGCGAGGAGCTGCTGCGGCCATTGTCGAGCATAGCTGCAAGTCGATCGCCATGCCGCACCATAAGGCTAGCCAGCGTCCCGACTGCCTGCTCGACCATCTGTTTTTTACTTGGACCTGCCGACTGAAAAGAAAGTGAATTCGAGGTATCAATCAAAAACCATGCGGTGAGTTCCCGCTCTTCGTGAAATGTGCGCACATGTAAGGTCCCTGTTCTCGCACTGACATTCCAGTCCAGATGGCGGACATCATCACCCGCCTGATACTCGCGGATATCCGACATTCGCATGCCGGTGCCATGAAAAAGTGTCTCGTGATCCCCCTGAAAAATGCCGTCCAAGCGCCGGATGACCGTCCATGAAAGGGTCGGTAATAGCGCTTTCGGCTGGCGGCTACCGCCCGTAGCCAAGGTGCCACGCACCCCACTGTTTGGGGAAGGTGGTGAGATGGCGTTTGGCTTAGCTCGCTGCCGAAACCCGAACATGACCGTCAAATGGTTGATCCGGTGCAGGAACAGCTTGTAATACCTGCATGACGATGTCATCGGCGCTCACACCTTCGGAGAGTGCATCGTAGGAGAGCACCATACGGTGCCGGAGCACATCGGCGGCGATATCAGTCATATCCTGGGGCAGTGCATAGGCACGGCCCCTTAAAAACGCTAAAGCACGCGCTCCTTCAACCAGCCCAATCGTTGCGCGGGGGCTGGCGCCAAATCGTAGGAGCCGGGCAAGATCCGGAATACCAAATCGTGCAGGCTCGCGGGTCGCGCAGACCAGTTGAACTGCATGCTGAATAAGGCGCGCATCGACATGGCCTTCTCGGCAATCCGCTTGCAGCGCAGTTAAGCGCTGCATATCGAGCACCGGCGCTGCCCGGGCGGGAACGCCAGTAAAGCGTTGCGCGATGACAAATTCTTCTTCTTCGCTGGGGTATCCGATAAGGACCTTCATCATGAATCGGTCCATTTGCGCCTCGGGCAAGGGATAGGTGCCCTCAGTCTCAATTGGATTTTGTGTAGCCATCACGAGAAAAGGGTCAGGCACTAAAAACGTCTGGCCCGAGATGGTGACCTGGCGCTCTTGCATGACTTCGAGCAGGGCGCTTTGCACTTTTGCGGGCGCACGATTGATTTCATCGGCGAGCAACAGGTTATTAAATACAGGCCCCAGTACAGTGCTGAATTCAGATGTTTTTTGGTTATAGATCCGCGTGCCGGTCATGTCGGACGGCAGTAGATCGGGTGTGAACTGAACCCGACCGAAACTTCCCTGAAGTGTGCTGGCGAGTGTTTTTACCGTTAAGGTCTTGGCAAGGCCTGGTACACCCTCAATCAGCAGATGGCCGCGGGCGAGCAGCGCAACGAGTACACGTTCAAGGAATCTATCTTGGCCCACGACCACACGCTTAACCTCATACAGCAGCCGCTCCATGAGCGCTGCACTCTCCGAGATGCGCTCTGCGGAGGGCCCCGAAAGCGAGGCCGCCGCAGCGCTGCCCCATGGGTCTCGAGATAGATTCATCACAATGTCCTTTTCAATAAATGGAACAGCCAAAAATGTTGGCGCAGGAAAAACTCAACGCTAAAACGGCGGAATGCCCACTGCGCTAGCGGCACCCTCAATCGTGGTGGCAAATCCGATTCCGATAAAAGTCCCGGATTTAGTTGGATTTAGGATCGCTGTCACGATCCCGATCACTTCGCCTGACATATTGATTAACGGACCACCAGAGTTGCCGGAATTGACTGCAGCATCAAACTGAATTAGGCCGGTTAATGCCGGCCGATCATCACGAGAGCGAAATTCTCGATTCATGCCGGAGACCACGCCAGCGGAGACTGACGGGCCAATGCCAAATGGAAAGCCGATTGCTACAACCTCATCCCCTGGCGATACGCGGGATGTCGAGCCCAGCACGGCCGGCTCGAGGTCATCAGGAATGCGTTGGGGTTTAACGAGCGCGAGATCCTGAGCAGGCATGATGGCAACAATAGTCGCCGGGGATTCGGTGCCATCATGAAACACAACGTCAATCCGTTGCATGCCGTGCACGACATGGAAGTTAGTCAAAAGGGTGCCGTCTTCCATAATCACCACGCCGCTGCCAACGCCCAGCTGCTTTTCCGGACTTTTCGGCCGCTTGGGATCCTGGCCAAAACCTCTCACCCTGACGACTGCGGGCAGCACCGCTTTTGCGGCCCTTGCAGTCCGGGAGGGGAGATCGTTATCCTGAAGGCTGCGCATGACCGCAGCGTCGATGTCTTTTTGGGTGATGGGCTTCGGGGAGTCGCGAAGCGCGGCCGTGAGTGCCAGGCCAAGTCCGAGGGCCAGCCCGCCGATTGAGATGATCCAGTGTGCGGTTTGTTTCATTGTGCGAAACGTTATTAAGCACCCGGACACTTTGGGGCGCATTTAACCAGGAAGCTGAAGTATGCGTTTTTTATGGCCTGAAATGTTGTGGACGCTGCTTCTCATCCCAGCGCTCTTGGCGGGATATGTGTGGCTGCTTCGGCGGCGGATGCGGGCCGCGGTTATCGCCCCCGATCTGTCGGCGATTCGCCTGGCCCAGGCAGGACGGCGCAGCTATCGCCGGCATATTCCGCCCGCCCTCTGTTTGGCTGCAATAACCTGCGGGCTCATTGGATCAGCAGGCCCAAGTGCGCGGGTTGTGCTTCCTGCTGATTACATGACCTTGATTTTGGCGATGGATGTCTCGCGCAGCATGCTTGCCGAGGATGTGCCGCCGAATCGCATTAAGGCGAGCCAAGAGGCGGTAAAGGCATTTATCGAGGGCCTTCCGCAAAATGTTCGCGTTGGGCTGGTGACCTTTGCTGGAACGGCGCAGCGGGCCCATGGGATCACAGATAACCGCCAGGATATCTACGAGGCCATAGATCGATTCCAGCTGCAGCGGGGTACGGCGACAGGGTCAGGCCTGCTAATGGCACTTGATATGTTGCTTCCCGATGCAGGCATTAAGCTTGAGACAACCGTCTACGGCTGGGAGACGGGGGGCACGCCGATCCAGCCGGATATCCAACGGGATCGCGCCAGCATTGCGGGTACGGGGGCAGGGCCTTCGAGGGCCGATCAGGTCTCTGGTCCGCCAGGGTCGTATCGGAGCGGCGCGATCGTTTTGCTGTCAGATGGCAGACGAACAACGGGGTCGGATCCGATTGAGGCAGCCCGGCTTGCGGCTCGGCTGGGCGTGCGGGTCCATACCGTCGCTTTTGGCACTCCTGAGGGATTTATTCCCGGCTTTGAGGGCCTGTCTTTTTACGCCCGGGTAGATGAGGAGACCCTAAGGCAGATGGCACAGGTGACGCAGGGTGAGTTTTTCCGCGCATCGAATGCAGCGGATCTTCAGGGTATCTATGAGCACCTGGCAACCCGAATTCGACTAGAGCGCCAAGATACACAAATCGGCGCACTTTTTGCGCTGGCTGCAATTTCGTTGGCGTTGCTTGCGATTGGTTTGTCGCTGGCCTGGTTTAAATCAATGCCGGTGCGTACTCAATCGAACATTTGACCACTGCGCGTGAAATCCGTTTTCGGTAACTCTCGCCGGGGGCGCTTTGCCGCTCAGCAGAACATCGAGGCCTGCCCGGGCGCTGTCGATCAACGGTACTGGCTGAGTTGCTTGAAGTTTTTCTGCGTATCCCGCAAGACCGGCGCCGCCCATGATGATTGCCTTAACCCCGCTTCGCACCGCATTGGTGCAAGCTTGTGCGAGACACCGACTTGCCATCTCGGGGTCTGCAAGCAGTTCTGCGCCGCTGGGCGCTACGGTTTCGATGTGGCGTAACCTTTCGCTATAGCCGAGTGCCTGGGCCAGCCGTTGCAACATCGGCCGCCATCGCTCTCCGCCCGTGACGATTGCGAATTCTCCGTGAGTAGACGCCTCAATAAATGATGCTTCTGCTAAACCCGTGACAGGGCAGGCGCTGCTCTCCCGCAGAGCAAAAAGACCGGGATCACCAAAACAGCCAATCAGGACTCCGGCGGGGGCAGTCTGTGCCGTTGAAACTTGTTCGGCCCATATTTCAAGCATTGCGTGCGCAGCAACCGCATGGCTTGCCTCGCAGGCGATATAGCGCGCACCAAATCGGGCCGTGTGGCCATCAATTGAAACATTCGGCGGAAGCAGCGGTGTTAGCACCTGAAGCAGGCGCTTGGTGGTCGCGTCGCTGGTATTGGGGTTGATAAGCAAAATGCGTTTCGCTGCAGGTGACGGCATAAGAGTTTCCGATGACATAACAGGTATAAGAAAAAGTTCGGCCCGATTCGATGCGCTGCGCTGTCGCTCTATACTAGCGGGACTGGCATACGCGTTCCCTGCGGACTAGCCAGCAAAACTACCTCCCCTAATAGAGTCTTCGAAAGGATTCACTATGAAGCGTCGTGAAGTACTTGTGGCAGGCGCCGCTGCGCTTGCTGCCCCATGGGTTTGTGCACAGAGCCAGGCCTGGCCCACCCGAAACCCGATTCGCCTGATGGTTCAGTACCCCCCCGGTGGATTGGTTGATACTGTTGCCAGACTAATGGCGCCCCATCTGTCTCAGGCGCTGAATCAGTCGGTCATTGTGGATAACAAACCTGGCGCAGGTGGACTAATTGGTACTGATTTGGCATCAAAGCAGCCCGCAGATGGCTATACGCTCTTAGTCAGCCACGCTTCAGTCCATATCTACGCCACTGCCACCCGCAAATCGATGCCGTTTGATCCAGTTGGCGATTTCACGCACATGGGGATGTTGGTCGAGGCACCCATGACACTGCTGGTCCGCGCTCAGTCGCCGTATCAGACACTGGCACAGTATGTGGCCGCCGCGAAAGTCAAACCGGTCCGCTATGGGTCTTCCGGAATTGGATCTGCAAATCATCTTTATGGCGAGCTTTTGAAACTGGAAGGTCCGGCACCGCAGCATGATCATGTTCCGTATCAGGGCAGTGCCCCCGCGATGCAGGATTTGCTCGGCGGCAGTATTGATAGCCTTTTTGATCCCATCACGACCAACACGGCTCAGTTAAAAGCTGGCGCTTTGCGTGCGCTGGCGATTTCGACTCCAGCGCGGCTTCCGGCATTTCCGAACATTCCAACGTTTGCTGAAGCGGGATTCCCATCGCTGACCGGTTCACAGTGGCTTGGATTGTCGGCACCTAAAAATCTGCCCGCCCCGATCGTGCAGCGGCTTACGGCTTTGATTCCGGAGATTATGAGCAAGCCCGACATCATGTCCCGGCTTGAAGAGCTCCAGACGTTGCCGCGTAAGACCCCCGTGGTCGGTGAAGATTTTGTGAAGCTGATTCGCTCACAAATCACGACATGGACAGCTGTTGCAAAGAAGGCAAAAGTCGAGGTCATCACTTAATCGACGAGTTGTTATCCAATTGGATAGGGCTGCCTACGGGCAGCCCATTTTGTTTTTCTGTAGTCTGGAATTTTTTGTAGTGAGTTAGGCTAACAATGACTGAAGTTGATTTCGAGCAACTCGATACTTATCCCCGCTACAAATTGATGGCGAGTCTGATTATTCCTCGGCCGATTGCCCTGGTGACGACACTCGGGGCGAATGGTGTCGCGAATGCCGCACCCTTTTCCATGTTTAATATGGTGGGTGAAGACCCACCGATTCTGATGATCAGCATTAATCGGCTTACTGATGGCCGATTAAAAGATACTGCTGCAAATATTTTGCATAACGGCGAGTTTGTCGTGCATATGTCGGATGAGCCAATGGCGCAAAAAATGCATGATTGCGGCAAAGCATTTCCTTCTGATGTCAGCGAACTTGCAGCGGTAGGGCTTACGCCCGTGCCGTCACGCTGCGTGGCACCGCCCCGGATACAAGAGTCACCCGTGGCGTTTGAATGCGTTTTGCACGAAAAACTCGAGACTGAGAGTCGTTATGTCTTTATCGGACGCATTCGCTGGCTAGCAGCCCGTGATGGGCTCATCGATACCACGGCGTGGAGAGTTAACTTAAGAGAGTACAGCCCGATCGCACGATTTGGGGCCAGCTTTTACACTCGCACAAACGACCGTTTTTCTTTGAATGACGCCCCGCAGGAGGCACCGCCTGCAACAACTTCGATCGATCAGTTGTGACCACTGATCGTTGGAGCTTCGGGGAAGCGAAGCTAGCATGGATTTGTCTAGACAGCAAGACGGTGCATCTCCGGATGTTTCCTGGCGGCCTCAAGAATCAAGATTCCTGGGCCTGACCCGTCTTTTTCTGGTCCAGTTGCGACCACTTTCAGTGGTGTCTTGCGTGGGTGTTTTCTACCCTGTATAGACAGACTGGTGTACGCCAAACAAAGGGGGCCAAGGATTTCGATTCGCCGCCAAGGCGGACATTCTTTTAGGAGGAATTTTTCTATGCGCTCGTCTCTTTTTAAAACGGCGGTCCTGACCGCCTTTTGTGCCAGCGTGGCCGTCTCTGCGCATGCACAAGAAACCAAACTTGCATTAGGCATGTCGGGATGGACTGGTTTTGCCCCCCTGACACTGGCCGATAAGGCTGGCATCTTTAAAAAGCATGGCCTTGATGTTGAGATCAAGATGATTCCCCAGAAGGATCGCCACTTGGCGCTTGCCTCAAAGTCGATTCAGTGCGCAGCGACAACAGTTGAGACGCACGTTGCTTGGAATGCGAACGGCGTGCCGATAGTTCAGATCTTCCAGCTGGATAAATCGTTCGGCGCAGATGGGATCGCTGTTCGGGCAAACATTAATAAGTTTGCGGATCTCAAAGGCAAGACCATCAGCGTAGACGCCCCGGGCACTGCACCTTATTTTGGTCTGGCCTGGATGCTGAGCAAAAATGGCATGAGCATGAAAGACGTAAAGACAGTGACGATGTCTCCCCAGGCGGCAGCCCAAGCCTTTGTAACCGGCCAAAATGATGCCGCCATGACCTACGAGCCTTTTCTTTCGACGGTGCGTGCCAATCCTTCTGCGGGAAAAATTATGGCCACGACTCTGGATTACCCCATGGTGATGGATACGGTGGGATGCGCCCCGGATTGGCTCAAAGCCAATCCTAAGGCGGCGCGGAGTCTTGCGAATGCTTATTTTGATGCGTTGGAGATGATCAAGAATGAGCCTGCGAAGTCGAATGAGATCATGGGTGCGGCGGTCAAGCAGACTGGCGAGGCGTTTGCAAAGTCGGCCTCGTATTTGCGCTGGCAGGATCGGGCCGCAAACCAGAAGTTTTTTGCCGGAGAGCTTCAGGCCTTCATGAAAGACGCAGCCGCGATCCTTCTTGAGGCTGGAGTGATTCGTAGCATTCCCAATAACTTTGATGCGATGTACGACACCAGCTTCCTTAAGTGAGCAACCGCAGCACTACTGTTGCATCTGATACACCGGCGGTTGTTCTCGGAAGGGCCAGCCGCCGGAAACGGGCACCTCTAGAGCCAGTCAGCACGGCTGCACGATGGGGCCTTGCGCTAGCCTTTTTCGTTTTGTTTTTTCTGGTTTGGGCTTTTTTCACGATTGGGGGCTATGTCTCGCCCACTTTTTTGGCGAGCCCAATCACGATGGTAAGAGAAGGCTGGCTGCTCTTTGTTGAATTTAACTTTATCCATGACATCGGCATGACCGTATGGCGAGTGATGGGGGGCTTTATCCTGGCAGCAGTAATTGCTGTGCCGCTTGGGATCTTGATGGGTGCTCACAAGGGGGTCGAGGCTTTCTTGGAGCCTTTCGTGTCGTTTTGTCGATACCTGCCCGCCTCGGCGTTCATCCCGCTGCTTATTCTTTGGGCTGGAATCGGTGAGCTTCAGAAAATTCTTGTGATTTTTATCGGTTCTGTTTTTCAAATTATTTTGATGGTCGCGGTGACGGTCGGGGCTGCTCGCAGGGATCTAGTCGAAGCGGCCTACACCTTGGGTGCCTCGCCGCGGGGGATAGTTCGGCGCGTCCTGATTCCCGGCGCCGCCCCCGAGATCGCTGAGACCCTACGCCTAGTCCTGGGCTGGGCATGGACTTATGTCATCGTCGCGGAGTTGATCGGCTCTTCTTCAGGCATTGGCCACATGATTACCGATAGTCAGGCCCTACTGAACACCGGCCAGATTATTTTCGGCATCATCGTGATTGGCTTGATTGGATTGATTTCTGATTTTGCGTTTAAGGCTTTTAACAGGCGGCTTTTCACATGGAGTTCGCTCTGATGAATACACTGTTGAGCCCTGCTGAGCGCAGCAGTTAAGACAATGATCAAGCTCGCTATACAAGGTGTATCTCGCGTTTTTATCGGAGCCAAGGGCGCTAAAACTGAGGCCCTTACGCCAATTGATTTTAATGTTCGAGAAAATGACTTCGTCACCATTCTTGGGCCATCAGGTTGCGGCAAGTCCACTCTGTTACGCATCGTTGCAGGGCTCGATCAGCCCACGACGGGGAACATCTTGCTTGATGGCAATCCCGTTGAAGGCCCGGGTGCTGAGCGCGGCATGGTCTTCCAAAGCTATACCCTTTTCCCTTGGTTAACTGTGGAGCAGAACATTTGCTTTGGCATGCGGGAGTGCGGCACTCCAGAGCGCGTACAAAAAGAGCGGGCTGCTTATTTCATTGCCAAGGTAGGTCTGAGGGGGTTTGAGCAGCATTACCCGAAGCAGCTCTCCGGTGGAATGCAGCAGCGCACAGCGATTGCCCGAGCCCTGGCCAATGACCCAAAAATTCTTTTAATGGACGAGCCTTTTGGCGCTTTGGACAACCAGACTCGGGTTTTGATGCAGGAGCTCTTGCTCGGTATTTGGGAGTCTGCTCAAAAGACAGTGCTTTTTGTCACGCATGACATCGACGAGGCGATCTTTATGGCCAATCGCGTCGTTGTGTTCACGGCCCGGCCGGGCCGAATTAAGACCGAGCTCAACGTCGATCTTCCGCATCCTCGTCACTACACGATCAAGACATCTCCAGAATTCATGGCCCTGAAGGCGCGGCTGACAGAGGAAATCCGGGCAGAGTCTATGGCTGCCGTTGAGCATTGAATGTGTAACCTTAATAGTGCGCGGCCTGACTTGAAACAACCTGAACTCGCCGCCTAAGACCATGGCTCGCACTGCTGTCGCCTTGAAATCACTCGTTAGTCAGCGCCACCACACACCGGCGAGAAAGGCGGGTGCAGTAGCGCTGTATCAGCAGATCAAAGATTTGGTCTCACGACAGATCCAGGATGGCACGCTTGGGCCAGGAGATCGATTGCCCTCGGAGCATGAGCTGGTCGCTAAGTTTGGTATGTCGCGAATGACGGTGAATCGCGCGCTGCGTGAGTTGGCAGCGCAGGGCCGCATTGTACGGATCGCCGGAGTCGGCAGCTTTGTCAGTGAGCAAAAGCCGCATTTGACACTATTGAGAATTGCGAATTTGGCGAGCGAGATTCGTCAGCGAGGCCATGAGTATCGGTGCGAAATGATCACGCTGGAGCGCGTGGCTGCACCGCTCGAGGTCGCTGCTGCTTTAGAGCTCCGCACCGGTGAGTTGGTCTATCACTCGGTCTGCGTTCATTACGAGGATCGCGTGGCAGTCCAGCTTGAGGACCGTTATGTGAACCCGCAATTGGCGCCCGATTTCGTACAACAAGATTTCAGTCAGCAGCAGCCTTCGGAGTATCTCGTGCGCAACGTGCCATTTGATGAGATAGAGCATGTGGTCGATGCGGTACTCCCCACCTCGGAGCAGGCACTTCGCCTGCAGGTAGATCCAAGCCAGCCTTGCTTGCTGCTGACCCGAAGAACCTGGACGCGGGGCGTTCCGGTAACGCTTGTGCGATGTTTTCATCCCTCCCGATATCGACTGGGCAGTCGATATCGTGCAGACGGCAACCCAAGCTCTCCGTAGGCTCGTAAGTTGACTCCGGGTGCCGTGACCTTGGCCCAGTGGCGCGAGATTTATCACGGCGCCTTACCCCAGCTCGATCCGGCCTGCCGGGAGGAGGTGAAGTCGAGTGCGGAGACCGTCGAGCGTATGGTCGCTGCCGGGGATCCTATTTATGGCGTGAACACAGGTTTTGGAAAATTAGCGAGTGTGCGTATCCCAGCCCAAGACCTGGAGCGCTTACAGCGCAATATTGTGCTTTCGCATGCGGCTGGCGTGGGAGATGACACAGCGCCTCAAGTGACTCGGCTGATGATGGCTTTAAAACTTGCAAGCCTGGCTCAGGGAGCCTCAGGAATTCGTTTGGCCACCTTAGATCTGCTGGAGGCGATGCTCACTCGAGACATTATTCCCGTCGTGCCAGCTCAGGGCTCGGTAGGGGCATCGGGCGACCTGGCGCCGTTGTCACACATGACAGCCGTCATGATTGGAGTGGGGGAGGCCGATACTCCCGAGGGCCGCCTGCCTGCGATACAGGCGTTAGAACGTGTCGGGCTGCGGCCGGTGATCCTGGGGCCCAAAGAGGGACTAGCACTCCTCAACGGCACCCAGTTCTCAACAGCCCATGCCCTAGCGGCGCTATTTGATACTGATGTTTTGTTTCAGTCCGCTCTCGTGACAGGCGCTTTGTCGACCGATGCCGCTAAGGGTTCTGATGCACCATTTGACCCAAGAATTCATGCGCTCAGAAGGCATAAGGGCCAGATAGCGACAGCACAGGCCTTACGACAATTACTGGCAGGTAGCGCCATTCGGTCCTCCCACCTCAGGGGTGATGAGCGCGTACAGGATCCCTACTGCCTTCGTTGTCAGCCGCAGGTCATGGGGGCATGTCTCGACATGTTGCGATTTGCTGCATCTATTTTAGAGACTGAGGCCAATGGAGTCTCGGATAACCCACTCATCTTTGGCGCTGAGCGTGGTGGAGAGGCCCTGTCGGGGGGGAATTTTCATGCGGAGCCAGTGGCCTTTGCGGCCGACGTGATTGCGATGGCTATCTGTGAAATCGGTTCGCTGGCCGAGCGCCGTATCGCGATGTTGGTGGATCCGGCTTTATCAGGGCTTCCGGCTTTCCTTACGCCAAAGCCGGGACTGAACTCGGGCTTCATGATTCCGCAGGTAACGGCCGCTGCACTCGTGTCGGAGAATAAGCAACGCGCCTATCCTGCAAGCGTTGACTCAATACCGACATCGGCAAATCAAGAGGACCATGTTTCGATGGCGGCGCACGCAACCCGAAGACTCAGGCCGATGGTGGACAATGCCCTCAGCATTATTTCGATCGAATGGCTGTGTGCGGCGCAGGGCTGTGACTTTCACGCCCCGCTTACCTCGAGCGCGAAGCTTGAAACCGTACGGACCCGCCTTCGGGCTCGCATTCCTCGGCTGACCGAAGACCGCTACATTTATCCTGATCTGCAGGCTGCCCTTGAGCTGGTGCGCGACGAGCAGTTGATTCAAGGACTTGATCTGCCTTCTTTAATCTAAATGGATTCTTATTTTTGTTAGGAACGGGAGCAAAACATGAACATAAACGACGCTGTCTTTGAAAAAGAAACGGATCCTCGGCTTGATAACAGCCGGGTGATACGCGCGCCCCGCGGCCCACAACTGACTTGCAAGAATTGGGTCACCGAGGCGGCCTATCGCATGATTCAGAATAATCTCGATCCAGAGGTTGCCGAGCACCCTCAACATCTGGTGGTGTATGGCGGCATCGGCCGGGCTGCCCGCAATTGGGAATGTTTTGACCAGATCCTCGAGTCTCTGCGGAATCTGAACGAGGACGAATCTTTGTTGATTCAGTCCGGTAAACCTGTGGGCGTATTCAAAACCCATCCGAACGCGCCGCGGGTATTGCTGGCCAACTCCAATCTCGTACCCAAGTGGGCCACGTGGGAGCACTTCAGTGAACTCGATCGCAAGGGCCTGTTTATGTATGGGCAGATGACAGCAGGCAGCTGGATCTACATTGGCAGTCAGGGCATCGTGCAGGGAACATTTGAGACTTTTGTCGAGGCGGGTCGCCAGCACTTTAATAACGACCTCTCCGGAAAGTGGATTCTGACCGCCGGTCTTGGTGGCATGGGGGGCGCACAGCCTTTAGCGGCAACGCTGGCGGGTGCCTGCTCGCTCAACATTGAGTGTCAGCAAGCCAGCATCGACTTCAGGCTTCGCACTCGTTATGTTGATAAACAGGCAAAAGATGTGGACGACGCACTCGCACTGATTCAGCACCACACCGCCTTAAAGGAGTCCGTCTCGATAGCGTTATTAGGAAACGCCGCAGAGGTCTTGCCAGAGCTTGTGCGTCGGGCCAAAGCAGGTGGTATCCGGCCCGATATTGTGACCGATCAGACATCGGCCCATGATTTGATCAACGGATATCTGCCTGCAGGCTGGAGTATCCCCCAGTGGAGAGCGGCACAAAACGATGTATCTCAGCATGCTGCATTAAAGTCGGCGGCAGCCCAGAGCTGTGCGACTCACGTGCGCGCGTTACTCGAGTTTCATGCAATGGGAATACCAACCGTAGACTACGGCAATAACATTCGGCAGGTCGCCTTTGATGCGGGGGTGGAAAACGCCTTCGATTTTCCTGGATTTGTGCCGGCCTATATTCGGCCAATGTTCTGTGAGGGTAAAGGCCCGTTTCGTTGGGTCGCGCTTTCGGGAGATCCCGAAGATATTTATAAGACCGATGCAAAAATCAAGGAGCTCTTCCCGCAAAATAAGCATACCCATCGATGGTTAGAGATGGCACGCGAGCGCATTCGTTTCCAGGGCCTGCCCGCGCGGATTTGCTGGCTGGGCCTGGGCGAGCGGCATGTGGCCGGGCTAGCATTTAACGACATGGTGAGAAAAGGCGAGCTAAAAGCCCCGATTGTGATTGGCCGCGATCATTTGGATACTGGCTCAGTGGCGAGCCCTAACCGCGAAACCGAAGATATGCGAGACGGCACAGACGCGGTGAGTGACTGGCCGCTACTGAATGCGCTACTCAACACTGCAGGCGGCGCGAGCTGGGTCAGCCTGCACCATGGCGGCGGTGTTGGAATGGGCTACTCACAGCATTCAGGTATGGTGATCGTGGCGGATGGAAGCGACGCAGCAGCTGAGCGACTCGCTCGCGTGCTGGTCAATGATTGCGGCTCTGGGGTAATGCGTCATGCGGATGCGGGATACGATTTGGCCATTCAGACGGCCAACAAGTTCGGCCTGAAATTACCAATGGTGCGCTAGTGCAGGCGAGTGTTTTTCATCGGTTTTATCGTGAGCAACTGCCGTGCGTACCATGGAAAAATGGCGGTGGCGTCACTCGCGAGATTGCCTGCTATCCGGCTGGCGCAGATCTTCAGTCGTTTGAGTGGCGGATTAGCATTGCGGATATTACGCATGATGGGCCTTTTTCCGATTTTTCGGGCATCGATCGGGTGATTACCTTACTCTCCGGGAAGGGCGTTCGGCTGGTGAGCCAGCAAGGTGAGAAGAGCGACATTGATCATCTTTTGGATGAGCCGTTTCAGCCCTTTTATTTTTCGGGGGATCTTCCGATCACAGCCGACCTGCTTGATGGCCCTTGTCAGGACTTCAATGTGATGACGCGACGCGGTGTCTGCGCCGCGCAGGTCTCGATATGTCGAAACTCCAACAGACTCGGCCCAGCGCCGGCGGGAGTATTGATGTCCTTATTCGGCGCCTGGCACTTGAATACTGAAACGCTCGATCCGGGGCAGGGCCTGTGGTGGTCGGATAAGCAAGTCTCATGGACCGCATCGCCTCAGACCAAAGAGGCGACGTTATTGGCGGCACTCATTCATCCGGTGAGGGTATGAGTTTCGGTTCAGCAATGCCAAGCGCTGATGGCGTCTGGACCGATCTTCGTCTCGCGCCCGAGGCGCTCGGGGCGGGCGAACAGGCTTCTCGCGATTCCGCCATTGTCGTCTCCAACGGCACCATTGTCTGGATTGGCAGCCAGCGCGCTTTGCCAGCGCTTTACGCATCCATGAGTCGCCATCTCGGACGAGGCGCATTGGTCACGCCCGGTTTGATTGACTGCCATACTCATCTGGTCTACGGTGGTCAACGTGCCAATGAGTTTGCGATGCGCTTGGCCGGTGCCAGCTACGAAGAGGTCGCGCGTGCTGGAGGTGGTATTTTGTCCAGCGTTCGGGCTACGCGCGCTGCTAGTGAAGACGAGTTATTTGCTCAGGCACTGCCAAGACTTCAATCCCTTTTGGCTGAGGGAGTCTGTGCGATTGAGATCAAATCCGGCTACGGACTGAATCTGACTTATGAGCGGGCTCAACTCCGTGTAGCTCGCCGGCTTGCCGAGCATTGCGGCGTGACTGTGCGCACCACATTTCTTGGCGCCCATGCGTTGCCCCCTGAATACTCGGGAGAAAGCCAGGCTTATATTGATCTTGTCTGCAAAGAGATGATGCCGGCACTTGCCTCCGAGGGTCTGATTGATGCTGTGGATGCATTTTGCGAGACCATTGGATTCTCGCTCTCCGAAACCGAACAAGTATTTCGTGCTGCCCAGGATTTGAAATTACCCGTGAAATTACATGCAGAGCAGCTTTCGAATATGGGGGGAGCAGCGCTCGCAGCCCGTTACGGCGCGCTCTCCTGCGATCATATTGAACATCTTGATGCGGAGGGCATCGCGGAAATGCGGCAGGCGGGAACTGTCGCGGTCTTGCTGCCCGGCGCCTATTATTTTTTGCGTGATACGCATCTACCGCCTGTTCGCGCGCTGCGTGAAGCCGGTGTGCCGATGGCGGTCTCCACTGATCACAATCCTGGTACCTCGCCGGCGCTCAGTCTGTTGTTGATGATGAATATGGCCTGCACGCTGTTTCGGCTGACCGTGCCTGAGGTTCTCGCCGGGGTGACCCGTCACGCAGCGCGCGCCCTGGGACTCTCCGAGACGCATGGTCTGATCGGAAAGGGCAGGCCCGCCAACTTTGTTCTCTGGCCGGTAGATGAGCCTGCCGAGTTAGCCTACTGGTTGGGCCACAAACCGATGCCGACTGTTGTACGACAAGGCCGAATAGTGCAAGGGGGCTAGTTGATAGCAGCCGCAGATTTTTTGAAACAACTGGTCAGCGAGATTGGCTCAGATCGGGTCCTGACAGGAGACCGAATTCCCTCACGATGCCACACCGACTGGAGTGGCGCAGATCCGGTGATGCCGCTTGCACTGGTATGCCCACAAAGCACTCAGGAGGTCTCCAGGCTTTTGCGTTTATGTAGTCTTCATCATGTGTCCGTAGTGCCCCAAGGCGGGCTGACTGGGCTTGCTGGCGCAGCCGTCCCCATTGCAGATGGCATCGCCGTCTCTCTTGAACGGATGAATGCTATCGAATCGATAGAGCCTCGCGCAGCGACACTCTGCGTCCAGGCTGGTGCCACCGTCCAATCAGTCCAAGAGGCTGCAATTAAGGTGGGGCTGCAGTTTGGTGTGGATTTTGGTGCCCGCGGTTCTGCTCAGATTGGCGGTGCGATCTCGACGAACGCAGGTGGCAATGGCGTACTGCAATATGGAATGATGCGAGAGCAGGTATTAGGTTTGGAGGTTGTACTTGCAGACGGCACAGTCTTGCCCATGCTTCGGCCAATGCTTAAAAACAATACGGGTTACGATCTCAAGCAGTGGTTTACGGGCGCTGAGGGAACCCTTGGTGTCATTACTCGGGCCGTGTTGCGTCTGCGACCCTTGCCTCAGGCCAAGATTACCGCATTAGCAGCCCTACCGGATTTTGACGCATCATTGGCCTTGCTTACTCGTCTTTCAGCTTCGCTTCCTGGAGCGATCTCTGCCTATGAGTTGATGTGGCAGGATTTTTTTTCGACATCGTTATCCTGGCAGAAGCTGCGTGATCCTTTTTCAAAAATGCATCCCATGGCCGTGTTGCTGACTGTCGATGGCCAGAGCGCTGAGGCCCTGCACTCTGCGCTCGAGTCAGTCCTCGCTGATGCAATGACCGCAGGCGAGATCGTTGATGTGGTGATCGCACAGTCGCAGCAGCAAGCCCGTGCCTTATGGAAAATACGCGAGGCAACTGCCGAGCTTTCGGTTTACATGCATCCGCCAATTAATTTTGATGTGAGCCTGCCGTTAGCGGAAATCGGCCGATTCGCAGAGGACTGCCGCGCGGCGTTATCTCAGCAGTGGCCCGGGCATCAGACGATATTTTTTGGCCATGTTGCCGACGGCAATCTGCACATCTCTACCGACGGGGCCACGGTGGCCCAGGCCCTTCACGATGTCGAGTCCTTAGTTTACAGACTGGTGAGGTCTTATGGCGGCAGCGTCTCAGCCGAGCATGGCATCGGCTTACACAAAAAGTCTTATCTGAGCGCCAGCCGAACAGCAGCAGAGTTGGATGTCATGCGCGCCGTGAAGCAGGCTTTAGATCCTACCGCGATTATGAACCCTGGAAAGGTGTTTGACTGATGTCGCTGCTGCCTTTCGCTAAGAAGGCCCGTTGAAAATGAGCGCATCCGCATCCGGCGTAGGTGCCAAGGCGTCACGATGTCTCTTCGCGCAAGAGGCGCTGCTGCCGAGCGGCTGGGCGAGTCAAGTGCTCTTGCAATGGGATGAACGGGGCCAATTGACATCGGTACAGACGCATGCGGAACCAGGCGATGCACCTCGCGCCAAAGGCCCTGTATTGCCCGGAATGCCGAATCTCCATTCTCATGCCTTTCAGCGGGCGATGGCGGGTCTAACCGAATATGGACAAGCAACGCAGGGCAACTTCTGGGGTTGGCGAGAGCTTATGTATCGCTTTGCGGCAGCGATCACGCCCGAGCAGCTCGAAGCGATTGCTACTGCCGTTTATATCGAGATGCTGGAGGCAGGCTTTACCAGTGTGTGCGAGTTTCACTATATTCATCACGATCTAGATGGCAGGCCCTACGCAGATGATCGGGAGCTCTCTTTGCGCCTACTGAGGGCTGCCGAAAAGGCTGGGATTGGACTCACCCTGTTGCCGGTGCTATATCAGACAAGCGACTTTGGTGGTCGTGCATCGCGCCCTGATCAGCGGCGATTTATTCGCCGCACGGACAACATGCTTGCTTTGCTAGAGGCATTAAAACCTGCGTGTGACTCCCAGGATGCGCGGCTCGGGCTTGCCCCGCATTCACTGCGGGCTGTACCCCCCGACGCCTTGCAGCAGATCGTTTCGGGGCTGACATCACTAGATCCTACTGCGCCGATTCACCTGCATATTTCTGAGCAGATCGCAGAGGTAGAGGCCTGCATGAAATGGAGCGGTAAGCGTCCCTTGCAGTGGCTTTTGGATCATCATGCGGTGGATGAACGGTGGTGCCTCATCCATGCTACCCATATTGACGCGCAAGAATGTCGACGAGCAGCAGCCTCCGGGGCGGTCGTGGGGCTCTGTCCGACCACCGAGGCGAATTTGGGAGATGGAATTTTCGATGCACCATCGTGGCGGGCTGTCGGCGGACGCTGGGGGATTGGTTCTGACAGTCACGTTGCAGTCAATGCAGCGGAAGAGCTCCTGATGCTTGAATATGGCCAGCGGCTGGCCGCCCAGAAACGCAACCTGTTGGTTGGTCCGTATGCGTCATCGGTGGCTACTTCCATGACACTGGAGGCTGTCGCGGGTGGCGCTCAGGCCAGTGGGCGCCGAGTGGCTGGTCTGGCAGTAGGCCAGCAGGCGGATTGGGTGATCCTAGATGCCCATCACCCCGTGCTTCAGGATCTGCCGAATGCGGAATCCATGCTTTCAGCTCATATTTTTGCGAGCAGTCGTCAGTCGGCGATCGACGAGGTCTGGGTGGCGGGTCAGGCGCGTGTGCAGCAGGGTAGGCATCAAGACTTTATTGTGACGAGGTCCGCGTTTCAGGCGGCCAGAGGCCAACTCATGGAGACATCTCGCTCATGAACTTTGAGACTTCGGTGCCTGCCTTTCGTTTTATTTCGGGCCAGCGACCCTTGTTAATCTCAATGCCACATGTCGGCACCCACCTACCGGACTGCGTGCGATGTCGGCTCACGGAGGCGGCGATCACCACACCGGATACCGATTGGCATCTGGAACGACTTTATGAGTTTGCTGATGCACTCGGCGTGTCATTACTTGTGGCGACGCACTCGCGTTACGTGATCGACCTAAATCGCCCGCCGGACGGCAGCAGCCTCTACCCAGGACAGAGCGTGACCGGGTTATGTCCTGTAGATACTTTTAGCGGCGAGCTACTTTATCTAAGTCCAGCCGGCCAACCGGATCAGCAGGAGGTCGCCCAGCGAAGGCAGAGCCTCTGGGAGCCGTATCATGCTCAGATCGGTGCTGAACTCGCCCGCATCAGGACTCAACATGGGGTAGCGGCTTTGTGGGATGCGCATTCGATTCGATCACGGGTGCCCCGTTTTTTTGATGGGCGTCTTCCTGACCTGAATCTAGGAACAGCAGATGGCGCGAGCTGTGATCCAAGACTTGCAGCGAGTCTTTTGGATATCGGACAAAAAGCCGAAGGTTATACCGCGGTGCTCAACGGTCGCTTCAAAGGTGGCCACATCACGCGTCATTTTGGCGCACCCTCTCAGGGAATCCATGCGATTCAGCTGGAGATGGCGCAGCGCGTTTACATGGAGGAGGTTTATCCTTTTGACTATCAGCCATCGCTGGCAGCAAAGGTTCAGCCTCACTTGCGTCGCATGTTGGAGGCGACACTGCATTTTGTCGAGTCGCTTTGAGCACCAGAAGCTAATCATCGATGGGCATTGAATCAAAGAGTCTTACTCATGGGGCGGTAATGTCAGATCATCAGCCTAATCGTCAAGGCCCCTTGGCCGGCCTGCGAATCGTAGATTTCACGCGGGTACTCTCAGGCCCGTTTTGCACGGCACTATTGGCAGATTTGGGCGCTGAGGTGATCAAGGTGGAGCCGCCTCAAGGGGATGATTACCGGGCGATTGGACCTATGCGCAATGGCCACAGTGCGCTTTTTAGCGTGATGAATCGCGGCAAACAGAGTGTTGTGTTGGATCTTAAGCATCCAGAGGCTGTCGCTCTGGCAAAGGAGCTGTGCGCCCAGGCCGATGTGATTGTCGAGAACTTTCGTCCTGCAGTGGCTGAAAAACTCGGCATTGGCTATGAAGTCATTCGACAAATCAACCCACGGGTGATTTACGCCAGCATCTCCGGATTTGGCCAGACCGGCCCTGCGGCGCACCGGCCAGCCTACGACATTGTGCTTCAGGCAATGACGGGCCTCATGGAGGCCACCGGCTCTCCGGATGGGCCGCCAACGTTGGTCGGAGAGGCCGTCTCCGATGTGGTCAGCGGCCTGTTTGCGAGTTGGGGGATTCTTGCCGCTTTACTCGCTCGAGAGCGCACTGGCAAGGGCACACAGGTGGATATTGCCATGCTGGATTCCACTTTGGTTTTTAATGCGACTTCTGTCTCGCGCTATCTCTTTACTGGAAAAAGCCCTGTACGGGTTGGCAATCGGCATCCCCTCTCAGCGCCGTTTGGTGTGTATACCGCTGAAGACGGCCACTATGTGCTGGCCGTCTTGAATAACAAATTGTTCGGTAAGCTTTGTGAGCTGCTTGATCGGCCAGAGCTTGCCCAGGATCCGCGGTTTGTATCCGATGAGGAACGCTCGAAAAACGAACCGTTACTTCGTGCTGCTATTGAGGCTTGGTCTCGAAAACTCACGGTGGAGCAGGTGATTCAACGCCTCGAAGATGGTGAGATTCCTGCGGCACCCATCTGGAATATTGAGCAGGCCTTAAATTCGCCTCAGAGTCTGCATCGTGCGGTGATTCAGCCGGTGGAGGACCCTGAGCTGCCAGGCCTCCGACTGCCGGTCCAGCCTTTGAAGTTCTCGGGCTATCCGCCAACCGCCATCGATCGCGCTCCTCGACTCGGCGAGCATACTGACGCAACGCTGATTCGTCTGCTTGGGCTTTCTGCCGAAAAGATTGCCCAACTGCGGGATCTTGGCGCCTTTGGGCATCCCCCCGTAACCGCCGGTAGGAGTAAGGTATGAAACCTCGTTTTGGCATCGTGCCTGATGATCAGGCCTTGGCCGATGCAATTCTTCGTTTTGCGGCCGAGGAATTAGCACCGCGTGCGCAGGAGGTCGATGATCAAGAGATCTCCACGGCGCGCTATGTACCCTTGTTGGCCGAACTGGGAGTGATGGGCATGAATCTGCCGGAGCGCTGGGGTGGAACAGAGATCACACCAACAGCGCTTGTCTTGTCACTCGCTGCGATAGCAGAGGCCTGCGCTTCCACCTCTTCAATGATTGGCGCCCACTTTCTTGCTACCGATTCGATTCTGATCGGCGGAGATGATGATTTGCGTCAGCGTTATCTACCTCAGGCGGCCGCTGGGAAAAAACTTGGCGCTTTTGCCCTCACCGAACCCCGCGCCGGATCTAATCCGGCCGATATGGCCACGCGCGCTATCCGAGAGGGGGATGGCTATCACCTCATTGGTACCAAGCACTTTATCTCGAATGCAGGAGAGGCCGATTTCATCGTGATTTTTGCTAAGACAGATCCGGCGAAAGGTCATAAAGGCATCAGTGCATTCGTGGTAGACAAAGGAACGCCCGGACTAAAGATCTCGGCTCCAGAAAAACTCATGGGTATACGCGGTGCCCATGCTTTTGAAATGTCGATCGATTGTCATGTGCCCGAGAGTCAGCGTCTTGGCCAGGAAGGAACGGGGTTTCGCACAGCCATGCGGATATTGGACAACAGTCGTATGGATGTAGCAGCCACTTGCCTAGGAATCGGGGAGGCCGCGTTAGCAGCTGCGGTCGATTGGGCCCATAGCCGTCAGGTGGGAGGCGAGCCACTTGCCGCTAAGCAGGGCATTCAATGGAAGTTGGCAGAGATGAAAATGCGGCTTGAAGCGGCATGGCTGCTCACCTTGCAGGCTTGTGCCAAACGGCAGGCAGGTGTGTCATTTTCGGCCGAGTCGAGCATGTGCAAACTTTACGCCTCTGAGATGGCAGCATTTGTTGCGGATGAGGCGCTTCAGATTTTCGGCGGCTACGGCTACACCCGAAGCCTGCCGCTCGAACGTTATGTTCGAGATGCTCGCATCATGCGGATCTATGAGGGATCATCGGAAATTCAGAGAACGATTATTGCGCGTGGACTGCTTGCAGAAGGGTCTGCCGGGGCATGACCGGACACTAGGCGCTCCCAACTCTGGAATCGCTTTGCATTGCTTACTAGGCGGCAAGCTGCTCCAGCGACACCTTCAGCGCAGATTCAGGCATACCGTTTTCCCAAGGTAAATCCACTGGGTACTCTTTGAGCAGGCAATCATCGGGCAGACAATTAATCGGTGTGAAGTTTCGATGGGCGATGTATTCAGGGCGTTTAAATCGCCGAATATGATTGCTTACAGCACACAAGCTAAGGTAGACGCTGACGCGATTAAAAGGCGAGAGGTTACTGCTGGATGCATGAACCAGACAGCTGTGAAACAGCAGCATTGATCCGGCTGGGCCTTTCGGGCTGACAATACCACCATTTTTTCCGCCTGCGCGATTCACCAGCTGACGAATCAGCTCGTTATTGATGGTCCAAAGCGGGTAACTCGTAGTGGTTAGGTCGTGAGATGCATCAATGACTCCCTTCTTATGACTGCCCGGAATAAACATTAGGGGTCCGTTGAACTCATACACATCATCAAGAAAAATTGCTATGTTCATCGCACGTGGCTCAGGCATTAAATCATCATTGAGCCAGGTGCCGTAATCCTGATGCCACTGCCATACATCCCCCTCAAAGGCCATCTTTCCATTGATCTTGAACTGATGCATGTAAAGCTTTTCATTAAATATCTGCTCTACCGGACTAATCATGCGTGGATGGCATGCGAGTCGGGCGAAAGGACTGCTGTAAAGATGGGCGGCAAAATTGGTTCGGACTGCATCACTGTCTTTTTCCCGAACGTTGTAAATCTCCCGCCGTTGATAGAGCTCAGGCACGGCATCGGTAAGAGTTCTTGTTTCTTCGGACGTAAACAGACCGGGAAAAAACAGATAGCCATCTTGATTAAACTGTTCGATCTGTGCAGGGGTAAGTTTCATCGTGTTATGCCTCTTGAAGTTCTTAGTATGCCGTTCCGTCGCGCCTGGGACATCTTGCGATGCACCACTATCAGTTGGCCTTTTCGGGCGCGTCAGTAAGGCGGCAATCGGCGCGAGTATATTAGCGTTTGGCGTTGTGGCTTCGATAGTACGGGAGGGCCTAGTATGAAAGTTACAGGAGCATGTTTTTGCGGTGCAATCTCTTTTCAGGCTATCGTGGATCCAACACGGGTCATCGCATGCCACTGCAAGGATTGCCAGATCTTTTCCGGAGCGCCTTTTCGGGCGGTATTGCCAACCCCGATCGCCAAGGTTGAGGTTAGTGGTAAGGCCAAACACTTCGTCAAGATTGCGGAAAGCGGTAATCGCCGGATACAGGCGTTTTGCGGAGAGTGCGGCAGCCATCTCTGGGCCACCGAGGGTGATGGCGAACCCAAAACCATGAATCTTCGTCTTGGCTGTATTGAGGAGCGTGACCAGTTGGTTCCAACCGTGCAAGTCTGGAGCCATTCGGCCGTACCCTGGTTGGACCAGCTATTCTCGGTCCCCGCCCATACTAAGGGGCCATCAAGTCCGCTAACGACGGCGTCATAATTAGGAGCAATCTTTCGATGCACTCATCTTTGCTAATGAAAAACTTTATGAAACGCCGAGCATTTATTCTGTCAGGCTGTTCCGCTGCATTATTTGGCGTAATGAAATCCGACGGCTATGCACAGTCGTCGTATCCAAATCGAACTGTCAAGGTTATTGCACCCGTGAATCCGGGTGGAGGGGTAGACCTTGTGGCGAGAACAGTTTCTGAGCAGCTCGCAAAATCGTTAAAGCAATCATTTGTCGTTGAGAACATTTCTGGGGGCGGCGGTATTGTTGGCTCAATGGTTGTCAAGCGGGCTGCCCCGGATGGCTATACGCTTTTTCTATCCTATGTTGGTACGCATGGGACAAATCCTGCGGTGCGTAAACTCCCGTACGATGCGATGTCCGATTACACGCACATCGCAATGATTGCGGGTACGCCAAATATTTTAGTCGTCCCTGCATCGACGCCTGCCTCTAATATGAAGGAGTTTCTTGCATATGCTAAGCAAAATGTTGGAAAACTTAGTTATGGCTCAGCGGGCACAGGTACGCTCACTCACCTCGCAATGGAACAGCTAAAGCTTGCGGCTGGATTTTTTATGACTCATGTGCCCTACCGAGGTATCGGTCCAGCTCTAACTGACACCATGGGTGGGCAAACTCAAGCGATGATGCCTGGACTCGCAGCGGCAATTCCTCACATTCGTTCAGGCCGAATTAAGCCTATCGCAATAACCGGTCGGCGACGTCACTCTCTGCTGCCGAATGTGCCCACTTTAGACGAGCTGGGATTTAAAGGTTTTGATGGGGTTCAGTGGTACGGTATTTCCGGACCAGCAAAAATGCCCTCGGATATTGTCAATCTTTTGAATACCGAGATTAATCGGGCGATTGCCATCGATGAAGTGAAAAAGAAGCTCTCCATAGAGGCGCTTGAGACAATGCCGATGAGCCCAGTTGAATACTCAAAGTTTATCCAGGACGATATTGCACGATGGGCAAGAGTCTCAAAAGAAAGAAATATTGTTATTGAGGGCGACTCGTAAGCGATGATAGAGTCCCGCAGGGTCACTCTCTAGGACTTTTATGGCACGCAATACAATTGTCAAGGCAGATACCAACGCGCCACCGATTACTCGAATATTGGCTGAGTTTATAGTTGGTCATCCCACCAAAGGCTGGGCACTCTCCGTAGATCAAGAAGCACATCGAACGTTTGCCAACTGGGTGGGATGTGCCATAGGCGCCGCCCGGCATGAAACAGTTGATGCTGCGGTTGCAGGGGTTATGGAGCTCACACCATCGCCGCAGGCGTCTCTTCTGGGCAGAGAAGAAAAAGTTGATATTGCGAGCGCAGCGCTCATCAACGGCATTAGTTCGCACACCTTTGATTTCGATGATACTCACCTCAGGACCATTATTCACCCTGCGGGGCCTGTTGCCTCTAGTGTCCTGGCACTCGCGGAGCACCGAGGCCTCAGTGGCCGATCGTTGATCGATGCGTTGATCTTAGGGATCGAGGTTTCCTGCCGTATTGGTAATTCAATTTATCCCGATCACTATGATCGTGGCTGGCACATTACGGGCTCTACTGGCATGCTCGGATCCGCTGCCGCGTGTTCCCGACTCTTGGCGCTTGACGTGGATCAGACTCAGATGGCTCTTGGTATCGCGGCTTCCCAGCCGGTCGGTTTAAGAGAGCAGTTTGGGACTATGACCAAACCATTTCATCCTGGGGCCGCCGCAAAAGCCGGCTTAATGGCGGCATTATTGGCTCGGCATGGCTTTACTTCTTCCCCTCGAGCGCTAGAGGCACCACGGGGCCTGCTGCAAGTGTTCTCGGATAAAACCGATTGGAGTGAGATTACAAAGGATCTGGGCGAAACTTGGGAAATTGCGTTAAATACTTACAAGCCATTTGCATGCGGAATCGTGAACCATCCCAGTATTGATGGCTGCATCCAATTTCGGAATCTTGGACTTACTGCAGACAATATAAAATCAATCTCTCTTAAAGTTCACTCATTGGTACTCGAACTTTGCGGAAAAAAAGCCCCGAAAACTGGCCTCGAAGGTAAGTTCAGCGTGTATCACTCTTGTGCAGTCGGATTTATTTTCGGTCAGGCGAGTGAGCATCAGTACACTGACTCAGTCGTACAGGACCCGCAAGTGATTCAGCTTCGTGATCGCGTTCAGGCAACAGTTGATCACTCAATACCTGAGGACGCAGCCGAGCTTACTTTAGAAACGATCGACGGAAAAACTCATCGTATTCGAATTGATCATGCGATAGGCAGCCTCGAACGTCCACTGAGTAATGCGGAGCTTCGGGCGAAATTTATTAGCCAGGCCGGTGAGACTATTGGCGAAAAGTTAGCTCAGCAGGCCTTTGAGCGAGCAATGACCATCTCTGAGCAGCATGGAAAGATTTCGTTGTAAGAACTTAGATTTTCTGTACAAGTCTAAAGACTTAAATATTCTTTTAAATTCTTAGCTGATGTAGTGGGCTATCATTAAAGCGAGGAATGAACATGGGACAAATTGACCCAATCACTCCCGGCGAAATGTTGGATGAGGATTTCCTGAAGCTGCTTGGCATTACCAAATATCGTCTTGCAAAAGAGATTGGCGTGCCTGCTGGCCGTATCAGTGAAATCGTGGCGGGTCGCCGCGCGATTACGGCAGATACTGACTTGCGGCTATGTAAGTACTTTGGGCTGAGCGAGGGGTAGTGGCTCGCGGGCAAATTCTTTTTGATACGGAGATGGCGAAACGCGCTGCTTATAAAGAGCTTTCCCAAATTAAGAAGTGTTCGTTAATTGCTGCTTAGCGTAAAAGCAGAAGCCCTGTTAGGGACCTGTGTAAGGTGGTGGCGATTCAGGGATTCGAACCCCGGACCTGCGGATTATGATTCCGTCGCTCTAACCGACTGAGCTAAATCGCCAGAGCGCAGAAGTATAGCCAATCCGGGGTCTATACTCAAGCCTTGCAAAG
>JACCEB010570992.1_pt1 | contig 41693 bp, 40 predicted proteins | sample 7454761 | NCBI WGS metagenome assembly JACCEB01 (sample SAMN15323454, study PRJNA562643) | freshwater metagenome | isolation source: river surface water | place: USA:Blue River Watershed | collected 2017-08-18
AACCTTCATAAGTAAAACTATGACCTTCTAGAAATGATGCATCAGTTGCACCACCTAGAGAAATGAAATTAAATGGACGACCTAGTGCTGGTGCAAGACCTTCTTTAACAAGTGTTGTTTTACCAACGCCCATTGGACCTTGAAGAGCCAAACAATTACCGACCGCTGTAGGGTTTGTAATCCATTTACCAATAATCTGCATAATATGACACTTAGTTTCATTATGACCATAAACAGCCATATCCATACGATTATAGATTGATGTCATATATTGACCAATCTTATTAGAAGGGTCAGAAAGGGTAATTGGCATTGGATAATATGAAGACCATGGAACACGCATAATATGATCTACCCAATCCATTAGTTTTGCATTACTACCAAATCCGCATTTACTAGATGCTAGTTTACGAATGATTTCACCTTTAATTAGTGGTGGTAGGGTTGAATTAATAACTTTAAGCCGAATAGGTTCTTTATCATTGGCTAATTCTTTAACTAATTTTTCTTCTTTGAGAATACGTTTCTTAGATTCCAAATCTAGTTCACAAAAATGTTCATAAGTATCTTTTTCTTTACTCATCAAAAATGATTTGTATTCACGGTCTAGTGAGTTCATCTTTTGACGTTTAATATCATTTGTAACAGATGCTGATGCAGGACGTTTACGAGACTCTTCATCACTTTTATCACCATTAGAACTACCAAGTAGTACTAATAGAGGATTACCAGATGATGTGGTTCTCTTTTGTTCACCATTAAATAGGATTTTAGCAAGGAAATTTGAAAAATCATCTGGTGAAGGAGGTTTATCATTATCATCTTCACTATATTCTTCATCACCTTCATCACCTTCACCTTCTTCTCCCTCTGTTGTTGCTTCAGAGGTTGAAGCAGTTAAACCAGGTACATAATCAGGGTCTTCTTCACTAAGTGTTTCAGATTTATCAACATTATCAACATTAGCAACAGTATCAACAATATTTAGTTCAAGGTTATTAGGTTCCTGTTTTTCTAGAGGGTCAACAGGTTTATATTTACCAAGTTTTTGATCAATACTTTCCAAAAATTTAATAAACGTATTTTGTGGCATAGGAGTTGGTTCAGTTACTTTTTCATCTTTCTTATCTTTACCATCTTTACCATCTTTAATTTCTTTACCATCTTTCTTGTCTTTCTTATTTTTTTTATCTTTTGTTTGAGGAGGAGGGTTAGACTTAGTCATTTTAATATTAATTGTTATAGAAAAAGACTAAGTAATTCAATTTTATTTTTAGTTTTTCTTATTATAATTATAAATAATTATGAAAAAAAACTAAAATTATCGTTATTAACTATCTTATTATTGTTATTAGTTGTAGCAATGGTAATTTATTTTTTTAAATCAATAAACACGGAACCTTTTCTAGATTACGATACTGAAATTTTATTAAAAGAACCTATGAATAATGTTAAAACCATTGATATTAATACAAACAATTCATTACCTAAAAATATTTATCTTACATGGAGAACCTCAAATATGGATGAAATGTCACCTAAAATGAAAGAGTCAATTGAATTATTAAAAAAGGTTAATAATGATTGTATGATTTATATTTTTGATGATACTGAATGTCAAAATTTTCTTAAAAAATATTTTAAACCTGAAGTCCTAGAAGCATATAATAATTTAATCCCAGGTGCATACAAAGCAGATTTATGGAGATATTGTGTATTGTATAAATTCGGAGGTATTTATCAAGATGTAAAATATCAACCGATTGATGGTTTTAAATATTCAGAACTACTTGGTAGTAATAATGAATATTATGTTCGTGATCGTGATATCGGAGGTGGTGGTATTTATAATGGTTTATTAATTTGCAAAGCTAATAATCAAATATTACTTAAATGTATAAATAAAGTTATTGATAATTGTAATAAAAAATATTATGGTAAGTCATCACTAGAACCTACAGGACCTCTATTGATGAAGAATTTCTTTACTGATATGGAAATTAAAGAGATGGAAATGTATTTTCATGTTGAAAATAATATTGATACAATTATATTTAACAAACGTCCAATCTTAAAAAGGTATAATGAATATAGAATAGACCAAAATAAAGCTCAAATACCTGGATATTATGATTTATGGTTAAAAAAAAATATATATAATAATTAAATATGGTTCATTTAAATAAAACTAAAAAAAGAAAACCTCACTCTAAAAAAATAGGAGGAGGTAACGAAACCAAAGTAACTAATAATCGAATGTCTATAGAAAATAAATTTAGAAAACTAAAACCTCCTCCTAAACCAATAACTATTACAGAAATAGAAAATAGATTAAAAATAAAACCTTCTGGAAAATCATCAGAATATAAATTATTAACTGAAAAATTAAAAACCGTACAAGAACAAAAAACAAATACAGAAACAGATGCAAATTTATGTTATGAAATATTTGAAAAAATTGCATCTTATGACCCTAATCATAGATATGATTTTACAAAAAGTTATTTTAAAAATATAGAAAAAGATTATGAGAAAGCAAAAGAAATTTATTTGTATACAACCAGATTACTTATTGAAAAAATGAAGGATATTATTATAAAAAAAAAAATATTAGAAGAGTCAGATAACGTACTAAATATTCCTGATGATAATTTATTTGAAAATAATGAACCAATGGTAATGTTTTTTAAAAATTTAAAAACCAAGTTAAAAGAAAAGTTAAAAGAAAATTTTAAAGAAAAAACCAAAGAAGAACTCTTAAAGATGGATTCTACTGCGTGTTATATATTACAATTTCTAAACTTAATATCTACAGAATTGTTTGAAAAATATTTTTTAAATATCAAAAAAAATATTGACCTCATTAACACAACACGTGAACATTTTATATCTAGATATCATGAAAGTGAATTTAAAGCTAAAATGGACAACTTAAGAAACTCAACTTTTAATATAGACATGATACTAGCATCTTTTATAAGTTCTACTTATACAAAATTACGTGGTTATGAAGTACTTTATTCTTCACTACATACTTATATATATAATTATATTTTAACTAGAACAAAATTTCTTGAATTATATAATCGATTTAATCGATTAATTAATAATAATTATAATATTGGTCAGATTAATATTTTATTTAAACAATATATTAGATATAATCATATAATTAATAAAATTAATCCAGAAAACAAACAATTATTAGAAAAATTGAGTCAAAAACAAAATAAACAATCTATAGAAATTGAAGAAAAATTATTTTATAAGTATCCTATAAATCGAGAAAAAAAACATAGTCCATTTCCTCTTTCTCAAAATGAAGAAGCTGATATTGTCACATATAATAAAATAGCAAACATTTTTTTATTTATTTCAAAATTTAAAATTGAGAAGGATATACCTTTTTATAAAGAGACAACATTTAAAGATGAAATCAAAACAGTTATTAGAGAATTTAATCAAAAGCAAATATCTAAAATTGCAATAGATTTTAAAAAGGGTAATTATGAACAGATTTATAAACATTCTGTTGAACTAATAATCAAAATAATTCAACAATCTGCTAGTGACGAAATAAATAAACTTTATAATAATTATAAAACAGAAATTAACCTTCTTGAATCAGCCAAAGCTAAAATAGTTTAACTCCAAAACACTTTAGACTTAATCAATATGAATTAAATCCTACACCATGAGACTTAAGTGTTTAACTTATAATTTTATTTTTTAAATTTATTTCATAATAAAATTGAATATTAAAAATAAAGAATATAAAAAATATTTCAATTATAAAAGGAATCAAAAAAAACCTTACAGTATATTAAAATGTCAATTTATCGTGAACTAGATTATACACCCAAAATTCGTTCGATTATTCGGGTTGAATTTGGTATTTTAAGTCCAGAAGAAATTATGAAACGTTCGGTAACCCATGTTCATAAAACTACACTTTATGAAAACAATGGTGAACCAACAACTGGAGGTTTATTTGACCCACGTATGGGTGTTATTGACCGTGGTAAACTTTGTAAAACATGCCATCTTGACCGTACTTTTTGTCCGGGTCATGCTGGTCATATTGAATTAGTTAAACCTGTCTTTCAATTTCAATATATGTATATCGTACTTCGCTTACTAAAATCTGTTTGTTTGTTTTGCAATAAATCATTGATTGATATCAATCATCCATTAGTTAAATCAATTATTAAAAACTGTGGTGATGACCATCAACAACTTTTCATGGAAATGACAGAATTAGCCGCTAAACGTAAAATGTGTGGTCGTGAATCTGATTCTGATACCCTAGGTAACCCCAAAGGTTGCGGTATGGTTCAACCATCCAAATATCAAAAAGTTGAATTCAAAATCTTTGCGGAATGGAAGGTTGGTAAAGGTGATAAAAAAGACAAAGAAGAACGTAAAATTAACCTTACGCCTGAAATGCTTATTCATCTCTTCGCTGAAATTCCTCGTGAAGATTGCTATGCATTCGGGTTCTCTGAAAATTGGTGTCTTCCTCATTGGTTAATTACTAATGTTTTACCAGTTTCACCTCCAGCGGTTCGTCCATCAGTTCGTCAATACAATAACCAACGTATGGAAGACGATTTAACACAAAAATACATTGATATTATCAAATATAACAACATCCTTAAAAAGAAGTTGCATAGCGGTAGTTCAAAAGACACAATTGGTTATTACTTTATGTGTCTTCAGTTTCATGTTGCGACTCTAATTGATAACGAATCGCAAAGTAAAACTGCTGTTACACGTGCTAGCAATCGTCCCCTTCGTACATACAAACAACGTCTTCATAGCAAAGAAGGTCGTGTTCGTGGTAATTTGATGGGTAAACGTGTTGATTTCTCTGCTCGTAGTGTTATTACACCAGACCCCAATATTAGTATTGACCAACTAGGTGTTCCTCTTAAAATTGCGACTAATCTTTCATTTCCTGAAAAAGTTAATCAATTTAACTATCATAAACTATATAAACTAGTTCTGAATGGTTCAAATAACTATCCAGGTGTTAAGAAAATTAAGAAAAAGATTGATGGTAAAACTTTCACCCTAGAATTCAGTGATGACCCTAAGAAATTAAAGGAAATTGCTGACAATCTAGAAGAAGGTGATATTGTCCATCGTCATTTGATGGATGGTGATCCAGTTCTTTTTAACCGTCAACCATCACTTCACAAAATGAGTATGATGGCACATAAAGTTGTAGTAATGGATCATTCAACTTTTCGTTTGAATGTTACAGTTACTACCCCATATAATGCAGATTTCGATAAACAGTAAACATCACTGTCGAAAACAGGGAGAGTTAAAAGCTTGCAACTCCCTAGTCTTTTAAAACAATATAAAATAAATTGCCAATATAATTATAATGGATTTACAATACAAAATATCTTATAAAAATCAAATTCTTGATGATGAAACTCTTCGATATTATGAAATTTATAAAATAACAAATTTAATAAATAATAAAATATATATCGGACAAGCAGTTTCTCACATTTTAAATCATAAAAGATATCGTCCTTTTGGAATGGAAGGTAGATTTAGATGTCACATAAGTGAAGCACATTCTACCAAAAAAAATCAATGTCATTATTTAAATAATGCAATTAGAAAATATGGTTTCAAAAATTTCACTGTTGAATTACTTAAAATATGTGATAAACATGAAGTTAATGATTTTGAAATCAATGAAATCTTGAAAAATAATTCATTATATCCAAATGGATACAACTTAAATAAAGGTGGTAATACTCATTTTCATACAAATGAAAGTAAAAAAAGAGTATCCATCGGTGTTATGAATTATTTTAAAGATAAAAAATTTCTAAGATTTAAAGACATTCAAATTGATGATAATTGTGATTTAAATAAATATATCGTACCATTAAAAAGATATAATATTCAATATGGTTGGTATGTTTATATTCAAGGAAAAAAAGCTGATTTTGGTGGAAGTCATATTTCACTTGAAGATAGCAAGAAAATGGCAATCGAATTTATAAATTGTTTAAAAAAGGCGAAACACCTTGATGCGGGAAGTCCCTTAGAGCTTTATCTACCACTCACATTTAGAAATATGTGTGAGGATCTCGGTTAATAGCCGAACCCGATGGTAATAATGATAAAGATTGGGTAATCCGCAGTGCTAGTTTCTTCATTCCGTTATTGGTAAGGAAAAAGAAACGCATTCAGAGACTGAACGGGTGTTGGTTGTTAATGAAGGTCTAACCAACCTGAGACAGCTTAAGATACAGTCCGCCCCCTTAGGAAACTTTGGGGATTTTCATCGGGTGATGAAATGAATATGCATGTCCCTCAATCACTTCAAAGTGCAGTTGAGTTACTTCATATTGCTGCTATTCCAAAGCAGATTATTAGTGCTGCTAAATCGGCACCTATTATTACTCCAGTTCAAGATACTCTTATTGGTTACTATAAAATTACAGGTCCTGGAGTTAAATTTAATCGTCGTGAGATGCTTTCTCTGATGACTAAAATCTCATCATTTAATGGTGAATTACCTGAACCATCAATTAAAGGCGCAGATGGAGTTAATCGTTTCTGGTCTGGTCATCAGGCAGTTTCGATGATTCTTCCTGAAATTAATCTTAAAATGGGTGATAGCGATAATATCATTGAAATTGTTCAAGGACAAATGCTTCGTGGTCAAGTTGAAAAACGTGCATCAGGAACTATCCTTCATATTATTTACAATGATTTTGGTGCTAAAGTTGCAAAGGATTATCTTAACAATCTTCAATTTCTGATGACTGCATATTTAATCCATGAAGGTTATAGTGTTGGTGTTGGTGATCTTATGATTGACAATCGTATTAAGAAAGTGATTAAGAAAGTTATCGATAAGGGTATGGTTGAAGTCAATGACATGTACAAAGAAATCCATCTAGGTACATTCGGTGACCTCAGTTTTGCCAACAATGCTGAAGCTTTTGAATCCAAAATTGGTAAAATTGCTTCCAAGGTTGAATCGGACATTGAAAACCTTGTTATTTCCACGGCTAAAGACAATCGTATCCTTCAAGCCATTAACTCTGGTTCTAAAGGTACTGCTTTCCATTTTCGTTCAATGACAGGTATTATCGGTACACAAGCTGTGGATTCTAAACGTATCCCACTTGGCTTTTCAGATAAAACTCGTTCGCTACCTCACTTTTACAAATATGACGACAGTCTAATTCCTAAAGGTTTCGTATCACACTCTTTCATTGATGGTCTTGACCCGCAAGAATTCTTCTTCCACGCTATGGGTGGTCGTGAAGGTCTTATTGACACAGCCGTCAGAACTGCTGAGTCTGGTTATATTCAACGTCGGTTAATGAAAGCCCTCGAAGATATGAAAGTTCACTATGATTATACTGTTCGTAGTGCAACCGGTGATATTTATCAATTCCTTTATGGTGAAGATGGTATCAATGGTGCTGGTCTCCTAGAAAAGCAATCAATCAAATTTATCTTTATGCCTTATGATAAACTAACTGAGTCTTATCGTTTATCTCATTATGAAAAATGGGAACTCTACATGAAAGACCCTGCAGTTAAACGTCTTCTTAAAGTTAAAGATTGGAAAGAACGCTTAGACAATCATTTTAAGAAACTCAATGAACGTCGTGATTACATTGTCAATAAGAGTCTCATGCGAAAGTATGAAACATCAGTTGTATCACCGGTTAATATCGAACGTCTTATTCTTAATGTCAAAGCCAAATTTCAATTAGACAGTAACCAACGTTCTGATTTAACTCCTTTCGAAGTTGAAGATGAAGTTGATAAACTGATTGACGACCTTCATATTAATGGTCAACCCAATAATATTATGTCGACAATCGTCATGTTTTATATGTCACCGAAGGAACTCATTTTCCGTCATCGTTTCAATAAAACAGCCCTCAACTATATTACACAATATATTCGTTCAAAATACCTTCAAACTCGTATTAGTCCAGGTGAGATGGTTGGTCCTCTTGCGGCTCAAAGTATTGGTGAAATTTCTACACAACTTACACTTAATACTTTCCATACTGCTGGTAAAGCATCTGCTGTTACAACTGGTGGTGTATCACGTCTCAAAGAATTAATGGCTAACTCAAAGAAGATTAAGACTCCTAGTATCATTGTCTATCTAGATGATGAATATCGCAAAGATAAGACAAAAGCACTTAACCTTCGTAACAATCTTGAATTAACAACGATTGGTGATATTGTTAAGTCAGTAAATCTTTATCTAGATACTAATCTTAACACTGATATCGAAGCTGATAAATCACTGATTGATATTTACAAAATGTTTGGTGAAATCACTGACCAAGTTAAAGATGATAACCCATGGATTCTCCGTGTTCAGTTCAGTCGTGAAAAAATGATGGAACGCAACATTACAATGAATGACCTTTATCTAATTATTCAACACAATTTCTCAAATATCAATTGTATCTACAATGATGATAACGCTGGTGAATTGGTGATGCGTCTTAAGATTGAATTTGATAGTGATTCAAACAATGCTGATAAGGATATTATTAAGATGCGTGAGTTTGAACAGAAATTCACATCAACAATTGTTAAAGGTATTCCAGGTATTAACCATGTTATTATGGATAAAATCAAAGAAAATGTTACTGAGGATGTTGTTATGACAGAAGGTAATATTTATGTTCCAGATGATGAATGGATTCTTATGACTAAAGGTACTAACCTAGAAGATGTTCTTATTCAAGAACATGTTGATCCAACACGTACAATTTCCAATGATGTTATTGAAGTATATGAAATCTTTGGTATTGAAGCGGCTCGTAATATCATCTATCGTGAATTTAACAAACTCATTTCCATTAACTATCGTCATGTTGGTCTTCTAGCTGACTTTATGACAAACAAAGGTTATATTATGCCTATTGACCGTCATGGTATTAACCGTGGTAATGCTGGTCCACTTGCTAAATCCTCCTTTGAGGAAACCATTGACCAACTTCTTCAAGCCGGTGTTCATGGTAAAATTGATAATATGGATGGTGTTTCCGCCAATATTATGATGGGTCAAATCGCACCCGCAGGTACTGGTTTTCCTCAAATCCTACTTGACGAAAAGATGATGGTCGAAGAACTTAAGAAACGACCACAAAAACAAAAACTAGAAAAAATGACTGACCAGGAAGCAGTTAATAAATTTATGAATATTCCTGAATTCTGTCAAGACAATGTTGGTATTAATTTCGAACTGGATAACCTTCCAGATGATCGGGTTAAACTAGCCAACATCCCTAAAGTTCAAATCGAATAATTTGATTATTTGATTATTTGATTAATAATTTAAAATTTTTTATTATTTATTGTATTTAGTTTTTCTTTTAGAAGTATAAATAATAAAATGAAAAACAATAAATCTTTTCGTGGTGGTAATGATATGGAAAGTAATTATAATGTTCCTTTAATTATATTCATCGTATTATTAATTATTCTAGTAATCGGTACTATATATATTTTATTTTTTAGAGAACAAACACCTACTCCAACCATAACATCTACCCCAACACCAACACCAATACCAACATCTGTAGCAGAAGACCAAAACCCAAAGAGAAAAAAAATACTTAAAATTATTAAAGAAAATTTAAAAAATTGGGGTAATGATATTAATAAACTTCCCCAAGAAATAAAGGAAGCAGTTATTAAATGCTATGATAACCCAGAGGGGTGTATTTTTTAACCTAAAAGGTCATTAATAATATCTTTAACATTATTCATTACATTTTCAATTGTTTCATGACCATTGATATTAATAATTTTTGCATCTGTCTCTTTAAACCATTCTAGGTGTTTCATATGACACTGAGTTAGATATTCTTTAGAAATTTTATCAACTTCTTCCGGTCGACTACGTTTTAAGATACGATTATAACATTCTTCTGGTTCTGTATTAACATAAAGAATTAAATCTAGCTTTGTTTTATCTTTAAATGTATCAAACCAATATGAATAAGTTTTCCATTCAATTTCTGAAATATTACCTGCTTCATAGAGCATTTTAGCAAAGACATATTTATCAGTATAAATGCTTCGTTCACAAATAATGATTTTATTAGGGTTATTTTCAATAATTGTCAGTAGATTACGTAAACGTGTGATATAGGCTAGAACTTGAAACCAAAATGAGTTTTCTTTTTGATTTTCGTAAAATAATTCAAGTGCATTTTTATCCCCTGATTTAATATTAAGCCATTCAGATACTGGTTCTGGTACAAAGACTAAATTATCATGATTCATAGTTTCTAGATTCTTTAGTAATGTAGATTTACCAGAACCAATATTGCCTTCAACAGTAATAATCATTTTTAGGATAAGAGATATTTCTTATTATCATATTAAGAAAGTAAATCAATTTTTTTTATTAAAATGATTGTATAAATATTTTTAATCTTCATCAGATTCAGATACATAATCTTTATTATCTTTAATAATTTGACGTTGTAATGTTTTCATTTTAGTAATTGCTTTTGAATATTTATAATCTTCAGCTGCAATCTTAATTAATTTCGCACCTTGAAGATGGTTTTTCATAATACCTTCACCACTTATTAATGCACTACCTAGTAAATACATTGCTTCAGGTATATTATGATTTTTGATAAGATAAAGATAAAGTAAATTAGCCTTGAATGTTGACTTATGTAATACTAAATCATTTTGGTAATGATTAGCTAATTTAAGAATAGAATCAGTACAATGTGACTCAATTACATTATCAGTTAATTTCTTAATTTCTTCTTTATCAATCATATTATCACTCTTAAGGTCTTTATTGATATCTTTAAAATTAATACTAATAATTTCAAGAATTTTATTAAGAGATTCTAAACTACCATTTTGGTCTATTTTATCTTTTTTATCTTTTTTATCTTTTTTATCTTTTTTTTCTTTTTTATTGGTTTCTGGAGTTTTTTCTTTTGTTTCTCTTTGGTCGGGTTCTTGTTCCTGTTCATCTTCTTCTAGTATTATTTTCATTTTATTAAATGGATTATATCCATAATAGTTTATAAAATCAGTTAGCATTTTTTCATTACGTTCTAAAATTTGCCCTTCGTCCATTAAAGAACGTAAATCTTTTTCTTCTTTCAAATCTGCTTGATATTCATTCTTAATTTCTTTAATAAATTCTGTTAATTTATAATGATTAAAATTAATATTCAATTCATTCAATTCATCATGTAAATTAGTCTTAATAATGAAAGGTGTTAGATCGGTATTGTAAATATTTTTAAAATAGGAATCACCAATTGCGTGATGATTTAATGGATTATTTAATATATATTTAACCAATAAATTAAATCTTGTTTCCATGTATTTTAAATTATCAGTCTTATTCTTCTCCTGAATAATATTAAAGTATTTTTCACTAATAATAATTTCTTCAAATGACATTGTTCTTATTCTTATTTAATTTAATTTAATTGAAGTTTTCAATTTTTGGTAATTCACCTATAATCTCAATACAATTGTTATTATTATGTTCTATTTTTGTGTTGAAAAGTTTCATACTGTCAAGTTTTTTTATTTCATCGATGGTTAATTCTGGAAATATAACATTTAATTTGATGTATAAGTCGCCTCTTCTACCACTATCATTAATAGGTAATCCTAAATCTCTTATACGTAGCATTTGCATTTTAAGAATTTTATTAGACTTATCATTCATAGCATTATATCTAAACAAATAATTCTTATTATCCATATGGGTTATTTGTATTTTGATTTCAGTATATATTTCAATCAATGAAATATCATATTCATAAATTAAATCATATTGATTTGTTATTTTAAATTTTGGGTCAGGTTTTGGATTTATATTTATAATTAAATCATATGGTTCTTTATCTGGTTCTTGATTACCATCACCCTTAAATATAATTTGTTTCTGTCTAATATCAATTGGAAAAGTTTTATTCTCTAGCACTTTCATTACACCTTTACATATATGACACAATGACATATTTATCTCAAATCCTAGATAACCTTTACCCATACAATAGTCACAAATACGATATCTAGGAACGTTTAATTCTTTAGGAACTTCATTATAAATATCACTCAATGATACATTAATATCATAAGTAATATCCTTTCTAGCTACCGATGTTGATGATGTTGATGTTGTCATTTTAGGTTTCTTTATTATTTCATTATTAGATGTTCTCTCTATATTTTTTTGAGCAAAGAATATATTATAATTTCTAATAATTTCGGGTAACTTTTCATAATTTATATTATTTAAATTCAACTTACTAAATTGATTTATAAAGTCCTTACCATTTTTTATACTTTCATTTGAAAAAATTTTACTTACTAGATTTATTAATTTTGAACTAACTGTGAAATTTTCATTTTCTGATTGATATGAATAAAACACATTAGATTTTACATTTTTTAATTTATCATATTTAGCCTTTTCATCTGGATCAGATAATACCATAAATGCTCTAGATATATTCTTAAATTTTTCTTCACATTCTAGATATTCATTCTTCTCTAGATGAACATTTCTATCTGGATGATATTTTAATGATAACGTAATATATTTTTGTCTTATCTCTAACGGAGATGCATTTCTATCTATCTCTAATACCTGATAATAATCCATTTATTTAATAGTTTAATTATTATTATTTTTATATTTGTTATTTCAAATAATATAACAGTTATTATAATTTAATTATTAAAATGTCAAATATTCTTAAAGAAAAATCAACTCGAGGTCGTAAAAAGAAAGTTCAACCAATTGTTGAAAATAACAATGAAATTGTATTAAAAAAAGAAAATGAAGAAGTTAAAGAAGTCATTAAGGAGGTTGAAGTCATTAAGGAAGTTGAAGTCATTAAGGAAGTTGAAGTCATTAAGGAGGTTGAAGTCATTAAGGAAGTTGAAGTCATTAAGGAAGTTGAAGTCATTAAGGAAGTTGAAGTCATTAATGAGGTTAAAAATTATTTATCAAAAGCATTATTTAATATAATGAATAAATTAGATAATGTTTTAGAAGTTTTGGATATATTAGAAGAAAAAATAGAGTCACATGAAAAAACTATTAAACAATATGAAAATTCAAATAATATGTTAAGATCTAATTTTATTGATTCTCAAGAATATATACGAAAAGAGATGATTTGTTTGACTAATCAATTATCAACATCTATTAATATAGAAACAAAATCATGTCCTGCATTAAATTATATAATAGAAAATCATACAGTTTTTAAAGGAGATAAAGGTGATAAAGGTGATAAAGGAGATAAGGGTCAAAGAGGAGACCAAGGTATTCAAGGTATTCAAGGTATACAAGGTATGCAAGGTATTCAAGGTATTAAAGGTGAAAAAGGAGAAAGAGGTCTAAAGGGTGATAAAGGAGATAGAGGTGAAACAGGTCTTCAAGGTCCCAAAGGAGAACAAGGTGATAAAGGAGAACAAGGTGATAAAGGAGAACAAGGGGATAAAGGAGAACAAGGTGAAACAGGTCTTCAAGGACCCAAAGGTGATAAGGGTGATAAAGGAGATAAAGGATATAAAGGAGATAGAGGTGAAACAGGTCTTCAAGGTCCCAAAGGAGAAAAAGGTGATAAAGGAGAACAAGGTGAAAAAGGTCTAAATGCCCAATTTACAAATATTGTTACATTTCCTAAAAAAAAAATTCAGAAACCTTCACATAATGAAAATAATAAAAAAATTATTGAAAAACAAGAAGTACCTAATTTAGAATTACAAGAAATAGAAAAATTAAATGATATCTTTATAGAAAAAAATTCTTTAGAAGATTTAGAGATTAAATTAGAAAAGCAAAATGAAAATATTATTGAAAAACTTGATATTAAATTAGAAGAAATAAAAAATGATAATATCCTAGAACAAGACTTAGAAATCAAATTAGAATCATTAAATGATAATATCCTAGAACAAGACTTAGAAATCAAATTAGATACTTTGGAACAGGACTTAGAAATCAAATTAGATACTTTGGAACAGGACTTAGAAATCAAATTAGATACTTTAGAACAAGACTTAGAAATCAAATTAGATACTTTGGAACAAGACTTAGAAATCAAATTAGATACTTTGGATGATATCAATCTAGAACAGGACTTAGAAATCAAATTAGATACTTTAGAACAAGACTTAGAAATCAAATTAGATACTTTGGAACAAGACTTAGAAATCAAATTAAATACTTTGGAACAGGACTTAGAGATTAAATTAGATAATAATTTAGAACAGGACTTAGAAATCAAATTAGATACTTTAGAACAGGACTTAGAGATTAAATTAGATACTTTAGAACAGGACTTAGAGATTAAATTAGATACTTTAGATGAAATAAAAATAGAGGAATTAGAATTAAATTTAAATTAAACTTCAAAGTAAGCATTGTTCATAATACCACAAATATTACTGTTCCATCGATTTAGTAATGCGTAACCATTTAGACCCCAAGTCTCACCCCAATCATTTTTAATAACATAATATAGAATACCTTTAAAATTACCATACCCCATAATTACAACTTTATGATTAAGATTTAGATTTAGATTTTCACTACAATAACTAGAATTATAAAAACCTTGACTATAATTCATAAAATCTTCATCAATACTAATATAAGCATATAGAGGACCTTGTTTGTGAATTGCATGTAGTAATGCAAATTCATCAGTGGGGTTAATGTAAATAAAATTACCAGTATTACGATTAATAGTAGAATAATTATTATAACGCCAGTCTACATTTTCAGGTAAATCATTAATTTCAGAAGTCTTATAAACATAATATGTTTTATTACGAGGTTGATAAACCGTATAATTCAGTTCAACATCTGACAATACCATATCAGTCAGATTAGTCCATCCAAGTCTCCATTGATACATATTATAATTATTATGCTTTGCAATTTGTTGATTGTTGATTGCAAAATTTTGTAGATGGATATTATATTCATCATAATTATATGATTTATTAAACTTCTGTAGATATTTTTGATATAATCGAATATCTAAACTATCAATATCTGTTGGTACACTACAACCATTTACAATAGTAATAAAGGACAAAAGAGCAATAATTTGGATATATGTCATTCTAGGATGTTTTTTAAATTAACAATATTAATAAATGAAATCAATTTTTTATACGTTTTATTATTATTATTTTTATGTAATCATTAAACAAAAATGTTTTATTATGTTATATATAATTCAACTGTTTTAAATTATTCTAGTAAAAATAAAAAATTAAATACATTCATTTATGGAACTGTTTTATATATTTTATCACATGGATTAATTAACAGTTATAATAATCAATTTGCACAATATATTAAATCATATTTTTGGATTGTTCTAGCAATTGATATTTTTGCAATGTACTATCTAGAAAACTTTATCAATCCTGAACAAGAAAATGAAACAAATCTCAAAGACCTTATTCAGAGTTTTTATAATAATGACAATAAAATAAAAAAGGATGAAAATGAACCAGAAAAAGAAAATAAAGTAATCATTGATGAAAATATCAATGTTGATACTGAAAATGAAAAAATACCATCAGAACCTTTGCCTTATTTACCTGATGATTTAGATATTAATGAAAATATTGACCAAATGTCAGATGCTGGCTCAGATATCGACCTAGATAAATTCGAAATGACCTTACAAAACTAGTTTAACTTGTTTTTTGTTTTTTAGGAAATAATTCAGATGTTGTTGTCATAATATTACATTTGAAATATAAATGCATATTCTCTGATGGATCCGAATCAATAACATCCGACATTGTAGCCAATACTTCACTCCATTTTACTTTAAAAGGTATAATATTGTCTTTATCAATATAACCTTCCATAGATTGATTCCAAATATCATTCGTATTATTGATGATATGTTTATATTTATATTGACTAACATTCATAAAAGGATTAATTATTTCATAGTTTTTTAAAGGTAGTAATTCCATACCATAATTAGAAATCCAATGGTTATGACTATTATTGATATTACTTTTAGAAGGCATAATAACCGTAAATAAATGAAATCCATTCATCTTATAAATTCGAAACAATTCAAACTCATTAACATTAATAGTAAATCCATTGTCTTTTAACCATCCACCAATGAATTTCTTAAGTTCTCGCATACTAAATGTTAAACTATCATCATATCGAATCACTGGATAATAGCTATCTTTAATATAATATAATTCCCGTAATATAATCAATTTGTCTTTAGTTGTATAAATATTCGTAACTGAATCATCAATACTTAAATTAGCCAATTCATTCCCACATTCATCAACTGTTTTAAAATTCGCATCAAACATATAACTATTATTTTGTCTATTTTTTTTATAAATATTTAAAGAATCCCAATAAATAGGAAGAATACCAATATATTTTCCTTTGAAATCATCAATCGAATTTATTTCAATGATTTTTTCTTTAACAATTTTAGATGATTTTTGAGATATAATCAATTTGTCCCAAGACATATTGTGTCAATTTATATTTTAATAATTTTCATATTTATTATATTCAATTTTTATATTTATTTGTTATAATAATGTAAAATGAGTGAAAAATTCACATCTATTCTAGTTATAATATTAATATTAATCATACTATGTGTATTCATGATACTAAATGAAAAAAACCAAATAAAAGAAGGTTTCCATTCGTTTCTTAAATCAAAACATAGATACAATACTAGTGTTAGTCCTCCATGGGTATTAAATCAAGAAATGTCACCCATTGTCTATAAAATAACTAAAGAAATCTTAGCTAGTGTTAATCAAAAATTAAATACTAACTATCAAATGGGACAATATGAAAATTTAATTGAAGATTATGATAATGATGGTAATAAACGTTTCATCATTGATTTCTTTGTTTATCAATTTAACCATCAACATGTTAATGACTTAAACCGTCGTTTGATTGTTGATGTTACATTACTTAAAAATACCAATAATCTTCGTATTAATACATTAAATTTCAGTAATGCTATTAAATATCAAGACCCCTCCATCATCACTGAAGACCCCGAAAGTACTTTAATACTTAAAGATGATATTACTGGTAAAACCAATGATATTAGTGCTATCAAGAAAACATCTCTAGAAAATACACCCTTTCTAGAACCCTCCAAATTAAACCTTAATGATATTCATCGTGGTCCTTGGATTTTACCCCTAGAAATACAAGAAAAGAAAAATCTACGCGCATTTCCTTGCCAAGATTATGGTAATTGGTGGGATGAAAATGCAATTCCATTAACTGCAGAACAAGAACTTGGTCTTCCTAAGAAACAACAACCTAAATGGTGTTATGGTTCATACAACTCAGCAACTAAACCACAATATATTGTTGCTCAACGTAGACCACAATTTCTTAAACAACCTTCTGATAGACATTATAATGATTGGATGTTTGATAGAAGAATTGGTATTACCGGATTCCCTCACGGCAGTTCAAGTTCATAAGAAAATATTTGGATCATAAACAAGTTTGGATTTTATTTGCTCTCTAGATACTAATTTAATATTTCGTACCATATCTAATAATTTAATAGTATTCATAACAGAACCTTTTGAATTTTCTTGTTTTTCAATAAATGATGTTATATTTGTTAAATCAATTATAGCAACTCTATCACCATCTTTATTTTTTAAATCATAATGTAATCTAGATATCATATTTAATATATTATTCCAATAAGTACTGACACTATCTCTATTTTTAACAACAAGCATTGCATTTTCAAAATCCATGATGACTATTTTATAACCATGTGTTTTGATACTAATATTTGATTTTTTATCATCTTCTAGGAAGTAGTTGTATTCAATACTTTCTTTTTTTGTTTTTTTAATTAGAATGTTATCCAGATGCATATCGTTATGTAAAAATCCACATACTTGATAAGCAGTAAAAACTGACATAATGGTTTGCATTAAGATGGATTTCAAAGCATCGTATTTATCGACATTCCATTTAAATCTTCTAATTGAACCTTCTTGGATATAAGGCATTATTAATACAGTTTTCAGGTTGTCTTCTTCATTTTTTTCAGAACAAAGTGCTTGATTAATTTTCGATTCTATATTTTCATACGTATTATCATAACAACTAAATAAACAAATATAATTAATGAAACCGGTTAATTTATTTTTTTCTAAAATTTTTCCAATCATATATTCTTTTTCAATAGTTTTGTTAACTTTTCCAATTTTAACAACTATATTTTTGTTTACTTCTGTAATACTTGTATTATTTTTTAGAATTGATTCTAATACAGTAACATCATTCTTATTTTTTATTACTTTCTCAAAAATAATAGGAATTATATTATGATTTTTTTCTAAAGCTTTGCAATCAATATGATATTTATTTGCACCATCATATTTATGATGTTTCCTTTCAAGACTATTCATTTTTATATATTTATTTAGAAAAAATTTATATCTATTTTCTATCAATATTCAATAATTAAAAATTGATTTAACAGATTTATTATTATTATTTTATATATTATATCATGGCTAATCGTTTATTAAAAATAAATGATGCATTAGATTCTTATTTAAATAGATTAATTAGAGATTGTCATCTTACATATGAAGAATTAAAGAAACCTGAAACAATTTCCAATTTATCCAATATGCTAGAAATGACAATGTCAGCAATTTTTACAACATCTGAACTTACAAAAAGTAAAATTAAATACAAAGAAATGATCGAATCAAGTATTAAACAACGTTTCTTTTATCCTCAACCCATATATACCGATGAAGACCTAGATATCATCGATAATAAATTCAAAGTTATTAATTCACATCATAATCATGCACAAAGAAGCATGGAATGGTATAATTTTAGATGGGAACGTTTAACTGCTAGTGACTTAGCAAAAGCCCTAGGTGAAAAGGGTGATAAATCCAAATTAGACTTGATTTATCAAAAAGCAATCCCTCTAGAACAATATATTAAAAAACGTGAATCATTTTCCCTAGGAGGTCAACCTGCTATTCAACATGGTGTCTGTTTTGAACCAGTTGCAACTGCTTTATACGAATTCTATAATAATTTAACCGTTAAAGAATATGGGTGTTTACCACATCTTTCCATTAATTATTTAGCTGCATCACCCGATGGTATTTGCGATTCACGTAATGATAACCCCGATTACCATGGACGTATGTTAGAAATTAAGTGTCCTTATTCACGTATTATTACTGGAATACCTAAACTAGAATATTACATGCAAGTTCAATTACAATTGGAAGTATGTGACCTAGAATATTGCGATTTCCTAGAATGTGATATTAGAACATATTCAGGAATGCGTAGTTTTCTAGATGATTCCCCTGTTTTAAAAGATGAACCAGAATCAGTTTCATATAACCTAACAAAATCCGGAAAGAAGAAAGGTGTCTTATACGAATATCAAGAAAAGAATGAAATGGGTGATAAAAATACTAAATACAAGTATTGTCCTTTAACATATACCGATGACCAGGTTAGTGAATGGATTATTGCTACTAAAGATGAAATTATGGGTAATACAAATTATATACCAATTGGTTGTAAATATTGGTGGATTGAAGAATATAATGTTACACTTCTTAAAAGAGAACGCGATTATTTTAATAAAATGCTGGTACGATTAAATGAATTCTGGGATTCGGTATTATACTATCGTAACAGTCCAAAGAATATTGAAGAACTTGAAATTAAAATTGGTCTTCGTCCTAGACCACCTTCACAACTAGAAGCAATCCTTTTAAAAAATGAACAATCAGATGAAATGTATTATCATACAATCCCAACAGATATTATTGAACCAGAAGAAATTAAAAAGGTTGCCTTTCTAGAAGATAGTGATAGTAGTGATAGTAGTGATAGTATTAAATCAACTACATCGGTTGAAGTAAAAAAGAAAGTTGTTAAGAATTTGATGTTTATTAAACCGGATAATGATGATGAAGAGGATGATTAACAAAATTAAAATATAAAATAATAATAAAAATCAAAATCAATGTCACTTGCTAGAATTACGAAAGAATTAAATAGTTTAAAGAATGACCCCCCATTCAATTGTAGTGCTGGTCCAATTGATAATGGTGAAGATTTATATCAATGGGAGGGTTTTATAATTGGTCCAACCGGAACACCATATGAAGGTGGATGTTTCAAATTAAAAATAAATTTTCCCATCAATTATCCTTTTAAAGCACCAAAGGTTAATTTTACAACTAAAATATATCATCCAAATATCCATAAAAATGGTGGTGGTATCTGTTTAGATATTCTTAATACTAAATGGAGTCCAGCTTTAACTATTTCAAAGGTCTTATTATCAATCTGTTCTCTTCTAGATGAACCTAATCCAAAAGATCCACTTGAACCAGAAATTGCAGAACAATATGAAAATAATATTGAAGCCTTTAATAGTACTGCAAAAGCATGGACAGAAAAATATGCTTAGTTTGTTTCATTTTTTCTTTGTATTTATTATTTTTTCTTTTAATTAAATAAAAGTAAACTAAACTAAAATGAAAGGTGGAAGATCTTTTAAAATGAAGGGTGGTTGCCTCGATGGTAGCACACTAATGATTGTTATCGGCTTATTAGCCCTTATTGCTGTTGGTTATTATTTAATCACTATGTACAACAACCAAAATATGCCCCCAGTTGTCCAAGTTACACAAGCTCCTAAAGTTGAAGGGTTTGAAGGTGATGAACTCACCCCCAAAAATGGCGAAACAGTCATTGCCCTCTTTGCCGCTGACTGGTGCCCTCACTGTGTTAACTACAAACCAACATGGAAAAAAATCCAAGAAGAAGCCAAAGCCAAAAAAGAAACTAGAGTTAGATTTGTAACAGTTGATTGTACCGATGGCAACCCTCACAAAGACAGATTTGATATTAAAGGCTACCCAACAGTCCTTGCTATCTCAGCCAGCGGACATAAAGATGTAGATGACCGTGAAACCCTTGAAGGTATGCTTCAATCACTCTAAATATCTATTTTTTATTTTTAATTTTATCAAATGTACTTTTGATTTTACCTAATAATTCAAAAACATTAATTGATTCTTTCTCTTTCTCTTTCTCTTTGTTTTTTTCTTTATATCCCTTCAATGTTAAATATTGTTTAGTTAATTGATACCCCATATCAATAATATTTAATTTCTCTTCTTTCGTAAAAGTAAAAATATGAAACATATTTATAGTACTTTCAATAACAATTGTATTATCAATATATTTATTCTTTTTTTCCAATGTTTCTTTTGTAATCATATAAACAATAATGCTCTTGTAAATATCAACAACATTTTTACATTTTTCATTGGATATTTTATCAGTGCATAAAATACCTAGAGTAGTATCCATTTTATCTTTAAATAAATCTATTGGATAGTTATTTACAATACCACCATCAACCAAATGATAATTAGCTTCATTGATTGGACTAAAGATCGGTGGAATAGCCATTGTTATTCTTAAAGCTTTTATAATTGACATTGATGGTGTTAAGACATGATTATATAATTCTTGTTCAATCATATCTTGATATACTATTGCACCAGTTAGAGTTATTTTAACTGGATTATAATTCCATACATCTAGAAAATTAATGTCTAATGGGTTTTTAGTTGGAAATCTAACACCAATCATGAATTCTAAGAATCTAATCATATTTTCACCATTATCTAATCCATATCTATTAATTAAATGTAATATTGAATCAGAATTGATATTATGTAAATAATTCAAATCTAGTTCCATAAATATATTAATTAAATCGGTAGAATTATATTTTAAAGCTATTAAGACTGAAAATAATCCACCAATAGAAGTTCCAGCTACCTCTTCTAGGTTATCTAGAATATTAAATTCTTCAAATGCTCGTATAACACCCATATAACTAAAACCTTTAGAACTACCACCACTCAAAACCAAATTATTAACAACCTTTTCTTTTTTTTTTAATTCATTTAATTTTGATTGTAACTGTTGAATTTGTAATTCAATCTCATTCATTTTTATATTTTTCAAGAAAAAAAGACATCATTAAAAACGTATGAACCAAAAGTTTTTTATATAGTTTATATAATAAAATGAGCAAAATGATAAATATTGAGGAACTTCATAGGGAACAAGATAGAAAAGAACAAAACAAATCAGAAATATTTCTTACAATCCTAGAAAAAGTTCATCAGAAAATCAAATTTACCAGTCAGGTAAGTAAAGATAAATTTTGTTTTTTCAGTGTTCCTACATATGTTTATGGATTACCATTATTTGATATTAATAGTTGTATTATATATTTAACCAAAACACTCACCGATAATGGTTTCGATATCAAATATACACACCCGAATCTTTTATTAATTTCATGGTTACAAAAACCCCAAAAGCAAACAAATATTAATAATAACGAAACTAACTATAACGGAATGAATACAATGCAAAAATTAGAAGATGTCAGACGACGTGCCCTAGAATATCGTCCAACAACAGAATATCAACCATCAAATAACTTTGTATATGATAGTAATTCATTGAATACTTTAAAAGAAAAAGCAAATAAATTATTATATGACCCTAGATTCTAGGATTCATATTCATAATGTCATTTTACCCACTCTATAAACTGAATCTAAAATAAATATGATAAATATACCAAATATCACGAATAATATAATATCGTGAATATTTTCTTGTGCAGGTTCATCAAAATGACCTAGTTTTTCTAAAATTAAATCTAACTTAGAATTGAAATCAGCTATTCTAGGATCAACTTCCATATTCTCTCTAACATTTGGTGTTGCTGTTGGTGTCGATGTTGGTACTTCTTCATTATCTTCATATTCACTATTATCGTCTATATTAACACCATTTGGATTAGATAAAGTTCTCTGAATAATATTAGCATTAGTGTTATTGTCAACGTAATTTTGATTCATTTGATAAATGTATTCTTGAACATCTTTTGGTTTGATATTATAATCAGTTGGTCCATATTCATTTTTATTTGAAATTTTTAAGTATTGATTATCTTCTTCGGGATATCCACCAAGTGTGACATTAAGTTCCTTTCTAGGTTCAGGTGCTGTAAATCTAGAAGGAGAAACAACTTCAGTACCATACTTTTTTACTTTAACACTTTTTTTCTTCTTTTTTTGCATGTCAGATGGAGGATAAGATTCATAATTATCACCAAATGCTTCCGATAAACTTGCTGTCATTCTTTAATTTATTATATACTAAAGAAATAATTCTAGATTTTCTCACAATTAAGATAAAAAAGAAATGTTGTTAACGAGAACAAATATTCTTCTTGCCGGGGTTCTAGTAGCATATTTAGTATGTTGTTCAAAATATATTGGAAAAAAAAATACTATATTCACAAACCAAATATATTTATTAATTTTATTAATATGTGTTATAATTATTTACCCATACAATAAACAAGCTGGTATTATTCTACTTCTGATTGTTATGATAAGTAAATCACCTGTTTTCTTAGAACAATTTGAATCACCATCACCCACTATAACCCCTGAACCAAATGAATTAGAAAGTATCGAATCTAATTACAACCAAACAATAGATAAAAGAAGACAAAAATCATTAGATGAAAAACTTCTGAAAGAGGATACTAGAATGAATCTCCTAGAAGAAGAAGGTAATATTACACCACTAGAAAAAGAAATTGTCAGAGAAATACAAAGACAGTTTGAAGAGGATATTGATTTAATAACCACTGATGACTTTGAAAAAATATCAAAATATACTGATGAAGGCGACCCAATTAATGCAGGATTATTACCGAGACAAATTAATCCAGATAAATATGGAATTGATTATGACCAATTAGTTAGAATAGGAAAAGTTATAAAATTCTAAATATCTAATATGCCTTGAGTGCGGCTACTCTTGCTCTTAAGATAAAAAATAAGATTAACATGAAGATGAATATAGGTAAACCTGGTAAAACAGCTAGAACAAGAACTAAACCAGCAAATGTTAATAAAGATTGAACGAATGATAACATCCAACCCAATACTTTTTGAAGAACATTAACACCCTTTAATGATTTTATTAAACCCTTCTTTTTTCCATTCATTCCGGTTCCTTTTGCAGCTTTCTCAGCCCCTCCAGCATCACCACCAGAACCTCCAGAATCACCACCAGACCCCCCGGAACCACCACTTCCACCACCTCCAGGACTTTCTTCATTATCACCACCAAGTTGTCTATTTTTACGTATAGATTCATATGATACTGGACATATAAAATTATAAACTATTAATAAACAAAGAACCACAAGTAATTCTTTTTTATTTTTATTATAAAAAATCATAACTCTTTCCCAGATTGTCTTTTTATTTTCGTTTTCTTCTCTATCTGTTTCCATCTATTTTATCTTTTATTGATATATTGATATAAAAATATTTTTAGACATCAGTAATACGACCTAACAAACTTGACATTATAAAATAAAATGCAGTCATATATAAAGCAATTGGGACAGATGGTATGAGTACTAAAAATATTAAAAATAGATAAAATAATATAATATTTTTAGCAATCCAAGTCATAATATTAATACCACCAGATAATGGTGAATATTTACTCATGAATGATTTTTTCTTTTTTTCATTGCCTCCTTCACCATCACCACTACTTTTACTACTACCATCATTTCCATTACCATTATCACCTCCAATCATTACATTTTTATATAATTTATTAGGAATATTCAAGTATATTATAAGAACCGAAACAATCGAGATAAGAATCAATGTTTTATAATTTTCTCTTACCCCTTTTTTAAGTTCCTTATATAGTTTTACTAAAAATGAATCTTTTTGTTCAGTGTCTTTTATTTCTTTTGTTTCTTTATTATCTGGATTATTTTGTTTATTTATTTCCATTTATTTTTTCAAAAGAAAAAATTATATCTTATTATAATATAAAATTCTTAAATATGGATAAAATATCAAATAATTCAGCGTGTGTTATAGGTGTTATTGCTCTTATCGCAGTTGTTCCTAGATATATTGAATTACCTAAAAGTCTAGAATTATTATTTCATGACACAATTGGACAATTATTATTATTATTATTAGCTATTACTGTTGGTTCATATAATTTTACATGTGGTGTATTACTAGCCGTATTATTTCTTTCAGTTATGTTACAATCTAAACGTATGCAAAATGAAGGTTTTATTGATTATGAAGAAGGTGATGATAAAGACATGGAATTAAATGAAAATTTTGATAGTGCTGCTAAGAAAAAAGCTTCTAAAAAAACTGAAGAAGATAAAGAAACAGAAATGGAGACTGAATCTACACCTGCTCCAACTAAAAGAGCTACTAAACCAAATGTTGTTGATGACCTTAAAGAAGAAATTAAAGAATCACAGAAAAAAATCAAAGATTTAGAATCTAAACTTAAAGAATCCGAATCAAAGAAAAATAATAAAATGGATGAGGAAACAGAAGTGGAGACCGCAAATGCTGAACCAGAAGAATCAACGGAAATGGAAACAGAACCAACAGTTGAAGGATTTTCATGTGGATGCAATAATGACAACAGAAGAACAAAAATGATTAAATATGCTGAAGCAGGTGGTATGATTGAAACATTTGAAAATCCAACACCAACTGAACAAACACAAATGGATTGTTATGATTTTGCTGGTTGCAAATACCAAAATGGTTACACACCATTCAATGATTCATTTTATGGACCACCAGTTGATAGTTGCCATGCATACCGCAAAGCAAATGTAAATGCAACCGGAACTGTCTTTTATCCATTAAATTAAATTTATTGCGTTTTTGATTTTTTTATCGTAATCTTATAATAAAAAGAATGGTAAAACCTAAAATCGTAGAAGCTACAGGTGGTTTTATAAATATCGTGGATGCTAGTATAAATATATTAAACAACAGCAAATATTTCACAGCAATTATGATGTTATTAATGAACCTCGGTGCTAGATATATATCTTTAGAACTGAGTCAATTTCATGAAGAATTACTTAGCAATGTTATAGTTAGACGTATTCTAGTATTCACTGTTGTTTTTATCTCAACACGTGATATTAAAGTTTCACTCATATCAACTGCTTTATTTGTTATTCTAGTATCAGGTATCTTTAATGAAGATAGTAAATATTGCATCCTACCAGGTAGAAATAATAGAAGAATCACAAAAGAAGATTATCATTATGCACAAAGCATTATTGATAAATATAATAGACAAATGAAAAAACAACAATCAATAACATCATCACCACTTCCCCCAACTCCACCACCATCACTTAATCAAAAATAGATTTAAAGGTCAGCGTTTCTTTTGCTTGAATTATTAATATCATCAAAGAAATTGTCTAAACCATCAGGTCCACTCATTTGACGTTGACCACCATTAGCACCCGATGGTTGTCTAGGGTTACTATTCATTGCTCCACCCATCATACCGGCAAATGTAGCTTCAGTTGGACCTTGTTGAGCCATTGTATTAAGAAGTGTTTGTTGCATATGTTTCATCAAGTCTGGGTTCTGACGGAGAATATCCTGAGCCCCAGGTAGAACCGATTTGAACATCGTATTCGATAAATGATACATAATAGCACTACCACCTAGACTCATAAGAAGACGAAGTTCAGGTGCCATACTACCACGGTCCTTATATTTTTCATAAATTTCTTCAAAAATCTCATCATAATCATGTTGTTGAGAATGTACTGTATCAGACCAACCATCAAGATAGAAATCAAATGGGTTCGCCTTAGTATTTAAATATTCAATTGCTGTTGTCGTAGAAACAAGCATTTGACGATACATCTTAACTGAATTGTCCATTAAACGTTCATTATGGAGTTTTTCATATTCATATTTAATTTCTTCATATGGTGAATTCATCGTATATGTACGAGGGACAACAACACCCTTTTTCTTAAGACGTTCTAATTTGCAAAGAAGATCAAACTTCTTACGTTGCATTTCTTCAACTGACATTGGTCTATCATCACCACCACCATATTGTTGAGTTTGATAACCACCATTATCATAGTTTTGTTGTGATTGATATGATTGTTGTGGTGGTTGTGATGATTGACGTGGTTGTGAATCATCATCAAAGTTAAAGTTAATACCTCCATTTCCAGAAGGTGGTTTTAATTCAATAGGTGAAGAACTTACACTACCAATTTTAGTAATAGAAGGTTTATCATTAATATTTAAGTTCTTCATTTCATCTTCTAGATAAGAATCCATATCAAAATTGTTTGAAAGAGATGGTGTATTATTATCAATATTCGAATACATATTATTGCTAAAACTGGATTTAGGTTCTTCAATTGGTGTAAAAGCTGAAGGTGATGAAAGATTAGGGCTTGGACGACGTTTTTGTTTTTCTTTATTCATAATTAAATCTAAGCCAAATGATGAATCGGATGTTGGGCTTCTAGAAGGAGGATCACGGGTTAATAAATTAGGTCTTTGCTTAGAAGAACCAAAATCAAATGAAATATCTTTAATATCGTCAAGAGAATCTAAATCAAGCGTTTCCATGTTAATTTTTTATTTTAATTATTAAATACTAATTGATTTTAAGTCTTTATTAGAAAGAAAAAAATTTCTCTATACGCAAATAAAAAAATTAAAAAAAATCATCAAATTCTACTTAAAAAAAGAATCAATATTTCCGAATTTTTGATTCTTTTTCTCAGGTTTTGATTCTTGTTTAGGTTTAGGTTTGGGTTTTGATGTAGTTTGAACAGGTGCTGAACTAGGTTTACCCTTTTTATAATTTTTATAAAACTCTTTTCTATTTTCAGCTTCCTTTTTAATATTTTCCTTAACCTCTTCTTCAACTATCTTCTTAGATGTTTTAGTATCTATTATTTTTTTCCCAAAATATAAATCAATATCAAAATCAGTCATATCATCTTCTTGCTTAATATTATCCTCCACTTCAACCTCTTCATCTGTATCATCTATATTTATTTCTTCCTTAATCGATTCTGTGTCCTGTTCTAGGTCTTCTTTTTCTTCTTTAATCGTTTTTATTTCTTTACCTTCCTTCTTATTTTTCTGTTTAAAATGTCTATCAATGAAATAACAATTTGTTAAATAAGCATCCGCCAAATCGTCTTTCTTATGATGAGTATTAAAGAAATTAAACCATTTGGGTGTTTTCTTAATCATTTCTTGAGTAAATAGAATTGCTGCCTTTTTATTCACTTGATATTGACCACTCAAATGTGATAGAGTTTTCATTATTTTACCATCCACATCATCATAAGCCTCTAATTTCTTACTAGCCGAAAAGAAATGAATATTATTAACCTTTTGAGTCATTATACCATTCATCACAAAATAACCATATAATAGAATTTGAACTGTTTTCATAGTTGGATTTTTAAGAACAGGTTGATTTTCAATGATAATCTCTTCAACATTCAATAATGTGTCCTTAAGGTTATCTAGATGTTCATATAATCTAGTTGCTAATAATAAAACAGACATTGTTCTAACTAGTTCCTTTTTCTCTTTCTTTATTTCAAAAATCTCAAAGGGGTCTTTCTTTTGCATTACTTTTAGATGTGTATTACAATAAGTAACATTAAGATTATCCTTTCTAGCCATTGTTGCATTTTTCCCACAAATTGTATTCATACTAGTCTTTTTATTAACACTTGTATAACAACAGGTTATTGGTTGACTTAAATCTAAAAAACGACATGGTTTGTATTTTGCCATTGCATGATGTAATTTACATAATCCCTCTGATGGATTATTTTGAAATAAAAATATAGCCTTTTGAGCACACTTTTTCCCTTTTTGATTACTTTCACAACATAACATAACATCTTTGGGTTTTTCTACTAATTCATTCATCAAATTAATAACACCCCAATCAATAATCTCTTTTGTTTTAGATTCAGTATCATAATCTATAATTGAAAATGCAAGGTTTTTGATACCGACATCCCATGCTAAAAATTTCATTGTTATTATATCTAGAATATATATTTAATTAATTATTAAACAAACCCATAATAATCTTTATATTTTTTATTTTCTCTATCAAAATATAAAAATGACTAAAATGACAAAAAAAACTAAAATGACTAAAAGAACAAAAAACATCAAACCAAAACCTAAGACTAGAATGACTAGAAAAACAATGAAATTGACTTCACAACAACCACTTGTTTTATATTCAAAGAACAATAGAACTGGTGAAGAAACTGTTGCTGCCTTTACTGAAAGAGATAATAAAAATATGCATGGATATGCAATGGCAGTTCAATCACAAATACCACCAACTATCCATAAAAGTTCAAATGGGTCAACTGTTATGACAATGAGTCAAAAACGTTCATTAGTAGTTGAAAATTATAAAAATATGGGGCAAAATCGTGTTAAACTACCTAGAGTAGTTAGATCTAGAAAACACTAAATCTAAACTTGTTTTGTTCCACCATTATAAACATATCCATGACCATCATTAATCATCTTTTGATTAACTGAAACTGTATCTTCCTTGGTTTGAAAAAGTGTTCCTAGAACACGACCATATTTATCAAACCCATCAAATCTAAGATATGTTATACCTTCTAAATAAGTCTTTAGAGCTTCTTTTGCCATTACTGCTTTCTTTTTAATTTCCTCCCTATTAGGATTACTAACAGGTGGTTTTATCTCAGGTGAATCATATCCATTCATTCTTACGGTTATACGACCGACAACACCTCTCCATTCAACCGCCATCTTACAAGTATCACCATCATAATTTGCTAATAGTTTAGCAGGGATTAATTCACTACCCATTTCAAATAAATCAACCGTGTTATCTAAAGTACAATCTTTTAATCTATCCATGTTTATAATATTTTATAATATATTTATTTTCTTACTTTACGGGTTAATTTATTTTTCTTTTTTTGTGTAATTTTCTTCTTGTTATTTTTCTTTTTAGTCATTTTTATTTTCTTTGAACCACCACCTTGTGGAGGTGAATTATTAGAAGCCACTACCGCTACCGCTGCAGCTACAGCTTTTCTTTTTTCGTCTTTTTTTTTCTGACCAGCAGTTAATTCTTCTTTAATAATACTATGAAGTAATGTTGGGTCAATTAATGGATCAGTTAATGGACCCAAAGGTAATGGTTCATGTACGATTTCTAGTATTTTACCCTCTTCATTCATTTTTAATTCGGTAATATCAGATGTAAAATTAGTAATCAATTTAATACCAGGTATTATTTGGGTATCTACTTGTAATGTATAAAAATCTGTAAAATAGTCACCTGAATTAATAAAATCATATTCTTCTGTAAGTGTTTTGATTTTTCCTGCTTTCAACCATTTAAATTTATCAAATGACAAAATATTTCCACCACATCTAAAAAATATATATATCAATAATAAATCATCACTTTCTGAACCTGGTTCTTGAAAAGCAGGTCCTAATTTTTGAGCTACTAAAGCTGATTTTGCACTTTTATTAAAATCATTCATTCTAGCACTTTCCATTATAGCAGCTTCTTGAAATGGTAATGATATAAAAAATATAGTAATATTTAATTCTGGTATTGTTTTTTCAATAATTAATAAATCTGTATTATTATTATCATTTAATTTATCCATTAAAGTTTTTGCATCATGTTCTTTAAGTTCAAATTTTTTATAATATTCTCTTAATCTAAATCGTGAAATAATACATATATATTTATTATATTTATTTTTTCCTTTATCAATAATATTAACAAAACTAATAATTTTATCTACTTTACTATGTGGTATAAGTTTATTTAAAGATGTCTCCTTATCAATCATCCACTTATAATCAAAATTAATTATATTTTCCCCATCAATTAATAAATTCATTTTATTTCTATCAGAAACAACATCATATGGTTCTTTAATTAATTCAAAAAAAGATTGTAAATTGGGTCTTTTAGGTTTACGAAGCTCCTCATATAATTTCGGAAATTCAAAATCAGTATTATTATCAATAATAACAATTGTTTGATTGTAATCCTTAAAATGAATATATGTATTTTTTCTTATTGCTGTTCTTAAAATTTTAATAGAGTCATCTCTTTTGAATATTGATTTTTTAGGGTTATCACCACTTCCTTCTTTTCCAAAATAAAACTTAAAATTAAAATACTCTGTATCATTTCTAATCTTTAATATTTCATCATTGTTAGAATCAAATACAAAAGCGTGTTCATTGTCTAAAATAAAAGCATCGTTCTTTGTAGAACTATTTGAATGTAAAATGGGATTTTCCCAAAATTTTTTAAATTGTTCACTTGATTTATCTAGATGATGTGTTTTAATATATTCCCATATTCTTGGTGAACCTATAAAAGCTGGTCTAATTATACCTTCAGCATTAACATCAGCTTTTTTAGCAATCTCTAGAGATTTTGATTTTAATGATATATTATTATTTTGTATATCAGACGGAACAAGAATACTAATTCTTTCTAATATTTCTTGATTTGCAAGATTATATGGAGGTAATGGATGTGAAGAAGGTGATTCTTCCGGTTCATCAGGATAGTATTGTTCGTCATGATAGTATTGTTCATCAGGATAGTATTGTTCTTCATATTCTTGAAGAACATATTGTTGTTGTGGTTCTACAGGATAAAAATTACCATTTATAAATTCATACACAAATCCATCGTTTCCATATACTAATTCACCATTATATCTATATTGTTTTTTCATAATATCTGGTTGCATGTATGCAATTTTATTATCTAAATCTAAAAGGTAAGCCATTCCATTTATTCCATAAATTAAATTAAAATTTCCTGGATAGTGATATTGTTGTTCCATCATATGAGGATTACCATAATAACCGTATGACATTATATTTTTTATTTAATACATAGATAAAAATTAATATTATATTAAAAACAAAAGTAAAATATCAATATAATATTGCTTTGAATACTATATTTATTTTCTCATTTTACGAGTTAGTTTCTTTTTCTTATTCTTTTTATTTTTCTTTTGAGTCATTTTTATTTTCTTTGAACCGCCTGAAAGAGGACCTAAAGGAAGACCTAATCTACTAAATACTGATGCTGCTGGTGCTGCTGGTGCACTTAATCTACTAAATACTGATGCTGCTGGTGCTGCTGGTGTTGATGCTGTTAATAAAGCTCTTAAATCTCCGCGGAATTTGGCTGGTGGTTCTGCTTCATTAACTGCTGCGGCTGCAGCAGGAGGGATACCAATAGTATCTATATCAAGATTTGTAAAATCAATAACATTATTTATAGTGATATTCATAAAAGCATCTAAAAACTTTATTATTGGTAAATCTGTTGGAAAAAATTGTTTTAATAAAGTTAAATACTCATATAATCGGGTGGTTTTTGTATTTTTAAAATTATTAATGTCTATATCCCCACCAGGAAGATTCATAAAATATTTGATTTCTTTAAGATTATTTTTAATAATCTGTAATTCTGTTTCAAAATTATAAGTCGGGTGTAGTGTATTTAGATTATCTTTAAAGTTGTTTATTTTTTCTTTTAATTCATTATTATAATTTATATAACCTTTTTCAATATATATTTTATATATATCTTCTTTAAACTTATCTTTTGAAAGAATTTCTTTATTAGTATTAAATTCCATTTCATTAAATAAATTATTATAATAAGTTAATGATTCATGTGTAAGTTCTGGTAATCCGTGGAATGGTTTAGTATTATTAAGTAAATTATTACTAGTTAATCTAATATCACGCGTACTTAACCATCCATAATTATCAAAAGATAAATAAAAACCATTACACTGTTTTAATAAATATATTAATAACAAATCATCCGCTTCTGTTCCTTGTGAGCATTGAATATCCGTTTCACTACGAGGATTCACTTTTTTTTTAATAATCGGAGGTGATTCTTTTAAAATAATAAATGTTATATTAGTTAAATATCCATCGCCTGAATTTAACTCAATTTGTGAGTTTATAGATGTAATGTGTGATTTTTCTAATTTACTTAAAATTATTAATATATCTTTTATTTTGTCTCTGTCTGCTTCTAGATTAGCATTTATTAACCTTTTTAATTCAGATTCATAATGTTTTTTCATAACATAATTATGTAAAATCATAATAAAATTACAATTATTTAATCCGTTATTTTCTCTATACCACTCTTCATCAATCAGATGATAATTTCGACGTTTACCTATATTATTAATTTTTTTTAATATTTTAATATCTTTAATAACATCAATACATTCTTGAAAAGTGTATGTTTTTCTACCTATTTCTGCAGTTGATGTAATCGCTCCATAATTTGCACTTAAAATATTCATACCATCGATAAATATATTTCTTTGTCCTTTAAATAAATTTATAAATTGATTGAAATTTATAAGGTTGTTATTTATTTTATCTTCAAACATAATTTCTGAATTGCTAGGATTGATAATTGTATTACCATCATCATTTACAAATATAGTATTTATATAATTTTGTGTAAAAATTTCATTTAATAAACTTAGAGCACAATTTTGTTTCTTATTAAGAGGGTTTGAGTCTGCGATAATATCAAAACTAATATAAATCCTATCACTTTTTTCATTTATATTAAATATATTTGTATTAAATATAGTTATTATATTTCCATTATATTGAATATGTTTGTTATCTTTATCTTCCATTATAGATTTATTATCAACTGTTTTTGATAATATATCATCTTCAGTAATTAGAAATTTAAATGGATACTTTTCTGTGCTAGGACTATGACTACTACGTGAATATGGAGCTCTTCTTGATGAATGTGAATGTGAATGTGATGATCTGGCTGCCATTTTGTTTTTAATCTCAACTGAGAAAAAATAATTAATCAAAAATAATAAAAATCAAATATTAATTACATGTATTCTGTTAATGATTCAGCATTGCTTGGAAATGCCTCAATCTTAATGTTATAGTGTTGTTCAATCGCATTAAGTTTAGGAGTATCATATGGAGTATTAAAGTTGATTGCGACACCTTTACGACCATAACGACCACTACGCCCAATACGATGAAGATAATTATCAACTGATTTTGGAATATCATAATTGATAACAATAGAAATTTGTTGGACATCAATACCACGTGAAAGTAAGTCAGTCGATACTAGAACACGAGTACGACCAGAAATAAATTCCTTCATCTTCTCTTCACGTTCAAGTGGTGTCATACTACCATGAATCGATGAAACACTAAAATTCGCACCACGAAGTTTATCACTCAGGTCCTCAACCATCTTACGTGAATTACAATAAATAATCGACTGTGATAAAGATAAAACTTCATAGAGATCACAAAGAATATCAAACTTATATTCATTACGCTCAATATCAATCACATATTGTTTAATACCATTAAGACTAAGTTTTTCAGGTTCAACTAGAATTTGAACTGGATTACGCATAAATTTAGTTGTTAGTTCAAAAAAATCCGGTGGCATTGTCGCACTAAATAAAGCAACTTGCACACTATTCGGTAGATTTTGGAAAATACACTTGATTTGATCTAAGAAACCAAACTTCGGCTGTTGTTGGTCATCACCATAACGCTCATGAGTGGTTTTAATCATCTCATCCGCTTCGTCAATTACCAAAATCTTTACCGCATTTGTGCGAATTGCCTTACGACGAATCATATCATAAATACGACCTGGTGTACCAACAACAACATGCGGACGCATCTTAAGTGAATCCATATTATTCTTAACTGGAATACCACTCACAGCCAAACAAACCTGGATGTTAAGATATTTACCTAGATTACTAATCACTGATTCAACCTGAGCAGCTAGTTCACGCGTATTTGCTAGAATAATAGCTTGTGTCTCACGTTGAGTATGATTAATTACTTGGAGAGTACCAATTGAATATGTTGCTGTTTTACCCATACCAGATTGTGCCTGACCAATCACATCACGACCACTCGCAATTGGACCAATACCACGACATTGAATTTCACTTGGACGCTCATAACCATAGTTATAAATACCACGTGTCAATTCATCCTTTAGTTTCATATCATCAAAATTGTTAAAAACGGTTAATTCATTATTTTCTTGTTCTGTCATTATTAATAATTTAATTATTAAATATAAAAATATCTTATACCATTTACAAAAATAAAAAATAAAAAATAAAAATAAATAAGATTGGTTAATTTATTTTTTTTGAGGAATTTCAACTTTTAATGCTGGTAACATCTTTTCCTCTACTGGAACTGAAATTTCATTAATTTTTTTACCTTGATGTTGCTGTTGTTGTTGTTTCTTTGCTGATGCTGGTTTATCTTTCTTTGCTGATTGACCCTTTCTCATTGAAATTTTCTTAAATCCAGGATTATCAGCCATTGGTTTAACAGGATTAGGATCATTAAATTTAACTAAAGGCATTGTTCTAGGGTCAAATTTAATGTTGTCAACAGGTTGTTTTAATCCAGATTTGTATTCAGGAGCCATGTTAAGTTTATCTCTCATATGACGAATAGCTTGGTCAATGATTTGTTTTAATTTAACATAATCCATATGATATTTGTTGTGAGGTAAAGGCATTTTATCAGTTATTTTACCATCTGATGTTACAACACTAATTGTTGGTTTAGTTAAAATATCATCAATTAAAACTTGTTTAATTAATAATCTTTCATTTGCATTGTATAAATTGGCAAGTAAATAAATAACTTGTTGAATTAAATGATGCTTAATCATATCTTCTGGTTTAGCAAAAGGTGATAATTTACGATAGTTTGATAATAAAAGTGATTGTTCACTGATTTTCTTTTTGTCCTTGAATTCACCAAATACAATTTCAAATGATTTACGGAATGAATCGAAGTTTTCGAACATTTGATCTAATCTAACTAAATTATCAAGATGTTCATAATACTTAGTATAATAATCATTTGTAACATTGTTGTACTTTTTGATTGATTCAATTAAATTATCTTCCGATTTAATTGTGTGTTTAAGAAGGTAATAATACTCAGGCCACTTCTTCTTTAATTTTTGATGATGTTTAAGTGAAGACCCTCCACCATTTTGCATTTTTTTTTGAAGTAAAGACATTTCAAGATTTATTTATTAATAAGAAAATAACTTTTTTGACTACAAAAATAAATACAAAAATTGAACGGACCTTTTTCATTTATAAATTTATTAATTTGCAAAAGTCATCAGAATGACCACGCTCGCTAACTTGATTGATCGGGATTTTCCCAAGAATTCGCGTCCAGTTCAACCCAAAGACCCTCGTACTCTTCAAATGATCAATTACATTTACAACCAATTCATTAACTTCGAAAAATTCGAATTCATGAAGAAAGATGATCCCAAAATTAAGACAATGGAGATTGTTTTGATTGATACTTGCAGTTTTATCAAGAATGATATTTCTGACTTTCAGAAACAAGATATTCTTTATATCATGACGTGTGGTGTCTTCCTAGAAATCCTCCAAGGTTCCACTAATCTGACTGCTAACAATGACATCTTTAAAAAAGATATTGAGAAGTTGATCGCCCTTAAACAACATCTTGGGGCTAATTTGATTCTTTTGAATCTTGGTCGCAAACGTCGTGCCTACTGGAATGGTTATGAACCCAGCCAATCTTGCCGTAATTGTGTTAACTGTCAGGCACCTCATCATAAAATTCTTCGTGATGTTGATACTGAACTTTATCGTCTTTCTATTCTCTGGAACTGTTCCATTGAAACTTGTGACTTTATCTTGCACAAACGTCTCGAAAATCACTATGGAAAATACTAGATAAACAATAAATAATTAAATAATAAAATAAAATAAAATAAAAAATTGATTTTTTATTCATTGTTCATAATAAAATAATAAAACAATACAATAATATGGAACAAATCATTAATATGGTTACTAACTGGAATAAAGAAACTCGACTATCATGGGGTGAATATTTTATGGCAACTGCTTTCTTAATTTCATCTCGTTCCCCTGACCTACGTCTCAAAGTTGGATGTGTTCTAGTTAAGGATAACCATGTTATTAGTATGGGATATAATGGATTCTTACCAAAGATTGAACATAAAAGTTATATGGAAAATGGACATGAACAAGCAACCGTTCATGCTGAACAAAACTCAATTGCTGATTGTGCGAAACGAGGAGTCAAAACTGAAGGAGCAATCGCTTACATTACTCATTACCCTTGTATCAATTGTTTTAAAGTTCTAGCATCATCTGGTATCAAACAAATCTATTATCGTGATGATTATCGTAATCATGCTTTAGTTGGTCTTCTAGCTGAACAATCAAATATTATGATTACAAAATTATAAACCTTAATGTTTTCTAACTTTTGTTTGTTTTCTTGATTTTACAGACTTTTTATTTACTTTTTTTGTTTTTCTTCCACCAGATTGTGGGTATGTAGATATGATGTTATTAATATATAATTCTGCATTTGCACTATCTAAACCAATCATACCTCTAATTACATGTTCATTACGATCTTCAGGGTCTTCAATAAATTTAAAATATGCTTTGGCATAAACAGATTCGAATAAACTAGGATATAATAAATCATCGTCTTTTAATTGTTTTAGTGGATCGGTTGTTTCCATGTTTGCTAGAGCACGAACTTTAGTAACAACTGGATCATTATCTAAACTCCAACTATTACACATAACCCATGCAGCATGAGCTAAAAATGCTCTTTCATTTCTACTATCTGGAAAAGTACGACCATTCTTTTCATAATAAGTTTGGAATTTCTTATATGGGCAATTATTACCAAACACTGAAAAACACATGTTAATAAAATCTTGCTTACTTATACCCATACTATTATTCGAATTGTTAGAACTAAGTTTTTTTACTTTTGATACTTGATAATAACCTTCTTGGGGGTCATTTACTTTTGATACTTTAATATTACCATTTTCATTTGTAAACTTAATAAATCTCTTAGGTAATTCTAGTTCATTTGTAAACCACGTATCATTAAGATAAATCTTTTTTGCTACACGAAGAGGAACACCTTCAATAGATTTTACTTCACCAATAGATTCGATAAAAGAATTATTAGAATTTGCCATTTTTTGTTTTTTATATAAATAAAAGATTTAAAATTATAATCCATTTTAGACTTTTTGGTATTATACTAATATTAAAAATTGAATATTTTTATTTTATATAATTAAATATTATCTAAAAATGTCGTCGATTCTCGCACGCCGTAACAAGCCCCCGATGAAGATGCCCGATGAGATTTTCAAGGCATTGGAGGAGGCTCGCGCAAAGAAGAACACGTGTTTCATCCGGTACTTCAATGCGCCCCCGCTCGACTACGACTGGTCCACGTCGGAAGGTCAGGCTCTCCTCGAGCAGACCTACCACCTGCACTTTGGTCACATCGCCGACGAAGCCCTTGTGCGGCTTGTCACCGTGCAACCGGTCCATAACTGGTCGTACGAAGATGCTATCAAGTGTCTCCAGATCATCCGCGACTACTACGTCCATATCAACCCCAACTGCTACGCAAACCCTGAGCAATTCTGGGACTTGTCCCCGGGTAGCCCTTGCATGCAATCGCTTCAGCGGTACCAAGAGAAGGCACTTGCGGCTTTCCTGGAGTTTCGGTTTGGCTCGTAAGAGTTTTTCAATTCTTTTCACTCTCTTTGTGTTCGTTCCTTTCCTGTGTTCGTCCCCTTTTTGTGTGTTAGTTTTTTTTAGATAGATTTGAAATTACCACTAATGTAATTAGCAGATTCCTTAATTAGATTAATTGAATTATTTATATAATACTTAAAACTCCCTGAATTTGATTCTTCATTTAATTTCATATTAGATTTGTTACTATTGATATTAATAGGATTACTTACTGGTATTAATTCATATTTTTCTTTAGTTATATCTTCAAACGATTCATTCTCCACATCTTCCATATTATTATCATTGGTTGAATTATTATTTTCTAAACCTAATTCCATCTCAAATTGCGTTTCAGATACTTGTCTCTGTCTAGATTTTCTAGATAAAATAGGAGAATTACGCTGTATCATTTTTAATTCACTTAATTGGTCTAAAATTAAATCTAATTTTTTCTCCAATTTTATCACTTTAACATCGGATGTTTCTTCTTTATCTTCTTCCCCCTCACAACTTAAAAATAATTCTTCATTATCTTTATCATTTTCATTTTTTTTTGGAATTTCATGGTCATGACTCAAATTCTTTTTTAGTTCCTGAAATGAATTATGTAATTGCGATAATTCCGTTCTAGGTATCGAAGAACTAAGACTACTATTATGTTTTGTTATGCTAAGTTCAAAATTAAGTTTTTCCAATCTATTTTTATTTGATAAAGGACTTTGTCTCTTCAAAGGATTTAATGGACTATTTCGATAAGGTGATGATTGTATTTGTGCTTCAGCCATTTCCATCAATTGATTTTCCTTATAAATCTGTCTTTTTTCTTGTTCCTTGATTTCATCAATTTCAAACCATTTATGATTAAAAAAATCCTCCCACTCTATTCTAGCAATAGGGTCCTTAATTAATAATCGATTTATCAAATTATAACATTCATTACTAATTATAATATCATTCGGAATTATAACCTCGAATTCTTTTAATTTTTCTGGTAAATGATACAATGATTGGGCTTTTATAGGAAACCGTCCAATAATCATTTCTAATAATATTAAACCAACTGACCATAAATCTGCTTTAACTGTATAACTTCTTTCGGATTTTTTTACTTTATTAACCATCGGAATTACAATTTCGGGAGCCATATACAAGGGGCTACCGCATAATGTATTAAATTCTTGGTTAGTTTGAAAATTTTTGGCTAATCCAAAATCAGCAATTTTGAGAATGTTATTTTCGAACATTAAAATATTATGAGGTTTTAAATCACGATGCATAATGTTTTTAGATAGTAAATATTTTAGACCACATGCAATTTGTCTCATAAAATATTTGCTAGTTATTTCACTTATGTTTTTATTCTTTTTTAAATATTCATGTAAACTACCCATATACGCATATTCCATAATAATATTAATATTGTCAAAATCAGTTTCATAAATCACTTCATGCATTTTAATAATATTTGGATGTTTTAACTGTTTCATAATATCAATTTCCTTGGTAATTGTTGGTGATATCTTATGAACGTCTTTAACATGAATTCGTTTGATGGCTACTTCAATTGCAAGATGTTGTTCAATACCATGATAAATACTAGCAAACGAACCCATACCAATCTTCTTTTTATTAACATAATAATTACCAATACAAAATGTATCATACTTTTCTAAAAATGATTTAACTATTTCTTCATTTTCGATCATTCATTCTTAATCTTAATTTATAAATAATATGAAACCGTTAAATTAAATTAAGTAATATTCACATTAAACTAAATAAAAACTTAAAATGGGTCTTTAAGAATCAGCATATGCTGCTATTGGTATCAAAATCAAATTAATTGACTTTGTAAATTTATTATCTAACAAATTATGATTATCAACTTGTATTTATGATAACTCAAAATTCGTATTAATCATTCTTTCAATTTTTTAACCTTTTTGGAAAACTTATAGAATAGAAAAATTGAATCATTATTTTTTTTAATATTAATAATACTCTAGTTGAAGTCAATCATGACGACCAACTCTGCTATCGCGCGCATCTTTGATGAACTCACTTTCACAAGTGAATTCAAATACACCTCCAGCATTTCTATCAACAAAAAAAACACACCCATTAAGACAATTGGTGGCAAAACAATCGTCACTATCGGTGAAGACGAATACACTTTTTGGGAAAATGAAACAAAAATTGAGGTGTTCAAGAACAAACTTGATATATACACCCTCACCAATAAATATTTTTACAAAAACACTCCTATGCAGGAAGATGTTTCTGTCTACAAACCCATTGAGGGATTTATTCTAAACAAACATGTTATTAACATGCACCCTCATCATAAGTTTGATTTGAAAAAAACCAACATGGTGTTTTTCAAAAAGGTATCCTATTTTAAGTATTATTTTGTGTTTGACATTGAAGACAAACGCGAAACATTGTTGAATTCGCTCTATGAAACTTTTAACCCATACAATATGCCATCAGAAATGGTTGACCATATTGTTTCATTTCTGAACAAATCGGATTTTCCGTATGATTTTGTTCCGAAATACGAACTGACAATGCCTTCGTATTTTGTCAAAGAACAATTGTGGCAATTGTACGAGTTGGGGGTGCTTAAAATCGCGTGTCATGACACGTATTTGTCGAGTGCAAGTATGAACATTCTGACCGATGAAGCATACGACTATGTATTTCCGAATGGTCAACGTAACAAAATTGTAAACACTTTTCCCACAAAGAAAGACATGCATGACTGTGTTGATGAGCTTCTGGACGGGTTTTTTAAGGAATTCTGAATACTGGGTAATATTAGTTATTAGCTAGATAGACCATAATATATAATTTTTTTTCTTTCTAGGTTAGGTATTTGAAACATTCCCTCTTTTGTTTCTGTTTCTGCAT
>JACCEB010485772.1_pt1 | contig 41446 bp, 12 predicted proteins | sample 7454761 | NCBI WGS metagenome assembly JACCEB01 (sample SAMN15323454, study PRJNA562643) | freshwater metagenome | isolation source: river surface water | place: USA:Blue River Watershed | collected 2017-08-18
CCATTTTCAGCGCCACAAGGACAAGGAATTTCTGATGAATAATTATTAAAGGAAATATTGACTGTGAATGTTTTTTCACAACCATCGCATTTACAACAGTATTCATACCTTGGCATTGAAGCTAATCCTCAAGGGTATTTGTACAAAAATTAGTAATAAAACTTTAGGAGTTATTTAAAATGGCCGATACCGAACTTAAAGATGCAACTAAAACGCATCCTATGTACTGTGTAAAGTGTAGAACGATGGTTACTGTAACTGGACCAAAGGTTGTTACAATGAAAAGCTCTAGAAATGCTTTGCATGGTAAATGCCCACATTGTTCAACTTCTACATATAAAATTATTGCAAAAGATTAATTATGAAATTCGTCAAAATTGCTAATCCATTGCTAGGATTGCCAGCAGCAGGAGCTGCATTGGCTACTGGTGCAGCCGAAGTAGGTCTTGCTGGAGCTGCTGAAAGTGCTTTATCTGCAGCACAAGTCAAAGCATTGCAAGATGCATTTGGTGGTGGTAGCTCTAAAGGCTTTGGAGAAGAATTAGTAGACGATGCTTTAGATTCAGCAAAAAAAGATCAGTTTAAAGAGTTCGAAAATACTGCTGATGTCGTTCGAAAACTCACTTTACTTAAAGATGAGTACATGAAAGAAGGTGTTCCTCAAGCAAAGTTTGACGCCTTTTTCCCACAACAATTTGACATAACTAATCCAGCCAAAATGGCTTTGATTGCAAAAGATACAAGAATTGATCAGACTATTGAATTACTTGAGATGTTCTTAAACCTTGTTGGATCTACATATCTTGAAAAAATTGTAGATTTGGGTTTAATAATTTGGCAAAGAAATCATAACATTCAGCAAGTTAAATTGGTTGTTCAAAATGCTGCAGAGATTGAAAATGAGTTACTTGGCTTGGGAATCATTGAGTTTATTACCAAGTGCGCAAGAACAAGAAATACTACTGGTAAAGAGTTTTTCTCTTTAATGATAGGAGATCCAAAGCAGCAAGTTAAGTTTAGTAGAGCTTTAGCACATGCAGTTGGACATGGACAATCTTCAGCAGAACAAATTGTATCTACAACTCAAAAGGCTATGGATGCAACAAAGAGATCATTACAAGAACTTGGTCTTTCAAGAGGCTTACAGCAAGGATTGGAAGCACCTAAGTTTCTTGAAGCTGAGAAAAATCTTTATCAGTTCATGCAATCAACATTCAAAAATTTTGCACCAATATTTGGATTAGTTAGAGGTATTTTCTATACATTGAACATTGCCAATTCAGTATCGGAACAGACAGCAGTAGAATTGGTACCAGGCAAAGCTCAAAGAGTACAAGCGCCTTTTCAACCTGGCATTATGGTTGCTGATTCAAGTTACAAATACGTTAAAGTAGCTTCTGTAAGAACAGCATCAACAATGGATCCTAGAATCCTTAAAAATGAGCTAGACACCAAGCTTCAAGATGGTATCAATAGAGCTCCAATGCTTGGCTTGAACCCATTATTTAGAAACAATGCTTCAAATGCAATCAATATAATGATTGCCCTTAATAATGCTGCCATTGCTGGAAATACTGCTGAAGTTACAAGATTGAGCAGTCAACTTAGAAATTACATTCCAACAGTTGCTGGTGCTCCAGATTTTCAAAAAGCTTTGTCAGCTGGTTTAGATTTTGTTACAACTGGTTCATCAGCTAATCTTAATGATATAAGTGCTGCAACACAAGAAACATCACAAGCAGTTTTTGGTGTTGTAATGGACAAAAACTTTTTTGGTCCATTACAACAGCAATTTGACAGAGCTTTAAAAAATTACGAAACTGCTAAAAACTCTTATTATGGTACTGGTGGCACAAACGCTGGTATGATCAAAACCATAGTAAAAGAACTTGGTGAAGATAAGCAAGTTGCTTACAATAATGCTGAGCAAGTAAAGTCCAAAATTGGTATTATGCTTGAGAGTACTGATACAGCCATTAAAGCTGGCGAAGCAATGCTTAAAAGATATGAAGAAATACTTTCTAACCCAACTATTATGGCTGGTGTTTCATCTTCTAGTGAGCAAGCAGCAGCTCAATTAGAACAATTAAAAGTCAATTTAAATCAGTTAAGAATAAAAATTGACAATATCAAAAAAGAAAAGCTTGAAGTTGAAAGAGAAGGCGCTACAATTGAACAATCTATGCGTCAAAGAGATATTAGATTCTTTGGCGGATCAGAAACAGCAACAGAAGCAGAATTAATACAAAATTTGATTGGTGCTCCATTTGCCGTGGGTCATGTAGCAGAACTCAACAAATTGAATGACTCTTTAATCCAAGAGCAAGTTCAGAAAATTAATAATCTTGAAGCAATGGCTGCTAGTGCTACAGGTGAAAGATTAACAGCACTTCAAGCTGATATTGTTCAAGAAAGATCTAAACTTAAACAATTGGAAGCAAAAGGTTTACAAAATCTTCAAGATGTTCTTGGTGGTCAATTTAGGAAAGATTTCTATACTAAAGCAATTGAGTCTCCAAGTGCAGCTTTTGCTAATCAAAAAAGCAAGTTTGTAAAAGTAGCTAAGTTTGTAAAGGTTTCTCCAGAAGTAAAAGAAGTTGGTGAATATTGGGATGGTTTACTTCCTGGCGTAGGTACAGCTTTAGTTGAATCTCCTGAACATGCTGGTGAAACTATAGAACAAATAAACGAAGAGCATTCAAAATAATAATCTCTTAACTTCGTATAACACAACTAATGGAAAACAAAAAACCATGGTTGAGTTATGACAAGATTTCTAATTTATCCGATGCCTTTTCTTACATCAAAGACATAGGTTTTGATTTGAACGATTCCTTTGAACACTTAAATCAAGGCTCCCCTGTAAGAGCTAAAGGTATACCAACAGAAAAATACACTGCTGGAAATACTAATGATGCTTCGGAAAGTATTACTACATCAGAGTCTTTCTTAACTCAAAACCCTTCTAGTGTTGCTAGAAGATACTCTCCTTCTACAAAACAGGAATACAGTGGATATAGACCTCCTGATCCTGTATTCATGTCATACCAAGATTCTAGAACAAATTTTTTGGTAAGCGAAGGACCTACAAAATATAAATCTCTTAGTGATTTTGATAAGAAATCGCAAAAGGGTTTTTCTGTCAAACAATTAGCAACCAAAAAAGAAGAAGTGCTAATTAGTCCAGAAGCAAAAGAGTTTTTACAAATGCTTCAAAAAACTAATCCAGAAATTAATTTACCAGAAGTCGATAAGTTCAAAAATGAAGTTGAAGACGATAAAGAGGTAAGCCAAGCCTATAATATTGATGCAAAGCCAATAGAAATAAAAACAACTACTACAAATCAACAAATAAAAACTGTACAGCCTATTGTTATAACCAAAACTTCAGGAGCAAATAAGGCTGAATCTTTGTCAATCGAAATACAAAAACCAGCAAAAACCACTAGAGTTTCACAATATACTCAACCCATAGATTTTTTCTCTATCAATAATAACAAGACTGAAATTATTGACACTAAGTTACAAAACAAAATTTTAAATACAAATACTGTCAATTTATCGAAAATATCTAATGATGTAAATGAATACATTACAAATATAAGTTTTGAATTAAGACAAAATCTAATTAAAAATATTATATCTGAGCTGGCTAATTATGATGGAGATGTAATAAATAATATTAGTAAAGAACTAGTAGAAGTAGTCAATAACTCTTTGAAAATTGATGACATCCAATCTAATATTATCAATTTATTCGAAAACAAACTTGATCAAAAATCAATTGCAGTTTTTAACAATTTTTTATCAACAGATCTAAAAAATATTATAAGCTCAGTCAATCAAGATTTTATTTTGTATAGTACTGAAGTTAAAAATGTACTCTCAGAAACAAAAGTTTTGATTCAAAATAATCAGAACAACACAACACTTAGTGAAGTTAACAGTTCAATCAATACATTCAAGAATATTGTTTCAAATATTAGTTTAGAATCTTTGAACACTAGCATATCCTCAGTAGTTATGCCTTTAGAAAATATAGTCAACCAAACAACTGAATCATATAATTATAATTTGTTCAATAATTTCTTATCAAATATACAAAACATTAATAATCAAGAAGTTCAAAATTTAAAAAATGAAATTATCAACCTTTTAAATCAAAAGACCTCAATTGAAGTAGTAAATGAAAAAGCAGTAAGTTTGTCAAACTACTTAAATGTAAATAATATTACAGAGAACGATTATTCTGAAATTATAAAAAATATATTTGAGCAACACTTAAATACAATTGTTGCAAATGCAAATCATTTTTACACACAAGTTTTAGAGAAACAGCTTCAAGTCTTTGATGATAATTATGTTCAGGAATTGACGAAAGCTGACTTGTCTAAAAATTTAGTTATTGGATTTGAAGCTTTTAAAAACAATTTAGATATAAAAGAAATTAGATCAAATGTTGTCAACTCAATTACTAATAATGAAAATATTGATAGCCTTCTTTCTGTTTTAAATCAAAATATAAGCAATCAAATTTCTAATAATTATCTTCAAGAAAATATAAAAACTATTATTGAACAAGAGGTAAATAATTATAACGAAAAAACTTTGAAGATAACTGAGAATCGGCAAATAATAGACAATTTTGAAAAAGTAATTAATGAAAGCATAATTAGCTTAACAAAAGATGTGATTTATAAAGCTTCAGAGATCGAGACTCCTGCAGACAATGAAAGCATTTCTAATCTTTTGTTTAACATCAAAACAGTAAATTCTAATATTCAAAATACTAATAATTTAGATTATTCAGTTCAAAGCCTTAACATGATTGAAAACTCTATCCAAAATACTATTGAATTATTGGGTGATGAAATTATCAATCAAACTACTAAAGTTGTAGAGGAAGAATATAACAACTCTTCTATATCTCAAGAACAATACAATGAAATCATAAATATATTCAACTCAAGCTTGAGTAAATATGACATCATTAATAAAATTAGACATTACCTTTCCCAATATCAATTGGACACAAAGTTTACAAATAATCATTATGTAAACAATATAAACACATTTGAATCTCTGAACAAGTTTAGTGAAATTAAAAACGAAACAATTGAGTCGTATATAAGCAAGATTTACAAAACATCTATTGAGCTTAACAATGTTTCCCAGTCTTTAATTAACACCAAAGAAGTTTTAAATATTTTCCAAAAAACAATAGACAAAATATCTGTTTTAGCTCCAAATAACCAAGTGGTATCTGAGCTTCAGGAAAAACTTATCAAAACTCAAAATCAAGATATAACAAACAAATTTTTCAATCTTGTAACATCAAGCAATATTGTTGAAGAAGAAATCAAAAATTATTTGATAAGTAAGAATGAATCAATATCAAATTACACACTGAATCTCATCAAAGAAAATGTTTATAAATCAGCATTTGATGATTATGTGTTTGTCAATGAAATAAAAGAAATTATAGAAAATAATAATACTTCTAATAGCTTCACTACACTTACAGAAATCAAACAATTCTTAAATAATTATAATCTCGAAGAAGTTAAAGTAGCATTTAGTGAAATTAAAAATATATTACAAACATCTTCAATTCAAAATACTATGGACTCAAGCGTTATAGAAAATATTGATAACTACGTCAATAATATTTCGCAAATCAATAGAGAACTTGTCCAAAAAACTTTAAGCGAAAATACAACATTCAATGAGTTCAGAAATGTTTCTAATCTAAACAGAGTGACCAATTCTGTTAACAACCGAGAGTTCAATACAGCAATCAATAATATTTTTAATCAGCTTAATAACACAACTGATATCAATCAAATATTGGACACAATTAATACTGAATTGAACAATATTTCTGTTGCACAAATTAATACAGAAAATAGTATTTTTAATCAAAACTCAGAGTTCATAAATGAAGTTTACAACTCAATAAAAAATACTGAGGAAAGTACGTGGGAAAATAAATCATCTGAAATTAAACAATCCTTTTTGAATGAAACAAAAAGTATTACAGAAAATATTTTCAATAATCAAAATATAAAAATAGAAAGTATTCAAAATATTTTGAATACAGTAAGTAATAATTCATTTGATTCCAAAACGGTAAATCAAATCAAAAATGTAATTGATGATAGTATTTTGACTGGTAATTACAACTACAATCAAAATACTCAGTTGACTTATCTATCGAATTATTTAAATAACATTGCTTACAAAATTGAAATAATCGAAAATACAAACATCCAAAAAAATCTTGAGGAAGTAAATCAAACTGCACAACAAACTGCAATTAAGTATGACATCCAAAACAATAATTTTAAGAATGAAATAAACATCTTAAATACATTCAAAAATAAAATAGAAAACCTTTCTAACTACGAAGAAATAAGAAATCTAATTTCTGATTTTAAAACTTCAATTACCCAGTATAGAAATGAACAAATAGACTTCGTTGCAAATCAACTCATACAAAACAACGAGTACAGGACTTTTATTTTAGACAACAAAAATTCAATAACTCTATCAAATCTAGAACAAACTTTGGAAACTAATTCTATTGTATTGAATAGTGAAATCAAACAAGTTTTAAATAACGTCTTAGAATCCAGTGAGAGTTTGCAAACAGTTGTTAATAATTTTTCTAATATTACAGAGCAAAATATTTCAAGCGTTTATCAAACTTCAACTACTGGAGCAAAGCTATCTGACTTTAATTCAGTAGAAAAAGTAAACCTTATAAATCAACTTAACACAATATATTCTGAAGAAGTAGTGAAACAAAGATTTGAAAACTTTGAAGAAAAAACCTATTCCAACTTATTTGAAACTATAAAGTTAATCAATATGAATAACACAACAACTGTTCAACAAAAAATTGACAGTATTGTTAATTCGATTTCATTCATGAGTACAACAAGAGACTCAATTTTAGAATACTTAATGAAAAACTTTAACGTATTCAACATGGAAAAAACATTCAATAATTTAACAAAAACAATGATTGAAAATGTTAATCATGAAATAGAAAACTATGATATACAAAAAAGTATTTCAAACATAATTTCAGATAATATATTCATTAATCAAAATGTTTTTAATTCGCAAGTAATTCAAAAGGCTTCAAATATTATTTTCAGAAATTTACAAACTGATTTGAATACAGTTTCTGTAGAAAATGTTTTGAGCGAAGATACAAGAAAGCAAATCGTCGATGATTTTTCTAATGAGTTTAAAAAGTCTGAAAATTATTCCATATTCAATTCAATAGAAATCAAAACTAGCCAGGCAAAATTAGACCAAGCCATACAAAAAGCTGTAGTAAATACTTACAACTCAAATTACAGCCAATTGAATGTTCTTGATTTCGAAACCAAAAAAAGCTCAACAAACTATCCTGATAATGTAAGTAAAATAACCACTACTAATATCGATAATTATGAAACCAAAAACACTTCTAATAATCTTCAAGTAATAAATAATGAAGAAGACGTGGATGTTAGCAATTTAAGAATTGACAAAATTTGGAATAATTTTGTTAAAACCGAAATTGAAAAAGTTGTCGAAGAAATAGATAATAGTAGTAGCATCAACCAAGCAACAACAAAAATAGACCAAATACAAAACGATTATTCTTCAACTACCAATAATTTTAGTGAAGTTAATTATAAGAATGAAACCAACAATTTCTCAAATCAAAACAATCTGACTAACCAAAACAATCAAAATTATTATTCTATAAATAATGAATACAAAGTTGATTCAAAAAATCCCAATGTCATTAATAAAGAAATCAATATCCAAGAAAATACTCAAATAAATGTTTCAGAAATCACCCAAACTATCTTTGAAAAAATAGAGACACGATTGAAGACATATAATGTTACTCAGGAAGATATTATTCTATTGAAGCAGAAAATTATAGTAGAAGTAACAGAATACTACGAGAAGAAATCATACGAGCAAAATCTTAAAATTGAGCAAAAACTTAAGAAAGATGTTGAAGATATGTTCGTAAGATTCTTAAACACATAAAATGCCAGATCCTTACGTCAATCCACCTTTCGCACCTCCTCTTGCTGGAAAAAAATGGTTTCCAACAACAAGAGCAAATGGAGATGATATTGGCACGGGATATTCTATTGCAAGATGTGTAAGAGGCAGATTTTACAATGTTTTAGCTTCATCATCAGCTTTAGAAACCGATAAAGTTATTGTCAAGCTTACTGGCACTGTGTTGACTGATAATAATTCTGAAACTTGGCCATTCTTCAACACATATAGACCATTGACCAATCCAACAAACTATGCTGGATTGCCTCCTATGAAAAGCTTTGTTTTAACAAATGAAGTCGATGAAGATTTTAATATTAAAACCCCATTAAGCTATGCACTAAAGCTTCCAAATATTACTTTCAAATTGGGATGCTTGACCATTGAATACAGTTTATCTTTTGACCCATTCGATGATACTATTTTCAGTTTCATAAAAAAAGAAGAAGATGTAAATAAAATTTTAAAATATAGGAATGGCGATAACACTGCTTTGTCAGATTTCCCATTTAGTGATTATAAGCTCATTTCGTTATTGCTAGAAAATAAGCAATTTTTTCCAGACAACGGAACAGTACCTTTAACTTTGAGCTTGAATGGTATTCACAAAGAAGAATCTACTAACAATGTTCCTAAAACTGTCTACCCAAATGTTGATAAAATAAATCTTTTAACTGGTACATCTTTGACTGGTTTAGCAAGACCTTCAGCAGATAATTTAAAATTTGCTTTGACTGATGAGGCTTTAAATTGCGTTAGCTTGAGACTAAGAATAAGAAGAATATGGCTTTTTAGAGCTTTTGATGAAAGCAATCTAAATCCAAAAAACTTACCATGTAGCATTTTGGGATATGCAGTAACACTTAGAAAAACAATTGATGCTGAAAGAGGAACTTACTTTGTCACTTTTCCAAAAGGAGACAATTATAGACCAACAGTAAATCTTAAGCTTTTTAATCCAGAATATAGAACAAATAGTCCTGGATTTGCCCATGGTGTTAATTTAAGATTTTATTTTGCTTCTGTACCTGTTAGTGGAGCCTTTGATATATTTGGAGGCTTGGGAATTGAAAATGTATTAACTATATATCAATTTACTTTGCTCGGAATACAAGCTGGAAAAAGACAAGCTAGATATGTATTTTTTGAAGACGAAAAAATTAAGAAAGAAAATCCATCACAACAATTTTGGAAGTTAAATAAAGTTTCCACTCTTGGCAAAAACGAAACTTTTTCTATCAAGGAAACAATTACTGAAGAGCCTGGAAACATCAATTTTGACAAGGAAATTGCTATCTTTGTTGCAACTGAGGAAACTAAACCAGTTCAACTTAAAAATGGTGTCAATTTTTCAAAAGGTTTGTTTAGAGCTGCTTTCCAAACTCAAACTATCAACAACTTTAATAACAATAACTATCACATATACTTTAGAATGTGGTTTGCCCCAAAAAATGAGTACAGCAAAGCTAATTTACTTGCATACAGATCTCAAACAGAATTTTGTTTTGAAACAACAGCAACTTCAACAAAATTATTAAGAAAAGCTCCTACAAAATATGATGAAGTTTTAATTGCTCCTCCTTCTACAAGTGATTTAGTTAGTTATGAAATTGGAAGGTATATCTCTGATAAACAAATTTTAAACTTTCCAGAAGCAACTTTTGATGAAGCGGTTCTAGTTGTTGGAGTCTACGTTAGAGCTCAAGGAACAAATGTAACCTCTACTGTAGTAAACTTTGCTTTTGAGACTGAAAAACATGGGTTTGATACGCCAATTTATCAAGTTATTTCAGGTGAATTACATCCAATTAGAAATCCATCTGAAACAAGTTTTACATCAAACTCTTATGAAAAGATATCTGATTCAATAAAAGTTTCTTCAAGTATGACTGGTAAAAGACCAATACCAGTTGAGTACACTTCTGAATTGGATTATTCTAAAAAATATGAATATTTGCCATATAAAAACAAATTTATTTCCTATGCAGGATCAGAAGAGAATTATGCATTTGAAGATTTAGTTCTTTTGAAAAAGCCAGATAGTTTTGAGTCATATGATAAAGGTAAGTTAATATTTCCTATATCAGAAGAATTGTTTAGAACTCTTGGTAAAACAACTAGTTCCAACAGATCTTTAGTAATTGATTTCGTAACTGACATGGCTTCTTTGCAAAATGGAAGGATTAACTCAGGCACTTGGAATATTGAAGTAAAAAGAAACAGAATACAAGATTTAAGTATAGATTTTAATTTAATAATCGAAGGTCTTCTAGTTGATGTAAAAGGCAGAGTCGTTACTAGAATATTTAAATCAAGTGAGTTAAAGGGAGTAGGTTTATCTTTTCAAACCTACACTTACAATCCTAGAATTAACTTTCCATTTTTGATTGATGGAAATGAAACGCAATTTATATTAAGACTTACCGTTCTTCCTTATTGTGATCTTCTATACACTTATTCTGAATTGAAAGAATATTATGACAAAATAATTAGAGAAGTCTTTGGTTTTAGAATTGATAGTATAGAGATTAAAGCACATTCTATTGAAAAAGAGAGAATTATTTATAATGCTCCTTCTACACCTTCAGCTATAGGTTCTCCAGCTTATTATGAAGACTTACAATTAGCTCCTCCAAAAATATTAGGTGCAGATGCAGATAAAGATAGCCAATTTTATTTTATTGCAGCGCCAGAAAGCTTAGGAACAAAAACAGTAACCGCTCAAGATCCTTACTTACTTTCAGGCACACTTTACTCACCTACATGGTATGTGAATCTGCCTTCAGATATGGAAGTGCAACTGAATCATAACTTCGGAAGCGCTGAACCAAAATTTAGAACTGTAGCTGCTGCCAAAGAACTTTTTGAAGAATCAGTATCAGTAGTAAATAGTGGCTTCACCGATAACTTCTTAGTAGCATACACAAGCAATCGAAACAATACAAATGAACTGGGAGAGATTGATGTACTCGCAGTAAGTTCAAAAAATAGTAGCTATGATCAATATACTGTATCAAGTTATGACACAACAGGAAATCCTACAGCTAACATAAATGGCTTCAATCCAAAGCTACTAAACTTTTCCGTTAGCAACAACAATGTGTTTAGTAAAGACAATATTTATTTACTCACAGAAGCTACCAATTCAGAAGGCAACATACTTTCTGTTGCATTGAACAGACATAATGGTGATAAGAAAAAGTGGGGCTTGCCTGCTGAACAACAAAATGCAATTACCACTGGTTTTGGGCAAAATGTTAAAAGACTTTTTTCAGGAATTAGCTTGGCTTCAGTTTCTGTAGATCCTACTACACAAACATTTTATGCTTGCGGTTATGCTGAGCCTGGTGCGTTAATCCTTAAAGTCAATAGGTCAGTAAACGTAAGTGAATCTGGTAAAAACGAGTACTCGAACTTTTTGATTGCTGGTGGAAAACCAGAAGATTTGAGTTTATTTTCAGGACTTAAGGATTTAAGAACAGAAGAAGAAGTAAAGACAGAAGACAACCTGTATCCAACATATGTTGATATGGTAATGCTAAAATCACAGGTAATTTTATTGCATTATGTAAAAAATGCGAGTCAATATGCAATCAAATCAAAAACTTTTAATCTATCTCAGCCTAGTCCTGAATTTACTTTGTTTACATTTGAAGGACTATTGCCCAAGCTTTACTCAACTTTAAAGATATCAGGTATTACATCTGTTTATGATGAAGTTTTAAGAGTTATGCACACTATATTTTGGTGTGACAATAAAATATTTTATTTCAAGACTGGATACTCTGGCTACCCTGGGGGATCAAATATAAACCCAAGATTACAATTGTGTGCTGGAGACTTCACCTTGGAGGAAAAAAATAAATTAATTTTTGAACTTGAAAAACAAAATTATGTAGTCTTGAACAACAATGACAAAGTAGAGAATGTTGATATTCCAATTCAAAGAGCAGGACTAAGCCTTGAAAGAAAAGGAACATCAGCTTCTTTATCCCTTTGGTATAAAGACAAAGATAATACAATTGTTTCTAGAAGTATTATCCCTTATTCATATGTTACAGAGAAGAAGTATTACAAAGGTTTATCATCATGATTATTGATCCAACAAGAGAGTTAAAACAAACATGCAGATTGTATGTTTTATATAATCCTGATAAGCCTATTGCAGAAGGATTCTATACCGCAAATAAATCTGCAAATGTTGAGAACACTACGCCACAAAACAACAGAATGCATAGTAATGCTGTCAAAATCAACAACAATGTCTATACATTAAATACTTCAGACTATTTGAGTCCGGTCCCGCAAGTTTATGGTGGTTTTATTCCTAAGGTTAATACTGCAATTGGTGCTCCTAAATGTACCTTTGCATTTGGCGCTTTTGATGTAAATAAAAGTGAAACCCCTCACCCAGTATTCAACCTTATAAATGGCCCTAGAGATGATCAATACTTATCTAAACCTGAATTTAATAATGATCCAAGAAACAATAGTAACGTAGAAAATGTATTTCCAACACTAGAAGTCCTTCAAGGTCCAGTCCAACCTTTCATGCCTTTTAGGAAATCTAACTTATATAATGCAGAAGCTTTCACTACATATAATATTTGGAAAATTACAGAAATCAAAGGCAAAAATATCAACTTAAATACTTGTCAAAAATATTCTGGCCAGGTCTTTGAAGATCCATATACTCCATCTATTTCTACTGTAGATGACATTAATAATGGAGCTTTTGTTCAAGTTAATAGTACTGATCATATTTGTAAAGTTAAAAGAATATTTCCTATTTCGGCTGACATTGTATATGGAACATCAGAAAAGAATGCAAAGCTTTATAGTTGGGATGTTAAACAAAGAAAGTATGAGTTTGAAGTCAAGGAAAAAGGCACCAACAATTGTAGCTTTCACATGCAATTATTTCCTGTTTTTCCACAACAGCAAATTACAGGTAAGCAATCAAGAATAGAAATTGTAATTGATTCTATAGCGCTATCAAAAGATGCAAAAGAGTTTTCTCATATCAAGAATAAATCAAATGCATTTAAGTATGTTTTGGTTTTACTGCCAAATGAAAGAGTTCAAATATTTATGCTCGATCAAACAGACAGAGTGATAGCAAAATTTGATTTAAATACGTTTGCTGTTTCAGGTCAAGAATTAAATCTTTATTTTCACTTTTTACACGATGTTTTACTTTATGGAACAAATCCAGATCCTAGTACATGGGTAGCTAATTTCCCTAGTTCTAAAAACAAAAAACAACCATTAGATAAATATACTCACGGCATATCAGAAAAGGCAGAAGTTTATTTATGGGTTTATTATGCAAGTTGTAATTTCCAATTTGAACCATTGTGCTTTAACAATTTTGACCCTACGCTTATAGATGATACTTTACCCACGCTTACATATAGATACAGTTCAGATATTGACAATACTTTTACTCTGCAAGAATACAAAGGTTACTCAACCCAATTGGAAAATGGCATCTCTCTTTTTAAAGATTCCAGATCGCCTCTGACTGGAGAAAACAGTCAATTAAAACTTGAGTATTATAGTGACAGTACATCAAAATATGCACAAGTAAAGTTTTCAAGTGCTATTTCTGGACCATTATTCATAAAATCAGAAAACAAACCAGTCTATACTTTAGCACCACCAAAAAGCTTATTAATCCCAATTCCTGATGTGTTAGGTGGTAACTTGACAAAATATTTAGGCGATTGGAATATGACTTCCAATTTTGATCAAGGCAGCAAAGTACTTAGTTCAAGTGCAGAAGTAAACTTGCTAAATGTAGACGCAGCATTTGCGACAGACACAATCTATAATGGTGTTAATATTCTAACTTTGATTGAGCAAAATCAATTAGTAATTGAGCTTTCAGCAGGTTATGAACAAGAAGAGGTATTTTTTCAAGGTTTCATAAGTAAAATCACTACAAAAAGAACTGCTTCAGGCAGTGTAAGCACAATCAATGCCCAAGACATTGGGTCATATGTGCTTAGTAATACAAAGCTTTTTGGATTTTTGTCATTTCATGGTGCAAAGTACAAATATATCTTTAGAAGAATTATGGAGCATTCATCCTTCCATAGATTTTTTGATTTTTTCCCAGAAAACTTGAATCCAGGTTTTTTAACAACTTTGAATCTTAATATTTCTAACACTCCACTAGAAGAAGATACATTGAAAGCAAATATTTACACTGATGTTATTGATGTATTTAAATTAGTTGGACCAAGATTAAATAAACAACCTGAATGGCCAGTAATGTTTTACGATCCAGTGAGGCAATATTTAAAGCTTGATTGGAAATACGATCCTAAGTATAGAGACGAACTAAAACTTTTCGATGTTGATTTAAGAAAAGCTAATAGTAGAAACACAACTTTTGACGAAAGGCTTACTGATTGGCATGGAATGCTTACCCAAGAAGGCTATAGTATTGAGTCAGATACAGACAGATATAATAGTAATTGGATTGCAGAAGGATCTGGATATGAGGGGTTTATTTTTGACAGAATACCTGTACCTCAAGATCCAAGACCTATCCTGAATGGTAATTTCAATGTTATTGGGTATGTAGGATTTGAAAAAACTCATTATAAAAACTTTAATAAAGCTATGCCTGATACTTTAGCATTAAGAACTTGGCATAATAATGAAATATTGTTAAATAGAAAACCAAATTATAATGTCACTTTTAACTGTTATGTAACCAAGCCATTACACAATATGGGTACATTTCATATCAAATATTTATGGAATGGAGGCTTTAAAGTAACTGATAACTATTTTTATGATTCTGTAAGATACACTTGCTCAAAAAGAGAGAACACAATTATAGCTTCCGTAAGAGGAAAATCTATATATAGCCTTCAATAATTGAATTAGGAGATTATCATGTCACAGTTCTTCAACCTCTCTGATGCTATCAAATATCAAATCCAAGCTCATCAATTGCAACGAGATGTTCAGCTTAATTCTCAGTCTCAATTAGCTCAAGATTTGATGCTTACAAAATATAGAAGAGACACATTTGATCCTAATAAAGATGCTTTAACTTGGGGTATTTCAAAATGGGGTCAAGCTAAAGTCATTAACGAAGATAAGCCAGTTAATTAATAATGGGAAAGACACCAATTTATGGGCTTGGATATTTAGAGCCCAACCAAGATTTAAGTGAAGAGCTCGATTTAGATGAGCTTCGTTTTCGTGCAATTGACACGCAAACATATGCACTTTATCAAATCTTTGGTAATGGAATAATTGAAGACGAAACTAATAATTATTCATCCTGGGTAATTAGTGTTATCCCTAATGATGTTCAAAATATAAGAATATCAAGTGGAAAGGGATTTGTTTCTTGGAAGGCAGCAGAAACAACATCATTTGAAGATGTAGCGTTACCAATTTTACCAACTGGAATTACAAGTGCTACTGTATGGGTTTATGCAGTAACAAATGACAACACTCCTGTAACCAAAGATATTGACTTCTTAACTTCTTTAGTTGAAATTACGGATACGGATAATTATGTATCTTTGGGTGGAGTGGTTGTTACATTTGGAGAAACTACCACTATTGAACCATTTACAACTGGTCGTGTAAGAATTAGTATTATTTCATCTCTTTCAGGAATAATTAACTCTCATAAACATATTGGTGGATCAAATAATCCGAGTCCAATTAACTTGTCAAAACATGTCCAAGGAAAGCTTTCTGGTGAATATATAGAAAATCTAGATATTTCAACTGTTACCAAAGGAACATTGTCTGCAGAAAGATTGCCTCAAATCGACCATAAAACATTAGATAATATTGGGACTTTAACTCACTCTCAAATAGATTCTTTATTGGGAGCTTTGACATTACCAGATAGCTCTTATAGGTTGTCAGACTTATCAATGGCTAATAGATTGCAAATTGTTCTTGCAATGAAAAAACAGTTTGCAGCAGATTCTGATTCAACACAGATAAATGCTTTATTTTATATACCAGGAATCTATCCAAACAGAAGCAGTGACACAGCTACCACATTTAGAGATTTAAGCATACCTGCGTACATTAATGAAGCTAATGTAACTGATAATCCAGGTGCAGGTTATGATTCTTCTGTCAATTTTATAGAAGCTGCGTCTAGTGATTCAAACACAGCATTTAACGTCTTCTACACTTCAAAAAATGATTTTACTACTATGTTCAATTACATCAACGGTAAAGACATTGGCGAATTATATGTTAACGAAAATATTAAAATAGAAGGTTCGACTAATGATAATGCAGATGGAATCTTCAAAATTGACACACCTATAAACTTTACAATTCTTTCAAATGCTGCTGGACCTGATTTTGAAAATGCCGCATATGGTTGGAATTACTATACTAAAAAATTAAGAAATACTGACGATTCATACACGGACACTCAATACACTTTATTTACCGTACCACCAACTAAAAGAGACTGGTCTAATGTAACAAATATCGGCATGGGAATCAATTTAACAAATACTGATTCAGCATGTTCAATATACATGGTGTTACTAGTTGACCCTACCGATAATAGAATTAGCGATGCAACCCTGGTTAGCGAAACTATTGAGGATAGAGCAAACTCGACAGTACAAACTTTAGAAATTAAAAGAACATTGCCAAGAAAGATTTTTACAAAAGGCACTGATGATTATGCCACTGATATTTTTGTAAACGTTGATCTTGATGAAATGATTGAACTGCCTTCAGACAGAGTTAACGTTGTTGGTTTTGCATTTTATATAAAAACTGATGATGTTTCTGGTGAAAGATGGAATGGAGATGCTTCTCCAAGCTTAAAACTAGTTGCACCAGCTTCAGAGCTATTAGTAGATAATGCTGGCGATGATCTGACTGTACTTCAAGATGCTAGGTTGAATGCTTCTAATGGTAATCTTTCAGCTTTATTTTTATGGAATGAATATTTATATACTGATAGTGCAAGATACATTTTTAGACTAGACACAGGTAGCACGTCAGCAACATTGAACTTATATGCTTACAAGATATCTATACCAGCAGGAACTTCATACACTATATCTGCTAGAATTACTGACAGTACAACAGAAGCAGATTTAGATTCTTTGACTGCGCTGGATATTACTGGAGAAGCATCATTAATTTCAGGAACATATGAAATCGTTCCACCTGCTTCTTACAGCATTACTTTACCAGGCTCAGGAACATACACAAGTTCAAAGTTTAACATCGGAAAATGGTTAGATATCATTGTTGATTTGTACTCTGATTCTGAAGGATTAAGGTCTCCTGAGTTTCAAGAACTAAGCATTGATTATACTTCAGTTGGTGGAAGTCAAAGCAGAACATGGAATACAAAGTATGACAATATTGCCGATGAACAATCAGGCTGGATTGAAAGTGAATATCAGAAGTTCAATATAGTTTATGGTGATAACTATACTGAAGGTGGATTGACAAAAAACGTATTGAAGCTTGATAAAAAAGATGTAGGAAACTGGATCTATCTATCTAAAAGTAGTGCATTATCTGCACTTCAAACCTCTTCAACAACAACCAAAACTACATATGAAGACGGCAAAGATAACAGTACTTTAGTCAACAGTCTTTCAAATTATTTAACACCTTGGCAAATATTCAATAAGTCTAGCAATTATGGATTTTATAAGCCAAAAGATTTCAGAATTTTGTGGGATGAATCTGCTATTTATGCAGATACCTATAATGACAGAATCATTCATTTTGACTCTGCAGGAATAGTCAAGAAAATTATCCAAGGTAATTTGAGATTGAAGCTTGCTGAAAGAGATTTTATGGTATTAGCAGCACATTACAATCCTGATATTGCTGTTATATATCTTCCCTTCTCTCAATGTGTAAATATATTAGATGTAAGCAAAATTAAAATAATTTACGATGGCTTAGATATTTCTTGTAATGAAGCTGCGTATGTTACATCAGTAGAATTATTAACTCCTCTTGTAAGCCAAAAGTCTGCAACAGTAGTAATTAAGCTCACTACAAAGATGAACAATTTACTCAAATCTTCTACTGATAAACGGGTAATTATTTTATCTGGTGCATTTTCATCAAACGGAACTGCTACAAATGACACAGAGTCTTCAAATAACACTAATAATATTTCTGGTTCAGGGTCTTCTACACCACCATCAATAATTGGTCCTCCGAGTGGGAATACAAATAATGGCTTAGGAGATGGAGGCAAACCTGGTTCGCTTTCTGTAAAAACTGACCAAAATGTTTATGATATTTTAAGTAGTCCATCTTTAAAAAACTTTGAATTAAAAGGCAATGTAAATCTATCAGGAACAGTTGAAATATTTGATTCCATAAGTTTGAAATCTAAATCAAATGCATTCCAGAGTTTCAATTTCAAGGCTATGGCTGATGGTGATATTACTGAAATATTTGATTATAACGGAGATGGAATTACTACCACTTTAATTGCTCCACCCAAAGCAGGTCAAACAGTAGCACAAACAGCACCAATTGAATTAAGTATGCTTACTGGGCCTATTTACTATGCAAATATTTTCAATCCAATATCTGTCATGGTTAATAATTCATATCATTATATTGTTGCTCAACCATTTGTCAATTCTATAGTAGCATTTGATTATGACACTGCTAATTCTGTATTATGGACTTTACCAAGTAGTTTAGTTTCGTTCAACAGTGATTTGCTAGGATCAGCGTATGAGCTTAACAATGGTAATATTTTAGTTGCCACTCCGTCTCAATCATCGACTGTATTAGGTAAGTTAATGGTCATAAGAAGAACAAATACAGATGATTTTCCAATTGTAAATCTGACATTGCAAGGCGATGGAGTATATGCACTTCCAACTGAAAAATCTGGCGAGTATTATGTTTTGGTGGATGACAGGTTTAATAATGGTAAAAACTCAAAGTTATTACGCATAAATACATCTGGAACGGTTATTAAATCTTGGAATAACAAAGGTTTATTGACAAGGCCCACAGGTATGAATGTTTTAAGCAACGGGGATCTTTTGGTAGCTGAATAAAATGAATATATCCGCAAGAAATGCAACTATCAATACCAAAATTGCTGACAAAGAAATCAGCATTCAATTAGTTTCTGCTCCTGATAATTTCGTCATCAACGGGTCAGATTTTAATCCTGAAGTTCGGCTTAGAAAAAATGTTAAGGCTGTGCTACTTCAAGAAGATGCATCACTTAACTTTGAAATAACAAAAGATGTAAGTTATAATGTTTCTTTTTCAATTAAAATAGATAACAGTAAAATTGAAAGAATTGATGACAAGAATCTTAAAATAGATGATGACTTATTATTGTCTATAGATTTTGGTAAGTTTGATTTCAATATCAAAAATACAATTTTAGTCAAAGTTTTCAATGACTTATCAACAATGAGACTTCAAAGTCAAAGTAAGTTTGAAAAACTCAATACTAATGAAGTATCAGCATTTGTAAGCCCCTCTGGATTGCCAACTATACTTTTCGGAGTGAGAGAACCAGAATTTTCCATAGGTATTTTTGATTACTATAATTCTTCAAAGTCTGTAACTTCTTCTGCAGATCCTGCTTTCAAATTACCAAGATTAATTAGACATGGAGTGCCAGTAATTTCAACTGTTCCTGCTGAAGATAGTACAGTACTTACTGAGTCAGAAAAAAGCTCATACTCTACAGGACTTGGAGAATCAAGTAAAAAACTTTACTTTAAAATTGTTTGCAACTCTGTATTAGAGTCTGCATTAACAACTGGATCAACATCAAAATGCCAATTGAAAGTATATTTGCCAAATGGACTTGATACGGTTAAAGCAGCTGAATATGTTTCTATGACTTTACTACATAAAGATACATCAAAAAACATTTCTATTTATTACGCTGAGTACACTTTTCATAAATCAGGCATACAAGATAATGTTGAATATGTTGATGGTTATATGTACTTTGATATTTATTCTCCTGTAACTGTACAAAGAGATATACCTTTACAATTTGATTTCTTTACAAGTTAGTCAAGGGCTTTGAGGTCTTTTACGAGAATAATTTCATTAAAGATCTCCCAAAAAATTAAAAATGGTGCTCTAAATGGCGTTTTCAACAAAGATAATTTTACCTGACAACTTAAGAAGTGAATCTCTCAATTCAGAGTTTATTGAGCTTGGTAAAACTTATGTCAACAAGCGTTCATCTCAAGATCCTAATTTAGATCTAAATAAAAATCTTTTAAAGTTTAAGTTCGAGGTTAGAGACGCTGAAACAAGAGAGACTATTTACACTCCAACAAGAATAAAGTTTCTTTATCTTTCAAACGATCCTTTGTTCGATCCGAGTGCAACCTTAGTAATATCTAATTTTCCAGCATTTCCTTCAGAATATGATCCAGATTTGGATTACACAATTAATTTAAATCCACAATATTTTTTCGACACATCTTTATCATCTATTAGCTCTACATCATCAGCAGCAGGCACAGGGTATTTTTTAATAAATAATTGGCCTTTAAGCGCAAATGGTGGACTTTCAACTGTTTATATGAGAGTTGTACTAGAGATAGGTGAGGATCAAGCTGAATATCCTAATTCAGGTGGTGTCTTTGACCAAATATATTGGGAGGGTCAATATCCTACTACTCCATCACAAGTAGAATATTCTTCTTTAAAAAATGGTTGGATTGGATCGCACTCACTAATTACTTTCAAAGGTTCATCAGATTCAAATGAAACTAATTTAAATGGACCTGCTTCATACCTTGGTAGTATAGTAGAAGTAGCTAAATTAACAAGCTCATATAATCTTAACTCAGCAATTGGTAGTACAAATATTTTCTTTTCGTCTTTAGGAACAGATGCTGTTAATGCTACATCAGCACTTGCATTTACTACATATGGCTTTGCGAGGTCTGGTACAAAATTACCCAATCCTGCAACTACTTTCACATTCAATAGCCCAAGCACAGCAGCCATCAATACAAATTTCAGAATGTATTCAAGTGGTTCTTCATATACAAAGGGCGTGTCATTTGATGGAGAAACTGGTTTAACATTAGATACTACTAATAATGGTTTTTATGTTCAGACAAAATATACTTTCGATACAACTGCAGCAGGTAATGGTTACACTGTTTCATTCTTTAATATTATAAAAACTCAATCTGCATATGATGAAGATCAAATTGTTACCAGAGTTGACGTAAGTGATTTGTCGTTCCCTGAAGCATATATGTATACAGTAACTGCTTCTATCGGTGAGTCTTCCTTATATCAAAAAACAACATTGCCAGCACATATTGCACCAAAAATACTTGATGGTGGAATATTTGAAACATATTTACAAGACACTGGATACAATGAGTTTATCTTAGAGAGTTACTTCACTGAGAATATTGGTTCTACTCACCTTGCCAACATTGATAAAAAAAGTTACTTACTCAGTAGATCTTTAATTCCACATCCTCCACAAGTAACTGATTTCTATCCTCAATTCAATGTTTTCTACAATGGCTCAAGTGCTACAGGGGTTACCGTAAAAGTTCAAGAAATTGTAGCTGCATCTGGCCCATCTATTATTGCTGCTGATTTGGGTGATTGTAAAACTAGTGATTTCAATAGTTTAAACTTTCCAATAACATCAATCAGTTCTAACTGGGATGTTTATTTTGAAGAAGAAATGAAAAATGTTTGGTATGCAGAAGCATCAGCAGCTTCCACACCAACTTTTGACTCAACTCAAATTACAATACCAAAAATAAGCGATATTACAATTTCAACTCCAAACGCTTATAATTATCAAGAGTTTCAGTTTTTGAAACCATCTTTGTCGAGTAGAGCAAGTGTTAACATAAACTATCAACACAATTGTGATGAGTTTTATGTAGTATTTGCTTCTGAACTTCCAACTACATACGATTACGCAGGAGTTCTAGCTATCAATTGTGATCCTGATTATAATTTATCAGAAGATTACACAAATGGTGAAACGTTAGTTGTAAGATTTAGTGAAATTAAAAATGAAATAAGTGTAGTCCAAAGACATGCCGACAACTCACTTTCAAATTATGTTTTAAGATCTTATAAGCCATTGACTGGTGGGCAAGATGATACATATACCGTAGAAATTACAGATTTTAACCCAGAGGGCATTACTGGAACTAAGCAAAGAACAAGTGCTGATGGAACATGGGTTTGTGTCAGAAGAGGCACAAATATTGAGGGCTATATTCAACTATCCAGAAAGTTCAACCCAAATGTAAATGGACTGGGTTATTATGCAGGATTTGGATTTAAAGAAGCAGATTATGGAACTACCTCGAGCGAAAACTATGTTTATTCTGTAACTTTCAAATCACTACCAGGAATTGAAAAAGACTATTTTAATAAACCTGAAAGTGTAAGATCATTTATGTTAGCAAATGAGGGAGCTAGTGATGAAAAACCTTATTTAGGTCAAGTTTTGATGAGCTCAAATACTGACTTCAATGGTTTCAATTATTCTGCTCCTCAGCCTGGAGATGATACAACTTTATCTGTTGTATGTGCGTCAGCTGGTGGAAATATTGATGATTTACTCCTTGTAGGTAGCACACTGTATCTAACCACCACAAGTTCTATAGATGGAGTTGCAATATCCAGTCTGAGTGTGAATGACCTAATCATAATTAAAGACCAAATTGACACATCATACAATAAGATTTACAAAAAAGTTAACGACACCACATTTACAATTTATGATTCATATGTAGATAATCAAAAGATTTCAGTTTCTCAAGGAACTGTTAATGCGAATACAATATGGTTTGTTCAAAGAAAAGGAGCCAAGAGATATTTCTTCAATACTACTTGGTTCAAAGATATAGAAATTGGCACTTATTCTAGTTTCATTTCATCTAATCTTGATCCATTACTTCTTGAGTTTAAAGCTAAATGGACTATAGCTGATGAATCATTTCCATATGATGAATTGAAGATAAGATTCTATTCTAATGATGCTACAAACAATGTTCCAGATAGTCCATTAACTTCTTGGATTAGTTTTAATTCAGAAACAATTCAAAGTACAGTCTCGACTCTTAAAAGTAATAATGATTTAGTTCAGTTTGTTTTTGATCCCAACTTGCTTGTATTAGATGCTGGCGAAAAGATATGGTTAGCTATAAACACTCCAATGGGTTGTGATCTTGGAACTGCAAATGGAATTAAGTACGATTCTGGAAACAAAATAGAATCAGGTAAATATGCTGGATGGAATCTTTCATCAGATCTTTGGTTTAAACTTTTTGCAAGATATTCAGAGAGAAGATTAAATCAAAATCATCTTGCAATACAACAAGCAAGAGTATCAGCAATTTCTCATTCAGGTTTATCAAGCGATGGCTCTAATTTATCCCTACCTGTTAAAGTTGATATCGTCGGACCAGTTGATACCGATTCAGAACTGAGTGTAAGGCCAACCTTATCACTTCATGACAAAGTCACAGTTAGAACTGCAACTTTTCAAATTACCGCTACTGATAATGATTCAGGTATTTTGGCATTTAGATTTGCGAAAGAAACTGATTATGGGCTTTTGTATTTTGAACCATGGCAAAGTTGGGATTTATTTACCAATTATCAGGGTGACAATTTGTATACTGTATATTTTCATGGTTCTTCAAGATATGACTATGCGGGAGCAGCCAATAATTTATTCACTCAACAAAACTTGGGCTATTCAGGTGCAAGAAAAGTTTGGGTGCAACTTATGGATTTTGCTGGCAATATTACAGAGTCTTATCCATATACATTTGTAGCACAAACTATCGCTGCAGTTGACACAGAAGCACCTTCGGGCACTATAGAGTTTTATAATCTTGAAACTAATTCCAAGGTTACACTTACGAACAAAACAAGCTCATGGCTCAAGGTAAATGGAACAGATACAGTTTCTGGAATCAAAGATTTCAAAATAAGAAGAGTTTACAATTCTGGCCCAGGCACATGGTCAAATTGGCAAATGTACAACTCTTACGCTCCAGTTTTGTTCACAAATGAATCTGATGGTGTTAAGAAAGTTGAAATAGCATTTAGAGACTACGGTAACAATATTACACAACCAGAAGTTAAGTGGAATAAAATCATTAAAATCAAAAAGTAATGAGAATATAAATGAGCAGCACAATATTCAATCAAAGCATAGTTTGGCAAAGTAAGTTTGATTCAGAACCATGGTTATATATGATGGGGATATCTCAAACTACATATAATGTTGCTACACTTTTAGATTCCAAAAATACTGACTATGCAGATAACACTGCTTTTTATTTAATATCTCAAGACAGCGGGTCTGTAGGAAGAAAGATTGTATTATCTTCTTCTGACAGTATTGTAATTACAGGTGCACCCAACAATAATGCTTTTGGAATTGATGAAGCAAACAATCTCTTAATTTTTGATCCTGATTATCCGGTAACAACGCATAGCTCAGTGAGTGTAAAAGTAACCAAAAATGTTGCGTCCATTTGGAAGAGAAATCAAGAGAAACCCCAGTTTTTAATTGATTTTACCTATCAAAATGAAAGAGCAATACTTTCAATAGTTAGTAGCGATGAGGGCCTATTTTTAGGTGGTGTTTCTGGAAAGATTTGGTTTTACGACGGAATCAGAATCAAAGAAATATTCCAATTTTTAAGTAGTGGCATTCTCAAACCAGTAACTGCATTGTGCAAGCATAAGTTTGCCCATGAAGCTATTGATTATCTCTATGCAGGTAGTAGTGAATCCACCAACATGTATAGGGCAGAATTAAGCGAAGCGCAATATGGAAATACTTGGGAATCTGTAGGAAATCTCACAAATCCTGGTGTCAAATGTATGGCTTCAGCTTTTAATAAGTTATTCTTAGGCATGAGGAATAAGCAATTTGGGATTTATTCAAGAGTGCCTCAAAGTAAGCTCAATCCACCAGAATCTTTTCTTGTTGATACCAATGAACAGGTCATTGAAGAAACTGAAACTACAACAGTGCATATTTTAAGCCCCGACAATATTGAGGACTACGACAAAGATACTTTTGATATTCAGTGCTTTGAGGTAGGACATAATCAATTATTTGCGGGTATTTCAAACAGACCTGAAGTTTGGTCTTACTCTGAAGTAAGAATTAACAATCCTCTAAACGATGAGCAATGGGGAACCCAAATTTTTGATAGAACATTTATGGATGACCCTGCACCAGCGCAGTATTACACCGAAGGCGGTGTAACTAATTCAAGAAATCATGCAAATGTAAATCATCAGTTTTTGTATGACCTTACTCATCCAAGTAAAACAAAAGATGTAATGCTTCTTACTGGCGTAGCAAATTCAGAAACAGCTTTTGAGTTTTCTACAGGTTCTGACTGGGAGCAAGTTCTAGATAAAACTTCTACACAACTTGCTTTCAATGAAGTTGATTGTGCTACCACTGAAAATATATCACTAACATATACCGATCTACCAATAATTGATGGGCATCAAACTGCTATAAACACTACCGTTTTAGTTAAAGATCAAACTGTCTCAAGCCAAAACGGTATATATTCAGTTGCTTTATCAGGTAGTAGTTATGTATTATCTAGAGCTAGTTTCAACACAGCATCAGCAACAAGAGTTGGCTTTTTGATCAAAAATGGATATATCAATTCAAATACCAGGTTCTTAATTAATACTTCTGATGTAAGTAATTCTGTTTACAATTTTTACAAACCTCAACACTCAATAGAACTTGAAGTTTTCAATGCTGGCTATAAAAAATATTCAAATGAAGATGCAGAACCTTACTGGATTGGTTTTGACAACAATTTTGCAAATAATTCTTATGTTGACTTGATTGGAGACATCCCAGCTGGATATCAAGGAATTGAAGTTTCTGATGGATATAGGCAATATAAACTTGAGTTTAATTATCAAAAACTTAAACTTTCAAGCGGTAACAGTCAAGCAGTTGTAGATTTACCTTCATTTGGTTTTTTAAAAAATTGGAACTTTTATGATGCAAGAACTACTTCAGGATGGCAAATCGGTGGTTTAATTGAAAACCTTTCAGTTGTTGAAGAAATTGAATACACTGTAGATAACACAGCAAAGAAAACCCAGGTATTATTTTTAGAAACGCTTGGCGCTACTGGAAATCCATATATTTATAATTCTTCAGTAAATGTAGAAGTAAATTCAAATACAAAAGTTTTAGTCAAGCTTAAAATCAATGCTCCATCTGGATACACAATTTCTAAAGGAAAATTAAGATTTAGTTGGAGTTATAAAAATCAACAATTTGAAAACTTTACAGGTGTAGACATAAAGAATACTACAGGCTATGTGCTGTATGAAATAAGTCCAGCATGGCATGGAAATATAAGCCAAATTGCAATCGAATTGTCTGGACTTTCAGAGGGTGCTTCAAGACCTACACAAGCACATATCGACTATATTCAAATCATTGACAAAGATAGTTATTTTAATTTAAATCTCTTTCCTTCAAAGCTTAGAATAACAGTTCAAGACAAAGATATTCAAGTTTGGGCTGGAAATCAAGATCATCCAGTTTTAGATTATAAGAACTTTATTGTAGCAGACACATACAAAACGTCTATTTCAGATTACGATAGACCAAAAATTAAAATTGGCAAGCTAACTCCAACTAATGATCAATCTCTATTTGGGTATACACAGTTGAGATTTATAGCAGGTGGTACTTATAACCCGAACAGTAAAAAAGTATTGAATCTTCATAATTCTTGGAGATTTCCTTCTGCTGGCGGAACAAGGATTTTAACATTCCATAATGGCACACTATATGCTATTTGTGATGGATTGAACACCAACAGATTTTCAGACAATCCAGATGACAGACAAATAAAAATCTTCTCATATTATCCTGACAAAGAAATATGGGTTAGAGAAAATTCTTCATTTGAAAGAAAGATACAAACTAATACTGGAGATATCTTAGGAATTGTAAGAGCACTTACTGCTAATAGCTTTGATAACGCCTTTTATTTAAGTGGTCAATACAGCTCAATTAAGTATAATCAAAATAGATAAGCATAATGGAAGAAACTAATTCAAGCCAAGATTTTAAAGCGCTCACAGTTGCTTTAGATACATCAAATACATATGTGCTTTCAGATGGTTACACAATTTATGTTGCTTTATCTGGAATTGTTACATTACCATTATTGCCGTCTACAGGTATCACTGGTTTTCATATTTATGTTAATGAAGTAATTGTAAGTGTAAAGTCAGCTACTGTTTTAAATCCTACGGGTTCTGAAGTTGAGCAAGCTACTGTCAAACTTAAAACTTATGTAAAAATTAATTCTTCTGACACAGTTACAATCAAATATTTTAGTGGCAATCTTACTGACACTGATACTACATCTGTTGCAGCATTCAACGCAGTTGATATTACTAATAATGTAAGCGAATATGACCCTCTCTATTTTGATGCAATTGATTGGAACAACTCATTAGATTCAGGAACAAGTAACATCGGAAATGGTAATACTTTTTTTACTGAAGATACTGATATTTTTAAAAGAGAGTTGTCATTTCCATCAGCAGAGGTTATTTTAGATACGACTCCTCCAGATGGTTTGATTATAGTTAACGATAAAATTAATTCTGAAGACGGTATTGAAGTTAGAACATTTTCTGCTTATGCCCCAACAGACACATCTACTACTGGATACACAGATAGATCTTTACTTTTAACAGCAGCAACAGTTGAAGGTTGGCAATTTTTATCAAGCACATCTCAAGTAGTAAAATCTTTTATCTTGAGAATGAAATATACTCAAGCAGGAAGCGATCCTGCAATTGGCAACACTGCAGGAAGAGTTACAGTATCTTTATATTCAAATACAACAGGTGACATTCCAAACAATAAAATCAGAGATTTAGGTTTTATTCAGTATGATCAGCTTACTGCTTCATATCAAGATTTCACCATAAGCCCATCTACATCAGTCACTTTAGATGCTCAAACAATTTATTGGATTGTTTTATCATTTGAATCAATTGTTAAATCTGGAGTTACATCTGATGGAAGCATTCAAATACCAGTAAAAAGTAGTGATGATTACAGCTATGCTGTATTTGAAAGCAATATCTGGAGAAGGCTTTCTACAAAGCAGATTGGATATTTAGGCTTTGTCAGTTCTTTTAAAGATGGTTCTTCAATTTCTAACACAATCATGGCTCAAGACATTTTGGGCAGAAACTTGTATGAAGCAACTAACTTTGGAGGATCTTCAAATATTTCAAGATATGAAAGAATAGGTTCTGGAGATGCATATATTCTTAATATGTATTTCACACCAGATAGCCAAACATATCTTTACCCACTAGTAAGCAGCATAGATATTGGAGTTACATCTACTGTTTCTAAAAACTATAGTGTTGAAATTAAAGCTTTGCCTACATCCAAATGGCAAACCTTATTCATAAACGTGTCTGATGTAACAACTACAGACTTTATTAGGTATAAGTTCTCAACTTCTACAAGGCTTTCAAACATAAGAGTCGTTTACAAAGGTGACTACAATACTTTACAAAGAACTGGTGGAACTTTAACAATTGCTGGCATGGATGATTGGTCAGATGTTACTGAAGTACAAGTTTCACACTTTTCTGATTTTAGAGATGCAGATCAATTTGTTGGTTCAAATCCGAGAGGTTGGGCGCCTTTTAAAGAAGGCTCAACTGTTTATGATTGGAACATAACAAATGAAGCTGGATTGTGGCAAAAACATAGCGGTGTAGCTTTCGGACAGCCCAAAATACTTTCTGCTCCATCTTCTAGCCAAGCAGCTATTTTTGGAGATTCTGAAATCGATGTTTCTCAAGGTTCTTTGATCAGATCAGCCACCCAATCTTCTCTTGCAACAGGGGATACAATTCTTTGCACTGCTGTACACAACTCGATAATTTATGCAGGCACAAGATTGGGGTATTTACTTCAATCATCTCGTGGTGATTATTGGACAATAGTTAATACCAAAGATCCTCTTGATAGTACTGCAAGAGTGCTTCTTCCTCCAATTACAGCTTTAGTGTCTCATGCTGGGTCATTGTATATTGGAACTAAAAAAACCACTACAAAAAATGCTTCTATTTACAAATATCAAGATAAAAGAATTATTTTAGTAAGCAATTCATTCACAGAAAACAAGATTTCAGCTTTAGCCACAAATAAAGGGCTTTTATATATAGCCACATCTGGTACCAATCTTAGTGAAGACGGCAATGTATACACTTTTGACGGAACAGACACAAATACAATTAACTCACCTGGCACTTTTGACGAAACCCTAGCTATGGTGTATTCAACTGCATTGGATACAATTGTTGCAGGATTTAGCAATGGCACTGTCTATAAGTTAACTTATGATTCAAGTTCAAACCCATCAACATGGGTTTCACTTAACGAGTTTGGATCTGATTCTAAAATTACTAACATTAGTGATGACACCTCTGGAAAGTTTTTGTTTGTTTGTTTACAAGATAGTTTCCATGTTTATGTCAAAAATCTTGATGCATGGTCAGAAGGTACATATCCTACAAAGACAGAGTTGTATTCCAACTTAACTTACAAGCAGTTCGCAGCAGCTGGATCTACTGATTATAAGAATGATAGAGATTTTACTTTCATTCAAAGACAAACTTTACAAAATTCTTTGAGCTCTGTTAATTTTAACACATTAAAGCCGTCAGGCATTGGGTCTTCTTATTACACTGCAACATTTGATTTTTTCATTAAATCCCCTACAACAACAAGTTATCAATTTGTCGTCAGAACCAATACTCCTACAAGATTAAGTGTTGATGATGACGTAATAACTGCAACAACTTTATGGGCAACTGAAAACAATGTAACCTCAAATACTACTACTGATAATTACAGTACTAGCACAGTTGAGTTTACAGAAGATGAATTTTATAAAGTTAAGCTCGAAATGGCAGTTAAAGAAATATCTGCAGGAATAACTCCTACGGTAAGCCTTTTGTGGAAAGATAATTCCACAGACTTTGGAACACTTGCGGTTGTTCCCTCTACTTATATCTATCGTCCTTCAAATATTACTTCAGTTTCTAATGTGGTGAACAGTTATGTTGGCTCGTCTCTTGATGGATTTTCTTACACGTTTGACCCAAGTTTTTATGAAAGTAATAAAAAATATACTTATGTTAGATTAAAAGATGAAGCTGGTAACTATCATAACTATCAATTAGCAGATGGTTCAATACCTTATGCATCATTAGACGATTTTATTATTCTTGGAGCTGAAGAGCAAGGACGGGAAGTTACTCCACCTCCTGGAACGGGCAAAATTACATTTACACCTGCAACAGTCACTGCTGGTAATACTGCGGAAGCCGTTTTAACAATAGCGGAAGCTAAGACAACTACATCTGTCTTTGCAATAACTACCGATGGAAACTCTACTTCTGCAGTTAGTTCTGTTACTGTGGAAGCTGGAGCAAGATCTTCAAGTTCATTTACAATAATCGTTCCTTCCACATTGGCTTCTACAATTACAGAAACGACTGTCACAGCTACTTTAGGTGAAGAAACATATACAGGCAAATTAAATATTAATCCTGCAGATGGAAGCGGTGGCGGAACTACATCTACCACCAAGACAACAACAGTTATTTATCAAGTTAAGCCAGCAATGTCTTCCACTGTTGATCCTATTACATACAAATCTGGAACATTGGATGCGATATATTCACCAAAAAGAAGAGTGAGATCTACGGGTAATTATGTAAGTAGACCGTTCTATGTTCCAACTCTGACTCGTTGGGATACAATGTCAGTCCTTGTACTAAATAAATATAATTTAAATACAGCATTGGGTCTTGATGCAGGTACAGAAGTAAATGTATATGTAAGAACAGCTGATTCCTCAGCCGCATGTTTAACAACTGATTGGTCAGAAGCATATTCTAAGTCATACATTAACAACTCGACAGCTCCTGCAAGTGCAGAAACAATAACAATAGATTTACAAGCATATAGTGGCAAGTTCTTGCAATTCTATTTGGAGCTAGTAACTGCAACTCAAGGCGATACACCTGAAGTTCTTGCAGTAACAGTATCCTATTCTGCAGCTACAGGATCATATTTCTTTACAAAAACATTTGACTCTACTGATTATAGTGCTACATCACCAGCTCCTACGTTCAGAAGAGGATTGTTGACATCCAATCAAGATAAGAAGGATGGAGAAATTGTTTATGGGTATACAACTGATGATAGAGATGGATATAAGTATGATTTTGCAAGGTACACAATTATAGAGCCTAACAAATCATTTGAACTTGAAACACCTTCCTCAACCATCAAATTTGCCATACTCTTAACATCTATAGATGGTGACCCTTCTGTTGTTTATGACTTCGCTGTACAGCTTGATGCTGGTGACGAAGATATGAAGTTTATGCCTGAATTGTAATTATGTCTCAAAGAACAAATATATATAATTATCTATATCTTCAATATGGAGATAAGTGGTATCCAGCTTACGATAAAGAAAATATGCAAACAGCTGAGAATCAGCTTGAAGCAATGTTTAAGTTCGTTGGTCCAGGAATTATCGATGGGTGGGACGTATACAAGCTTTCAGATTATAGAGAAAATCAATTACTCTTGATTGATGGATATTTAGAGGATTTTGAAAGTGAACTTGGACAAAGACTAACTTATTTAAATCTTAATTTTACTAGAGAGACTACAACTCAAAAAAGATATTGTGTAGCAGCAACGACAGCAAATATCACATTGTCTGGCGCACAAACAATTGATGGTATTTCTTGTGTTGCTGGTGATAGAGTTTTAGTAAGATTGCAAACAGATCCGAGTGAAAATGGCGTTTATATTGTAAGTGCTTCATCTTGGACTAGAGCTGCAGAACTTAACAACAATAATGATTTCACAAACAATTTTCTTGTTTATGTAAAAACTGGCAATCTATATAAACAAACATTATGGTTAGCTTCTTGGAAGGCTGCTGGAGCGGAAACTAGCTTTGTCTTAGGGACATCCGATTTATATTTTCTAAATGCTTTTGATCAATGTGTTCTTGTAACTCCTGGAAATGGAATTGTTAGTACATTTTCAGCTAAAACTTTAAAATATAACTATTTCAGATATACGGGAAATAATACATATTACGTATGGGCAGAACCAAGCATTTGTTTACAATCAGAAGGTATTTGCGCAATAACTTCACCAAGCATTCCCGATGATGAATACTATTTACAAAATGACGCAATTTATTTAGCGGAAGTCAATACTACGGTAAAAGTAGATTCTGATTATTCAATTCAACTCGACACTTATGTTGTTGATGATATTGTTTATGGAGATAGTAGAAACGACTTAAAAAACTTTTCTGGTTCTTTTCAAAAGGCATTAAGAAAGAGTTTTTACAAACATGTTCATGCTGGTGGTGAAAATAATCCAAGCAAAATAGATTTATCTACAAGAGTAGTTCTTGACGCTTTACCTTTAGAATCAAATGGAGCATTAAATTATGCATCCAACATATTTGTCATTCAATCAAATGATAGTTTCAAACCCACATCTTCCTCAGCTGGTACTGGAAAGACGATAGGCTTTTATGGCATTCCAGAAGTTAGATTGAATAATGTAAAGCTTGATTCATCTCAATACAATTTAAATCTTTCTGGTTCAAGGCTTTCATTAAAAAATAATATATCCTCATCAGACAAATTGCAGATTTTCTTACCAAAATCACCTCAAAAGTCTTTACAAGCAATTTCACTCAATTCAACTAATAAATCTTATGGGACTTTATTAACTGGAAATATTGTTGCTGGATATAGTATTTATCTTTCTGACGGCACTACAACTACGGTAACTGACTCTAACACAAATACTAAGACAACTTATTATAATAGAACAATTTGGTCCGATGCAGATTATTTACTAGCAGAAGTTTATTTAAATGGTAATTTGATAGATAGTGATTATTATGAAATTAAACCATTTGCAGCAGAATTGGTTTTTAAATCTTCACTCATTGATTTGGAAATATATGATTATTCAGATGTAGAAGTAATAATTGAAGCTGTAGGTCGTGAAATTGAAAGCAAATTATCTGGAAAAAGAATTAAAGACATAAATGCTAGTTCTTTTAACGCTGGCACATTAGACTCTAAAAGAATTATTAATCTTGATCATATTGGCCTAAATAGATACAGAGAATTAGCAAGCTTAATTCCATCAAAAAGATTGTTTGCAGAGGGAAACCATACATTCTTTTATCCAGAAATACCCACTTCTGATTTACAAAACACTTCTGAGATTTTTTATATAGAAAAATCACTAAATGTAGAAACGTCAAAGTATTTAGTTGGAAACAAGAGAGGTTTTCTTTCTTCGGCTGATTTATCAACTGGTAATTATTTGACTAACTGGAATATAGACAGAGGTCAGGTTAAATACTTTGTTGATAATATTTTAAGACCTGAAAGTGTCAATTATTTTAAAACTGCTTATGCTCTGACAAAAGAAGGAAGAATTTGGTCAACTACTGATTTTGGTGAGAACTGGAATGTTGTTAAAAATCCCATAGATTCTACAATACCTTCTATAAAAACAACTTCATTTTATTTATCCACAGACAGGGAAGAGATTTACGATAAAGCAGGTAGGTTTACAGGTAAATATAATTACTCCTACTATTCATATAATGGAACTGATGATGGATTATATACCGCTGTCATTTCAGATAAGATGACTGAAAATGATTGGGTATGGACAAAAGTTAAATCAATATATGATGAAAACGGAAGCATTTTAAGTTATGTAAAGCCAATTTCTGATGTCAAAGAAATATCAACTAGAAGAACAGAAAAGAAAGAAGGCTCTTTGCAAATTACATATGATCGCACAGCTTACGTTGCTGCGTCATCAGGTAACACTGGCCTTTTCTCAGGCAACTCTGGATTAATTACAAGAGTTTTTAATGAGGGCGTCAAGGGTATTTATTGGATAGAAAATGGCACAAATGGAATCAATAACAATGATTTGATTTGGTGGACTGAGCAAAATGCATACATCTCTCACTCAGCTCGTTTCGTAGAAACAGATGATGGAACTACAGTCACTACATATTGGGAGCATCCATTAACAGGACCAATAACTTCTACACCTGTAAAAGCTGCTAGTACATCTAAGCTTTCTGCTACTTATAGTACTGCAAGCTCTCCTCATACATTAACCTATAACCCATATGATGAATTAACTCTTGGAAGAATTTCTGCTTCTAATGGCTCTACTATAATCACTGGAACAGGTACAAGTTTCTTGATTTACTCTGGAACTGGAGCAAGTATTGGTATAGGCGCTACAAAAGGATCTGATGTTGCAACTTGGTACACAATTAATTCAATTTCTTCAGATGCCAGAATATTTTTATCATCTGCATACGCAGGAAGTTCTACAGCATCTACTTCATATGTAATTCAATATCCTAAATCTGCTTTTGCCGTAGATGGTTTTACATATTCGACTACGGGTGTTGGACAAACAGTTTTGATTAAGAACCAAACTAATGCAATCCATAACGGAGTGTATTATGTTTCCACATTAGGAAGTGCAAGTGCAAATTGGGTTCTAACAAGAGTTTCTTCAGTCCCGTCTGCAGGTGATAATTTTAGTGTAATAAATGGAACCCAAAATGCAGATAGTATTTGGTTTTTAGATAAAGACTCCTCTGCTATCACATATGGAACATCAGAGCTCAATTGGAAAATCAATAGATTTAAGATTTTTTCTACATCCGCTTTGGGATCTACGATAACATCTGTAACCAAAAGAAATATATCAGGCTCATATGAATATCTTGTTGGACACACAAAAGGTATAGGATTAGTTACAGACGCTTCTGGTCCAGGCGTAAATCCAACATCTAGAAATCTATATTGGTCATCTACACTTCAAGGTGAAGTAAATACTGTTTATTCCAGATCATCAAGTGATTCAGGATTGGGTCTAATATATGCCGGAACAAATAGAGGCGTATATGTATCAACTGATTATATTTGGAATTCTGATTACTCAAATGCAAGCGTAAATTATCCTTGGATCAGGCCATATACAGCTTTTAGAAAAACTGATGAGGTATCCATCTTTAATGCTCAAGATTTAGTGCAAACATATGGCTTCACTGCAGAATACCCATACCAACTTATCAAGCTTAATTCTTCAGCTGCCTATGGTAAAAACTTCTTTTATGAAAGAGATTACAGTACATTTTATGTAAATCCTTGGACAGAAACAAATGCCAAAGTAGTAGTGTACATTGGAAATAATCCTAGCACAATTCCATATATTCTTACTCCTTCATTGGGCAAGATACAGTTTGTTCAGAGCCTTAAAGCATCTCAAATTAATAGTGTTTACGTAACTATCATCAGAGAAGGTGCATTTTTATCAAACATTGGTGAGACTTATCACGAAGAAGCAATAAGAGATTTAGTTTCTGACGTAGATCCACTTACTACATTGAGTAAGTCGAATTCTCCAACTGAATCATTATTCTATACTAAAAAACCAATAACAGATACAGCTTTAAATATTCTTGAATTTAGAAATACCAATGTCTCTCCACCAATTTCTGAGCAAGTAATTGTTTCAATTGTTTTTGATGAGAGAAACAATAGATACATTAATAATATTATCCCTAGATCAAGTGCTAATGTTTTTCCTGTCAATACCCAAGTATTTGCAGTAAGAACAAAGAAATATGCAGGCATTCAGGATTATATTTCCCTCAAGCAATCAGGTCATCACTATTATTATGAATCAGTGGACGTAGCAAATACATCTCATGCTGCTTTGAAATTATATAAGAATGACAATACTACATTTGATCCTTATCCAACAGTATCAGCAAAATCGGTAGAAAAAGAAACAGGGTTAAAGAATCTTACACTTGTTGCTGATGTTGATGCAAGTGCATTATTTGATCCTATTAACTCAATTTCATATGATTATCTAGGCGTTATTCCTACAGTAAATGATAAGGCAAACGCTCCGAAATCTATTTATTCTCTATACAATGTCTCTGCTACAGGGGCTAGTATGATAGCAGGAACAGATCAAGGTCTTTGGGTCTACAATGATAGATGGGATGAATTGTCAGACTTGGGCAATTCATCAAGAGTTTATTATATTAAAAGCAATGGGTCTACTTTAAATGCTGGTACAGACAATAATCTTTGGTATGGCACTGCTTCTTCTAATTGGACAGAGGATGTAACTTTCAATCAACCTCAATTTGATTACATTAGAGGCAGCTGGTTCAATGGAACATATGAAGCTTATGGTAAAGAGGATGGTTTGTCTTTTGTTTGGACACCTCAGAATGCAACAGCTTTTCAATCAGACCATTTAGCTTTAGTTGATAAGAAAAGAGTAAATGGCCTTTACCAAGATAAATATATCAAAATTACAACTGATTCTCAAGGAAACAGTAAACAAACTGAAATTGATGCATTGTATGTATGTGCAGAAAATGGTTTATTTGCTGTTACAAATGGAGCAACATCAGGAAGCAATTTAACTGCATTTCTTAAAGGACGAGAAGTATTTGGTGGAAAGGTTGAAGATTACAAATACTATAAAGCTTTCAGAGCTCTAGCAACTCCGCCAGCAACCAAAGCTCCTGTACCTATGTTCATACTTACTAATAATGGGATATTAAAAGTAAGAAATTGGAGATGGCTTGATCCTACAGATGCAGCAACACCAGATTTTACCATTGAAAAAACATTCCTAAACGGCATATCTTGCTATTCTTATGCCTTGGATACAGAAGCATCTCCTGGTGGAAGCGAACCTGGAAAATCAAAGATATTTGTAGGTACAAGCAATGGTGTTTACAGATCTCTTGATGAGGGAAACACATTCGAAAGATGTGAAAAAATCAATGCTGCATCATATGCAGTGTATGATTTGAAAGTTTTCACTAGCAGTATCACAAATGATAAAGTCGTTCTAGCTGCCACAGAAGATGGATTATGGTACAGCATTGATGACGGAGATACATGGTATGAGCCTGGATTTGAAAATGGACTAATTACCCCTGCTGTTTCTTTCAGTAGCAGACCAAATAATAATGTCAATCTTGGTACGGCTTTAACTACTGGTGGCTCACTCGCACAATCATTTACAGTAGGCATTGGACAAACTCATATACTTAAAGCCTCTGCGTATTTAAACATCAGAAAAGAATTATCGTCTGATTCGAGATACAACACTGCCTTGTCAGGCAATACTTTAAGAGCGTATATTTACTCAGTTAACAGTTCAGGACTACCTTTAAGTCAGTTAGCAATTTCAAGCACAATATACAATCCTGAAGATGTAATCAATTCTAGTTTTGTTAATTTTGACTTTGATTACACAGGCGCTATTGGTTCTACATATGCTTTTGTATTGACTGAAACATTAGCAACGTCTTCTATTTCAGTTGCTCAATGGAAGATGTCAAATCTATCTAACCCATATACTGGTGGCAGAGCATTTAAATTGGATGGTTCGTGGGATGAAGTATACAACGACACATCTTTAGATTATTACTTCAAAATATTTTATGAAGCTTCACCAACACCAACTGACACTGCAATACCAGTTGGAGCTTATTATGCAGGATCTGGATCTACATCTTATGATTGGGTCAACGGAAATGGGCTTGGTGTAATTACAAAAGATTTAGGTCATTTAACCACAGACATTAAGTTTGCCACTAGTTTAGTTTTTGATGATAGTACTTCAATAAAATCTAGTATTGGCAGTACGCAATATGTTTATACTATCAAAGACTTCTTTGGTACATTCATTGAAAGAAATGATAAATACATTGCTGGAATTGGCACTACACTTAAAACCACATACTTTGATTTTTGGCAATATGGTACATCTGTAGCTGAAAAAACAAACGGCTATGATAATTCTAAAACAAAGCTTGACACTAATCTTTTAAGTTTAAAACAAAAAGGCACCAAATCAGAATTACTTGAAGCCGTAGCATTAGCTATTGTTGGACTTTCACCTCAATCAATTTCCGAAGCAATATTAAAATCTAATGATGAAACAAATAATATTTCTAGAGTCAATGTAGTTGTAAACTACTTGACACAAATAGGGGCTTTGGGATTAGATAGCCTTAGGTCTTGGTACAAAACTGACAGCGATAAACAAGTAACTTTGCAAAAATGGGCAGGCTCTGCCATCACAAGCTTAACAGTATTTCTTTCTAAATCGAGTACTGGTTCTACATATAAATGGAGTTCTTCAACTTATCCTGATGTTGAAGTTTCAGTAAGTGGAGTAAAAAGAACAAGCAATTACACAGTATCTGCAACAAATGGCTCTGTGACTTTTAGTGCAGGAACTGGCTTGACTTCTGGTGATACTCTTGAAGTATTTTTAAGACAAGACTGGGATGGTACTGCTTCTGATATAAAAAACTCTGATACTGCAAGAACAGAGTTGATAAAAAGATGGTCCGAAACATACAAGCCTTTGTCTTTCGTTTTTGCAGATGGAGATAATATTTCTGTTGATTTAGCTTCTGACATTGTAACTACAGCACAAACTTCTTGGCTCGAAAATGGTGTAAAAATCAACACATTCGGCTTTGGACGTGCTCATGATCAGAGAGAATTGCAAACACTTTCGGTTGATACTGATGGTAAGTTCTTCGATATCTTGAACGGCGAAGACAATGGTGATTTAGAAAACTCGCTTAATTCATTTTTACATGGACAAGCTAATGATCTTTACACAGCATCATGGACCAGAGATTTTGAATATAATGATCCAAAGTACATTAAATCTTTACATTCCACATATTCTGCAGCATCTGGTTCGACTTGTAGCGTTCAATTTAGATGGTCCAATAATAGAAAAGATTTCTCTTCTTGGATAACTTTAAATAGCGGTATTGGATACACTTTCAGAAAGCTTATAACAAATCTCGAATATAAAATCAATATGACAGAGGGTTATTCTGCTGGGTCTACAATAAGACCATTGGTTACCTCTCTTTACCATGTTGAGACCGCTCCATCTGAAAGATATTATTTTACGGATGCATATGATGTTAAAGGAAGTATTTTTGAATACAATTTGACTTCTAATTCAACAGTTCCAGAAACAAGTAAATTACAATGGGGTATCTGTAGAGGAGATAGTACTGATTGGGCCGATTATGAGTTGATTTACTCTAATAGAAACGGCTGTTTATCAAATAGACAGAAAACATTCCAATATTTAGATGAAGTAGTTTATGATTCTTCTAACGGACTTCTATTGAATGACACTACTGGTTTGGATGAACAAGGCGCTCCTGTAACTCCACAAGTTTATCAAATACTTTTAAATGGAACTAAGTTCAAGAATATAAGAGCAGACGCTTTGATTACTTTGACTTTAGCAAGTGGAGATGAAGTTAATCCAATCACCTATAAGACAGACTTTAGGTTGGGAACTTTAACTTTCGAAATACCTTTGTTTGAATTACCAACTATTAAAATAGTTTATCCAGAATTACAAAACTTTTACGAGGGAGAACCTACCACCACTGTAGATAATAGAACATATTTCTCTGTCAATGGAAGGTGGCCAGCAGACAGTCAATTAGTAGTCTTAAAAAATGGAGTAATTAATAGAGGCAATTACTTCGTAAATAGGGAGGATGGTGCGGTTACATTTGTCCAAGAACTCGAAAGAGCAGATATTGTAACATTCTTTATCCTCCCATCAAATAAGTTTAGAATTGGCTTGTTGGTACAGGATTATGATGATTCTGTAGCAAATACTTATGACTTTGCATTGCAGTACTCGATTGTAAAGAATAGGAATGTTTTTTCATCATATTTAAACTCCACGTTGCCAAATCTTACTGGAAAGCCAAAGATTGTAAGTATGTCATCAATTGGCTCTTCAATTTCTGTTTCTGAAAGAATGATTCTTGATTATGAATATAATTCACCAGATGGCAACAGAGAAAGAAACACTCAGACAAAATGGTTTAGATACAGAGTTGTTTCTGGAACTGGAACAACTGTTGAAGTTTTTACAACGAACTCGCTTCCAAATTATAGAAAAAGAACTGTGCAAAGGCTAGAAGATTTAGACGGAGCAAATAATTATTTCTTAGCAGGAGATGTTATTTACGCTGAAGTCTCTCCTTCAGATGGATTTAAAACTGGAATTGCAGTTACAAGTACATCTGTAGTATTGGCAGGAAACTATATACCTTATGTCTCAAACGTGGTTTTAACTTCAAGTGATCCTACAAAACCTGTGACACAAGATTCTTCAACTTTAATTTATTCAATGCCAGTTGGTCCTGATTTGATTTTAACTTATGATTACTATGATGGAAGTTCTGGCACACCAACCACAATTAATGACCAGACAGCATTGACTTGGTTTGACAAAGATAAGCAGATATCTATTAGTGAGCCAACTACTACTTTAGATGCATCTTTGTTTGCCAAAGGAAGCCAAATATCTGTTTCATTATTACCTTCTAATGGTGCAAATACTGGCTTGAAAGTTTTCAGTTATCAAGTAGAAATTGTATAGGATTTAACCTCTTCTCATTCAGAATATTACTAATAGTATTTTGAAGGAGATCAGTACAATGGAAGAGGTTAAAAGAGAAAAAGCTTCTTTAGAAGATCAATTAGAGTTCATACCAAAAGAAGAACTCAATGTCACCCATGTCATGACAGCATTGAGTGACGGAGAGAAAAAAGATTGGGGTATGATGACATGTAATATTGATAGATTCTGGCAGTTTTCTAAGGGTGAAGGCATTCTTGTTGCTGTTTTAGACACAGGTATAGTACCTCACGATGATTTAGAAAAAGTCTGGGGAACGATGTTAGATGCTACTAACGAAGGCACTGGCTTAGACAAAGGTAGCGGTCACGGCATTCATGTTACTGGTATTATTGCTGCAAGAGAAAATGGCAAAGGAATTGTTGGTGTTGCTCCAGGTTGCCATATTCTTCCAATAAAAGTGTTAAATAGTGATGGCTCGGGATCTTATGAAGCTATCGCAAAAGGCCTCAGATATGCTATTGATGCTAACTGCGATATTATCAACATGTCTTTAGGCGCACCATCAGAACCTCCTCGTGAAATACATGCTTTGATAAAAGAAGCTGCAGACAAGGGAATTATTATTGTAGCAGCAGCCGGTAATGATTCAGGTAATGTCAACTATCCTGCTCATTATGACGAAGTCATTGCCGTTGCGGCATTGGA
>JACCEB010813836.1_pt1 | contig 41235 bp, 38 predicted proteins | sample 7454761 | NCBI WGS metagenome assembly JACCEB01 (sample SAMN15323454, study PRJNA562643) | freshwater metagenome | isolation source: river surface water | place: USA:Blue River Watershed | collected 2017-08-18
ACACACATAACGCAAATGTTTATTACCGGCATCATCGGAATCATGATTGGGTACATTTGTTCGTGTTTCTTTCACGTGTATGATGATGATGACGATGACGATGATACTGTAATTATAGGTCTGTAAATTCGAGGAAACCACATATATTATAATATAATATATGTATCGCAACTATATCCGCCGGCATAAATTAGCCGTGGCAATACTTATATTCATGGCGTGTTTCATGGCTATTCATATAGCAAAACCGTCCATGTTCTATACACCCGACGGCGGATTTCGCCAATTCGGTGTGGGATATAAACAAAAAACGGTCATTCCGATTTGGTTGGTGGCCATTATTTTAGCCATATTCAGTTATTTGGCCGTGTTGTATTATATCCATTGGTAGAGGGAACCGAAGGTTCCCTCTTACACCCTCCTTGGCTCCGCCGTGTAATTGACATGCATATGTGTGGTTTTTACTCGAAATTGTCTTCCAGATAATAATTGCCGTCTTCAAAATCTTCTCCATACCCTGATATATCCACGGCTTCCATCATCCATTCATCATCGGCTTGCATATTTTCTTCACGCGCCATTTGTTCTGCGTCCATTCGTTCTCCATCCATTCCTGCACCACCAGTACCTAAATTAGTTGCAGCAGCCACAAATACACGTTCATAATCTTCATTGTCGCGTTTCACTTTATCGTAGCCATTAGCATCATATTTCGTCACTTTTGAGCTGAATCCTTCCGCCCACCTGCCCAAACGGAATTGTTTCAATAAATCCGCCGCCTTGCGTTCGTCTCTATCCTCGAAATTCTCAAAGAATTCAATGAATGTTCTTTTTTCCGCTGCTTTGGTTTTGTCCATACCACTTACCACTTGATTATATGGCATATTTGCCACTTTCTTCACCACAACCAATTCGTCAGTGAGTGTTTTCAACATCCATCCCACATTCACCAAACCTTTCTCATTATCACCTTCCGCGACCAAATCCAACATTTCTGCAGCAACATTATCGTAGTCACCCAATAAATTCGGCACAGGAGGCAACAGTGTATCCCCAGACATGGAATTATCTCGCGCAGACCGGTCTCGTCTCAACAAAGGAACTTCTCTCGCAACCACTTGACGTTCATACGCCACTGCAATATATTCATGCAGTGCAGTATATACGCAATAATTGAATAATAACTTGTATGTTTCGTCATTGAACAAAGAATAATAAGACACACCATTTTTCCGAATAGGTTCGAGTATAGGCAACACATCCATAAACATAATCAAATCTTTGCCAAGTTTCATGTATTCTCGAATGACTTCCTTCATGAACATATCAGCCCCCTTTCCTTGTTTCAATTTATCGCGTCTGGCATTCATCACACTTGATAAAACATCATTGTGACTTCTCGCAAATAGCCAGTTGTGATTAGGATGATATGATTTCGGACCTTCATTTATCACATATGAAGGTGATATAGCACAAATACTCTCAATGGATGTTTTCATGAAACGGTAAATATTCGACAATGATTTATCTGCAAACACACAGATTTGTGTCAATAAACTCTCCACTTTATTCACTTCATTCCGGTTGATGTTACTATATTTCTTCATAAATTCCACGATTTTTTCCAACTTCGTCTCATTCGCTCGCATTAATACACGTTTTAACTCGGTTGTGCTGTCCCTTGGTTCTGCAACCATTACTTTCTCATTATAATCCGCGATTGCTGCATCCAATGCATCACAGATTTTTTCGGGAAACACAGTTGATTTAGACAACCTGAAATACGCCATTGCATCGCGCAATTTATCTATTGGGCCCACCTTCTTATCGGGAGTCACTGCTATTAAATTGCGGTCATTCACCAATTTCATTAATTGATACAAATGGTCCATGGTATAATTCTTTCCATTCGCGCGCAAGAATTCCACTTTCTCTTCAAAAGACCAATACGGTGAATAATTATCCGGTTTTGATGAACACACCGCATAATACTCACGCGGTATAGGCATATTATTATCAAAATTACAGTGCTTTATAACAGCTGCAAATGCCAATATGGGGTCTAAGGCAACAGGAATACTCGCTCGGACAATCGACGTGGGTTTGTTGTGAAAAATAAACGGCGCTTTATCAATCATTTTAGGGTATCTTTCCGCGGACATCATGGAATTTAGGCGTTTCAATACAACATCAATTTCGGGATTCAACTTTGAAAAATACGTAATAGGATGAATATCTCCCAGTGCTTCATTACAACACGCATTATCCATAAACGGCACATTTGATTTAGAAACCAACAACGGTTCTTTAGCAAAAACAGACGCATTCACCATTTCCACAAATCCATACACATTTCGCATTATTTTCGTGCGAACACCATGGATTAAATTGTGTTGTGTTTTGCTCCCGGTTTGCATAGATTTAATCAATTCATCCTCGATATTTAGCGAAATACCATCTAATTTCGATTTCACCGTGAATTTTACAATGGGAGGTTGAAATAGAGGCCATCTATGCTCCACGGATATTTCTTCCGGTGGCAAATCTATCGGATGCATACGAACATAGTCTCGTTTCAAATCATAATATTTAGCAACATCTGAACGAGTGATGTAAAAATTTTGAATAAGCATTTGCATACGTGACTTAATCGTTTCTGGATTGAGAATATGAACTCCATTCCACGGCTCTACACTTGTGCTTACTTTTTTAATTATGCACGCCAAATAAAGTAATCCCGCGGTATTTTCCACACCAGTCAATGGGTATCCACCGAATGCGCGAACACATCCTGCGAATGTTTTCGACGTTTTGAAATTCGGAATCATTGTTTGTATTGAAATGAACAAACTGCTTCCCGTGAGCAAAACCAACATTTGATTTAAATAAATGGGATATGGCACCATGGTTGATTTAGTCTGTTTCTCCTTCTCTTTAGCGATGCGTTTTTTATATGCCTCTTCCGTGGCAATAATCGTGGCATTTTTGTTTGTCATCATTTCAGACGTGATACGCAGTGTCATTTCTTCCACGGCACCTTCATTCGCATCTAATCGAATTCCAATGCTTTGACTCAGAGTTCGAAATACATTGTAAATTCTTTGCAAAACGGGGTCAGTGAAGACGCGCATTTCTTTCTTGCCCATGGCCATTAGCATATTGCCGATATCCTCAGTCATGACATCGCTCGTTTTGATTTTGCGTCCTTCATCATCATATAAATTATCATCAACGAGTTGTGCATCCAACAATTTCCAACCGGTATATTTATCCACAATCATATTTCCTTCCAATGTTCCAAAAACATCGCACACACCTTGTATTTGTTCGGGAGAAAGATGATTGTATATTTGAACAACACTTTGAGGAACTAGTTTCAAATTCGTGTCAATGCAATACAGCCAGTGTGAATCCTCATTCAGCTGTTCGACCATTGGTTGTCGGCAAAATCGCTCGGCGAATTTTTGGAGATAGGCGCATTTTTCATAATAATCCGCAACACCCATTATTTTTCCGAGCAGTGTAGAATACGGACTTTCCATTAAAGTTGCTGTATCTACTTCCAACTGTTTGGCCAAGGAATAACACAAATTATTCATCATCATGAACCGAACATTCTCTGTTGTTTTGCGCTGTTTAAATAAGTTTATTTTATCTTTCACCATCAATTTGAGGTCTTCTTCTGTTGCAATAGCTTCCGATTCGAATCGGTCATTTAATTCTTTCATCATCTGATTTCGAGAAGCAACACGCATGCGCATGGATGCTATATCCATGGTCTCGCACGAATTATCTTTTTTATTGTATAAACACCAATCTTCTTTATTACACAGCAACGCGTTTGCGTCTTCCCCATTCAATTCGTCGTCCGATTTCTCGCGCACCCAGTGATTATTTACGCGTCGAAAATATTGCTTAGCGCGAATTATGGCATTTATTTTCAATTTATCGTCTTCAATTCTCGCATTCTGAACAGCAACTGAAGCCAAATCATCCTCTTTCACACGCTTGCGTCCTCGGACCAATGTTTCGGCCAATTCTTCAGCCTCATCCGGTGGAGTTGCGTGTTTGGATATTAATACTTCTTTCAAATACTGTAAAAAATCATCCGGTTGCATTTCCTTCTGTTTGCTCACATACTGTTTTAATACGGAATATGGCGTATCGTCTCTATCCTTATCATAATAAATATCTGCCACACCATTATCTGCGTATAACGCATTGAAATTAGAATAATGTTTTGCGATTCTTTTCTCATCAATCACCGTTTTACATGTATTATTGGCATTATTTTGAGGTATATTTGATAATTGCAATGCGATTTTTTCGGGAGAACGCAAATTAATAAAATTATATTTACACATATGATACAGAATTTGACCATCATCTCCCGTTAAAGCACGCAAAAGAATTTCCGCATCTGATAGTTTCGAATACTCAGTTTCGCCTGTAGTTTTATCACGACCCACTGCAGTTAAATAATATTTTCTGAAAGTGTCGGTCATGTAACCATGCATTCCTAATAATTTAATGACAATATCAACCTCTCCACCACGGGGTTTTTTGTGTTCAATTTGTTCGATGTATGTTTGATACAATTGTCGATTATTTTGTATGTGTTTTATAAGCTCTCCCGTTTTTGTTTTCAATAAATGCCGTATTTCCAAATATTGTTTGAATGTAATGTCTGATGGGTTCAATCCCATTGAAGTTAATTCGCGAGTGACATCCAAAAAAGAATGTCCCGTAAAATAAGGCCGAAATAAATTCAATATTTGTCGCGTGTCTGGAAAAACAATATTCAATATGTCTCGAAATGTATTATTATCAATCACTGTTCCACTTACCGGGACAATATGCTGTGTTATTTTCATAAAATTATTTACGGATTCTTCTTCTTTATTCTCATTGCCATCGCCTTTATAATTAATTGGAGGTTGTGTTTGTTCTATTGATTTCGTCATTATATTGCGTTCCAATGCGCGAAAATAATAAAACGGTGTCAGTGCCAAATTAGCCCGAATTTTAATGTTTGTGTAACGGTCTGCCACACGGAAATATCGCATCACCGATTTGGGAAAAAGTATCAGTGATTTCTGATAATATTTTTCTCCCGAAATTAATGGTTTATGAACCAACACACGACCGCCCGACCTATTCATTTGATACTCAATGCGACCAGTTCCACTTATAAATCTCTGCATGCTTCTTTCAGCGGGAAGAAGTGTTTCTCCATCTTTTGTGGCGGAGGATAAAAAAGTTCCCGGATTACGTTCTTCATTATCCACAAGAGACTCAATATTTTCGCTTATTTCGGGAGATGTGAATAGAATTGCATCTTTATTATTGGGTTCATAAACGGGTTGTGTGGCAAAATATACATCTCGCACCATTTTATCGTATGCTGGTTCAATCGCATTGGCATCTTTTGCTGCATAAGTTCGCATTGCATTAGACATTTTCTGTTGCGATTCTCCATCAGTTTCGGGTTTCACATCTTTATGAGACTGAATTTCCGTTACAATAGATTTGACGGTTTGCACCACAGGCAAGACCCATCGCACTCTGTTTTTTCCTTCAACTAGTTGTTCCACCACCGGTTTGTAATCGGGGCCCACACGTTTCGAACCAATCACGTTTTCATTTTCATCAAACACAGAGAATGCGTTTCGCAATTGTTTAAAACGCGAAATAGTGCGATTTATACCAAGCAATGTTTTTGCATTGCGTTTTTCAGGGGGCAACTCAGCGGTATATTTGTCCGCCATGTCTGTGATTTGCGTATCGATGGTGTAGCGTTTTTTATATGCCGCTATTTCCACAACTTGCATCAATTCCTCCAAATCTTCTTCGACCACTTCAGCAGATTGCATGATAAGTGGTTTTAGACGGTTCTCTATTAAATTATCGGCTTGTGCATTCTCCGGCACATTAATAACCATTTCTCCCGAAGGAATCATTTCCATGGTTGCATCTAATGCTTCATTCTCACTTTCAGCATGATTCATTTGCTGGACGTCAGCCATAGACATATTTCGCATAGACGCGGGTTTATCGCGAATGACGATTTTTTCGATGGGTAAATCTTCCGGAATGCCGCGGTATCCAAAATCAATATAGATGGTTTTTACGTCTGGAAAAGTGGTTATTTCAATACAATCCTCGTCTAAATTTGTTATTTCTCCGGTAATAACAGTTGGTAGTTCTCCGCCAAAATATACGTCAATCCAGGTATGCACGTATAACCCGTTTTGTCTTGCAAATCCGAGGTCATCGCTTCGATTGAGCAACATAATGCCAATCACTGATTCGTCGGTGAATTTTCCGGTTTCGGGGTCAATATGCAGAATGCCGTGTTGTTTGGTAGCGATGTTGAATATGCGCATTTTTTGTTCATCAATGTAAATAACAATGAATGATTGTTGATGATATTCTGGATTTTCGGGAGAGTCGAACTCGATTATATCTCCTAAAAGTATTTGATTGGATGTTGATGTTGAGGGCGAATCTGATTTAGAATATATTCTTTGTTGCGCATTACTTTTTTGCGACTCCATCCTATCGGAATTATTTGATGCTGCTGATATGTTATTGTTTATTTTACTTTCTGATTCTTCCATATTATTATTGTTGCGTATATTTTAGCTAGACAAACTATTGCGCTTCAATAGGGCAAGTTAAATAAAAGATTAATTTGAATCAAGATAAAGACAAGTTACGTAATATATAAAAATTGCATTGCGTAATCACAATCACATATCATGTTTGTTAGCAGAATTAAGGAATTTGTTGAACAGGGATTTCTTCGTATGAAGAAATTTACAAGCGGAGAGAATACTTACTATATTGTAAATTATAATGAAGAATATAAAAACGATGAAAAGTATGCAGCATATAAGTCGGTAATTTTATCCGCCGACGAACAAGGAGAGCCTGACCACATACTGGCTTTTGCACCTCCACATAGTGTAAATTATGATGAGTTTAAAGAATCACTGGAGTACCAGATGCCAGAAGAGATTGTGGCGAATAATGCGATTGAGGGAACAATGATACAGCTATTTTATGATTGCCGAATTCAAAAATGGAATATTGCCACGCGCGCATCGATTGGTGGTAATAATTGGTATTATGGAACTGGAACTCTGGATAAAATCCACAAAACGTTTCGGTCCATGTTTATGGATTGTTTGAATGGCGCAGAAACCTTGGATGAGGCATTTGCCGATTGGCCCAAGACGAACAGTTATTGTTTCGTGTTACAGCATCCAGATAATCAGATTGTGTTTGATGTGAAGGAGCCGATGTTGTATTTGGTCGCTGGATACAGAATATTACCAAATGCAACTAATTCTTTTGTTGGGGACTCATTAAATATATTAAATTATGTTGTGGGGTTAAGTATCGAAGAATTGAATGGGTTAAATGTGGAAAGTGCCGGAGGCTCAAGTATCCTGATACCTCAGCCATATACGTTCAGTCGCCGTTTTGACGAGTTGGAGTGTGTGTTTCGCGATGCGGATAATTGTATGGGTGTCATGTTTTGGAATACCAAGACAGGACAGCGTGCGCACATGGAGAATTCGAAATATAATGCGTTGCGCGAAATTCGCGGAAACCATCCGAACTTAATGTTTCACTTTTTGGAACTGAATCGTGCGGGTAAGGCGTTTGCATTTTTGGAAGTGTTTCCCAGATATACACAGCAGTTTAAGGAATATTATGATATGATTATACATTTTGCGTATATGGTGTATGGTGCTTATGTGAATTATTATATGAAGCGCGACCGTTCCAATGTGATTCCCAAAGAATATTTTGTGTTTGCTGCAAAAATTCATCATGAAATTTACGTTCCCAATAAAAAGGCTGGTAACGATGTGCATATTACACCTTTATTGGTGCGCAATTATATTGAGAATGTGGAACCAATAAAGTTGGTGCATTATTTGAAGACCATGAATGTTGATGTAACTCACATGTGAGCACGAGATTTAGATTTCCGCACGGTTTTCCTGGCAACATTATTGGCAACGGCAACATTATTTATTTCACAAATTACGGCATTTTTAGGCCGAGGCATATCTTTAAGATAGCTGGTTATATCAACTATCTTGTTTTTGTTTCCTCCCAACATCCCGTTTCCTCCTCTCAACGACGCGTTTCCTCCCAACATGGCACTTCGTCTTCTTGAAATAGATTTTGATTTTGATTTGGGTGTGGATTCGTCAATGAATCCTTTTGGAGATGCTAATAAATCCTGTCTATTACTATCAAGAAATTTGGCAGCAGAATGCAACAGTTTAGTATCTTTATTCAAGGGCGTCAAATACAAAATCATATTCACCAAAGAGCTACAATCTGCATTGGCTGCTCGCACAACGGATATTCCGCGATAGTAATTATTTATAAATAGAGCATCAAACCCTCTATCACTAACACTATCCATAGACATTTCTCTTGGTGCAACAAGTCCCTGTGGGTCCGCAAAATAGAGCGACATTTTGGATGCGTCGTTCATACATTTGCCAATAACAGCAGTATGTCCGGGAGTAAGATTTACACCTTTGCGCGCTAATTCAGTTACGTCACGTTCATATTTTAATAACGTGGTAGAATCCGGGTCCATGTCGTCGAAGACCATTTTGTAAAAATCCAATAATCGTTCTTTAATGCGGTCACGAATCATGGGTGCATGCATGAAACTCACCTCTTCTGGATTAACCAGACTATACGTAAATTCATAGAACAATAATCTTTTCCGCGGACTTACTTTTTGTGCCTTTTGATTTAACCATTCCACCATTTCTTCAATCGGCGTTCCCTGATTCCCAATCCAATTCGCATCAATCACATTTTGTATCGCGTGTTTCGGCGACATTTCGGCCAAAAATACGAGAGCATTGATACCACATCCGCGATGGCTTGTTCCGGGCAAGCGTTTTTCGACTGGAAACATACTTTCCCATCGAGCATATGCTTCGCGAATATTGTAGTTAGATCTAACCGCAATTTTGTCCTCCCTAAAGTGTTTTGAGTCGTATTTCATTCCCGTGAAATTATTTTCGGGAGACATTGCCATGTCCGCATTAAAAACCGACATTCGTTATATATTATATGCTTATATAGCGGTGGTGAAAATTGAAACCGCTTCCCCACTTATTTATTCAATCATAAACACTAAAAAAATGTCTAAAACAAACAAGACCACACAAAAATCTCTCACCAACTATTTCAACGTCGAATTAACGCGCAACATAAATAAAACACGCGCAGACTGTTTTATTTATGACCCGGGGAATCGCCGCGCATATTTCGCAATCTATCCCGAAACAGGCGACGAATTTGTTGTAAAATGTCCCAAAGAACAAGTGACGCTCTATTTACGACCCACGCCCGAAACCAAACCATGTGTGCGCATTTCAACTGACGTGAGCATTCCTATACTAAAATCCAATTTGCAAAAAGCGGTGCGCAGATTCGAATCCGAGGTGGCAATGGCGAGCGCGGCTGCTATATTGTGGTATGGCAAGGAGGGATTCGCCGAATTAGTGCGGCGATTGGGCATTATATATATAGAAGATGTGTGTTTGATTGACCATTACTGCATCGTATGTTGGCTTATGATAGCCAGTGCGAAATCGTATGTTCCTTCTTATTTGGATGAATGGATATTGATACAAATCGCTGGTGACTTGGCGCGAACAAACCATGTGTATGAAGATGACAAACACCCGACCAACCGGGAAGGGATGGTCTTTGATTCGGGAGAGGTGGATAAGCAATATAAAAACGTGCATGAGATTCAAACACAAAACGATGCGATTAAGTGTGTGTATTTGCGGAGTTTGTATGGAGGAATGAAGGGAGATATGGTTATGTTACAAAGGTCGGTGAATCATTATATAGACAGCAACAGAAATAAACCATTTAATACATCATGTTGGGAAGAAATAGAGCGATGTGTTCCGGATGAATTAGAAATATTGAGTGTCGCAATCGATTTTCATCCATTGCCACACATGCTATCGTGGATTGAGAAACAGATAAGTCCCGAACGCCAGGTAAGTAAAGACACCATTAAACAGATGATTTGGTTTGTGTATTCGGGCGTGAATTATCGCAAAAAATGGACGATGGATAAAAGCAATGAATATTCTGCCAGACCGGAGTTTCAAATCATCAACACACATATTCAAATATTTGTTGATAATAATATTAGTTGTGAATAACATAATAAAGAATAGGTTGTGATAATTCACATATTATTTATAGTATGAGTGGCGCAGCTTTATCTTCCGCGAAACAACGCAGGTCAGTATTAAAGGATGCTCGAGGCAATCCTCTTGCGAACCAGAACCCATCCCCACAATCACAACCGTATCAGAATCAAACTCAGAATCAGACACCCCAAGTTATTCCCGTTCCCCAGGCATTAGCGATGTTTGACCGCCGTATTAATATGTTGGAACAGACGGTGAAGAATATGATGCAGACGCAGAATACTCCTGCGCCGTTGATTGTGCCCAATAGCGACAATAACCAATCAGAGGAGATACGTGAATTGAAAGAGGCAATACATAGATTGGATGAAATGGTGGGAAATAATGCGAACCAGCAAGATATTATTGAGGATATGCATACTTTTGCCACAGAATTAGATAATTTGAAGAACACGATTATTAAGTTACAGACATATACAATGGATGTGAATCGAATGTTGTTAGAAGACCGCGGCAAGAAACAAGAAACATTAACTCATCATATGGATGGCATTATAATTGAAGAATCGGCATAAAAATTTTTTACACCTTTTCGCATGTAAAATGCGCAAAGGGGCGCCCCTTCTCTCACTCATTTACGCACACAAAGTGGGCATTTTGAATATGTTCATGGAGAATAATCTTTTATGTTATCAATCCATGCGTTTTTGTATCCTTTTTTAAATTCTTTGTTAAATTGATAGGGGCGATTTTTTGAAAAAAATGATAATATATAATTATACATATTTATATAATAATTATATATTTTGTATCTTTAACCTTTTTTGTTTGAATGGTGTAAAATAAATATGGTTGAAATATGCATTTGAACACATTGTATTTTTCAATATTATTTCAAATGAATACACACTTATTTCATTTTTACTTAATAATAATATAAGACACAAATATTATTATTTAATAAAGACACCCTAACAACATCAAAAATGGAGGAACGCATTCAGGAAATCCAATCTCAATTCTATTCCAACTCGGGCAAAAATTTATTCTTTAAACGCTCACAAAAATTTCAATGCGCACAAGCAGTGGCGTCGGAATTGACTCCGCAGATTTTACTGGAAAGAACATTTCAGATTATTCCAAACACAAACCGTATCTTTGTAAATTATCCCATGTTTAAAACATTCATGTGTCCCGAAACATACAAATTGAGCATTGATTATATTTTGGAAATGGGACGCAGTTTAGTAGAAAAATACGGGTCTTTAGAAGTTCATATTGATGTGCAGTCTTTTACTCCCACCGCTGCAGAACGATACAAGGATTTTGTGGTGCAAATCTGCAAAGAATGCGAGATACGAAACACGAATTTTAGCGCATTTTTAACCAAAATGAATATTTACAACTGTCCCGCTTTAGCTGACCACGTGGCACGTATGATATGGGGTATTTTACCGGTGGAAACACGCGGCAAGGTGAATTTGTTTCAGAAGGATGTTTCTCCCGACTTAATTGCAAATTTATTTGTATAAATATAAGAATACGGCTTGTTTTATGTATATTAATTATTGCATAGATGGAGAAGTTCGATTTATATGTATATCATTCTGAATGTATGTGTAGCGGATGGATTTTCAAACATAAAATGTGTGTAAATCCCATCGAAATAAGACAATTGACGGGATTCATAGGTAATGATGACACAGAACAACTTGCAATTGTGAGTGATGACAAATCTGGTCACAAAGAGACGGTTAAAATACAATATCCCATGAATTGTTACCCCGAATTTTTAAGACATGGAGGTATTGATGGTTTGGAGTATCACATTGTCGCTATATCTTTGTGTGAGAGTGGTCCAAAATATTCTTCTCCCGAAATAAGACAATTTGTTATTGATAATTTTCACAAAATATATGAAGGTCAAATGATATTTGGCGTATATTGGGTAGATAAGAATGACGACGAATTCTTTGTCACACATGAAACAATATAAAATAAATATATGCACGTTGATTTCAGTGTATCACTTTAGTAGAATAAAGCTTAAATAAATATGAAAAAGACCAACAAGAAAATTATAATGAATAAAATAACAAATAAAAATAAAGTGTGCAAATGCGAAGACATAATTTCATTTGCATATATGTATCCTGAATTAAATAATCATTCAATAATACATAATAATTTTGTATTTGATAGGATATATGTGAATCATATCGCGGATGAACTTTTAATTGAAAAATTCGATGAAAATGTACGAGATTATGATTATCAAATTGGGTATAATGATTGTTTCAAAGAGGATGAAAGGTTTAATTCCGATTATGTGTGCATTTATGAATCAAAACCAAACACAGAATTAAAGATTGCTGATGTGGTGAATACAATAAAAAAATATTCAATACCCGATAATTATACGATTCATGTAAAATACAGGGAAATAGATATGTCTGCGTATGGAGAATACACCCAATTTTGTGAGGTGAATAAATTCTGTTTGGCGCAATCATGGGATAAACAAGAATTCATTTATTTTGGTTGCTCAAAATGCATTGATTATAAATTACTTGATCTTTTCAAATTCTCGGATATTCCCAAAAAACACAATATATAATGCAAAAATATAAACATAAACAATAATATTTATTGTTATTCAAATAAATAAAGAAAATCACAACAATGAATGTTATTTTGCGTGACCCGGCTAAGGCGGATAAATTCGCCGCCATGTTTCAACACATGAAAGCGTTCAGTGACCACATAAACATCATGTTCGAATCCTCGCGATTCTATATCCAATGCATGGACAGTGCGCATGTGAGTATCATGGAACTGGTTTTGCCCGCCGACTGGTTCGACGTGTATGAACAAACACACGACGAAAATGTGGTGATTGGGTTGAGTTCAGCCATGTTATATAAAATCCTGAATTCGCGCGACAAATCGCAACAGATGTCCATTGTGTTGGACTCGCCCAGTGCGGATAGTTTGGGCATTCATTTTACCCAAATAGTGGCTAATGCTGGAGTTGCAAATACTTCGTCGAAAACGGAGTTCGATAAGCGGTTTGAGATACCGCTGATGACGATTGATGCGGAGCTTATGGACATACCCAATTTGGAGTGTCAGGCCGAGCTCGAACTCGGGTCCGCACATTTTGCGAGTGTGGTTTCTCAATTGCGTATGTTTGCTGACACGATGTCGATTGAATGTTCTGAGGAGAAAATCGTGATGGCTTCGCAGTCGAATGACCAGGGCAAGATGTTTGTGGAAATCAATATTGACGATGTGAGCGAGTTTGCGATTGACGAGGGATCACAACTGAATTTGTCGTTTGCTCTGCCGTATATACACAATATGTGTTTATACAACAAGTTGTCGGAAAATGTGCGATTGATGTTTTCCGAGAATTTCCCCATGAAAGTCATTTACACATTGGGGCGCGAAGATGCATTCATGGCATTCTATTTGGCTCCCAAAATTGGCGATGAAGATTGATTTCTTTTGATTTTTCTCTCCGTTTTCCAAGTTTCAATGCCATTTGGGCGGTCTGGATGAAAAGAACCCTTTTCAAAATCATTCGATGGGATAACTTCACGTTTCATAATATAAGGTATTTTTTTCGCGACGTCTATACATTCAACCGAACAAAACGGTTTATGATTGTACAGTAAATGTTTTCCAACATCTTCAGCTTTTATTTGTGTGTTTCTTCTAAGAGGAGAATCAGGTCTCCAGGTAGAGCCATCACAAGTGCGCTGATTGATGCGATACCCACAAGTTTGGCACAAATATATCATATTCTATTTGGAAGAAGTGAGTGTATGCATTCATATTATTTTTGCAAAAATAATATAATAATAATATTATTGTTTTTATTCATGGAAGCAATTTATGCTATTGACGCAAATAATGGACTATCCAAGGACGGAGTCATTCCATGGCATTCCAAGAAAGATATGAGTTTTTTTTACAACAAAACCAAAAACAATGTCGTCGTCATGGGCAAGAACACGTTTTTCTCTCTACCCGAACACGCCAGGCCATTGAAAAACAGACTGAATATTGTTTTGACCAGCAACCCCGAGCAATACAATGATTCGTATTTAAAAAAAGACTTATTGGAGGGTCAATGTATGAATGTTATTTTCACGGATGACGTCAAGCGACACGAATATATTCTGCAAAACAGAAGCAACCATCGTGCGATCTACCCGTTTTTGTGCGAGGATTTCAAGGTGTTTATAATCGGGGGCAAAAGCATTTATGAACAGTTTATTCCAATGTGCCAAACAGTGTGGGTCACTAGATTGAAAACAGATCATATGTGTGACATGACGTTGGATTATGACTTCCATGATTTCGATCAAGAACTCGTGGATGAAGACGATGAATTAACTATTTTCAGGTACATGAAAAAAGGACAAATCCTTTAAAGGTATTTAAAATTACAATTACTTACGGTTTATAAAATATTTAAAACATAGATGATGAAGTGTAAAGATTCACTTTTGCAATGATTGAATGTTCTTCTTTATTGAGGGAGACACTGTTCAATCCTCGAACACGTAATAATTCGGCAATAGTCAAAGTGTTATTAACGTAGTTGGGCGTGCTGATAGCAATATTATTTTCAATTACAAAATTAATTTTACTGGGTACCATATTTAATATTTGATTATTCAGGACTTGTGTTTTTTCATATGATGATGAGTTCCCTTTGCTAATTATATAATTTATATTCAACATATTTCTGGTAGGCATATAACCTTCCATGAAGATTGAATCAAATACGTTTCCAATAAATGAGCTCATTTTGCTAGGTGTTAGTTAGTTTGGTTTGGTTAATGCTTTGTTTGTTAGTTATGCATCATAAATACTTATAACAAAATTTTTCAATTTTATGTGACTTGTAAGGGAGGCGTTAAAAGTATTATGTGTAATATTCTTACACACAATATACGCATACACATGTTATCTGACCCCATTATTTCATTGCTCATATTCTGTTTTGTTGTGTTTATTTACATTCATATGTCGGCCGAATGGAAAAAAAGCGAAGATTTAGAAGTATATGAATCCCCCTTCACCACTCCCGCACATTTGGGCGAAATATGCGACGTGAAACAACCCGTCATATTCACTTTCTCTCCCGACAAACGCCCGACCAACCAGGGAGGGATGGTCTTTGACAAACTTTCCGCATTTTTAGCCAAAATGGCGCAAATCGATAAACACGACGCATGCGATGTGCTCGTGAAAGATGCCCGCGAATACAGAGTCGAAGGCGCGCCCTCACCTGAACCAGTTATATTGCCTCTGCATAGTGCCAAAAATTTAGTGGCGACCGACACCGGGGCAAAATATTTAGCCGAACAAAATGACGCATTTTTAGAAGAATCCGGACTCGCAGCCACATGTGCCAGCATGGATTGGGCGCTCCGACCACACGCATGTATTGCGTCGAAATACGATTATGTGTTTGGTTCTGCGGGAGCATATACTCCGTATCGCTATCACACACATTCGCGTATGTTTATTGCGCCTATCACGGGCAGAGTGCGTGTGCGGTTGGCGCCGTGGAAGATGTCGAAACATTTATGGGTGCAGAAAGATTATGAAACATATGAATTTAGGAGTTATGTCGATCCGTTCTCTCCCGAATCATTGAAAATTAAAAGTCTGGATGTAGATGTGATACCAGGTCAGATGTTGTTTGTTCCGCAGTATTGGTGGTATTCTGTGAAATACACGAAGGACACGACGGCGACGACATTTGTGTATAATACGGCGATTAATGCGATGGCGAATGCATGGGACTGGACGCAATATTTCTTGCAGCAAAGCAATATCACCCGGCGTATTGTAGCCCCCGCGGAACTTAAACCCAACGAGATACCTGCATTAGATTCCAGAGAACCAACGGTTGTGGAATCAGACGAACCTGAACCTATTATTCATGCAACTGTAACGGAAGAAAAAAAGGAAATAATAACCAATGCGGGGATATACACTGTATAACGTAGTTTATTAAAACGCGGCATAAAATATAGTTACAATGTCATATGGTCTTAAAATCGTTCATTACACGCACAAGGATAATCTCCCGAAAATATTGGAATCGGGAATGATATTTGACCAGTTGCGTCGCAATAAAAAAAACATTCGTGTTGGTGAGGGCGATTTAAACCGCAAATGTTGTTATCCCACAAACTCCTACACAAAACGCCCGCCCAAATGCACAGAAGGGTGTGGGCTCTATTTCCGTGTGGTGAAACCGGGACAGAAAATACAGCGACCGTTTATTAATAATGTGGCCATGGTTTTCGACGGTGCGGTCTTATCGAGATACAAGTGGCACATAAACTTTTGTGAGAACAATGGTTTATGGATAGACGACGGTATAGCGCATTTTGGTAGTGAGGATGTGTGTGTGAATTCATCGAATAAATTAGCCGATGTGTTGAACACAGATTTCGACCAATTGGACGCGGAAATTATTATTTACGATAGCATCGACTTGCGCAATTTGGTATCAGTGTTGGATCGCAATATGAAAGACGTGCCGTTTTCCGTTAAGAATAGCGCAAGCGTGAGCGTGAGAAGAAGCAAGAGTAAAAGTCGAAGAATGAAAAGTTTATCTTATGTTCGAAACACTCACAAAAGCAATCAATCACGTCGCAAAAGTACATCGCGTTGATAACTATACATATTTCTGCGACGATTCATCATACATTGTGTTTCCCAACCCCACAAATTCGTCCCAATAGCTCATCATTGTATTGGGTATAAGACCATTTTCAACTAGTTCCCAATAAATGCGTTTTATGTTATATGAAGGCACACCCGGATCCATGTGATGCACATTGTGGTATTCTATTCCATTCGTAAAATATTCCAGCCAAAATGGCATTCGTTGTACCGATGCTCCGCGCAATTCAGCATTTGCCTTGCCTAAAGTATCCGACTTATCCAATTTGCGCCAGTATCCCGGATTCACTTGGTGTTGCAAATGAAAAAGCATTATACCGAATGCACCTGCCAAATACTGTGCTACCAAAAAGGCTATCACGAGTTTCCATCCTCCGCTTAAATAATATAATGCCCCCAAAAATGCGGCATATTTAATGAGCCAAAGCCACTCTTTTTCAATAAAACGGTTCAACCAATATATATAAATTGGAGCTAATCCAAAGAATAAAGGAGGGAATCGAACAATATTGTATATGCGTTTTTGAAAATCGGATAGGGCTTCATAATCTGAACTTGTATATACGGAACGCGTGTCATCATATATGTTTAAATTGCCATGTGCTTTATGATGTGCGCTGTGTGTTTTATTCCAATATTCAGCTGAAAATGAACATAGAGGCTCAATTATTTGAGCTACATAAAAATTAAATCCTTTGTAATCTTTCGCGCGTTCATCTGTAGGGAAATATGAACGATGACACATGTCGTGGAAAATTATAAACAAACGCAAATTAGTCAAAGCCAACACTATAACCAACAAAATCAACACTGCTTTGTCTTTAACTTTGGTTTTATGTATTGCATACAATAACCCAAAAAACAATAATAATGTGGTACTTAAATAAAACGTGGGTTCTGTATAATTATCAGCATAACCAGTTTTTATATGTGTTTTTATTTTATCTATCTGCGGTTGTGTGTATTCCATTATCCATAATATACAATTGTATATTTCATAACACAATTGTATTTATTCTATCATTGTCTATTTCAGCGTCAGCAAATACAAAAATTGATTAATATCGCCCAGAATTTCGTCGCGAATATTTAGCAAGTCGGAATCTGCGCTGGAATCAAAACATTTATTCATTCCCATCAAAAACCGGCGATACACGAACATTTTCTCCCGAAGCGACGTTTTCGATTTGAGCGATTGCAATGATATGTTGCGACTCAAATGCTCGATTCGACTACTATCCTTGCCCAACATAGTCTCGACAAATTTGTCGATATTTTCGCCTAAACGTTCGTGTAATTCATCGGTGGCTTTGTGTTCCGCATACGAATGCGTGTTCCAATGATAAATCTTAATCATGTTGTGTAATTCCATGAACGCGCGCACGATTTTGTCTTTGGAACCACATGATAACACGGGTTTTCTTGAAATTTTCCTTGTCATTCTTGAATTTTTCTTTGATTTTCGAGTGCGAGACACCATTATATTTATGCGCGTATTTTTTCTTGTTACACCTCCACGCTGAACCGGGGTATCACGCACAATTGCATTAAAAACAATTCCACTTGTGAAATTATTGATTTCTGATACTATGATACTCATATCTTGTGGCACCGTATTTTTGTATATTTTACCCATCAGCACCAGTTGCACTGTTGCAGTTTCTGTCGCATGTATAGAGGTTTTAAATTGTTCAATAATGTCAGAAATAGTGGTTTGACTGGGAGAAATATCATACTTATATTTCTTCTCGTTATATTGAACAAATACATTCGGGGTTTGAATCGGAGACGGGGTTCTAGGCAGTTGTTGTTGAGCGGATTCATTTTGAATAGATTCGGGTTCAGCTTCTATGACAGTAAATATATTTTGTGTATATCCAGATTTGCACACATCACTCGACTGACCAACACCTTGTAATAATGACTGCGACACGATATAATTCACAATCGCATTTGTTTTGTGCAGAATGAATAATTGTTTATCGGTGTTGAGCATACCATTTATGACATTCAACGGTATTAATATTTTAGCTCCGATAGATATTTGCAACATTTCGTGCGACATTAAAAAATTTTCATAACTCAATATATTTTCGTTTTCACACGGTATTTTTATGTTAGATGGTTCATTCATTTGATGCACAATATCAGATTTACTTGTTAAGTATATTGCATCTCCCGCATAAATAGCCAAATTATCTTTATCTTCTGCAATAAAATCACTTACTTTTACGGAAATAAGATTTATTACATCATAGCCGTCTTTATTAATATTAACTTTATTATTCACATCAGGAACATTCATATTATATTTCACAAGTGATAACTGTTTTTCCAAATCCGATATATGCTGACGTTGTGGCGGTGGTGGTGGTCGAGTATTTTCACGAACCCTTGGTCGTTGTCGTTGCGGTGGTGGAGTGTCTTCACGACCAATCCGTGACATTAAAAATTCTTCCATTTCATCGTGTTGAATATTGACATTATATTTTTGATTTATGTATTCAATCTTTTCAGATATTGATTCGGTATTGTCGTCTCTCTTAAATATGAGGTATGCGCATTCAAACAGTTTCAGATTACATGCTAATTTAAAATCGTTGATTGTATTATAATCAAATGTGCCGGTATTGATAAATGCTTTGACCATCCCCAAAAGTTGTTCTGTTTTCTGCCCCTTTAAAAATACCATCAATGATGTATTTCCATCGTTATCCATTTCAAAAGAATTGTATTGATTTTGTCGAATAATCTCCATTAATTTATCTTTTTCTTCATCAGAATTCTCATTAGTACAAACAAAGTGTATTTTGCGGATAAAAGTAAGCTCATCAAATGTCGGTTGAGAATTATCATTTCTCATCAACTCCAATAATTCTTTCGCATTATTATATAATTCGTTTTCCTCTAGATTCTCATAATTATTCTCATTCAATATTTCATTCTCATACAATAAACGTTCAGCATAAATATAGTAATTGTTATTATATTTTGAATAACCATTATGCGAACTCACTATTCTTTTACACAAATTAATAGTTGAATTATTTAAATTGCAGTTTTGCAGAATTAAAGATAATACAGTATCTCCATCATTATTTATTTGCCCCCAATTTACATTCTTTGATTTCAACAATGGAATTAAATCAGGTATATTATTAATCGCAGCCATGGAGCACGCATTGTTACCTAAATAATCGATTTGATGTATAGTGTCTGCATTAACATCAATTAATGCGTTTGCTATAGCATATAATTGATATTGTACAATTGTGTGAAATATATAAGGGTCATCATTCGCATAATCATACACATTTCCATCCAAAATATAATTTTTTATTTGATTCGACATATTATTAAAATCTTCGTCTGTGTTGGTCTCAATTAATTCCCATATATCATTGCTCAACAGTCGTTGTTGAGACATGTGTCGTCGTTGAGACCGATTACCACGACGTGTTCTGTTCGGCATAACTATATAATATGCATATTCTTTTTTACTTTTCAGTGGAGAAGAAAAACACCTGAAACAATCTCCCGTCTTCTTTCCCTTGCCCAAAATAATCCATCGACATGTGGAACCGCGTGGCATCAAACACCACTAAACGATTAAACACATTGCCCACCTTATCCACCAATCGCCATTTTGTCATATCTTGACTATCGCGGTCCAAATCTGCCTTTATACCTTTCGCCTCCATCTCTAACTTATTCGCCGTGCCATCGTGGTATTGATAGAATCCGGTGCCAGAAGAAAGTGGTGCATTCGGTGTTAGAAAAACGACTGCTGCCCAATTATTATACCCATCATTATGCACCCACGACCGGTCGCGACTCGTTGTATATTGATATGCGCCATTATACGCATTCTCATCGTCTGTAGTCTCTCCCGGAATATCGAATCTGGTGATTAGCCCAGCAGTAGGACCGACGAGTTGTTGGAAAAAATCGCGAATTTCTTTCGTTGCATACGATTTGGTGCGTTGTCCGGGGTAATTTCCCTTGACATTGAATGGCTGACTTAATATAAATTGGCGTGTTTCCATCGGGTTAGTGTAAAAATTATCCACAATAAAAAGACTTGCTCTCGGGAGAGACATTATGAATATGAATATAAATATTCACTGGATTGTATATTTATATGAGTTATCAAAAAAAAATAAATCTATTATGAATCATAATTTATTCAACATTATAAATTGCATAAATTTATTTCTTGGGTTTCGTTTATAATAATACATAAAATTATTTATTATTTTTTTCAATTTACCGGACTTAACATCGGGAATGCGACCTACGTAAAACCATTCCCAATCGTCATGAAATTGTCTAATATTTGAACAATTTGATTTATATGAATAGCCATATTCTTTCACAAATTCTTCTTCTCTTACATCTTCATTATGTTGAATTTCAATGAAAGTTAAGTTGCCTTTCAGAATATCTTCGTCTGTTATGTAATCTTTTTTTCCGAATCGCAAAACATTTATATAATCACAAAATAATTTATACTCTTCTTCTGAAATATCTAAATCTCCTTTCACATAATTTGGCCCCGTTTTTGTGGTTTTTATTTTATTCATTATATTTTTTTATTCATTATATTTTCTCACCATAATTCTTTATTTCATTTTACCCCATGTCATTCCACGTCCCACTGCATAATCGCGTTTCTCAATGGTTTGAACAAGCCCATCACGTTCGAATTCCTCCCATACTTTCGTTGGACCAACCGTATAACCAGCCGCCCAGCCGGGCGTGTATGTGGTATCATCCATAATAATAATCGTATTTTCATGTGCCAATAACATACTATTTACCATATCCGCCTTACTCACTCCATATTCATGACCCCCATCTATAAATATGATGTCGAATTTGGAACCGGGATGAGAAGCAATGTATGCCGGAACAGACTTGGTGCTATCTCCAATAATGAGTGTATGTCGGCCCGGATAAGTCGCATCAATATAATCCTTGCCAGTTCGCATATAGCCGTGTAACCCGATGTCAAAACTCACCAATGAAAGAGTTGGGTTGTGCTTTAAAAATGTTTCAGCGGAATGCCCCGCATTGAAACCGATTTCCATCACTCGAATATTGGGGGCGGAAGTTAGTTGCACCAAATCTTCGCGCTGTTTTGTTACCTGACCACAATGTCCTTCGGTGATACTACACCCGTTTATGGCCAAATATCCAGTTAGTGTGCTCATATTTATTTTTTCAATAAATCTTAATATAGATTTATAAAAAAGATTTTTCTCTATATAGATTCTCTTTAAATGACTTATTTCTTCACTGCACCAAACTTACCTTTGCGTGTGAAATAACCGTGCTTCTGGAGTCTCTTCTCGCGTTTCGCAGTGTTGTGCTTCTTGCGGCTCACAATGCGGTCGTGTTTATTCATCATTAAGTCCGATTTGACTAAACCTCCTTCGGTCTTGTATGCGGTTCCGTGCCAAACCTGGCGGCGAGAACCCATTAACATGGGATATTTACGACCTTTGATATGGTAGTGTCCATCACTTGCGTTGCGCTGAGGGCGTTTCATTATGATATATATTATACAAATATTTTTTTACTTTTGCTTAGAGTAACAAGATAATAATCCGCGTAACCTTTGATTTCCGCTATTGGAAACAACACGATTCTTCCAATGGCGTTGAACTAAACGCAACCAATATGTTTTGATAATGGCTCTTTTTTGAATGAATTCATAATTATTAATTTTCACAGGAACACTATAAACTTTCATAATATCATACGGCACTCTTTGTTCAAAATGCTGGTTTAATAAGCCGAAATGTTTGGTATAAAGCGCGTCATATTTATAATATCCAGCAATATCTAATGTACATTCAACTATAATTTCATCATTCAAATAAATATTGCAAGTTCCTAAAACCATCTTCCCGTCTTCCAAGTATTCATCGTCTTGACACACAAATTTACAACTTAAATAATCTTCTATAAAATACCACACGTCTTCTCCCGTCCATCCTTCATATGTATCTCCACCGCCACATTCCGATTCCGTATCATATTCCGACCCTATATTTTCTTCTTCGGAATCATACCAATGCGGACGTATTTGTGACGCGTGTATTGGTGTTGTTTTTTCAATTAAAATCATGTTTTTTGTTTTATTTTTGTTTTTGTTTTGTTTTTGTTTTTATTTTAAATTGCGCACACATTTTCAATTTTTTCACAAATTTAAAATGAAAATCCATATAATAACATATTTCTAATATTCAATATCACTATGAACTCTTTCCTGGCCATCATTAAAACTACACATTTATGTATATCCAATTCGGGAGAGGCTGTCGAAGAACACCGGCTATTTGCGACCGAACACCTCAAAATAGGCGCCATGAAGCGCGCACGACTTGAACGCACTCATCAAAAAGTAGCACACATTTTGATTGAATCATTTTATGCGGATGCATTAAACGAGGAGACGAAAGATAATGCCGGAGGCTCAAGGGAAGTACCGTCTAGAAACCGTAGGTTTCTGACAAAGCATAAATTATTTCACATAAAACACAACATAATCACAGACGCAGAATCCGTATTGGAATTTGAGAACTTATTTGCCAAACTTCAACGTACCTATTTTGGATTTGCGCTTTTGTCCCGCATATGGCGACTGAAAAAAGCTCGGGTTCAAATTGACAGCGACTTATTCATGACACCACTGAATCCTGCACACAAACACACATTCCAACTCTTGCAAAACGGCAACATATACTATTTCTCCGCCCGCGACCTTTGCAAAATAATCACCAACGCAATCACCAATTCGTCTTTCCTGTTCAGCGAGCCGCAAATAGCGCGTAATCCATACAACAATATCGCATTCAACAAAGCCGATTTATGCAACATTTATTGGAAAATTCGGGAGAGTCTATGTGTTGTGCCTACTATTTTAGACCTGTGGTTCCGCTACGGATTTGACGTATATAAATTACGCAAATTACACGAACACGAATTCGCCGAGTATGCCGTCACCAATTATGTCAATGGACTTTCGGTGCAACAATTATGTGAGGAAATATACGAAATGATACACGAAATGGGTATGCAAAACTACATTCAACCTGACCCGTCTTTTTCCGCCGAGAGATTCGCTAACGATATGAAACCATATTTGCGTTTGTTCTTGAAGGTACAATATTACCCCGACAAAATCGTGGCTGCCAATTTGCGGCGCGAATTAGTGTGCCGTCTGCATTGGTTTGCCAATATGTATCCCTATTATGGTAAGCTAACCGGAGAGGTATATCTTCAGCAAGAAGATACGAGTGTGTTTATGACGTCACACCAGTATTCGGAGGCGAAATACAGCAACTATATTATGTGGGGCAAGTATGATGATACGCCACGGCATCCGGCGCCCATACAAACAACAACCACAACGACAATTATTGTAGGGGTCGATAATATTCCGGAGCAAGATAGTGTGGATGATGATGACCACGACGAAGCAACTGTTGTGTCTGAATCCGAAGAAACCGAAGAAGACCAAGAGGAATTAGAAGAAGTTGATTAGTCGTTAATCACCTGGTCGTATTCACTCCCAGGTGATGCGACTATTTTGCAAAGCAAAATAGTCTTAAATACAGAATCTCTATAAACTGAAGTGATACACCGGTGTATCACTTCAGTAGAATAGACCTTAGGTAGTGAAAATTTAATGTTTATATGATATATGTCATATCGAACTCGCACAAGAAAATCCAAATCTCCAACTCCTGCCTCGCTTGGAGAATCTTTTTGCACGATATGTTTGGAAAAATTCGAGACCAACGGAGGGATGGTCTCTAAAGATAAGAGACCAAGAGGTCATCTAGAACATCCATGCCATCGCGCTTGTTTAAATAAATGGTTTGGAATTGTGAAACAAAAAAAATGCCCGACATGTAAGTTGAATATGCGTCGAAATGTTTTAGAAGTTCCTGCATATCATGCACATGACGATATGATGTCAGTTCCAGCATTAACTGCCCGTATTCGTAAATGTATAAATAAATATAGAACTGTTTCGCGCAGAAATATTAAGGCAGTTGAACGGTATAAGAAGTTGATTCGCCAAAATGCGAGTAAGCGATCTATTTCTCGTGCGAGTAAAACAATGAAAGAATTAGAAGATCTCACCGCTAAAATTTACGAATCATGCGATGATTTTGCAATGCAGTTGGAAGACAATGTGAAAGCTGGGCGTGCATCTGAAGAAGAAGCGAACGAGCTGTTTGGAATGTTGGATGAAAACATATATGATTTAGAAGATAACACGCCTCGATTGATAAAAGCATTGCGTATTGATGAACGCAACGAAGACACAATCTCTCCTGCGGTCAGTTTAGGTAGATGGACACCCCCATCGCCTGTGTAATTTGATTATTTTATTTATTTTTATTTATTTTTTATTGGTGTGTTTAATCCATTCTTGCCATTTTCCCCATTCTTCAACTATTTTTTTCTCCAAATTCGTTTGCAAATCAGAAAGTTTTTTCATTGATTTATAAAATGGAATAATCATGCTTGCACATGAATGTAACTTTTTTCCACTATTATTCACAAAATAAATATCCTCATCAATCTCCACTTCTGATGAATTTGGATATTCTGTATATTTGTATTTTGATTGTTTTAACCTACAAATTTTTTGTGGTGCGGACACATCATCGGGATACTTAAAAAACAGGTATGTTATGGTCGGTGTTACATAATCTGCAGCACTGGGATAACTATTTAAAACACTGTTACCTTCCGTATCTGTAAGTGTTACATACGAGAGAAAAGTTTCTTCGTCCATTTTGTGATTGGTATCATAATTTATTCCAAAATATTTTTTCATTTTATTTTCATCCGATATGATGGATGATATAACCCATTTCATATTTTTGTCTGTGTAGATAATGTTTTTTTCTTCTTTTATTATATCCATTGTTTCTCCTAATTTTGTCAATAAATTTTTTGCTCGTTCGGAATGACCAACTATATTTAAAAATACTCGAATTTTTTCAGGCAGTATATTTTTGTTGGTTTTGTTAAAATTGTTTAAATGATCAGTAATTTGCCATCCTGAATAAAGAAAATCATCACAAATCACAAAAAGCGGTTTCATTTCTTTGAAATTTCCAACTGTGGTATTGCCTCTGCTATGAAGTGGCAGTATTTTTAATTTTGATTTTAAAGATGGGTATTTATTTAATAACATATTGTAGAAGTATAATGTGAAAAATAAATTGCTTTTTATGTTATGTTTATGCATATTTATTGGAAGAAGAAGTATTACGTGTGAATAATTTTCATTTTCAGATATTTCATATAAATCTCTCGCATTATCAGCATATACTCTCATGAAAGTGTCAGCATCAATATATGTGATATGATCTATGAGTTCATAAATGAAGCGAAAATATGGTACATTGGGGTATTTCTCCATAGCTTTTTTTGCCAAAGTTTTGTCGAATTTTTGATTATCATCGATTTTTTTTATGTCAAAAAAACTCGGGTCTTCTTTTTTCACAAGATTATCAATGATTTCGGTACTTATTTCCATTAAGTTATTTTCGTCGTATTTTTGTTTTTTATTATTTTCATTTTCCTCTTCTGATGCCTTTCTTTTGTCACCACCACCATATATTTTTTTCAGATTTCGCCTAGTTTTAGTTCTCTTATGTCGAGTCGGCCCATATTGTGATTTTCGGGTGTTTATTTTTGCTCTCTTCTTTTTTCTTCGAGTACCTGATTCTTTGTGATTGCGTGAAAAATATTTCATATATAATGAAATAATATTAGGTTACTTACCATATTGTTTTTGTTTATTCACGCGCTAACAAATAGCCGGCTCATTACTTCCGCTTCCAAATTCCGCTCCGCCGGCAAGAACAATTTCGCCAGCACGTCATTGTCCCTGAACCGAATCGTGTAATCGTGTTGCACATTCGTTCGCCCTACACGTCCAATCGCCTGTATCGTCTTCTGTTGTGTCATGTTCTCCAAATCTTTGCCAATAAACCCGTGACTAAACTGATAATTCGTGCCATAAATGTAATCCGACGACGCAATAATCAAGAATAAACGTTTATCTTGTGCTAAACTTTTCATTACTTCCATATATCTGACCTCCGCCGGGTCCTGTGGTCCAAAACCTGTAACTCTAGCAAACACGCCAATACCCAATATGAGCAACAGCTTGCGCTGATTCGACACATTGAGAGCCATGATTTCGCGCACATCCGTTTCATCAATGCTCGGCGCAAACGCTCCCTTCGGTCTCACAAATCCCGCGGGAATATACGTATCCTGATGAGGTAATGTGTTGGGTATAAACCGCGCTGGGAGTGACACCGACTGAATATCGCGACGTAACGCATCAATCTGTTCCATCAATCGCGCTGTCTCGCGGCTACCACCGCCTTCGCGTTCCAATTTCTTCGTTTTTTCCGAATCGCCAGTGATGGCCGCTTCTTTGTCGTCCAGTTGTTTCTCCAATACACCAATCTTGCGCTGCACAACATTGTTACGCTCGATTTTTTCCAGAATCGAAATAAACGTCTTCTCGGGAATATTGGCTTGTTGCAAATAAAACAGACCGATTTTCTCCACGTCTTCCGCCAAGAATATTGTCGGTCCATCCGTCAGTGTATGAGCATCTGTCGTTGTAATCATCACACCAGCCGTGGTTTGACGCGTTGGTGCTGCCGTTGGTTTGTGTTGTTCTATTGCAACACTGGCAATTCTTCTGAGCTCTCCACCTCCTCCGCCACTACTCACTTTAGCATTGTCTAAACTCTGAATTTTGCGTATTCCGCCCACCTGTTCTTTGACCAGACCCAGTTTCGGTTCATTGGTAGATGTCATGTGCGCGTGTATAAGCGGCCAGTATTCATCGTCTAACGACGCCAAGAATCGTAGATAATACTGTTTGATTGATTTCATGGTGATATCAGAAATGTGTGGGAAATATTGTTCGACTTGCATTTGCGAATCGACCGGATATTTACCATTATTGACATACTGAATGAATCGCACAATTTCGGCTAAATCGAAATATCGCAACAACGATTTATTCTGGTTACAATGCTCGACGCATTCCAACACATCGCGATACTTGCTAAATAGCAAATGCGGCAATACGGGATATCCTTTATTATCCAACATGGCAATATTCTTCTTACAATCATATGAATCAATAGTGAGAACAACCGGCTCAATATCTTCCTCCAACTCATTCTCCAGCGTGGCTTCAATGCGAAACTTATCCTTGAAATCGGCCACGGTAGCCTGGATTTCCCACTGTTTCGGCAATGTGGCGCAAGACAACACCACTTTGGAAATGCGGTTCAACGCCCAATTCTCGTGAATTTTATCGTGCAATTCGTGTGTATCATAATCCATCGTTATTGTTGGCTCGTCCCAATAGGTAATGAGCGACTGTTCGGAATGGAAAGACAACATATATCGCATGGCCACCAAATATGACGCCACGTCGCAAATCATAATTTCCACCTTCTGACCCATGGAATTATCAACCTTGCCAATGCCGCCCGAACGTTTATTCACTTTATAATCCACCGCGGCGAAATAATGTAGGCGAATATCGGACGCAGTCTCGCACCCGAATGCAAACGCTACGCGTTTGCCCATGGAAATGGCCGATTTAGCCAATGCGAGACCGACGTGGCGGGCGACACACACGAATATAATACGATGACCCTCGGATAGACCAATCGGCGACATGGTTTTACCCGTTCCGGTGGGTGCAACGTATAATACTAGTGTGGGTGGCATATCACACTTCTTCTTTGTTGAGAAAACACTAAACAACTGTTTTTGGTGGTCATACAAATCGCGATTCTCGTATCGAATCAGGTCGGGATTCTTCTCGATAATGTCGTGCGCATTCAAGAATGCTTCGCGCACAGATTCGGAAGAATCCGGTCGATACTTTTCCAGAACGTGGTCAGCGAGTGATACGATGTATGGATTTATGTGCGCAACTTTGCACTTTTTAAACTGCACTAGAGTGTATGCGTGATATGCAGCCGAATGTTGGGAGGTGCCTGGGGCAGCAAGTCCGGCAATGTGAGTGAGCATAACAAATTCGAAAATGTTATGTTTCACGAGTTCGATGGAGGCCGACATGTTATCGATACGAATCATGTCGGATTTGTTTGGTTTCTTCGCCTTCTTCTTGTCGTTCGCCACAGTTTTTAGCCAGTTTTTGATGGTGTGATCCGGGTCCAGAAGAGTTTTCAAATACGGCTCGAAATAGGTGGAGAAAACATACGCATCCATTTCATCACTCTGTGAGATTTTCATGTGCGACAGAATAGACTGCGCATCATTTTGCACACTGTTGGCTGGGTTATTGTAGCCGTCAATAATGAGTTGAAGAACGCGTTTCTCTGCGTCACTGACGCTGACTTCAATAGAGAGCCATTCGGCTTTGCTTAATTTCGTTTGGGAAAGATCCATGTTTGTTCTTTGAGTTGTGAGTACTTTAGTTAGTTAGTTAATTGTTGGTTTGTTTTCAAATTATTATTATTCTTTTCAATTTTGTCAGTCAGGAACCTACGGTTCCTAGACGGTACCTCCCTTAGGCTCCGCCATGGTATATTATATGTTTCTTTCCCTAAACCGTATGTAGCATATTATAAGGTCAAAATGCGATATATTTCGCGTTGTATGATTATGCATTCATTATAGAGCAAAGTCCATAAAAAACAATGGAAAAAGTGATTGCAACGTTTTTCTCTCCCGGAATACCGCGCAAAATAGGATTCGAACGTGTATTGGAAGCCCAAAAAGACCCGGCTAAATATGTCATCATCAATACACTTCCCAACTCTGAACAACAATGTTTAATAGCGGGAACTTTAGCAATACAAGACGAAGAACGCGTCATGAACGAACTGCTGGACTCATATGTGGAGAAAACAGTGGTCATATACGGCCGAAATGCGTCCGACATATCTCCCGAAACAAAACACAAACAACTGGTAGGATTGGGATTGCGAGATATACTGGTTTATTCCGGGGGCTTATTTGAATGGTTGCTGTTGCAAGATATTTATGGTTCGGAAGAGTTTCGCACAACGAGCAAATGTGGCGATTTATTGGTGTATAGATAAACGAACGTAAATTTTATAAAAATGAAATGTTTTTGTTTCGTTTCAATAATATAATATTATTCAAACAAATATACAAAAAAAAACAAAACAAAAAATATAAAAAAACAAAAAAAAAATGACAAATAATTACCCTGCATTTTATCCCAATCAAATGTCAGTTATTTGGTATTTGGCGAAATCAGAGAATATTGATTTTCAAGAAAAATTAAAAACATGGATACCCAATACAACTAACCGTATGGAAAATTTACTGAAGTTTATTGGTATTAAAGATGAAGATTTGACTATGACGGACTGGACTCAAATTGGCCCAAAATACAAAAACACATTTGGACAAGAACTTGAGTATGAGTTTAATGTCATTGAAACGGAAGGAGATAATTTATATGACTTTTATAATTGGCAATATATTAGTTATACTTGCTACACAATCAGAACAGATACAAATACAATTATCTATACTCTGAACGATTGTTTATTCGAGTTAGACCCGATGGAAAAGACAATTTGTGAAATAAAAGACAGATGTGACGAAACCACAACTAAATGGTCTTTCCTTTATTGCCGGATAACCGCGAAACAGTTCCGTGAGTTGAACCCCGACTACGAGTCTGACTTGTTGTCTTACGCGCGCGGACAGTCTTTGTAGATTTGACATCGCGAGTGCATTGAATCATTGGCATGTATTTTAAATAATCGGTGACGTCTATTTCACTTGAAGCACCTCCAAAAAACCCGGCTGGAACGTTGAACACATCCGGACGTTTTTTCTTTAGAAATTCAGCGGCAGTTTTTGAGTGTGGGTCATTATTTAATACGAGATCAACTAAGAACGCGCAGTCAATATTTGCAGCACCTATCAAATTAAATGTTCGGTAAAAATTAGTTTTAACAATTGCATTGTACGCGTTATCACTAATAGCATCTAATTTCAATATTTTAGGCGGACTTATTTGCTGCGGATCAGCAGTGTATAGTTGGTCGCGTTGTCTTCCCAATATAGCTGTATGCCCAGGAGTCAGATTAACGCCATGCAACGTAAGTTCGGCTTGATTACGTTCGTATTTAATTAGGGTGGTTGAATCGTTGCTCATTTGATTAAAAATATCATTGTACGCTTTTAATATGCGGTCTTTTATAATTGTTTTTACATGGACATCGTCTAAATTGGATTCTTCTCCTGGATACACAATATTATAAGTCTTTTTATAAAAATAAAGACTTTTTTCAATCGGACCCGCAATTGATTTATTATTAAACCAATTGACTATATCTTCGAATGGAGTGCCTAAATTACCAAGATATGGAACTAAACCTTCGGCTTTGGTCACTGACATCTCTGTTAAAAATGCCAACGCATTTAATCCACATCCTCTCATCTGAGTACCTTTAAGTCGTTTATCTGGCAATTGTGTAACCCATGCGTTCCACACCACATCCAGCGGATAGTTTTTTTTCACTGCCAATAAATTTTTTCTATATTCTGCTGACGCATAACTCATTAAAGTGTGTATATCGCTCATCTTATCTATAATATTTATTGAAAATTTCTTAACGGACCTTTGAAATATCAATGTCAAACAAAAAACAAAAAGACAGAAAAATAGTCCAAGGCATTTATTTGCTACAATATTATAATACACAATGTCTTGCATTTTGTTAGCAGATGAAGACGACGCCAATAAAAAAATCAATTTAGACGATTTATACGAGCGCCAGCAACAACGCGATCTCCGTCAGCTCTCCATATTCATGAAAATTCTAAATCGCGCATACAAACGCATCCAAACCACCAACCGGATGAAACGCAACGAACGTCACATCTGGTTCGCCGTGCCCGATTTCTTGTTCGGCGAGCCCATCTACGACAGTTCGGAATGCATCGGGTTTGTCGTGGCGAAATTGAAGGAGAACGGGTTTTTCATAAAATATATGCACCCCAATACGCTGTTTATTTCGTGGGAACATTGGGTGCCGACTTACAAAATAAACGAAATCAAGAAGAAGACTGGGTTGGTGTTAGACCACAATGGTGCAGTGGTCGATCAATTAAATCGCGAGGGTCCGGCACCGGACGATATAAACAGTGGCGCAGTAAATGCACGCAATGTGGATGCTGTGATGGCGAAGAAGAAGGAATACACGCCGATTGGTCAGTATAAACCAACGGGTAATTTGGTATATAATCGCGACCTGTTTGAAAAGTTGGAGAAAAAAGTGAGTTTTGCATAGCGGCGCTGGGCGCTGCCATATAATCTGAGTTTAATATATAATGCCACATATTACTGTAAAGCGAAAAAAAATTTTGGGAGGAGGAGGAGAATCAACCTTGCAAATCCCAGAAGCTCCTAGAGTCACAAAAGCAGAATACAAAAATGCGGTCGAAACATTGGAGACTAAAATCCGAAGTTTAGAAAAAAAAGGAACTGAGAATAGTCCGGTGGAATACAATGGACACCCAGCATTTTTTTACATTAAATACATGGATCTTATAGACAAATATGACGTTGGGTGTGTGTATGATAATAAACATCTGTCGAATATTGACATTAATTTTATGAGTAAACCACCTATAACAACAAATATTGACGAATTGGGTAATCATTTAAAAGAATGTATTGATAGAGGGATTTCATTAATTGCTATTCCTTTGACAATGAACTCTTACGTTAATATTGAAGATGCGGGAGGCGGTCACATGAATATGATTATTATCAAACCATTGCTCGGCACAGTCGAACGTTTTGACCCAAATGGAATTTTGCCGGACATCTTCGAGAACTTGGCGGACGTTGCATTGAAAAAATTGTTTGAAACGGATTTAACGCGTTATATTGGCAAAGTTACGTATAAAAAAACAATAGATACATGTCCAAGAAGTAATCTTCAAGCGATTGAGTCATCAATTCCAGCTTCATTAAAAGACAGCATGGGATATTGTCAAATGTGGGCAGTATTGTTTGCGGAAATCATGATGATGAATCCGGATAAAACAACGGAAGAAATATTTGAGGAAATGCACGCCGTAACAAAGTCCGATCCTGCCTATTTGAGGGCAGTAATACGTGGGTATGTCATGGAAGCAGTAAATATTATGATGACTATAACTAATGAGGAAGAAGAAGAAGCATTTTTTTCAAAAATAATAAATAAAGCAAAAGCGAAAATAGTAAAAAAACAAACACCAAAGGGTTCTTCTCCACCACCACCAATAACAAAGGGTTCTTCTCCACATACACCGCCTTTTCCTCCGCCACCACCATCAAAAACAAAGCTTTCTTCTCCACATACACCGCCTTTTCCTCCGCCACCACCACCAAAAACAAAGGGTTCTTCTCCACATACACCACCTTTTCCTCCGCCACCACCACCAAAAACAAAGGGTTCTTCTCCACATACACCGCCTTTTCCTCCGCCACCACCATCAAAAACAAAGGGTTCTTCTCCACATACACCACCTTTTCCTCCGCCACCACCATCAAAAACAAAGGGTTCTTCTCCACATACAGAACATTCTAATAACAAAACAAAATCTGTGCGTTGTCCTCGTGGAACACGTCGCAATAAAAAAACCGGATTATGTGAGCCTATTATGACTGATGAATCATCTGGCCGCTCATCTCACAAATCAAAAGTCAAAGACTATCCCGATGTCAAAGACCATCCCTCACCGGTTGGTCGGGCTCGGGCGTTCTCCGGCTCCCATTCTGGTGAGGAAGTTCATTCCCGTCGCATAAAAAAATAATACACTAATCACTGGTATCACTTATTCGACCGCGTGCGAGACTGCGAGCTAGATTTCGATTTTGCCGGCGTTTTTCTGCAGGTTTTCTGTGGCAAAGACCCTCTCACACATCGTTTTGGATCAACAGCAAATAACATCTTTTTTTGAATGGAAAATTGGGACTTTATTCTTGGTGTGTGTTTATACCGATGTCTTCCAACTTTTCTTCAAGCTCATTTAGTTTAATACGCAAATCGTGTATTTCTCCATTCAATGTCTTGAGTGAATAATTCGTTTCTTGTCTTAAAATGCAAATATTCACTCCATTCACTCTATTCATGAAATACAAATAAATCACAGCCAATGATAATACAATATTCATCCAATCCATTTTTGTTTGTTGTTTTGTTTTTGGGTGTATTATTACTTTTGCTCAAGTAATAATATTTCAATTTTATGTGCATATTTATAAATAAATGTCTGGTAAATCGCGAAAGTCATCGTCATCGCCACATCATAAAACACGCAGAATAGGACCAAGTCCAAGTCCCGATATAAATGCAGGCATTATAACATTCTTGGAACACAAACTCTCCCGAACATTTCCCGAATTAACCTTTTTTGTTAATACGAATTCGGGAGAGAAAACCGAAATCAGAGGATATTCTTGTGAGAATAACGAAAAGTGCGAATGTTTTAATTTAGTCATCACGCACGCCGAACACCAAAGGTCACCCCTCCTTTCGTCGGGGATTAACCACATACTATTAGACCGCGTTCGATACAAATACGGCGACGAATGCTCTCTCACCGGCACTGATATTATGACACGTTTAGCACGCGTATTCACGGCGATGGAGAAAAAAGGGTTCCCGCACAAACGCCCGACCAACCAAGGAGGGATGGTCTTTGACAAAGTGCAACTGTATGATCGGGCGCGAGTGAAAATAGGTGGCAAGGAAGTCTTGTTATCGATGCATTACATCATTCAACACGGTATTCCATGGTATGCCAAGTTTGGATTCCGCACACCGCAATATGATAGCGAAGTGGCCGCGAATGAACTGACGATGAATAAACCAATTACGCCGATGTTGTTGAAACGATTGAATAGTAAGCTCTCTCCCGAATTGCAGATGTCGAAGGGGACAACATTTAGGCAAGCGGCCAAAATGTTATTTACGGGTGGGCATATGGATGCGTATTTAGAACTATATGACTATTTGACGGATACGAAGGCGAAACGTCTGAAATATGCATACTATGATATGTGGTTTATCCCTCATTAGGAGCTGCATTTGTGTTAGCTGGTGAGTTAGTAGTCGTGTTTGTGGTTAATGTGTTTATTATTTTTTCAACATCTCCACCTGGTAAATAAACTAATTTAATATCCGAGTTGTTATAATCTTCAATTAATGTTTTTTGATTGCTTAAAAAATGATGATAATCAATTTTTGGAGATACAACCATCTCATCTTTTTGAGATACAACCATCTCATCTTTTGGAGCTTTTGGAATTACAAACATATCAGCTGTCAAATTGGGTAAGTCGCTAACTGCAACTGCGGAATATATTCCATTCTCTTTTTTAAATACATAGTCTGATAATGGTTTTTCAGTTGATGTAGATTTCACGTTGTCTAGTGATGGAGGATTAACAAACATAGGAACAAAAGCATATCTTGTTAAATCTTGTATAACATAAACATTAAAATCACTATTTAATTTTTTGATGTTCATTGCAGTATCTTTTACACAATAATCACCGGCTAGACCAACTACATAAATATCTTTTGTATTTTGTGGTATTTGATTTGACCAAAAATATTTATTAAAATATTTCTTATTTAATTCATCAGTATTTTCAGTTGAGATATCAGCATCTTCAAAAACTTCTTTATCCATGCTTTTGTTAAGATATGTAGAGTTCAACACATAACCACCAGTTTTATCTGAACATGAGCCGGTTGAACAGCATGGAGGAACCTGTCGTGTTTTCAAATATTCAGGGTCATTATATTGAGCTGCGCCAAATGAATCGGTATCTTTGTGAAATCCTTTAAAAATAACATCCACAGGTATTTGACCCCAATTAAATTTTGAATTTTCATATGTAATTTTATTCTTAATATCGGTCACAATGTCTGCTCCGAATGAATTATACACACAATGTGGGGGGAAAATTCCAAATGAACAATGTTGTGGATGGTGCCAATCTCTAGTTAATATAATTTTACTCAAATTACTCTTGTTATTTTCAACCCAAGTATTAATTCCTTCGATGCAACTTTTACCTGATGCAACAGAAAATGCACCAACGCCACCCGGTCCTGTTAATTTTGCACCATCAGTATCAGTCACAACAGAATCAACAAAATCGTTTTGCATATCTACTATAACTAAGACACTTCCTTCCTTCACATCAATCGGATTGATGCTGCCATGTTCTTTACCATACTTCACAGTGTAATAAGTTGCAAAAGTGTTGGGGTCACTGCTCGTTTGAAGTTCCGCATTGCTTAATCCACCGCGCATTCTTCGACTGTATCTCCCTCTTCTCACACGTCTGGTTTTGCGTCCAACTCGAGCATGTCTTCTCTTGGTTCGTCTTTGACGAATTGTTTGTCTTGGCATCTATACATTATTCACACATAAAATAACACCAACCTCGTAAATTCCCAAAATATGAAACCCCCCGCTAAATCATACATATAAACCTCTAAATATGGATGATTTCACTTTGTCCAATCTCTATCTCTCCCGAGATGAATGGTGCGCCCGTCTCGTCACCATTTTCACCCCCCTCATCATCGACGGCATCAAATCCATCTTCAACGAAGCCTGGACCATGTGTGTCGCCAGCGAAGAACCCGCGAAATACCTCATGACTTTCCAGAGTCTCCTGTGTCGCGTCCCCAAATGGAGCGCCACCACCATCGAAGAAGAACGCAAACGCATCATTGAACGAAGCAGTTGTGGATATTTAGAAGATTTAATCACCTGTGTCCATATTATCCAACTCAAAGTATTGACCTGTATCCGCGTGGGCAACAAGCAGAAGAAAATCGACGTCAATATCCCCAAACTCGACGCATTCATCCACCGGGTCTATATCAATGTCGCCCGCAAATTATACACCAACATCTACTTGTTCGAGCGCAACTGCGCACCTCTTTTAGCGCAAAAAAACATGCGCGAGACCGAAGTCATTGTCCAGGAGTGTATCATGACCACCATTCGGGAGAGTATTCCAACCGAATCGATTATTCGCGCCTACATGGAAGAGGCGGTGGAACAGGACGAGGAAGTCATTGTGGAGAATATCGACGAGCCCAAAGAGGACGAAGAGGGTGAGGGTGAGAAGAAAACGGAGGAGGAGAAGGAGGCGGAAAAGAAGGCGGAATTCGATAAAGTTTTGGCGGAACATACGGAGGCGGATAAACCGTTAGCTACCACCATCTCGAATTTGAACGACGAACCCGTCACAATGAAACTTTCGTTTAATGATTACGACCATGTTCGGGAGATCGATGGCGGACCGGATAAGACGGTGGAAGCGCCCAAAACCATTGAGCGTTTGGAGCGTATTTCGAACGAGAGAGCGTTACAGAGACAAATGGACGAAGATGACGACGCGGACGCGGACGATGAGGGGGATAAGGAGAGACTCACGTTTTTGCCCGATGATGGCGAGGATTTGATGAAAGAGTTGGGATTGGTGGATGTTGGTACCAATAATGAAGAATTATCGTTGGATTTTACGCAACTGTAGAGGGAACTACGTTTAAGCATGCCCCACTGCGCGCTTGCCTTTTAGACCTCCGGTAGGGTTGGTTTTAATATAATACATATATAATTGTAAAATATATATGTCTGAACGTAGCAGTAGTAAGAGCAAGAGTCGAAGCAGCAGCCGTAGTCGTAGCAGTGAAAAACGTCGGTCAAAAACACCCAGTCGATTTGCGTCCAAATTTAGCGGTCCCAAAAAAGCCGCACAAATATTTGATCGCGTTGTCACGGGCCCATACGAGAAAATGGCCATGCAAACCGCCATGCGCACAGTCCAACACGAATTTGTGGGGCAGCCGTCGCAATTCGGGAGAGATGTGGAATATGAGAAAAAGAATAATCCCGGGGTTAAATACGTGGCTCATCCTGTGATGCCGCCCAAGAATTCACCGAGTGGAGCATTCCATGGTCGGAGATATGGCAAATCCGGCCGCAAAGAGCCGGTGGTCTTTGACACGAGAAGAGTTCAACATCGACCAAAAGAAGGGAGCCCGAGTCAGGCTTTCAGACGCACAAGAAGATATAAGTAAAGTAAATGGGTTCTATTTTTTGCATTTTTTTGTGACATGTCTCCTCGATTTTCTCAGTTTGTTTTTTTGCTTTACCAATTTTGCTTTGCAAAATAAGTCGGTTCATAAGGCTGTCACCTAATGCATCCCACAAGGCCGACAGGCACTGTCGCGCCTGCCTTTGGTAATGCAACCTTTCGGGTCGCATCTTGCCGGCTAATGGGCAGTTTGGGTTGCAAAGTGACCCTAATTGCCAACTTTACAGATCGGAGAATTCTGCTCCGACCCAAGTGCCTTGTCAAAGACCATCCCTCCCGATGGTCGGGCGTTGTAAACGCAGAATAGATATTAATGAACAGCGGAATAGACATTAGAAGCGTGCGCTTACGCGATATTTTTGGCGGATTTAAGAGAAGAATGAAAATAATATTCTCCGATAATTCTGGATATGGTGTCCTTATCGTCTGGCGGTTGTTTATGGAAGGGTTTATCTGATTCTGACAATTTTTCTAAACACATGGAACAAACGCACGGATCATAACAGTCGCGTGTATAAACGCATCCGTCGTTTTCATCAATTTCCGGTTCCGGCGTATCTTCTAATTTCCATCTAACGTCAATAAAAAGTTCATCAAAATGCACAAGGCATTCACATTTCCCGCAACGTTGATATTCAAAACCGGGAGCATAATGTAATATTTTTTCCGTGAAATAATCTATATCTATTATAACCCAACCTTGTTTTCTCACATTATCATCATCGTGCGTATTATCTTTTATGTATTTTATTTTTTGTTCGGGAGTCATATTTTCATAATTTGTAAACGAACTAAAATCGTCGTCAAACATGAAATGTAAAAAACTGCCGTCAGTTTTATCGTCGAATTGGGTTTTTATATCATACACTGAACTATAATTATCTATCATATATTGAATTGCAGATTCGTACAGTTCATGAGTTTTAAACCTGAAAAAATGCGAATTGCCTGTATCAAAACAAATAGTTGGAATTCCATGTGCGTACAAAAATATCATTGGAAGAGAACGTTGATTTATTCTTCCATTCATTTCCGTGTTTTTGAAATGCCGCGTAAATCGGTAATGCATTTCCAACTCATCATTTTTAACCACTATTTTTACCTTTGGTTTATAGAAAATGTGTGACGTAACGTTACTTACAAAAATATGTTTACAAGAGCACGGATTTATAGTAAAATTGTATAATTTGCAATATTTATCCATATCATTTTCACAAGATTGATTAACGTTATTCGCAAGCGCGTCAAATATATAATCCGGAGATTCTTCCAATTCAACATTTATCATGCCAGGCTTGTTGAAATCGTCGCCGTATTTCTCCGGGACGGAAATATAGTGATCCGCAAAACAACATGACCCGCATGTTTTACAAGTTACAAAAAAAGACGCCGTTATTATTTTTAAATTCGGATTTTTCGTTTTTAAATCGTCAATATTTGAATCAACATACAATTCGCGTAATGTTTTTGTCTCATTTAATTTTCTATAATATTTTTGTTCTTCCCAACAAACAACGTCGCTATTGATATAATCACCAACGTCTTCTGGAACACGCGCGGTTAATATTTTTTTTAAAAAATCAACCGAATTCATTTTTTCTATGTAAATATTGGCGCGTTGTTTTTATTATGATTTACGTGCAGAGAATAAAGATTAATAAGTGTATAAAGATTAATTTTACCATTATTTTCGCATATTTGTATAGTATCTGTTTTAATTAGATCATCAAAAAAATTACAAATGGTATCCATATCTAATCTTACTTTTTGCTCAACATATGTGCACCTATTATATTCTTTTTCAAAATTATTAAGAATATTTTTGTAGTCCTCTAAAAATACATTATGGTCTTCTATAATTTTTTTATTTCGAAATGTTCCAGCTAAACCATCATATAAGAGTAAACCATTTATTGTTGAATCAATATCATTGTTTTCATCTAAAAAATTAAAATTATACATAAATCCATCTACTCTTTCAAACATTATATTTATTAAATCAATATGATTTGATTGATTCACATATATTTTTAAATTTGGAACAATTTTAATGCAAATGTCATGATAATTTGGAAATTTTGGAATATATTTTTTCCCTCCTAATACTTTATATGTTTTCCCAGCAATCATCAATTCAAAATTCCCATTTTCTAATTCAATAATAACTTCACGATAAGAAGTTAACCTTAAATAATCTTTTCCATACCATGCTTGTTTAGGTGATTGCTTTTCTGTTTGAATATCTAATTCTGTAAAATCCAAGTGATTATCTGGTAGCTTATCACAATTATATCCTATTAAATATTTTTTTCTTAAATTTTCTAAAAACTTAAAATATCGGAAATAGTCAGTATTAAATTTAACTAAAATTGGTTCCATTAATTTGTTACATAAAATATCTTTATATAGATTAAATGTTTCTATTGCAGTTTTCTCGTATTCGCGTTGCACAGCTTGTTTTTCTTCTTTAGGTATGCTCCGTCTGACATATTATAATATAAAAATATAATATTACATATTATTTTTTTCATTTCATAACTCCGACCACGATTTTCCATTGAACGCATTCACTTTAATTAAATCGCCCCCCTTTTCTTTCCAGTATTGAGCCTTCATTGCTAAAATGCGGTCCTCCTCCGTCATGGGCAACGAATCTCCCGCCGCAGCCGCTTCCGCCAACTTGGCCAACTCGTCATCCGTCGGTTTCGGTTTCACGCCATAACAGTTTGCGCCGAATCTCTGATACGGGTCGGCCATCATACCTCCATTCACCCCCGGACGGCCGCAGGCCGCCTTGTTTTTGCCCTTTTGCAATTTGTCCCAGGTGCCTTTCTGTGTGGGAAATAGAATCATCTGGCCTTCCGACCACCCATGGTTGCACCACTCGCCTCCCTTATTATACGCGTCTTCCACCTCTTCATATGTGGCTAAACGGGCTCCATACGAACTGCAGACCGATTGTGCGTCTTCGTATGTGAATGCCTGTGTTCCTATATTGAACACTTCTTCGTTCTTTGCATTTGCAGAGTCTAACGACGATGCGGGACCCGGACTGGGACCAGTGCTATCTAAATCATCGACTTGTTTGACCAT
>JACCEB011677882.1_pt1 | contig 41211 bp, 64 predicted proteins | sample 7454761 | NCBI WGS metagenome assembly JACCEB01 (sample SAMN15323454, study PRJNA562643) | freshwater metagenome | isolation source: river surface water | place: USA:Blue River Watershed | collected 2017-08-18
ACAAATTCCATTGTGGTAGTATGATCGTTGATGTAAATTACATTAAACAGTGGGGGTGGTTTAATGTCTGTTCGAGGTTGAACTTTGACTTGTTGACGGGTTTTGGTATTTGTTGCCATAGACTTGAAAACATTATTGCACAGGGCAGGATAGCCCTGTGCATTGTTAGATTATATTACTTGTTGAAAGTAATAGCAATCTTTTTAGGTTGCTTTTCTTCCGGAATTACTAGTTCCAGAGCAACCGCCAAAATACCGTTTTCTACAGTAGCACCGCGAACTTCAACATTCTCGGCTAGTGTAAAATTACGGGTGAAGTTACGAGCAGAAATACCTTTGTGTAGATATTCTGGTTTTGTATCTTCTTCTGTTTTGGCTTTTTCGCCCTTTACTACAAGGACGCCGTCTTTTAGTTCGACATCGATTTCATCTTGCTTGAAGCCTGCTACAGCAACTTCAACCACAAAATGTGTATCATCAAGTTTGATTACATTATGTGGAGGATAGTTGTCATTGCCACGGCTGTTAGCAAATGTACGCTCCATCTGTTCAAACAATTGGTCAAAACCAATTGCATGACGATGTAAAGCGGGGATGTCGAGAGTACGGAATGTAAAGTTTGTCATGTTAATCTCCTTTATTAAGCAAGTATGACATTAAGTGTAGCCCGACTATCGGCACTACACATTTATTTATTATACAAGAAGTTTGATTTTTAGTAAAGCTTTTTGGGCAAAGCTTGGTCAGACAATTTCTTTTCCCAACGGCGTTTTGCCTGACTCTTTTTTCTTTTTCTTGTAGTCGTCGGTTTTTCGTAAAACTCTCGTTCGCGGAGTTCTTGTAATTTGCCAGATTCTTGTATCTTCTTCTTAAACTTTCTCAACGCCTTTTCAACGTTGTCGTTTGTTACAAGTACTGAGCTGCCGTGTAATTTAATTCTTTCTTGCATGTTTCCTATTCGATAAAGTTAGGTGGATCGTTATATTTAACAACTTTGTCGGTAATTTGTATCTTCTTAACACCTTGTTTTTTCAACTCCGACAAGGTGTACATATAGGGCATTAGTGTGCGCTCAAGTATAGTTTTAAGACCCCTGGCACCAATCTGCTGGTTATATGCTAGTTCTGCAATAGCGTCGAGTGCAGTTGGTAAAAATTCTAATTCCACATTGTCACTGTCAAAATAGAATTTCATTTGCGCCAGCAAGTTATTTTTTGGTTCTAACAGTATTCTTATAAAATCTTCTTTAGATAATTGATCAATTGGGACTGTAATCGGGAACCTGCCGCAGAATTCTGGTATCATCCCAAATTTAATAAAATCTTCAGGAGTTACTTGTGAATAGTCTACTGGTGCTTCAGGTTTGTTTGCAAATCCAATTGATGTACCCCGTTGCCTACGCTCCACAATCTTATCCAACCCTACAAAAGCACCTCCAGCAATAAAAAGTATTTTGCTGGTGTCGATCTCAATTTGGTCCAGCGAAGGATGTTTCTTGCCTCCGCTTACACTTACTTTGCACTTGGTGCCTTCGACTAATTTTAGTAACGCTTGTTGTACGCCTTCGCCCGACACATCTCTTGTTAAACTTGCTGATTCGCTTTTACGGGCAATCTTATCAATTTCATCTAAGAAGATAATACCATGTTCGCATTTTTCAACATCGCCGTCGGCGGCAGCTAATAGGCTGCTCACAATGCTTTCAACATCATCCCCAACATATCCTGCTTCAGTTAGTGTAGTTGCATCTGCAACAATAAACGGAACATTTAAGTATCGTGCAATAGTTTTTGCAAGCAGAGTTTTACCGGATCCTGTTGGACCAAAAAGCAGTATGTTTGATTTTTCTAGTTCAACATCGCTTTCAAAGAAAATTCTCTTGTAGTGATTTGCAACGCCAACACTTAACGCAATCTTGGCTAGGTCTTGCCCAACAATATAATCGTCTAAGAAACCTTTAATTTTAATCGGATCTAATGCCCTATTAATCTTCTTGTCTTTTTTAATGGTCTCGTTTCGTTCTTTGTTGATGATGTTAGAACACAATGTGATGCATTCGTTACAAATTCCCGCATCGTTGGCAACAATCAACTTGTCAACTTCGTTGCGATTTTTACCGCAAAAATTACAATGTACTTGTAGACTGTTTTCGTTCATTTGCTCGATTGATAAAAAATTCAATCACATTGTTTATTCGACGAGGATTACCTAAAAAGTTTTTAGGTCCATAATACCAAGTTTTTGGCATGTCAACAAAATGATCCTTTGTAGTACTTAATCCGTTTTCTTCGGTGTTTACAATAATTGCATCTGCACGGTCAGCACAACGATTCAAATACAAAAGGTCACTGTGATCTTCTCTGTAGAGGTATATGTTGAAAGACTCTTCGTGATTGCCACAAAGATATGCCAGCATTTCGACTTCGTCTGCGCTTGCATCTACTAGTAAAACAGTAAAATTATTTTCGTTAACAAAATCTGGTGCTGTTACAAAATTAGTTGACATTCTTGTTTAGATAATCTCGAATTTGTTCTTGCTCGTTTTCGCTAAGATCATCAGTTGAATATTCTCCGCTGGCAATCTTATCAATTAGATGCTTAATGTATTCATCGCTGTAGTGGCTGTCGGTTAATGTTTTATCAACTTCCATCCATCTTACGCCGTTGAATTTGAATAGTTTAGGTGGTAGAAAATCTACTCTTACATACATATCGCCTTTAACTGGCGATTGTGGAAACTGTGTACCAAAGTCGGCTTTTGCAGGTGATGCATTGTCATCTGCTCGAGCACTTAAATCTGGCACCATTCTGTGAACTAGTGTTTTGATTCGTGTGTTCGGGTCAATGAACTCTTCAACTACTTCTTTCATTGGACCAGTCCACTCGGTGTTGGCTTCTGTTGTTTCAGGTTGCTGAGTGCTGACCTCAGGCTCGATAGCTGGTTCAACTGAATCAAGAGCTGCCATTTCTTCTTCTGTAAATGGTCTAGTAGTTACTCCGGGCGGTTCCGCAACAATGTTCATAGCCGCGGTGTCGTCATCGACCTTAGCAACCATTGGAGAATGGAACATCCAACCAGTTGGATAAGAAAATCCCTGTCTTAGATAAGGATGTGTATCGGGATGATGAGGCGCAGGTTCTCCAGATGTTTTCTCATCTTGCGTATGTTTGTTCACCTCGACAGGTGTTTGTTCCTCCTGTGCATCTATTTCCCGAAATATTTCAACTGCCGCTGCCTCAGCGAATTTATCGATATCTTTTTCTTCTCTGGCCCAACGAAGGCTTTGTTGTGCGGCTAAAATTAACACAAGTGCCAGTGGGTCGAATACTATAACAATTAATATAATAACCCAACGAACGGCAGCTTCTAGTAGGTTTGCATCTGGATTGTCGCCATATACCAAGGCGGCAATATACTTGATTGGGCCCACTTCGGCTTCGACTTTTCGAACTTCAGCCGCAATAGGCGCTCGCTGTTCGTTAAGTGCGGTAATCTTTTTTTGACTCTCTGCAATTTCTTGTTGTAATCGACCACGCTCTTTCTGTTGACTGCGACGAATTTGAACGGCTTTATCTGCACCTTTTTCATCTGTTGAGCGGCCCATAACTTGGTCCACTGCTTCGTCAAGTTGTTTAAGCGCCTTGCGGTTAGCATCGATATTATCTCTTTCAGTTTTAATTTTTTCGTCAAATACTTCAATTTTAGCTAGAACATCGCCGCTCACCAAACTTTGGTCACTGTGTGCTTTGCTAAGGTATCCAAAAATACCCATACTAGTTAGAGCCATCAGGAATGCCACAGCAGGCACTAGATAAAATTTATAAGTCCAAGGTGCTCGATGCCAATTGATTTTTAACCATACTGCCGCGGTTACTTTGCCCACGCCCAATGCCGCGCCCATAATAGCAACAGCAATAGGAGAGGCAGCAAAAATAGCAATCAGACCTGCAATGCTATAAAACTCTGCAATAGCACTGATTGTTAATGCTACGAATAGCGTGAAGTATCCAAAAAACATAGTTTGTATTTACCGAGATTTAAGCTGACAGTTTACACAGATAATTGAAACTTGTCAATGGGTTCGATTAAGTATGTTCTTGCCAAACCAGTGTGGCCACTGCTTTATCGTTATTGGATGTGGCTATCGCGGCCAGCACAAATACATCCGAAACTCCGGCAATAGTGCGACCTAACTGTAGACTAAAATCAACATCACCGAAATTACTGGCGCCACCTCCTTTAGCTGAGCTAGAAAATAAACCAGAATCTAGTACTGTGCCGCCTGATAATGCGGTAGCAGATAAATCGTATTCAACTGAACTTTCAGAATTTGCATCTGTCCAGCTGGCGTCGGTTAATGTAGGGTTATAGATAATTGCATACTTGTAGGCTGCATTGGTTAGTCCGTACACATCATATTTCGCTGGAATAACAACAGCATCTAATCTATTAGACTTTAATCTAATTGCAATTAGCGGAGTGTAGCCTGTGGCAGATATTGCTTTACCTGCAATAGGTGTACTAGCACTTCTAGATCGTGAACGATTAACATAGCCGCCTTCTGATATAACACTAGAACAAATTGATCGCATAGAACCGGCAGCACCACTGGAAGTTAATTCATAACGCAAAGGCAGACTTGCTGTGGTCATGTAAACTTTGTTTAGTATGTTTGCATGATGGAATATGTGACTAACAATATATTGGCCGTTGATAACAAATCCACATCTAACACTACCAACACCTAGCCATTCAATATCCATCCAGAAAATTTGAGCTTTAGTAAAGTCAATAGTCACACCGGACAAATTATGTTGCCCTCCGGTGCCATCTAACCTATCGCCATTCCATTGGCTTTGTGGGATTTTTTCTGATGTGTCATCAACAGAACCATTTGTATATTTTCTAATAACAAGATTAACAGTAGTTCCATCGATCTCAAAGTAAATACCATTTTGCGAACCAAAATAACCAACACGTTGTCTCAGGCCTGCTGTTGGAGTATTCATTACCATAGTGTTTAGCACCAATAGGCTTTTACCTGGTTGGTAGCTGAATACTTGTTTTGTTTGCCTGATAACTTCGTCGCCTGCTCCAGACACAGACATTAGTATAGAGCTTTCATTTGCTAAATGTGTAGATGTTGCAGATCCAGTGTCTTGTTGATCCCACTTAGCAGAATTATCGCCGTATCTTAATCCGCTATCAAATAATGTGTATGGTTCCGAAACACGCAGGCGGCCAAACGCATCTATACTTCCAGAAATATTTCCAGCTTCGTTATATGAGACACCACCAACATTGTTAACGCGAAGCACAGGCTGACCGGCAGCACTATACTCCATGGCCTTGTGTATGTTAAGTAGGTTTGTTTCTTGTGGGTGATCGTAGTTGGTGGTATTCTGCCTACGATCATTTGGCGTTGTATTATCAGAAGTATAAAGAGTTCCCATTAGGATTTAACTCCAATGAAGATATGATCGTAACGACTTGCAGTCCAGGTGTTGGTATTAGTGTTTCCATAACCGGTTGTTAGTGCAGAACGACAAGCCGCATCAAATGCGCTTGCATCGTATACGACCAGGACTACAATGTTACCTGATGCCACGGAACCAAGTGCTGTAGCTAGAGCTGTGACATTGGTTGGACTGATGTAAGTATCATAATTAGTTGTGCTAACAACATCGCCGTCACCGTTTAACACAACCATAGTATGGCCACGAAGTTCGGTGTTTAATACTTCAACTTCGTTGACTACTACACGAGCAGGTTGAAAACTAGGTACATCATAACTTGACGAGTAAGCATAAATCTTATTGCCTTTTACATATTGAGTAGTTGATAAAGCACTGGTGGTATTAATTGCTTCATAGAATGTAAATGTACTAACCGTGGCAATCCAAGGACGACCTTCAATTAATCCACCTGTGTTGGCATTATCAACGATATCGTTGTCATTGAACAAAGTTGGTAACAGAGTCAAGTCTACTGTAGATCTTGCATTACCTGCGGCAACACGATCGAGCGCCGCTAAATCTAATTTGGCTTTTTGTCGTTGTTCCCTGGTGCTTAGGCGTGAAATTTTGTTGTGTGTTCGTAGCACAGAACCGTTTACTATTCCGAGTGCAGACAATGTGCTGGTGCCAGTTGCTACATCATTACCAATGACTATATCGTACCAGGCACTGTCAAATCCTCGAACAGAATTAATGGCTGTTTTTAATTGATTAATAGTTTGCCCGTTGTCAATGGTGTAACTATCATAAACGGCTGTGTTAATTAAACTTTGAACAGAAATAGTAATACTTGCCATTTTTAATCCTTGGGATTGTGTTGATGATTCGGATACATGCTAAGACTATCTGTTCGTATGTCGCTGGGATGTTTGGGCCTATTTACATCATCGCCCTGGCTAAACATAGGTTTTGTGCCTTGCGTAACTTCATGAGGAGTGTTAGCATACTCCTGAGTTTTTTCAAGTGTGGTTTGGTCAAGAGCCTTTGCGCCCTCAGACCAATCTAGCATTTTGTTAATAATTTCACTGACTCTCATGACTGTCCTTGTATGCTATATTTAGTCAAAAAGAAACCCGCCGAAGCGGGTTGTTGGGGTTAGCAAAATTACAGTTTGGACTTGATGTAGTCGATTACTTGTTTTGCTTCGTCGAAATTCTTGATGTCATCCACAACATCAATTTTTATTTCTGGGCCGTTAACAGGTTTCCACATTGCATAGGCCTGTTGCCAAGTAAAAGAATAATTAAAATCGTCTTTGTTCATGATATAACTCTCCTATCAGGGTTAGTGTCGCGGTGGCTTAAAATCTTTGTTCCAATTTCTCTGCAACGATCAGCGGCTATTTGGGGACTGGCTTCAAACCATTCTATAATATCTCGGTCCGAAATATCGCTGGTACCAGTAATGAGATACAGTTCGTAATTTCGATGGGGATTAAATTGTGCCCTTAGTTGTAGGGTATGTATAAGAGTGCCAACTTCTTTAACATACTTGTTCACAGGAGTTTTTTCTGGATCTTTGATTCGTTCGAATATGCTTTCTTTTTCAAATTGATCCCCACGATCAATTTTTTCAGTGATATCAATGCAGGATTCCAACCCGTAACAATCCCAAAATACTATGAATTTTTTGTTCATTGATCCCACTCCTGAATTTTATCGTCTGTCATTAACTCTGTGTCTACAGTGTAGAACTGATCTTCATCTTTGTAGTCCTCAGAGTTGGCTCGGATAAAGTCGATGCGAGCTTGCCGCTTTGCCTCACTGTCGAAAACTTCCACAGGCGTATAGAATGTGTTCCATTCTTCTCGGCTGCCGTAGTCGGTATCATAATATAGCAGATAAACTTTCATTATTCAACTCCAAAACCATTTTTTAACAAAACTGATCGCGATAGCAAAAATTGTAAAGTAAGCAGTCACACCTACCAATAGTAGATATATAATAGCCCACCAACCTGCTCGGTCACCTTCAGTCATACTTCAACTCCGAGTTCGTATAGTTCGTAGAATTCTATCCACATCATTTACAGGAGGTTCTTCAACTCCGAAATGTTTTTTAATCCGGTCTTTGATAACTTGAGAAACATTGCCATCGATACCATCTTCACGAGTATACCAAACCTGCTCCATACATTCCTGAACAATCAACTCGGCGAACTTTTCAAACGATTTGTTTGATTCAAAAATTACACCAGCATCTTCTTCGTATTCTTTGCCTTCTAAATTGTTGTAGTTGATCCTACGCATAAAGTCAGCGCCGGCCTGTTCAGCAAGTTCTCGAATTCGTTCGTTCATTCTTCAACTCCAAAAAAATGTCGCTTGACTGTGGCAAAATCTGGCCAGGGTTGCTCGTCCAGTGTGGCATTTAGAATGTAAGCATATACTTCAACCAAGACCAACTCGGCAAATTTTAAATCCACAAATTGCTGATAATGATCCAGTTTAAGACCATCATCAACACCATCAACATAAGCCTCGGCTTGTTGTTTAAGTTCTTTAATTCGTGTAGTCATTTCTCTAATCCTTGAACAAAAATACTAGCCAGAATTGCCATCAGGAACAAACACCCAAGAGCGACTGCATAGACTATTAAAAATTCAATCATTCTTTACCTCCGAAACGGCTCATTGCTTGTTTTCGGGCTTCTTGCTCATTGCGGGCAATGACCCATAGCAAGTCTTCTACCCACTCTTTGTGTCTAATAGCACGGTATTTGATCTTGTATGCTCGTTTAGGCCCTGCACCTCCTGGTGATAACTCTACAGACAGGATCTCGAACTTGCGTAAGTTCATTATTCAACTCCGAATCGCTCACGCATAACATCTAACACACGCAACGCACCGTTGACTCGTTTGTTGACTTCTTCAATTGATAGCCCATCATTGAATCCGGTTTGAGCAACAAGAGTGGCAGTTTGTTTGACAGTTTCAGTGAATTCAACCAACATCAATTCGGCGAACTTTTCTGAAAACTGTAGCAAGCCTTCATATGTCATAGTGTCCCAGGTGTGACTGAATTCACTATCCAGTGTCTTTCCCATAAGGTCTTTAATTCGTTCGTTCATTCTTTGACTCCGAAATCAGTTTTTACAGATTGCTTGATATGTTCAACCATGGCCCGTGCTTCGGCACTTTGAAAAATCTCAGTGTGTGCTTCAACAATCGCTAATGTTCGTTGAACAATCAACTCGGCGAACTTTTCCAACTCAAAGTCAGCACCTTTGTATAAGTCCGCCATATCAGGATAATTGCTGGGCATATGACTTAATCCAGCCTGTTCAGCAAGTTCTTTGATTCGAGCTTTCATTTTAGAATCCATCCGTGACAATGATTGCCAGGCCCATGATGACCACAGGCATCAACACGATAATAAGATTAGTGATAGCGGTCATTTCAGTTCCTGTGGAAGTCAAAAAGTGGATTCTTGCGGCGGGCACCTTCCATGCTACGGTCTTTGGTGCCTTCGGCGTAACCATTCTCATAGGCTTTTTTGTTGTCACCTTTGAGGCCTTTGCGTTTGGGTTTGCCTTCGTAGCCGTCTTGCCGGCCCTCGTAGAATTTATCAATCACGCCCTTCATTGCTGTTCCTCAAAAGAATCTTCTCGAAACTCGCCTTCCTCAACAGTATACACCCAATCAATTGGAATGTCTAACATAAGAGCCACTGTACGGGGTTCATGACCCTGATCTAGTAGCTCTTCAATATCAACAAGAATGTCGCTAATCCGTCCCATGATATTTCCTTACTTACAGATTTTGCTAATTTCGTCGGCAGTTTTGCCCGACTGCACATAAGCAATTTTACATTGATTCTTCGAATACTCCATTACCCCAAGTGGGGCAAACAAAGCAGTCACAGTACCAACAATACAAATTGCCAACCATTTGCCTTCCATGATATCTCCTTAGTGAGTGTTCAGTGCAGGTGCATATTCACGAATCAGTTCACGCTCACGAGCATGAGCTGGCTTGCGGCCACGCACAAATTCAACAATACCATATTCGAATGCCTCAACGCCGTATTCACGGATGCTACGGCACAGACCCCAATCCTTGTTTTCAGTAACTGCTCGGCGAACATGCTTTTGCATACGAACCCGCAGTGCCTTGCGAACTTGTTGACCGCACATGGTGATGCCGATATATTGTTCTTGCGTTACGGTGTTAGTAATCACATAAACAACATGCTTGGTATCTTGGCGGCGCTTTCTTTGCATCATGTGTATATTATACACTGAAATGTCTTTTTTGGGCAAATGAAAAACCCTACAATTTGTAGGGTTAAAATGTAATACTTTTAGTTTACTTTTTCAATTCTAGCACGGAAGTAGTAATCTGGGTTGCCGCCTTCTTCCCAATGCTTTGCGTATTTTTCAGCTTCTTCTAGTGTAGTGAAAAACTTGGTATCATTGGGGTCGACCCGTTGTCCCCATCCCCGCTCGTATTCGGTAATACTAACTTTGTACAAACCACTGAGCTTAACTTCTGCCATTTTGGGCTCCTTTGCTACCAGTATTACTATCTGGTACTTATAGTATAGCAAAGGAGTCTTTTTGGGTCAACCGTTAGTGTAATACAATGGGCTCCGATAATTCTGCTACATCAAGAATATCATATACTGATAAAATCTTTTTAACTTCATCGGGGGTATCGAAGGTAACTTCGTCATGCGGTAACATAACTGTTTTTAGAGTTCCGTCTGCCCTGATTACAAAAACATAATCATCATCTTGAATATCGTCTTCGAAAAACTCATGAGACGATTCTGTTTCTTGTGTTTTAGTAATTTTGCTCATTTAATAACTCCAATTGTTCCTTGTAAAAGGATATTTGTTTTGTTAACTTTGCTAATATAAGATCATCATTATCAAACAGTTTCCGATAATCATTATATACAGTAGTTTCAGTAAAATCTCTGCTGAATATTTTACTTTCTATTGCTATGCTAAATGCATATGCATCAACTTCATCTTCATCGCCAAGATAATCCCGTTCACTGTTATACCAACGATCGGTGGTTGTTTGATTTTGTTTTCTGTTACGATGCTGATATTGATGTACTACCTCATGCCCAATACATTCTGCAATATCGAAACTCAACTGTTTCCAGTTTAATACATCCACAAAATAATATTTTTGTTCGGGATGATACGACAGCGTGATTTCGATACTAGGCAGCATTTCTGCTTCATCGTAACAATCATAAAGACCACTGGGAATAATCATATCGGGATCTACTGCATAATCCTTGCTAGTAGAAAAAACAAAATCCGTAACAGGAAATTGTCTACGGATTTGTTTTGTTAATTCCCCGGGGGTATAATGGCGTCCAGAAATTCTGCTACCCAATGATAACATACGATCATAGGAAATATAAAACCATCGGATAGCAGGATGCATCATTATCTGAATAATATAAATGCCATGATCACTGCTTGTGTAATAAATCCCACACCGTTAGTGATAATGTTTAAACTGTTCTTCAGAAGAATGGCTCGACCAAATAACAGCACCAATCCACCCCAAGCAAACATTACTACATCAATACCCGGGGAACGATCACTGAGTCCAGACAACATAGCCAACAGCGTTGGAATAGTAGCACAGTGGACTACAATGATGCTCAGCCACTCAAGAGTGTCAGCTGAAATTTTATAGAAGTGATCTGCAAAAAATTTAACTACACTCATTTTAATATCATTCAGGTTGATTTTCATATTAGTCCTTGTAGAAAATGTGTCGACCAATTTGTGTGATTTTTGGCTTACCCCATTTCGGGTTCACATAATCGGCATGGTAATACATAGCTTCAGACAGGCCGGGCAGTCGGAAGTTTTCCAATAAAACCCGTTTGGCTACTTCTTCACTTTCCTTATACACAGCCGGGTGAATAGCTCTGTTTCTAACGCTGGGCATACATGCCCAAGAAAATTGGCAAATAACTTTTTCGTAAATTACATTTCGTTGATAAACAACGCCACAAACGCCTTTTCCAAATCTCCCATCTTCTACTCGGTTCATAGTTACTTGTGCAACTGCAACCTTGCCCTCAAATGGTTCGTGTCCAGCTTCGTTGTAGATGTTTATTGCTAGGCATTCTAGTTGCTTAGTTCTTTCAGCGGCAGTGGCAAACTCCAAATTGTTGGAGGACATGTCTTTTCGCAAAGAAGTAAACTTAGTTTCTACAGCATGCCAAAGCAATGCCATTACTAATACGAATCCTAAAAATTGAAAAACATTTTTACTAAGTGTAACCAAAATTTTTGGACTACTCGGTATAGTGTTTTCTTTCATCGGTTCTCCTTTTCACATCGTGTAGTTTATATACTCACAAGATTTGAGAGTAAAAGACTACTATAACCCAATATAGGCTACTATTATAGCATATTTTTTCGGTTTTTTACAAGTTTTTTGTTGTTTATCCGCCACTTTGAACCTTGGCCAGCACAGCCATTGGGTCAATCTTTGTAGTGTTGGGAATGCCTGCGGTTGCCGATTTCGCGATGTTTTGGCCCTCAATGAGAGCGGCTTGAATGGCATCTCCGTAGACATCATTGCTGGCCATGTTGGTCAGCATTTCGTTGAAACCCAATTTTTGCTTGTCTAATCCGAGCTCGTGTAGCTTAGAAGCCATGCTTAATAATTGAGTGGGTTGTGGATCGGTTGCAGTTTCGGGTGCAATTCCCGCGACACTTAGGTTACTAACTTCAGTCTCAAGTTGCGTCAGACTCTTCTCAATTGAAGCAGAAGATTCAGAAATTACCTTTTGCAAATCGGCATTGGTACTACTAGTCACTGCTGTTTGTGCGGCAACAAAATTGTTATATTTTGTAACATTAGTTGGATCAGCCGCAAGTGCATCTGCTGCCGCCTTTAAACTTTGTCCAACAGGAGAAGATAATATTTTTTGGTGTGCAGTAACAATTGATGCAAATGCATCAGTGTGTCCGTGACCGGCAGCAGTTCCAATTATGTCATTTACTGTGGGGTTACCAAATGGACCTCCACCGGATCCTAACATAGGGGCAAACATAGCTTTAATGTCATCAGGCAAGGGTTTTGGTACAGCATCGAGATTGGGCAAGGACGGTACTTTCAATCCGCCTAACATATTTGAAAGATCTGCAGAGTTAGCGAAACTTCCGCCCATATTACTCAACGCATTTCCTAACCCAGACAAACTACCGCCAGGTAGCTTACTTAATATATCTGGCGGTACAATCTTTCTAGCATCTAGCAAATCGGCTGCATTGCTAACACTAGCAGTTGATGGTAAATTCATACCTGTTTGTTTAACAATCTTTTCCAGGTCGCTTCCGTTTATAGTTGATAGAGCTTGAGTTAAGATCTTTGGATCTGCTGTTTCGATGTTGTTAACATCTACTCCCAAGTCTTCAAGAATGTCACTTAGGCCGCCGACATTACCTAAACCTTGCTTTTGTAAATTTGCAATGAACCCATTGGGTGTAAACATTTTTTGCAAATCAGTGGGATCAAATGCAGTACCAAGACCTTTAATTGCAGTAGACAAAGAACTGAAATCTACTGTGCCGCCTGCGCCGGCAAACACCTTATTCAGTCCACCTGCTGCCATGGAACTAAATTTATCAACTCCTAATCCAAAGTCGTCGAAACCTTTGGTTGAAGCTTCAGTAATGGCTGCGGACCAAGCAAAACTAGCTGACCCGAATGCGCTGGCATTATTAAAGTTGCTGATAAACTTTTTTGTATCAGGTGCAATACTAGAAGCTGTTGTAGAAATGGTGCTAGTGATGCTGTTTCCACTGGTGTCTAGACCTGAGAAATAGCTAGGCATATCGGGCAAAGAAACAGCGGCCGAATTTAATGCCGTTACCAAATTACTGTAAGATGTAGTTATTGCGCTAGAATCAAATGAACTTAACGACGAAGTTAGTTTTGAACTCACGCCGAGTCCCTGGCCGGACATAAATCCGCCAGCGGCAATGATCATTGCTGGGCTAATTGTTCCACTCATATTATGTACTTATGCTGCCGTATCTACATCCGGACTGCCACTAGCAATAGCGTGTCCGCAACTTAAATCGCTGCCTGCATAAGCTAATCCGCGGCCATTTACTATCACTGTGCTACTTGCTGTGGTAATAGTAGCATTTTTATGTGGTGGATGGGGAGATCCATACGGGGCGTGTGGACTTTCTACGCTACCCAACAGCGCCGCACTGAGCCCGTTGATTATTACATCGGTGCTAACATCGCTGGCTACTTGGCCATCGCTTGTATCTGGGTCAGTTTGTCTTGCGGCTGCCGGCATTAGGTTAATATACTTCCTGCATTAACAGGTTGAATCCCTGTTGTGGTTTTGATGTAATGATTCTGAATTTCTTTGATAGTTTCGCTGGCCATCATTACATGTTGTTTGCTTACTGTAACGGCTTTTCTTACATCAGATGTAAACAGGCTCTGCATGAGACCGATGCCCTGGGCACTCGGTACTACTGTGCAAGGACGATCAATGGTATAACTCATTGCATCATCGCTGACAATTTTAGCAACAATCTCGTCGCCGTTTACTAGTTTCATTGAGACAATATCGTCTTTTTCAAATTTAGTTGAGTTATTGAGTAACATTAAACAGCCGCCCTTAGTTGATCTTCGGTGAGTTTTCTCAGTCCTTGAAATCCGCCCTCTACAAAAACTTTTCCGTCTTTATAGATTTGTGGAACAGTTCTGTGGCCTTCAGCTAAAACAAATTCCTTGGCTTCAGCAACTTCATCGATTTTGATTTCTTCAAAAGGGATGTTTTTATTTTTTAGTAGTGCTTTTGCTTGATCGCAAAAGGGGCAATGGTTCTTAGAATATACTGTTAACATTTTTCTTCCTTAATGTATTATATATCTTAGAGGCTAAAGCCCTTAAAAGTATTTGAGTCAACATCCTGCTTGGTACCACCAATAACATAGGTTGTGATTTCTGTTTCCTGTGGAGCAACTTGTACTTCAGCACCGGCAATCCATTTAGCGGTCCATGGTAGAGGATTAGATCCAACTTTCATGTGACAGCTTAGACCAACCGCAGTCATACGCTTGCAAGTTAACCAATCAACATAGTCGCTGAGTAACTGGGTGTTTAGACCAATCATTGATCCATCTTTGAATAGATACTTGGCCCATTCTTTTTCTTGGTTGGCTGCTTCAAGGAACATGCGTTCACATTCTTCCTTGGTTTCTTCCTTGATCTTAGCAAAGTCTGCATCGTCTTGCGGAAGTAGCTTGATAAGCATTTGAGTACTTCCCAAGTGGACATTTTCGTCACGGCAGATTAGCTTAATGATTTTAGCGTTACCTTCCATCTTCTTGAGCTCAGCAAAGGCCCAAGAGCAAGCGAACGACACATAGAAACGAATGCCTTCTAGTGCGTTCACTGAATTAATAGCCAGCCACAGTTTCTTCTTGAGTTCGTACTCATCAACGACCATTTCTTTGCCATTGACGGTATGCTTGCCTACACCAAGTACACGATGCCATGTACCATATTCAATTACATCGTCGTAGTATTTGCTAATGTCTTTAGCACAATTAACAATAGGTTCAATTTGTGTTAGTTCATCAAAGATTCGACCGGGGTCACTGTATACATTACGGATAATGTGTGTGTATGAACGGCTGTGAATTGTTTCGTTAAACGCCCAAGTTTGAATCCAGGTCTCAAGTTCCGGTAGGCTGCACAATGGCAAAAAAGCCAAGTTGGGACTGCGGCCTTGCACACTGTCTAATAGAATTTGACGCTTGAGATTACTTGTGAAGATGTGTTGTTCAAAATCTGTTAATTCTTTGAAGTCTTTGGCATCGCGAAGAACATCTACTTCTTCAGGACGCCAAAAGAATCCAAGTTGTTTGTCTGTTAGTTTATCAAATTGCCTGTACTTTAGAGTTTCGTACCTCTGGACCGCAGTGGGCCCAGAAGCATCTAAAAATGCTAATTTTTCTGTATGTTTCTTGTTATCATTGATGTTAAAAACGCTCATTTTGGTTCCTTAAATTACACAACTATCACAGTCAGCTTGATCGGCTGAAATATCTTCTAGTGGCTTTTCTGCTTTGTTAGCTAGTTTATCTAAATCAATTTCACCTTGGCCGTCATTGGTGTTAAAGTAGTATAACTGTTTTGTTCCGTACTTGTAGCACATGATCAGGTGCTTGAGCATCTCACTCATAGGAATCTTTTCATCCTCGTAGTATTGTGGGTTATACGAGGTGTTGACACTGATGCCTTGATCAATCCATTTCTGTAATACTGCACAAATTTTTAGATAGCCCTCGGGACTTTGTTGATCCCATAACAACTCGTATTTGTTTTTTAGTTTTCTATATTCAGGTACAACCTGTTTTAGTACGCCATGCTTGCTTTGCTTAACACTAACATAACTGCGAGGAGGTTCGATGCCATTAGTGGCATTAGAAATCTGTGCAGATGTTTCTGCTGGCATTAGTGCCATTAGTGTTGCATTGCGGATGCCATGAGTTAGAATTTGTTCACGGAGAGCACGCCAAGGCATACGCTCCTCATGTTCTACTAGTTCGTCAACTTCTTTCTTGCGAGTGTCAACAGGCAAGATACCGTCTGCGTATTTTAGATCATGCCACTTCTCGCAAGGGCCTTGCTCTTTGGCTAGGTCTGCGCTGGCTTTGATTAGATAATAGCTCCATGCTTCTGCATACTCGTCAACGATAGCCAGTGCGTCTGGATCGCTGTAGCTAACATCGTGCTTGGCTAAGAAGTAAGCAAAATTAATGATACCGTTGCCGATAGGACGGAATTCTTTTGTTGCTAGTTCAGCTGCCTTGATAGGATAATTCTGATAGCTTAGTAAAGCATCTAGACCGCGAACGCTTAGAGTACAAATGCGTTCAAAGTCGTGTTTATTCTTAACATTGCCCCAATTTTGTGCAGACAATGTACAGAGTGCAATACGACCTAGTTCATCGTTAACATCACTTAACGGAACGGTTGGTAAGTCAATCTCTGTGCAGAGATTGCTCATCTTAATAGGATGTAGTTTCTCTTTGAATGGACTATGTGTATTGGCATGGTCGACATTCATTAGATAGATACGACCTGTATCTTTACGCTCCTGCATGAAACGGGTGAACAGTTCGATTGCCGGAAGAGATTTTTTACGAAGTTTAGTGTTGCGCTCTGCTCGTTCGTAGAGTTCTTTGAAACGATCCTGATCGTTAAAAAACGCCTCATACATCTCTGGAACATCGTGCGGGCTAAACAATGTAATGTCGCCGCCAGTGATTAGACGTTCGTACATTAGTTTGTTAAATTGAATGCCGTAGTCCATGTGGCGAACACGGTTGTCCTCTGTGCCTTTGTTGTTCTTTAGTACCAATAGGTCTTCAACTTCATAATGCCAAATTGGATAGTACAAAGTAGCGGCACCGTTGCGAACACCGCCTTGACTGCAACTACGGACCGCAGTCTGGAAGTGTTTGTAAAAAGGAATGACACCAGTGTGATATGCATCACCATTACGAATAGGACTACCTAGCGCACGAATACGGCCTGCGCCGATACCAATGCCCGCTTTCTGACTTACATACTTAACAATACTGCTAGCAGTAGCATTGATGCTATCCAGACTATCGTCAGTTTCAATGAGAACGCACGAGCTGAATTGTTTTTGCGGCGTGCGTACTCCAGCCATAATGGGAGTAGGAAGGCTGATATCAAAACTAGAGATAGCGTCATAATAATCCTTGACCCACTGTAAACGAGTCTCTGCAGGGTATTTCATGAATAGTGTAGCCGCAATAAGCATATAGGCTACTTGTGGAGTTTCATATAGTTCGCCAGTAACACGGTTCTGTACAAGATATTTGCCGCGCCATTGTTCCATAGCAACATAGGTAAAGGTTTCGTCACGGCGGTGATTGATGTAAGAATCAAGAGTGTTAATTTCTTCTTCTGTATAATTTTCTAGTAGTTCTTTGGTATAGTAACCAATCTCAACATTTCGCTTAACTAGTTTTAGCAAAGGCCAAGGATTGTATTCATCATAGACTAGTTTATGAATGTGATATGTGAGAAGTCGACCCGCAACATATTGATAGTTGGGATTTTCTTCGCTAATTAAATCGGCAGCAGATTTAATTAGTGTTTCTTGGATATCTGTAGTTTTAATTCCGTTATAGAATTGTATGTGTGATTTGATCTCTACTTCACTGGCACTTACTCCTGTGATTCCTTCGGTTGCCCAAAAAACAACTTTGTGGATTTTTTCGAGATCTAGCGGTTCTTTTCGTCCGTCTCTTTTTGTTACAAGTATTTGACTCATTGATTCCTCTTAATAACTATTCAAATTTAGTTCGTCTTTGTATTTGACTTTTAATCTTAGATTTTCGGTAAGTGTTTTATTTACGACCTCGCCCTCAATCAAATTAAGAACATATTTTCCATTGTCAATCCATACTAAATTATAATTGTACTTTGTTTCTGGATCCACATAAACTCTTAACTCCACATCGGGATTGTGTGCAGTGAACTTAATAGTATACAGCATACCCAGTGCTTTTGCAAGGTCGCAGTAATAATTTTCTTCCACCAAAGTCCATGGGTCCGGCCAATCTGTGGGACGGTCTGGATCTAAATAGTAGGGATTAAAAGGACAGTTATTCCAAAATTCAACAGTAGCCTCTAAGGCTCGGTCGTAAGGAAGGATATCCAATGACTTTCGAAATTCACGCCAGCGAGTCAATCTCTCGCTGGCCGGTAGTTTAAACATCTTTACTTAAAGTAGTTCTGGTTGTATTTGAGTGTTGCAACATTACCTGTTGCGGAAGTTGTGTATCCTAATGCTAAATTACCGAATACAATCATACTTATTCCCATGTCGCCGGTAGTAGTAAAAGTTTCAGTGAACGCAGGTTCAGTCGACGCAATTGCAGTAATCGATCCTGACCTGATGCCACCTGATCTGGTTAGAGTGTAATTTAGTGTAGAGCCTTCGATGAGAGTAAGTCCAGCTAATGCAAAGTTTGTTTGTGCATCTGCGAGTGTAATTACACCACTGGTTCCAATGGTTAAGTTTCCTACTACCACCCCCACATTGGCATTAATTGTAATTGTCTTTTGATTGTTGTTGCTTACTCTAACATAGACTGCATCGTCGGCATCGGGACGATCAAAACTATCTCCGATACTATAGCAGCCGTCACCACTGTAAACAATAATGCTTGCCACTGGGCTTCCGCTACCTGCAAAATTATTTCCGCAATCGGCATAGTGATTACCTGAGCTCATAATGTCTGTAACGCCAGATAAGCAATCAATTGCTCGGTTAGCAACTCCAACAAAGTAACTGTTTAAAATTTTCCAGTTGCGAGGTAATGTTGTTGCGGCAGGAGACTCGCCGAGTTTAACCGCTTTGTAAACACTATTAACATAGCAGTTAACAACTCTGATGTTCTTGCTGTTAGAATTTGAATACAGCGCATATCTAGTATTGATAAAGTTACAATTATCAAATGTAATATCTTCTGCGGCGGTTACTTGGCTCTTAAATTTAACGCCAGCATATGCAGTACCACCTGCTGTTGTAGGATTTGACAGCGTTCCTTTGAATTCAACATTTCTAAAATATACATGCTTGGCACTGTCAATAACAATTACATCTCCGTAGTCGGTACTTGTTGAGCCAGCCGCATGTTGCAAACTCATGTTTTCAATAGTTACATAACCAGGTAATGTTGCACTATTTAAACCAATAGAAGCCCCAGTCTGGAACTTACTATCGCCAATTTCAAATAAACTGTTATAGGATGTGCTGGTTGCTTTGATAATGGTACTGTTCATACCTTCGCCAACAATTCTTGCCCAAGTTGGTAACACCAATTTACCTGTGTTTACAACATATGTGCCTGCAGGGAATAATATTGCACGACGAGGTGCGGCTGAACTTCCAGTGTATGTCGCTTTGTATATCTCAGTTAGTGCTCTGTTAATAGCGGCTGTATCATCTGTGGTTCCATCTCCTGTGGCGCCAAAGTCTTTAACACTAACAATCTCGTCAACCTTGTCCTGCCAACCTCTTACGGTTGGGTAATAAACAGACGAACCAGTCTGGACAGTGTATCCGCCGGCATTACCTTTAAAAATGTAATTAGAAAGAATAGATCCGAGGTCACTGTGCTGTGTTAGGATCTCTGTAACACCTTCTGTTGGCGCACCTTCTGTTAATGTTCCGTTACCAATGTAAAGCCTGCGTTGGTCAATGCTCCAACCAAGTTCTGCACTGGCTAGTTGTGGTAAATCTTGTTGTAACCCTCTGCGGGCTTGAATTCTGCTAATTTGTACGACAGGCATCGTGTCTATCCTCTATTATCTTATATTTAGCTAGTAAGATAATAGAGCTCTACACGCTTAGACCATTCCCCGGACCAGTGGTCAAACTCGGCGCCCGAGACTTCAAATTCTAGGTATTCTGGCGTCGAAAAGGTGCCATCTGGCAGTTGTTTTGGCTGCACAGCCATTAAAATCACACCGTCTCTGATGTCTGTACCATAGGTGTGATTGTGCGCCTGTGCGTAGGCTGCAAGTTGCAAGAAATAGTCCTCAATCCAGTCTCGCTTCTTAGGTTTGTTTGATTGCTTAAAATCTAGGATTGCTGGACGACCTTTCCATACACCGATACAATCAGTAGTACCAGCATATAACCCACTATAATACAGAGGAACTTCACTACCCCAAAACTCATCCACATTAGACAAACCTTTGAGAATTACCTCTGCGGCCATAAACCAACTTGGGTGGGCATATGGATTAGTGGGCAATGGTTTCATATCCTCTTGTAGGATGTAGTGCTCAAGGTAGGCATGCATCCTTGTACCCCTGTTTGCAGCCTCTGTGGTGATTTGTTGTGCTCGTTGCTCACCTACTGCTTTTTTCCAATTGGCAAGTGCTTCTCGTTTTTCTTGTGGTTTAGTTCTATCTAAAATAGTAGTAACACTAGGGACTTTGGATCCGTCAGGTAAACAGTAATGCCGTTTACCGTCAATTGATTCTCTGCTTAAAGGTGTGTAATTAAACTTAGGTACGATCATATACTTAATTATAGATTTTTGTTAGTGTGGTGTCAATAAATATTTGCATGAATATTCTAATTAGTGGGTGTAGCTTCACCCAATGGCCCGATCACCCAGGTGGCCCAAATATATGTTGGCCCAGATACTTAAAAGATATTTGTCCAAACGACAACATTGTAAGTGTAGCGGAAGCGGCTGCAGGAAACCAGTATATCGGGGATAGCATTGTTCGAGGCGTACTCAAAGAGCAGCCGGACATGGTATTAGTAATGTGGAGCGGAGTTAGTCGCTTGGATTACTTAACCAGTTTAGAAGATCCTGCATGGGAACAATTATTTGACAGCTATGGGTTTTATCGACGATTACCGGAAGGTGGACTAGGTTACATTTTCAGTGGCGGCCAAATGGGCACTTGGTTTAAACACCCAGTAGCACACAAGATGTTTAATGAAATGTATAAGGTGTCTAGTAAAACAAGCCTTGCACATATTAATATTATGGAAATGGTTAAAACTCAAAACTTTCTCAAGGCACAGGGTATACCTTATAAGTTTATGAGTTATGTTAACTATTGGAAAGAAGGCGAACACTTAAGTCCAAACGGAGACTTTGGTGTAATGGATATACCACAAGTTCGCTATCTAATAGACAGTATTGATTTCAATAACTGGATCTTTGCCGACGATAATAAAAAATGTTTGTACGAATTAGCAAAAGACAACCAAGACTTCATGCCCGACGGCTTTCACCCTGGTGCAACTTCTCATGCTAAATGGGCAGAGCTAGTTAAACAACAGATTGAATTACTTCGTTGATTTTGTCAGCGGCATGCTGAGTCCAATCGCAATTCATTGCTAGATTATAATTGTGTTCTAGTACAGGTCTTATCTTGTTGTAGACCTCTTGTTGGTCCATTGTGCAAAGCTTTTTGACTTGTTCAAATGCCATAGCATACCGTTTGTTGTCGTTAATTTCTAGATCGTAACTTTCATCAATTACATCACCGAATGTTTGAAATCCAAGGTGTCGAAGGTTATGTAAAAACTTATAACCAGTGAATGCAATAAAGAGCCTGCGAGCAATAATAGGCTTAACTGTTTTTTCACTGAAGAAACTTAATGTATTGTCAAAGTCAGTTTCTGCAATAATGCTGTAAGCTGTTTCGTTGAAGACCTGTATAGGAATTACCCGACTTAGTCCTGTGCGTTCTCCACAGTAGTCCACCCAATCAGCAGTACCAATGATATTGCCAACAGGCACTGTACCTGGTTCCCAAATAAAATAATCCTTGGCATAGAACTCGCTTTCGTGCCACTTGCCACCGTAAGTCATGATAACTTTATCATGCATCTTGTTCTCGTTGACTGCATTAAAAATAAAATCTCTGTGTGGCTTGGGACTACCTAGCAATGCATCAAAGTACTTAGGTTTACTAATGTAAGGCTGTACTTCTTCTAGTTTGTGCGGTAATCGTTTGTATAGTAGTGTTGTAACTTTAAACCAGTCACCCCAGTATATGATATGACTGTTTACATCTTCTCTATCGTTGACTTCTCCGGGTAGCACCCAATGGACATTGTCGTTAAAACATTTTGACCAAATGTTCCAGTGGAAGTTATGTATTTCACTTTCAAAGGTAAAGACCAATTTGCTGTGTTTACTCAATTGATTTATTTTATCTTCAAAACCTTGATAAGCGGCACAGTTGATGTCATAATCACAATGTAATCTGTGTGTAGTAAAAGCAATTTTTGTTTCAACTTCTGCGGAAATATATTCTTCGAAACTGTGGGAAATTGCAACTTCTTGATTGAACTTAATCTTTGGTAACCATTCAAGGTCTATAATTTGACTATCACTATAAATTAAAATCATACTCGAAAACTTTCACCGCAACCGCAACGGTCACGCTCGTTGGGATTTTTAAATTCAAATCCCTCATTTAAACCATTTCTCACATAGTCTATAACTGTTCCGTTGAGATAGACTTCATAACGCTTATCAATAATTACCACAAAGTCCGATTGCGGATAACAAATAGTGGTATTGTCGTAATTGTATTCGTTGATATATTCAAGTGTATAGGCCAGGCCACTACACCCTGTGGTTTTCACGCCAACTTTTATACCGGCTCCGCCACGCTTTTTAAGTAAGTTACTGATTTTATTTTTTGCTATATCAGTTACTGATATCATGTTTCTTACGATAGTCATCAACAGCCGCTTTGATAGCATCTTCGGCTAATATTGAACAATGGATTTTAACAGGTGGTAATGCTAGTTCTTCGGCTATTTGGCTGTTCTTGATTGAAGCGGCTTCTCCAAGACTTTTTCCTTTAACCCATTCAGTAACCAATGAGCTACTCGCAATAGCAGACCCGCAACCATAAGTTTTAAATTTAGCATCAACAATAACCCCGTCTTTAACTTTTATCTGCAACTTCATTACATCGCCGCAGGCTGGCGCACCCACCATACCTGTGCCAACATCTGTATCTTCTTTCGCGAAAGAACCCACATTCCGTGGGTTCTCATAATGATCTATAACTTGATTTGAATATGCCATTTATGTCCTTTCGGGACACCAAAGCATTAATCTCTTTTGCCTAACGCTCTAGTGGCCATGCTAGCTACTGTTTTCTCTGGAGCAGTCATCGCTCCTGTTTCGTCACCTAAGCCTTCTTCATTGTCGCCAAAGTCGTCATCGGAGAAGGTTGTAAGGTAAATGTATTTAACGCCGTTTTCGTCGTCCTTAATATCTTTAACAAGGTTCTTGACTGCTTCGTTGCTTTTACGAGCTTGTTCCAATGCTTCAGCATTGAACATTTCTCCGCCTGGCAGTTTCTTAACTAGATTAACTAACGCATCAACTCTTACCTTAGGAACAGTGTGCCCGTGGGCACGATTGCGTAGTGCTTCTAGTGCGGTTACTAATACGCTGTCGCCACGGGTATCGGCTTCGTCTTCAATGATTTCACCAATACCACTAGACTCGACTACAAATTCTCGTAATCTCATTTTCTAGCCTTTGCTTTTGCGTCCTTAGCGGCTTGCTTCCAAGATTCTTTCTTGTTTTTATCGTTATCAACATCATGGAAGTCTGGCTTTGCACCTTCTTCTAAGTCACTAGCAGGTTTTGCAGTTTTTGCTGCGGCACGAAGTGCGGACAAATTTAATCCGCCTTTGTTTGGTTGCTGTTTTTTGTGTTGATCAGTCTTGCTGTTACCAGAACCTTTTTTTGGCAATGCATCACCAGATTTTATATTCTTTGCCATGTCACGCAGTGCGTTTAAGTCCATAGATTCTTCTACACCACGACGCTCACGGCCTAGTTCTTCTGTACCACCGGCAGCGGCATCAACTGCGCCCATGCCAGGTTCGGCACCGGGAGCTTCTAAATCAGGACCAAGATCTGGACCGGCTGCGCCCCCAGCTGGAGCACCCATTCCCATGTCACCGCCACCGGTTTGTTCACCAGCTAGTTGACGAGCCGCTGTGTCAGCAGTTTCGCGACCTTGTTGTAAGGTTTGTGCTAGTTGTTGTAGTAATGGGCTTACAGCACCTTTGAATCCATCGGCTTGTTCAATGCCAAGCTGATCACGAATAGTATCTAGCAGAGCTGGTAGTTGTTCATTCTGCATCTTACCGATCTTTTCTAACATGTCTTGAATACTGTCAACCATGTCCTTAGCGGCAAGAATAGCTTCACTCTTTGCCATTTCGCTTTCAGTAATCAACTGTTGCTTGTTGTCGCGCATCCAGCTGTGAATGCTTTCACGCATCATCAACATTTCCATGTATCGTGGATTCTTTTCAGCAAGATGTACGCCATGACTAGTCTTGATTTTATCAAGTGCTTCTGTCATTGCAGTTGCTAGTTTAAATGCTTTTTTAAATGTTAAATTGTCATAATCTACAGAGAAGCCAAAGCGACTCTCCATAACTTTGTTCATTTGTTTAGCTGTGGGCTTGTTTGCCATTTCGGTTAATTTCATAGTGGTTTTTCCCAAATACCTTTTAAATATTTAGTCGAATTTAAAGTTTTTTCTAAATCATCTTTAGCTCTAGATAGCCTTGCTGTTATGTTGGTAAGTCTAGCTTCGCACAAATCTGCTTTGAAGTAATCTCCCCGCTTAACTGCCTTTTGCCGTCTAAATGTATAACAAGTTATATCCTGTGCTAGCTTATTAACTAAATTATCTTCTTTAAGCAAATTCTGACTGGCTGTTAGTTTTCCTGTTTGATATAGTAAACACCAAGTAACGGCTGTTTTTTTGCTAGTAAAATAACTAACAAGCGATCCCCATTGATCGTATACTGCCCACGAGGATCCTGCGTTTTTTATATCGTACTTTCCAACCTTGTAACCGTTGTTAGTTTCTGCTATAACAAGTTGTTTATTAAAAAGTCTTGTAGCCTCAGATTGTGTCCATGTTACAACATAATTGCTAGCAACATCTGCTAGATTTTTGATTTTATCAACACTGAGATCAGTGTCGTTTTTTGAATGCAATTTTACCATCTTGATTTTTTGTACGCAATAAAATATCTTTATTGACTAATTGATTAGCTACAACTTGCTCTCTGAGGTCGAGATCTTTTTTCAAAACAAGATTTGACTCGCGGAATTTACCCAATACATCCGATTCTTCGTTAGTAATTGGTACACGAATGTTATTCAGTAATTCTACTATTTTCATCTTAAGTGAATAATAAGTGTTACAATAGCACCAATTAACGCACCAAAAACAGTAGTGCCGATAGCAATCATGGTTTTATAAGGACCACTATCGTCACGCACAGGTTGTTCTGCTGACCTAGAGGCTATTGCATTTTTAATTTCTACTAGATAACTCTCGAGCTTGTCCATTCGAGATTCTAGATTTTCTAATTTTGTTTCTAAGTTAGAGTATCTCACAGCGCAAATTTCTACGTGTGCCTCGAGACTCTTCTTTTCAATATCAGTTGAAGCCATTGTGCTTCTTGCTCCTTATAGTTAATCGGAATGCTATTTTAAAATGCCTAAATATTGCCAAAGTTGAGCCTGAGTGGTGCCGTAGCATCAAATGTTATTTAAGTCAATTGCTAGATTTTTAAAATATATGTTTTTAATGCTACCATATGGATAAAATATTGGTAACATAAATCTAGCAGTTTCATCAAGTCCTTGAACAAAAGGTACTTGTTCAAAGTCTTTGCTTAATCCGCCTATAGGATCGTTGTCAACTAAGAACACATCGGCATGCTCAACAGCAAATGTCCAAACCCAAATTTTGTGTCTGTTTTGAAAGTACTCCCCAAACTCCCATCCATCTGACAGATTACTTTCCGTTGCAACAGGACCTTTTATTAGCAGTGGTTGAGTTCTTAGTCCTAGGGTTTGTAATACTGTTTCCCAGTTCCTTTGCTGATTGCGTTGTTGTTCTTGGTCGGGTCTATATCGAGTCACACCAGTAGCTGAAATATCTACTAGTGTGTATCCGGTATAGAAGAATAGTTCACGATCCATGTAACTATTTACCGGCAAAAAAAGAGGCGGAATATAACCGCCTCTTTAATGTGTTAGAAAGCTTTAAGCTAACTTTAATCCGCTTGTGCTAGAAACAGTTACACCAGCAACATTACTGTTGCCGTATACGCCTAGTTGTGTAATGTTTGCACGAATGTGGGCTTGCAATTCTGCATCGCCCCAGGCACTGTGCTCAACTAATACACTCAGCTGACTTGAACTGCTTTCTGCTTGATAAGCAACAACAGTATTTCTTTGCTGTATTACTCCAAGGATTTGAGATACTAATCCAACATTACCTGATGTACGATTAATCCCGCTTTCTAGTGTTAAGTTAGATGCGGCATAACCTGTGACGCCTGAAATCTTGTATGCTGTAATTCTTCCACTCATACCCGGAGCGATAATACCAGTTGCTGTTCTAGCAGAACCGTCTGTATTACCATCGATATCGGTTGCAACAACTGCGGTTGCATCACCATTCACTCTTGTAACTGCCATAATAAAATCTCCAATATATTATATTTATGAGGCCAACAAAAAAGGCTCCTAAGAGCCTTTTTGTTTAGTTTGTTAACTAATTAAGCAAAGGTAAATGTACCTGCTCCGTTTAGAGTAGAGCTGGTTGTTACTGTTAGGTTGCTAGCAGAGATACCTGTAGCGGCAGCAACAGCAGCCTTTAGCTCTGTTAGGTTGCATGTAGCGGCATCAACGATAGCTGTAACGCTAGCGTTAGCTTGTGCGCCCATCCAAACAACGGAAGCAACTTGCTGAATACCACGAACAGCCTTGTCGTAGCCACCCTCTACTAGAGGATCGCTTTGGCTTGTACCACCGCTAGCGGCAGTGAAACCAGAACCGCTGTCAGCGATTTTAACAACTAGGGGCTGGTAACCATAGAATGCACCAGCTGCGACTTTACCATTTACTTTAACTTGACCAATAGCCATTTTATTTCTCCTAAATTATATGGGCCTACGCCTCATGTAAATATTTATCTTTTTGATAAAAAAGGTGGAGTTTACTTGTTAAAATTGGCGGCGCTAAATTGTCCGCGATTTACAAGTTTTACTAATCCGTGCGGGGTTGGGAACACAAAGCCTTCGCCACCGGGCTGTCCATTAACAAATTGCTGGATTCCCGACACTTGGGACTCTAGTTGCTGTACCAGCGCCATTTTGTAAGCATAAATTCCATTAAAAATAGCTTTTAATCCAACATAGCCAGGGCTCTCACTTACTTCCCCATTGGCATCCTTGACAAACATTATTCCGCTGTAATCGTCACCTACCAGCTGATTATACTGTTTGGCACTGATATTAGTTTTCATCCAGTCGTGCAAATCTTGTGTAGTTTGACCTGTGATTTTTTTATTAAAATAAGTCTGTATAGATTGTTTTGTACTGCCCGGAATACCTGCAAGCAAGTCATCAACAGCTGGACCAAATTTTTTAAGTGCAGAGTTGGCGGCCCTTGATTGTTGTACAGGTTCTTTGAGATTAAATCTAATACCTAATCCAGGAGTCATAATAGCAACGCCACCTTTGGCATTTTTTAATCCTTTGCCCGACCAGGCGCTGGGCTCTCCGCCAAGTTCACTGAATTGCTGGTGAACCACAATGCCGCCGACACTTTGTTGTATCAATTTACCGATATCGCTTTGTACAGGTATGCGATATTCTACAGTATTGGGTTTGAATACATACATACCCTTTACTGGTTGTAGGGGCCCAGCCCACAATAAATCGCCCCAATAGAACCCGGGACCTGTTACTACTTTGTCTAATCCAGCATAGAAAAATTCCAATTTTTTATACAAATCAGGCCTGGTACTGGGATTAGCTTTGCTAGCATCATATTTTTGCCAATCTGCAGGACTTGTTGCTAGCACACGCTTGTCAAACATGTACTTGTCCATGATTGCAATTTTACCCTCAGGGGTTCGTCCAAATATCAATGCAGGAAATCCGTCCCATTTAATGGTAACATTAGCAGGATTAGCTATAACAGAACCTAGTGCTTGTATATACTTGGCGGCTTCAGCTGTGCCAGCAAATATACTATCCTCTGGATGTGGTGTTCGTCCAGTGATTGCTTCAGTTAAAAAAGTAACAAATTCAAATTTCATTCGCGCCAGTGTCCTGTAAAGAAAGGATCGTTGATAACAACTTCTCCGTCGCTGCCAAGCATGAAGTTGGCGCTGTGCAGATCTAACACATAGCCCTTTCGTTTTGCAAGTTTTGCTAATTGGTCAATGGTTTTAGCAAGTAGCATTAGTTGTTCTTTGCCGCCTAACAACGTAATAAGGCCGCCGGCACCTCGTGGGTCAGCGTATCGGTCATCTACCTCCCAATACATGAACTTCTCCATGCCTTTAACTGCTCCCCAATGCTGTACTCTACGGGCTAATTCTTCGAGTGCGTCACCGACTCTGGGCACCTGAGCTTTGTACAAATCAAATAATCGTTCGCATTTGATTTGTAGGTATTGCTGGCCACCTAAAACAAAAGGCTCCCACCCGCCAAATTGTGGCAAGAATGGATTATCTTTGTTTGCCATACAGAAATTAGCAAAGTCGATAAAGCTTCTTTGTCCTTTTGAATAGCCTCTGCTATCTCGCTCGTATCCAAATATCTTTAAGATAGTGCCATCTGGCGCTAGATATGCATCTTGGTCTTGCCCGTGCCCCAGAAACTTATAACCTTGTTTGGTCATAATCTTTTTAACTTCGGGACTCATCTTAGCTTCGTCAATGACGGCTTCTTCGATTGATTCTGTGATGACTTCGGAAATCTTCATAGCATTGTACCCATCTTTCTAAACCATGCGGCACTACCTGGTGCATGGTCTTCGGGCAGGGTAATTAATCCCTTAGCTTGATCTTGACGAGCTTGTGCAAGTTTACCTTCACGATCTGGATCGTTAGCCAGGGCTTTCATTATTGTAGAAACGCTGTTTAGATCTGAGGCCTTTGCTTTGGGACTCAACAATAATTTTGCCGCATCTGCTCGATTGTTAGCAACCACTGAGTTGTCATCTCGACGCATAACTACACCCCCAAAGGCGTCTACTTTAAGCCCAAGGAACTTACCAATACTGTTTAGCAAAATGAATAGATGATTGGCTTTGAATGCAGGATCGGAATACATACCCCTAGGGCCGTGTTGATGCCAATCAGCAACGTTTGCCGCATTTGGTATGACCATTAGATCAACCTGTCCAAATCTTTTTTTGCCATCGCGTTTGGCTATATAAGGAACATCAATATGAACATTCCTTCCCATAATCTTTGCTTGATAACCCTTGGCTATAAAATAAGTCTGCAAGGCCTTTTTACCTAGCTGTGCATTATCAACTTTGAAGTTTTTTAATGTAGCAAGCTCGTCTAAGAATAAATCAATATCACCCGACTCTACTTTGTATCCAGCAGATCCAATATCAGCTATAGCTTTAATTGATCCAGGTAATTCGAGTTTTACAATGCCCACCACTGTAGGAACATCTTCCTGAGCTACAGGCTCAGTGTTGTCAAATACATTGCCGCCTTCATACAAATACATCATTTATATCGTTTCTTTAATTTTGCTTTTCTGTAGCTGATTTCTAATAATGCCGCTTCGTAGATTCGTTTGTTACTAGCACGACCGGCTTTACTGTTTACCCAGCACTCAATATCTTCCAGTGTTAATTTATCAAATTGCTTTCGCAAAGCTTCGTTAACACCTTTAACGATATTTTGATTTTCGCTGGCGTCTAATGCAATTTCTAATTCTTTCTGAATTTCAGCTTTTTCTTCAGCTGTAAGTGCATTAAATCCTGCAATTAGTTGCTGTACAAACTTGTCTGCGGCAGGATTTGTTGGTGCTGGAGTTGGTGCAGGTTCTGGGGCAGGTGTAGGAGCTGTATCACTTGCATCATCTGCAGGTGTCGTAGATACTGTAGTATCAGCTCCCCCTTCGGGCTCGGTTGACATTTCTGGTCCTGCTGATATACCGAGAGATGTAAAGACGCCGTCAGTGACATCTTGCGGGACTCCCGCATCAGCTAAAACTTTCATTAGCGCACCGCTGTCGTCGGGGCTTCCGGCTTTTTTCCAAGCTTGCATTAGTTTATCTGCGGTGACTTTAGTTGTTAAGTTACGGCCTTTTGTTTTTAACCAATCCATAACACCTTCGAATACCACATTAATACCAGCTTCTGTTAATACAACACCCCCACGAGGTCTACCAAGACTTTCCCTTAACATCCAAGCCCGAGCAGTTTCTTCTTTGTTAATATAGCTTTGTTTAGATTCTTGCATGCCGCCTGCCATTGCAACTTTGGCCTTCATTGTTGCAATTCGTTGTGCGTTTTGGATAGCCATTGCACCGGGGTTTCCTCCCCATTTAGCAATTTCCTGTGCGTAAACTTGTTGATACACAGGATGGTTTATTATGTCCGTTCCCTGAACGCCGGACAAAGTAGCATCAACAGTCGAGGTGCCGGAAATTGGTTGCCCGGGCATTGGAGTCTGCTGTCCTTGGACTGGTAGGACTTTTTCTCCCGAAACAGCATTGGCTTGTTGCTGTCCTTTGATCATGTCTCCTACTTTAGATGCGGCGTATGCAGTAGCACCAGTCTTGGCACCTTTATACAATGCGCTTGTAAATCTATCGCCTTGCAGTACGCGGTCTGCTAATTTTAACAATCCTAATGCGGCTGCGCCAGCAATACCTGCGCCCGACAAACCTGTCAGCGCGATTAGTACAGCGTAAATGGCACCTTGGGCAACGGGATGTTCCTTAGCAAAGTTACGATATTTTTGTACCCAGCTACTAACTTGGTTTTCAAATGCTGGATCAGCACTACCTAAACCAATTTTGTTTAAGGCATCGTTTACTTTTTGATCAAAACCTTTAACAGGTCCAGAATCTTGCATTTTGGTCTTTAGATCTTCCCATGCCTTGTTAACTGCCGAAGCAGCATCTTTGCCTTTTCCAAGAAGTGTACGATTACCGCCTTTAGCTGTTAAATCATTTTCAACAGACTGGAATATCTGTTGGATTTGCTCGGGTGATAATTTATACTCCACTAATTGGCGACCAACGCTTTCCCATAGTTTGTACTGGCGTTCTTCTGTTAAAATCATATTTTCAGTTTTCATTTTTTCTTGCCTTCTGCAACTGGTGCTGGTTGTTTTGCAGGAGCTTTGCTCTTTGGTAACCCGCTGTAAGTTACATTTCCATAAGAGGCTTTTCCGTAACCAGGGAAGGCTCCTTTACCCAAATTGGAATAGTCCGGAGTTGCAGGTTTAGTGTTAACAGGCGGCTTGGTTGTAGTTGTGGTTGCCTTGCGTCTTTCCAACTCTGCTTTGGCGATTTGAATGTGCGGATTGTTAGGATCGGTTCCGGGCTTTGACACAAAGCTTTGCAACTGTTCGTCACTCATTTTTGCTACTGCTTTCTTGGTTTCCTCTGGGTCACCCTTACCATAATAATTAGCATCACCTGGCTTAGGTTCAGCCTTGGTTTTTATACCAATTCCGTCTGCAAAAGATTTCAGTGTAGCGTGGTCTTCGCTGTTTCTACTGATCCATTGTAGGATCTGATCCTTTGTCATTGTTGTTGCAGGTGTAGGTTGTGGTGTTTGTTGCTGTTGCTGTTGTTCTTTGTCTTTTGTTAACTGACTTGTCATTTGGTCAAATGCAGTCTTACCGGGTTCAGTGGTTTGTGCATTTTGTTTTGCTTTGTCCAGCTGAGCTTTCTGATCTGCATCTCTGTTAAGGAATGCGGCTGCTTCTTCGCTGTCTTTGTGTCCAAATGCTGCCGCTGTTTTAACGGCCCCGGCTGCTAAAGATCCTAGCATCGAACCACCTGTTTTTGCAGTTGGTTGCATAGGTGTCTTAGTAGTTGTTGCGGTTGTAGTCTGTGGCGCGGGAGTTGGGGTTGGAGTTGGTGCAGGAGTTGTACCACCGACCGGTTGTGTTGGGGTTGTTGGCATAGCAGTAGGTTGTGGAGCAACATCGCCTGCACCTGCAACAGTAGATTTGCCTGCGGCAAAACCTTTTTTAGCTGCGGCACCAAGACCTGCAATACCCCCTGCCACGGCGCCTACTCCTTTAGCCGCTGTTCCAACAGCGTTGCCTACCGCAGTGCCTATTTTATTTAAAAATGGGCCTTCATTTAAAACTTCATTGATTTTCATTTCCGCGTTGTCTCCTTATGCCGCGACTGAATTTGTTTGGATCTTGCGCTCTGATGCTATTAAGCAATCTGCGTTCTAGTTCTGCACTAGTTTCACTATCAAAGTTTTCTTTAATATAATTAATCAAATTGATAGCACCTTGAATTACATGGGTTGCACGACTTTCCACTAGACTAGCCCGGTCACCAAGTACAGGCATACTAGCTAATTCGTCTAAGATGCTTCGTGTTTTTTTCTGCAAGATGTCGCTCCAATTAGTTATATTTAGCTGCTATTTTTAATTAGTGGTTACTAAACTTAGCCGTAAATAATTGCATGAACAATTACTATTGTGTTTTACCGTTTTACTCAGTTGAAACGACTTTCGATAACCCCAATAAAAATATCTACTGTTGCAGGCTGATGCCCGGTACTAACATTGAAAATGTTAGGAACAATATAAAAAATAAGACTCAATCAGCCGAGTGTAGCACTTGCTGGAAGCTTGAAAATCAGGGCATAAAAAGCGAAAGGCAAATACACAACGAAACACTGGATTATTTGTTTGATGTAAGCATAGAAAACCTAGAAGTAGCTAGTACTTCGACGGGTTTTAATCCATTAAGCATTAAAATTGCAACTAGTAATTTATGTAATGGACAATGTATAACCTGTAATAGTCATTACAGCTCTGCTTGGGCAAACTTAGAAAACAAAACAATCAATTACAAAAAGCTTGATTATCTAAAAATGGATGTGGATTGGGCAAAAATTATTTCACTTAGTTTTGTTGGCGGGGAACCTTTACTAGAAAAACTAAATTTCGAAATACTCGAACGACTTATAGAACTAGGAAATTATGATTGCTTTATTTCTATAGTGACCAATGGCTCTCTTGCTTTAAGCAATAAGCAAAAAGAAATTCTAAGTAAATTTAAGAAACTAAACATCTGTATTAGTATCGACGGCACCGGTTCTGTATTCGAATATCTAAGGTATCCACTTAAATGGGGAACGCTTCAATCAAATATAACAGAATTTAAAAAACTAACCAGCAATATAAGTGTCAGTTGTATGATATCGAATATCAATGTATTCTATTACACAGATCTAATAGATTTCTTTAAAGACAACCAACTTGAATATGCCTGCAAGCAAATAACAGATCCAGCGATTTTTGCTCCGGGTAACTTACCAGATAATGTTAAGCAATTGGTTATTCAAAAAAATTCAAAATATTCCAATGAGGTCCGCGCATTTCTAAACTGCGGCTCTTACAGTGAGTCCATGTATACCGCTTTCAAACAAGAATTAGACCGACAAGACAAAATTAAAAATATTGATAGAAAAAATTATATTCAAGATTTTCTAAATTTTTTATAAAACTCAGCTACTTCCGGGAATACTTTGTTCCAGTTCTGTCCCCTGATTTGATCAAATTTTTCAATTTCATTAATCATTAGAGATATGTTTGCAGGGTGCTCTTTCCAATTTAGTGGCACTAGTGGTTTTAAATCTGCAGGAAGACTATTGATATATTCTTCGCTGAGATTACGCAAACCAAATATACCACTGGCAACATGTTTTGTGTGATTAACCACATCCCCTAATCTATTAGAATAGAAGTTACTTTTTGCCCATGTGTCTAACTCATGTTGATACAATAAGTTGAATATGCTTATAGTTTCTTCAACTAAGAACATGACATTAGTTGGGGCAGTATCTTTAATGTGTTGTATGTTTTCAACAACAGCATTCCAGGACGCCGGCCAACGAAGATATTCAAACTTTTCTCCCACTGCATCAAGACTTATGTTTAGTTTCACTAACTTAAACTTTTCTACAGTAGAGTATTTTTTCTCTGGTATAACTTGAGTGCCGTTTGTTTGAAAACTTAATGTTATTTTATCGTTGGCGTCAGGAGCCAGCTCTGCAATCGCATCTGCAACCTCCCAATAACCATTGCCTAAAAGAGTTTCTCCACCGCAAAAAACAACAAGTTCTAAGTTACTGAGATCCAGTTGTTTTAATATATCAATCATGTCGGCAACCCTAGACTCGGGTTTCGCTGCCTTAAAGGGGATACTATTCTCTTTTAAGTGTTTCTGCCAAAAAGTACTTAAACTTGGTCCGCAGGTTCTACATGCCAAGTTGCACCCAATGTCAAACATTAAATCAAGTCGCTGAGGTCCAGTGAGATTTTTCTTCTCTCCAAACATTTGTAAGGTGCCTGTACGCAAACTTTCAAGTCCGCTTTCCTCATTGTTTTTACAAGTCCAACACCCCGGATCCCAACGATTGCTGTCGTTAATTCGTCTAAGTCCAGTTAACTCAATCTTATTCCACAGGTCACCACTGCCGGTATACAGCTCATTTCGCAGACAACATTGATTAAAGTGTACCCTCTCTTGGTCTAACTTTAAATTTATTTGCAGTCCACCGTGTATCATTGGACAGTGGATATTTTTCATTCTTTGTTTTGTTTTAGTCCGGCTAGCATTTGTTTTAGCTTAGTACTTTGAGCTTCGCCTTGCACTCTCGGTGCAGATGATTCTGCCATTGCGCTACCGGGACTGCTCTTGATCTGATTCATAATGCTGGCTAACTTAGGAGGTCCACCTGTGTTTTCGCTGGCGTCAATTCCCGGATCTGTGATACGCATTGTTTCGATATTGTATTCTAAATCAATCTTTTGTCCCACACCAGTACTGCTACGAGATTTCATACATTGAATTTGATACTTTCCACGCTCACGCATAGCTCGGCTAGTAAAAATACCAAACACATTGTCCGCAGTATTGATTTTAGAGATACCACCAGAAATATGACTATGGTCAAATTCAACTTCTTCAACTGCACTACGGTTCAACTGCGATGCGGTTACCATTAGAATTCCAAGTTCCTTAGCAAGGTTACGAAGTTCTTCTGAAACATACTTGTCCTTAACGAACAAGTCGTTAGGACTAACCTTAGCACTTACTGGCATCAACAAGTCCAAGTAGTCGATCATCATAAAGTCTACTTTCTTGCCTGTTTGAATCTGATATTCTTTTAAGAAAGCACGAATGTCGTTGATGTTGCTTTGTGCAGGCAATGCCTTAACTTGGTAACTACCAGACTTTTTACCCACCATCTTAATTTTAAGTGCAGTGGTCTCTTTGTCCTTGCGAATGTCTTTAGTCGACATGTTAGTTAACATAGCCGCTGTACGCAAACCTGTTAGTTCTTCACTAAGTTCTAGTGTAATGTAAACTCCATGCAAGCCTTGTTGCACCCAGTTAAGTGCAATGTTCATCATAACCAGCGATTTACCTGAACCAGAGCCGCCTGCAAAGATGTTTAGTTCACCGCGACTGAACCCACCATATAATAGTCTATCAAGTTGTGGCCACCCGGTACTCATTTGTCCACCGTTATCAAAGTAACGCTCAAGCATACCTGCTGGGTTATCCCAGAAGTCCATGCCTAAGTCTTTAGTTAAAGAGATTTGTACAGCGTCTTTGATTAATTTTTCAACTGGTTCAAACTCACCCTTTTCTAGTAAGTCTGCGGCTTTTAAAATTGCTCGCTCAAGTTCTTGTCGTTTAGTAAAGGCCTCGAACTCTGCCATAAACCAATCATAGTGTCCGTCAGTTAAGTCCGGTACGGGTTTTAGTTCAACGCCGCAGGCCGCTTTGATCTGATCGATTGTAGGCAATGCCTTGTAGTTATTAGAATGTTCTTTAATAAAAACAGCAACTTGCCTGATGCTTCGATCAAAGTTTTCAGGGTTATAGATGTTTTGCACACGAACATAACTGTGTGCGTCTTGGAGCATCATCTCCAAAAATAGTTTTTGTAAATCAACAGTGTATTCTTTATTCATTGTTAACTATGTATCTTCTTCTTGTACAGCTCAATTTTTAACCGACTCGATTGCTTGCCCTGCAAAATAGTTTTCAGAGTAAACAATCTACCATATCTTTTAACAGCATCACTGACATCTTTAACTTCGTTGTACCAAATTGGAAAACTTACACTCCATCCGTATTCGATTGCTTGGTCTACTAATTTTTCGCCTGCCCAAACACTTCTGCCCTTAACAACCTTTAGATCAAAGTCAGGAACAACAATAACTTCCTTGCCTAAGCTGTCAATGATATCAGCTTGCACTTCACTGCATTCGTTACTTAGAACAGCTACTCCGTCAACGGACATTGCATCAAATGGACCTTCGCCGACAATTACAAACTTTTTCTCAGGGGTTTGTCGGTCCATGTTAAAAACAAAGTTGGGTTCGTAGTCTGCATAATACTTGGGCTTGATTCCATCCTCAAATGTACGAGCAGTTGAACCAATTAATTGTCCTCGCCAATAACAAGGAACAATTACTCTTTTATGCATGTTATGTTCTGTATCGTCTGTGCAATAAAAATCATAACGATCGAGCAACTCACCTTTTCTACTAGATACATAATCAACTGACTTTAACAAGTATTCAGGAATGCGATAACTATCATCTGTTAAATGTAAAAAGGTAATCCATTCGGTGAAACTTTTTGCCCCCTCGGGGAGAGGGCGTGGCATAAATGAAACTTCTTCTTCCGGCGCAGTGTTTTGCTCTTCCGGGTCTACGAGTTCTTTTATTCTAATGGCATCAATTACCAAACGCTTGATGGAGTTTTCATCTGCTCCTAACCAACTCAGGAGTTTTCGAAACTTGTAATTTAAGTGTCGTCCTGGTGTGTAGTTGGCTTTGAATCCACAGTTGAAACAAGAGTATGAAACTGATCCATTGGAATTTGTAATGATTCCGCCACGCCCTCTAGCGTCACGGCTTTCGCCGTTGTGCTCACAACAGACAGCATTAAAACTTGTCCAACCCGAACTAGAATTTTTCTTTTTTGCGGGTAGAAGTTGTTTTACTGCGTCTTGAATCGTTGTTAGCATTGAGCTATTATATAGCCTTACTAACAAAAACTCAAGTAATTTTAGGGGTTAAGATAACCAGGTAACACTTCGAGATCAAGTACAGCGCCGTGGTTATCATCGATGTATAAAGGACGCTGAATGTCCGAACTGCTAATAGTTCTGGTTGTTAATTTATAAAATCGTTGCTCTAGGTTTGCTAGTGTCTGAGAGGTAATAGTGATAGATCCTTTTCCTAATTGTACATTTCCACGAACATTGGCACTAAAATCCACATTACCCGACCAGACTGTAACATTGTTAGTGAAATCTTGGATGTCTACCTGTACAGTATACCCGGCAATGTTAGCAGATTTCTGATCTTGATTCTTAATAAGAATCTGTATAGGGTTGTCAATACCCTGATAAACTTTTACTGGTGCGCTGTACACAATTTTATTCCTTACAGTGTAAATAGAGGTATCCAAAATTTGAACCTCTACCTTTTGGTCATATAAATATGTTTTGATAGTCTGCATTTCGGGCAATCTTTTAACATATTTACCAAAATTAAGCGTGGAAGCTGAGCACAAGATATTAATAGAAAAATACCCATTCCTGACTTTTCTAGTCTACGGGGGAAATGAGTATATTGGGATAATTCAAAATGTAGATGATTTTATCACAACCATCTACGACTATGGCGCTATACGCACAATCGAAGATCGTACTCAGTTTTTAGAACTTGGCGAACAATGGTGGTGGGAAAGTAATCGCCTAATACCAATAAATGTATTTTTAAAAGACGATTGGGCACCGTTCCGTGGTTGTTTAAAAACCATGAACAGCAAGGATGTTGAAATTAAACTAGGCCCGCAAGTTAGCCTCAGGGAAATGGCTAACAAACGCAGTAAAAGGCGTTCAATTACATTAGTTAGAAGACTCGGTTAACAAGTTCATGTTAACCACAACTAAATGAGCATACGCAACAGCGTGTGACTTTTTAAAATAATACTCATCCCCGGCGGGCCGTTCCCATACAGTTTTTGCAATTTCTGCCCAGGGTTTTCCAATTAAGTGTCTTTTTGCAGGACGAATAATGCTCAGGAACATAGCCATCCTGGGTATTGTGTCAACTACATCGGCCATTTTTAGCAAAGTATCGTAGTGGGATCCAATGTGAATTAACTGCTCACAGAACTCACGCTCATACAGCTTGGCCCATTCCGGCTCTTTAGTCATTAGTTGCTTGAGATGTTCTTCGCTTTTTACTCGATTGTATAATGAAACATTTAGAAAGTCTAGTTTAGTATACCCACGATCTTCTGCTGCCTGGTAATCGATACTTGCTACATTTAAAAAAGGATCAACGGGGATTTCAGTGACATAAACACCTGTGTTGTGCTTGACTAACTTTTCATCACGAATAATACCTGCAGGCACATGTCGAAGCAACTCTAGTGCTCGGTCTCTGTTACCAAAGTCAATGTCAATATCACTTTTAAATTTCATTCAATATACCTTAGACTAAACCAAGACGCTAACTCATCTTTGTAAAATGTAAAAACAGTACTACGATTATAGACTGCATCACCACTAAAATTATCCCACTTTGCTGGTCTGTAGGCAAAATCAAAATCTTGCCCTTGTCGGTAACCCAATGCTCTTAGTTCACGAACTAAGTCCATTATATAAGATGGATCACGATCTATAACTGTTACTTCAGTCACAGCCCAGCCTTGTTCAGGATATCTTTGACCCACTCGGTATCTGCTAGATAATCCTTGAATTTCTTTTGCCAATAATCTGGATCGATCCATGGCAACACTATTGCAATTTGATCTTCTGTTAAGGACTCTAAGAACTCAACACCGGAGTTACAATTATACACTATCCAAGGACTAATGCGACCAGTGGTAATATGGTGCATAATCCTATTTGCATTGCCATACCTAAAGTAGTCAACAAATCCATTCTTTAATTCTGGATTCATGTCTGCATAGTTTTGCATTTCTTTTAATGCTCGTTCTAGTGCATCTTGTGTTGCTTCTTTTTGTAAATAGGGTTTGAGCCATTCTTCGTATAGTGTATCTTTGCACCAGTAATCGAGTTTCTTGTTGTTTAGCAGTAACCAATCAGTAAACGCCGGGGTATTGATACACCTAATACCAACACAATATCTTCCGAATTTTACAAAAGCAGAGTAATACGGACTTTGTCTAAAGTCATCGTAGTTTTTTAATTTAGCAGATCCTTGTGTTAACTCATAGAATCGTAGATAAGCACGAAAACCAAATTGTACTCCGGTTTCGTTTTCTTGTTGGGCTCTGCGTTTTTGCTCGCAGGCATGGGCAGTTAATGTACTTTCTTTTACAAATGACTTACCGCAGTACCGACATTTATAACTCTGCTTTGATTCGCTTGTCGTCCCATCCATGCTGTCTAGCCAACTCTTTAATATCGTCTTTACTGTTGATTCTTCCGAGTAACTCAAGTTCGTCCTCTTTAAGGTGTGGATACAATTCTCTAAAAAACTTAACTGCTTTGTTATTGCTTTCTTTTTTCTTACCTGCCAACCAGGTGTGTCTTTGTTTACCTAAACCCGGACTTACTGTAGTAGCCAATAACCACTGAAGCTTCTTATGATGGCTGGTACTGATATCAAAGAAGTGTTTGTTTAGTTTTTCGTTAACACTCATTAGATAATATGCCTGCATCTCCGGACTACCGTCGACTGTAGCACCCCACCTAATCATTAAGAACGGAGCAAACTTCTTTTGCTCTTCGGGCGAGAGCTCATCAAAGAAATCTCTGTTTTTGCTATCAAACTGTGCCATTTCGTATCCGATGTATAACTTATCAACTTCTGGTTTTGTCATACTGGGTGCCACATAATTTTATCTTGTTGTTTTTTCTGTGTAAGTGCATACAGCATTTTAACACGGTCTAGTGCATCTTGTAAAGCAGGGTTAGCATCGGCCTTAAACATTGCATCAATGATATCCGGCAAATCTTTTAGTTCAGGTGATTCAACCATTTCTCTGAGATTTGGGTGTTGTATGTATACAATCCTTGTATCATCAATGAATGTATAAATGTTTATGGATTGCATGTCTTTGATATGTGTCATTAGTGATTCCTTTTACCATCAAATACACAGTTAAACAACATATTCGAATCGCCGTCATTGATTACTCTATGGAATGCCCCGTCTGGGATCAATACAATATCCCCGGGACCAACAGCAAAAGGTTCACTGTCTTCTTCCCCGACAATCATCTTCCCCCAACCTTGCACAAAGAAATATACTTCTTCTTGACCAGCATGTCTGTGGCCTCGAGTTTGCTGTCCTCTATAGAGTTTTGTTGAACTCAACACTAGATTTTTTAAAGTTTTGTTGTCCTTGAGTAGGTATGTTTCGTTGTCTTTAACGATTTCACCACCGATATCATATGTTTTTAAATTCATAATATCACCAACATTTACTGTAGTCAACTACTTCGCTTTGTCTCGAAATGTCCTTAACGAAGTATGCACACAAAGGTTCCTTGCTGCCTGAGGTCAAAGGAACTGCTAGCATTTGTCCGGGTTTTAGTTTAGGGAAATACCATTTAACATCTTGATAGATGTCCACAATCTCAACAGGTTTAAATTCGGGCTTGAAGCTAGTTAGTGGATTAAAACAAAATACGCTGAACCCACGGTCATTGATTGATGTCAGCGGAACTACTTCAAGGTCTCCGAGATCTGGCTCCCCGATTAATAGTTGCCAATCCACTGGCATTTTAATAATGCTCTCTCCGATTCGTAGTACCAACGCAGGACTGTTAAAGCTCTCTAAGAAGATCAAGGGAATATAAAAATAGTCAGGATTTTTAGGATCGCTGTTATCAAGTACTGCAAAACGCAGGTCCTCAACTTCGTCGGGTATTTCGTTTAGTTCATATGCTGTGTTATCTAATGTTAAAATTCTCATTCTGTTTTTCCATTGTTTTTATTTCCAATCTACTTTTTCGGAGCTGAAAGGATAGTTAGCTTCTTTGTAGAAAGCCTTCCGTTTAGTTAAGTG
>JACCEB010673980.1_pt1 | contig 41172 bp, 45 predicted proteins | sample 7454761 | NCBI WGS metagenome assembly JACCEB01 (sample SAMN15323454, study PRJNA562643) | freshwater metagenome | isolation source: river surface water | place: USA:Blue River Watershed | collected 2017-08-18
AGAGGGCCAACCCGAATCTTTATCTATCTGTCACCTAGATAAAAATAGCCCGGTCTCTTTCTACCGAGCTAGTTGCAACCCTTTTGTTACGGAGGTTTTGCAGGGGGTTTTACTCCCCTAATAAATATTCTACCAGTAAATGAGGGGGTAGTGCAAACATATGAGATAATTATCTTCTATGAGAATTCAACGAATTGAGACAAAACAGGGCCATCCAGTGCCTAAATCGGCACATCATCCAAGAGGCCCATTTCCTGCTGAAATGATGCAGAAACCAGAAATTATTGTAGACTATGTTCCTGAAGATAATGAAATCCCTATAGGAGCCACAGCTCAAAATGATTATAGGGAGCCTAAAGTTTTTAAGTGTAAATTTTGTTTAAATTTGGTGTATGAGCATCAAATACCGGACCACTATTGCGGAGATATGGAAGATGGCAAAGACTCATGATGTTGGGAATTTTTACTGGCATACGCTTGTATATCCAGTAAAAGTAAAAGGTGTTGTAGAGAAAGCAGAAACACAAGAGATTGACGGTCTATTTAGAGAGGGATACGGAATTGCTGTAAAGCTACCATTTACCAGATTTGCTGTAGTGCTGGGAAAGTGGGGTAAATCACACGAAGAACGTATGGCTTTAACCAGAGCCATAAACGGAAGAGCAATGAAGCAAGAAGAAGTTGATTGGGACGTTATAAGATACGGGGCAGACTATAATGATATTTAGAAAACCAAAGGAAGAAAGAGAAAAAACCAGAGTTGAGAAGAGAGTAGCTACGCTGCCTACAGCAGAGCTAATAACCTGGTGCGATCAGATCATTTACTCAATTGGTCGTAATCTGTCTTCCTGGCAAAAAACGCAAGATAACTATTCTCTTAATGAAGCCCATATGGGAGCAGAAGCCCTTTATGCCATTACTAGTGCACTTAAGGAACGAAGCATTAAATGAATGATGACCTATTTGAAGAGATTGACCCAAGCGATCTAGAAGAGTTTGATGCCAATGCGGAGTTTGCTGAGGTTGAGGAAGAGCTAGATGAGCTCTCTAAAGAGTTTGTAAAGGCCCTTGTAGACAAGATCATGGCCTTCATGGAGCTTTTAGTGGGTCACGAGCTACACCCCTATCAGAAGCCCCTTGCAAGGCGTATTATCGAGTCTGTGTTGATCAACGATGGCGAAGAAATTACCGCCCTGGCTTCTCGTCAGTCAGGTAAATCAGAAACAATTGCTAACACCGTGGCAACCTTGATGGTTATCCTTCCAAGGCTAGCTAGAATGTATCCAGATCTTTTAGGTAAGTTTGGGGATGGCATCTGGGTCGGCATGTTTGCTCCGGTACAGAACCAGGTAGAAACTTTGTATGGACGTACGGTTTCTCGTTTAACAAGTGAGAAAGCGTTAGATATTCTGGGAGATCCAGAAATTGACGACCTAGCTACAAAAACCCCGGGTGTTGTGCGTAACATCAAGCTCAAAAACTCTGGTTCTACGCTTATGATGATGACAGCTAACCCAAGAGCTAAAATTGAGTCTAAGTCGTTTCACCTCATCATTATTGATGAGTGCCAGGAAGCTGATGACTTTGTAGTAGCAAAGTCTATTGCTCCTATGGGTGCGTACTACAACGCCACCATGGTAAAGACTGGTACGCCTACAACATCTAAAAATAATTTTTATCGTGCTATTCAACTAAACAGAAGACGCCAAACTGGCTCACGGGCTAGACAGAATCATTTTCAATGGGATTGGAAAGATGTTGCTAAATTTAACACGAACTATGAGAAGTTTATTAAGAAGGAAATGCTCCGAATCGGAGAAGACTCAGATGAATTTCAGCTATCGTATAACTGCAAATGGCTTCTTGAGCGAGGAATGTTCGTCACGTCAACAATCATGGATGACCTTGGAGATACATCCCAAGAAATCGTCAAGAGCTACTTTAGGTCTCCGGTGGTTGTTGGCATTGACCCGGCTAGAAAGATGGACTCGACGGTAGTAACTGTCGTGTGGGTTGACTGGGATAGACCAGACGAATTTGGTTACTATGATCATAGAGTTTTAAATTGGCTGGAGATTCAAGGCGATGACTGGGAAGACCAGTTCATGCAGATACAACAGTTCTTGTCTAACTACGATGTGCTAGCAATTGGTGTAGACGCAAACGGTGTGGGAGACGCAGTAGCCCAGCGTTTAAAAATTCTTATGCCTAGGTCTGAAGTTATTCCAGTGACCTCTAGCCCTACAGAGCAGTCAAAGCGTTGGAAGCACCTTCAGGCTTTGATTCAGCGCCAGATGGTATCGTGGCCAGCCCACGCAAAAACCCGACGTCTAAGAATCTGGAAGAAGTTCTATCAGCAGATGACAGACGCCGAGGTAAAGTACAAGGGCCCTAACTTTTTAGTAGAAGCGCCAGATGAGGCCCATGCCCATGACGATTTTGTGGATTCCTTGTCTTTAGCCTGTTCTTTGACCCAAGAAATGGTCATGCCGACAGTCGAAGTAAGTTCCAACCCATTCTTTTAATTATTTGCTTTAGTAGGGACAAAGCGCTAAATAAAAGGAAAAATAATACCTGAGGACCTCAATCCCATAGCTATAGGAGAAATATACATGGCAATGCAAAATATCGCTCCAACTCCTGGTTTCCCAGAGAAGGTTGGCGCAACATATGAGCGCAAGTTCAGCCCAGCAACCCCAGGCCTTCGTGGCCCACTTCGTTTTGAAGAAGGCGTTGCAACAGATTCAGATGTTCCAAATGATTTCCAGCTTGGTTTAGATCAGGGTTACGACACACCTCAGGGTCGTCCTAACCACAACCTAAACGTAATGGAGAAGTACCCAGAAGAGACAATGAAGCAGCGCACACACGTTGGTTCTGCTGCATGGGTCGAAGCACCAACTTACCTCAATGAGTTTGCTCAGGGTAACTTCGGAGATCATTCACAGGTTGTCATCGAAGAAGTATTCCGTGATGGATCACGCTATCAGCGTATGAATCCTGCATCAGTACAGGACTAATTACGGTATACTAGAGACTAGGTACTGAGCTCTGTTCCCTTTCTCCAGGGCTCAGTACCTATCTTGAGGGAGAAAAATGCAACCAGATAATCCAAAGTTATGGAACACGCTAAGGCAACAAGCTGCAGCAAAGTATCCACGTCAACATGGTAAGGGTACTACCCCTCAAGCAAATAAATGGATTAGCGAACAATACGCCCAAGCAGGCGGAGGATTTGTTAAGTCTAAAAAAGAAATTGATCCTAAAAAAAGAGATTTGAAAAAAGAAGCTCAGGATCGATCAGAAGAAAGAAAAAAGCGTCAGAAGAAAAACCTGAAGCAAAAAGGTTTCGTAGCATAGTGGGGGCACTAATGAAGTCAGAGAGAGTTAACTAATGGCCGGTGGTATTGATTTTTCACCTCCCAGTTATAGGGCAGCGTCCAGTGACTTAACCATCTCCATTTCCCCATTGGGACTTGTAGAGCTTGCTGATGAAGAATTTGAAGTACACGGTCCACGTCTAAACCGTTATTCACTTAACTGGGCTATGTATCTTGGCCACCATTGGTCATATCGCCGTGAGATTGGCGAATCTCAGATGGTATATAACTACTATCGAGCATTTACAGATTTTATTATTAACTTTACATTTGGTCGTGGAGTATCATTCCGTAGCCCAGCGGCTACCGAAGCTATTGTTCCAGACCTACTTAAGCGTATTTGGGAAACAGACAACGACAAGCACGGTGTCTTATGGGAAATGGGACAGCAAGGCTCTGTATCAGGAGACTGCTTTGTTAAGGTCGCATATGAAGAGGCTTACCAAGATTCAGTAGGCGGTATGCATCCAGGACGTGTTCGCATTATTCCCCTTAACTCATCTTTTGCTTTTCCAGAGTTCCACCCACATGATCGTTCACGTTTAATTCGTTTTAAGCTTAAGTATCGTTTTTGGGGTACTTCTGTAGAAGGAACACGTCAGGTCTATACCTACACAGAAATCCTTACAGATGACCGCATTGAAGAATATATCAATGACGAGCTTATTGATTCACGTCCTAATCCAATTGGCGTAGTACCTATTATCCACATTCCAAATGTGAGAGTTTCTGGATCTCCTTGGGGACTTTCTGATTGCCACGACGTTATTACACTTAATCGTGCCTACAATGAAACTGCTACAGATGTAGCTGACATTATTAACTACCATGCAGCCCCAGTTACAGTTATTACAGGTGCCAAGGCATCAGCTCTTGAAAAAGGACCTAAGAAGGTTTGGGGCGGACTTCCTAAGGATGCACAGGTATTTAACCTGGAAGGTGGCGGACAAGGCCTACAAGGTGCGTTGGAATACTTAAAGCTTTTGAAGACAGCTATGCACGAAATGATCGGTGTTCCTGAGACAGCTCTTGGTCAAGTACAGCCTATCTCTAATACATCTGGTGTAGCGCTAGCTATTCAATATCAGCCATTGATGAATCGCTATCAACAGAAGCTTGTACAATACAGCGAAGGACTTCGCAGAATTAACGAGCTTGCTCTTAGAACCCTAGCATTTAAAGAACCAGAAGTATTTACATACAACCCAGCGTTCAATGGCCCAATCAAGCCAACGCAACTTCCACAACTAGATTTGAATAACCCATTGACTTATGAGTCAGTGGTCCATTTCCCACAGCCTCTTCCATTGGATAAGCTCATTGTTCTTAATGAGATCCAGCAGAAGATGAACATGAGCCTTGAAAGCCGTGAAGGGGCCCTTCGTCAGCTTGGTGAAGAATTCCCAGATGAGAAGCTTGAAGAAATTCGTGCAGAGCTTATCGAGGATGCAAAGGCTGATGGAGCAGTGGCTCTTATCAAGCAGCAGATCAACTCTGCGATCACCTCTCTCACCGGTATGATGCCTGACGGCACTCTCCCCCCTGGTGCAGCCCCAGGAGATGGAACCGGTCCTGGTCCTCTTGGACAACCTGGTATTATTACACCATTCGAAGAACAAACCCTTGCTCAGATGCAACAAGAGCTGGTCACAGAGGCTTACGGAAGTAAGACTCCACAGTGGCGTACACCTGATGAGGGCGGAGGAGCCAATGATGGCTTCAAGGGAGAAAACAACTAAGTTTAGGCAGACAAATAACCTATAATTTGAAAGCCTATATACCAAACAAAACCGTAGGTCATCGTGGCATTAATTCGGACAACGACCTCTTAAACCTAAGGAATAATCATGTCAGAAACAACACCAAATGTTGTAGACAGTGCAGTGGCTCAAGAAGCTTTTTTAGCTGATGTGCCAGCAAACACTTCAACACTTACAACACCAGTCACTAACTCTAACTTTGTAGAGCAGAAGAGCTATACAGATGAAGATCTTAAGCGTGTACGTGAGCAGGAAAAGTCAAAACTTTATCCTCAAATCGATTCCCTTAAAGAAGAGCTAGCACTAATTAAGAAGCGTGAAGAAGAAAGATTAGCTGAGGCGGAGAAAGTTCGTCTCGAGGCTGAAGCAGAAGCTAAGAAAAAGGCTGAAGCTGAAATGGATCTTCGTCAACTTCTTGAGACAAAAGAAAAGGAATGGAAAGAATCACTAGAGGCTGAACGCCTTGAGCGTGAGAAGGCTTTCCTACTTCTAGAGCGTGAACGTCAATACGCAGAACTCACCGAGTACCGTAGCCGTCGCCTTGAAGAAGAGCGGGATAACATTATGCCTGAGCTTGTAGATCTAATCTCAGGAAATAACCCCGAAGAGATTGAACAGAGTATTGCAGGACTTCGTGAGCGTAGCTCTCGTATCTTGGAATCGGCGCAGTCTGCGATGCAGAATGCCCGTAAAGAAATGACAGGCAGCCGTGTAACGGCACCTGCATCCGGACCGATGGACACTAATACGGAAAACAATCAGTTAACAGCGGAACAAATCGCCGCTATGTCGGTTACCGAATACGCAAAATATCGTGGGAAGCTGCTTGGAAAAGCAGCCTCTGATCGTAACAAAGGAATCTTTGGTTAATTTCAGATAGAATTATCCAACTTAACATATATATGAATAAGGAGTAATACCGACATGGCATCAGCCGTAACAGGTACCGGCAACCTAGCCGCAGCACCTACAGCGTACTCTGGCGCAAACAGCCAGCTTACACAAGCAATCCAAACCATCTGGTCAAAGGAAATCCTTTTCCAGTCAATGCCTATCCTTCGCTTCGAACAGTTCGCTGTTAAGAAGACCGAACTAGGAGTTGCACCTGGTCTCCAGATTAACTTCATGCGTTACAACAACCTTGGCGCAGCATCTTCACTCGTTGAAGGTGTTCGTATGTCAACTAACGCACTTACAGCACAGCAGTTCTCAATCACAGTAGCAGAGCATGGCTTTGCAATTGCTGTATCAGAACTTCTACTTAACGCATCATTCGATGACGTTATGGCATCAGCATCACGTCTTCTTGGCCGCAACATGGCCCTTTACCTTGATGGTCAGGCTCGTGACACACTCATGGCTGCATCATCTGTTATCTACGGATATGACCGTTCAGGCGTATCAGGAGTTAACTCATGGTACGACGCAGGAACTGCAGCAACATCACGTGCAGGCCTAACAGGTGCTTCATACCTCACAACAGCAACCGTTAAGGACGCTGTAGAAACACTAGCAACAAAGAACATCCCAAGACTTGGTGAGACCTATGTTGCATTCGTTCACCCACACCAGTCACGTCGTCTTCGTGACAACGCAGAGTTCATCGAAGTAACCAAGTACGCAGCTCCAGGTAACTTCATGCTCGGTGAAATCGGTCGTCTATATGACACAGTATTCATCGAAACAACTCAGATCGAGAAGGTAACAAACGGTGCAGGTTCTGGTTACTCAGCAGACACAAATGTTGCTCCAGGATCAATCGTTTACCCAACTGGTGGAGGTTACACAACTCCTGTAACAAAGACAGGTAACGGTAACAAGGATCGCTACTCAGCTATCTTCATCGGTGACAACGCATTCGGACACGCAATCTCACTTCCAGTTGAGCTTCGTGACGGCGGTATTCTTGACTTCGGTCGTGAGCACGCACTTGCTTGGTATGCAATTTACGGTCTTGGTCTAATCACTGACCAGTCTGTAGTTATCGCAGAAACCAACTAATTTAATAGGGGGAGGGGTGTCAAAGCCCCTCCCCTATTCAAAAACCAATTTATAGGAGAATAATAATCGTGGCAAAAGCAAAAGTAACAGACGTCACAGGACGTCAGCGTGAAGAGCAAATCAAGGCTCACGCAGAAGAACTAGCACAACGTGCTGGCGAAATGTCAATGGCAACTCAGGCAGCAGCAGCTAAGCTTGAGACAGAGGTCCTAGATCTTACAGAGCCAAACAAGCCAGCAACAATTATTGATGAAGTTGAGTCTGTTGGAGTATCTCTTGCAGATGAAACACAAATCATTCGCTTAGCAGAAGACTTAGAATTTGTAACTATCGGCGTGGGTAATCATTACTCATTCAAAGCCGGCCAAAAGTACAAAGTTGCAAAGCATGTAGCGGCGCACTTGCAGGAAAAGGGTTACTTGTACGAACGGCTCTAAGCCGCAACAACTAGAACGCCCGCTCCGACACGTGCCCTCATGTCGGAGCGGGTTCTTTTTAACCTGAATATTTTGTACTAACCTGAGATTATTAGGTATTAAGCAGACAGATTAGAGGACAAGTGGCCACTTTAGCAGCGCTTTCTGATCGCCTACGTTTAGAAATTGGCGACATATCACGCTCCTTTGTGGAGGAGTTCCGTGGTGACGGAGTAGGTAGCCGTTTTCAGCTTACCGAAGCTCCGGTAAATGGGGCATCCCTTTCTATCAAAGTTAACGGCGTTGAAGTTTCAAACGCAGCCACAGTTGAAGAGTCCGTAGGAATGGTACAACTTGGGGCGATTCCACCACTTGATGCAGTGGTCCTAATCAGCGGCACCTCTCACAAGTATTTTACTGATGATGAAATTCAGTACTACATCAATACTGCATTTATGGAGCACGCTGCTCATAGCACAGACAGTAGCGGAGCAAAAGCGACTATTCCAACTATGCGTGGAATTGAAGAGTACCCAGTAGTACTCCTAGCGTCTACGATGGCACTTTATACTCTTGCCACAGATGCATCATTTGATATTGATATTATTTCACCTGACGGTGTTTCTATTCCCCGTTCAGAACGTTTTAGACAGCTTACTGAGATCATCTCTCAGCGTAAAGAACAATACAGAGAGCTATGCAGCCTACTTGGTATTGGTCTATACAAAATTGACGTATTTAACCTACGTCGCATCAGCCGCCTAACAAACAAGTACGTACCAATGTACCGCCCACAAGAAGTCGACGATGGGTCATTGCCACAGCGTGTACAGCTTAGTATTCCAAACTATGGTGATATTACGCCTGCAAGCCCAGTCGTCAATAAGGACCTATCACTATACGCTGGCGATGACTTTGATATCTCTCTCAAGTTCTCTATGGACCTCAGTACGTACACACCTCTTGCTCAAATTAGGTTGTTCCCAACCTTCCCAAGCAATCAGGTTGGTCCAGTTATCTTGACTACATTTGAAACATCTAAGTCCGCATCAATTACTGGTGGTATTCTTGACACACTTAACTTGCATCTAGATAGTGCTGTAACAGCAAAACTTCCTAGAACTGCCTACTACGATATTCAACTAACCTCTTCTGTTGGCGTAGTTAAAACATACCTAGAGGGTAAGGTATTTACAAAACCACAGATTACGATGGGATAAGACAGTGGCCGATCCAGAGCTAATATCCATCATTGAACAAAGTCCAGAAGTAGTTATTATTGGTGCAGACCAAACAGGTGCGGCTGGTCCTGCCGGCCCAACGGGTCCTGCAGGCCCTGCAGGCCTTAATGGAGCCACGGGAGCAACTGGTCCTACTGGAGCAGTGGGTGCAACTGGTGCAACCGGCCCAGCGGGCGCTACAGGCGCTACAGGCCCTATTGGTTTACGTGGTGCAACTGGTGCACAAGGCCCAACCGGAGCTACAGGTCCAGCAGGTATTCAAGGACCAACTGGTCCTCAAGGATCACAAGGTGTTAACGGAGCTACGGGTCCAACTGGTCCCGCAGGTGTTGCGGGCCCAACTGGTGCATTAGGCCCTACTGGTGCTACTGGTCCACAAGGAACTGGTCTTTCTGTTCTTGGTACTCTTCCAGATACAGGTGATCTTCCAACAGAAGGTTTCCCTGGCGAAGCGTATTTCATTGATGGTGATCTTTACGTATGGACTGAAACATCTTGGACAAATACAGGGCGTGTACAAGGACCAACTGGTCCCCAAGGTGAACAAGGTATTCAAGGCCCAACCGGACCTCAAGGAGCAACTGGTGCAACAGGAGCGCAAGGAAGTACTGGACCTCAAGGTCCTCAAGGAATTCAAGGACCAACAGGAGCAGTTGGCGCAACTGGACCTCAAGGAAATGTTGGAGATACTGGACCAGTTGGTCCCACCGGATCCACAGGAGATGTAGGACCTACTGGTCCGCAAGGTTTACAAGGACCAACTGGTGCACAAGGTATTCAAGGTGAGCCAGGACCGCAAGGTTTAGTTGGTGATACAGGACCGCAAGGATTACAAGGTGCAACAGGACCGCAAGGTATTCAAGGTGAAATTGGTCCACAAGGTATCGAAGGTCCAACAGGACCTCAAGGTGCTCAAGGTGTTCAAGGAGATACTGGCCCTACTGGTCCACAAGGACAAGGTTTAAATGTTCTTGGTTCATTACAAAATGTAAGTGAGTTACCTCTAACCGGTACTGCTGGTGATGCGTGGTTAATTAACGGTGCACTTTATGTTTGGGCAGATGCTACATCATCCTGGGTTGATGCTGGAGTTATTCAAGGACCTACTGGTGCTACTGGTGAAGTGGGACCAACTGGTCCACAAGGACCTGAAGGTATACAGGGTCTACAAGGTTTGCAAGGCGAAGTTGGTCCAACTGGTCCAACTGGTCCAATGCCGTTTAATTATGTTGGTGATTACAACAATGGTGCTGACTATGCAATTGGCATGGTTGTTTCATATGCAGGATTTTTATGGATTAGAAGTGGTGAGCCAAATCCAGGATACCCACCATACGAAGGAAGTCCTTACTGGCAACTATTTTTAGGTGCGACTGGCGCACAAGGTGAGATTGGTCCTACCGGTCCTCAAGGTATTGAGGGACCAACTGGTCCACAGGGTGAGCCTGGTCTAAATGGTCTTGAAGGTGAACAAGGTCCTACCGGCCCACAAGGACCGACTGGTCCTATTGGTCCTACTGGTGCTGTTGGCCCATCAATTAATATTCATGGAACAGTAGCTTTAATTTCTGATTTGCCTGCACTTGGTGAACAAGGTGATGGTTGGATTGTTTTAGAAGATGGTGGGCATCTTTGGGTATGGGATCACGTAACAGGTACTTGGGATGATGTAGGACAACTTGTTGGGCCTACAGGCCCTACCGGTGCAGCAAGCACTATTCCTGGACCTACTGGACCTCAAGGTAAATTTGCTTATTCACAGGAAACCCCACCAACTTCTGGGGTTAACGGCGATGCTTGGTTTGATCCAAACAGCGGAGCAGCGTTTATCTGGTACGATGGGTTCTGGGTTGAAGTAGGTGCTGCACCTGTTGGACCAACTGGACCAACTGGACCTGCGGGACCAATTCAAGACATCCTACCAGTTATTAACTCTGCCTTTATACACGACAATCATCAAGGAATCGTAGTATCCTTTGATGAACCAACGTCACAAATTCGTATCATCTCAGATGTCGCATTTATTGAGGCAGTAGCCCTAGCGGGCCTATAAGGAGACACAGTGCCAATTACACCCGATTTTTCAGCACTAGAGGCGGTCATTACCGCTAAGGTTGAATCAGTTGCGACAAACATCGACAACAAAGATCTTCTAATTCAAATGAAGGCTTTGGAAGCGGCAGTCGCTAACCTAGCCCTTACACGTGTTATTGCAGAAGGTACTTACCAGCAAGGTCAAGTAACTAACTCAGCAAACACAGCTATTACAACTCTTAATGCTGGCGTTACCACAGCTCAAACAAATCTTAACGGAATTGTTACTACAGCCACAACTAACTTAAACACGGCAGCCTCTACTGCTATTACAAACTTCAATAACGTAGCTAATCCTACAATTGAAACAATTAACGACCTTCTTGATCAACTTGGTGAAACTAACACCCAAGACATTATTGATCTTGTTACAGCCAGCCTTGGGCAAATTACTACTGCTGCAAATAATGCTACTGGGGCTATCACCCAGCTTCAGCAGGATGCCGTATCCGTGGTTTCTAGTACGGGTACTACTGCGGTAGGAAACGTCAATGATGCTAGGGATGCCTCCCTATCAGCCGTTTCTGGTGCCCAAGCCACAGCTATTGCCGGTATTAACACGGCAAGAGACACAGCTATTGCTGCAGTTAGCGCCTCTGGAGACGCTACAGCACTGATAAACTTTATCCGAAACGATAGATGGCTAGGATTGAATATCTTTGCCCCTACCAATGTTTCAGGTAATTAGGGGGTACAAATGACTTTTTACAATTATACTATCTTGATGGGTAAGCCCCTCGAAGGAGAAATCTAATGCCAACATATACAGCCCTTAATACGCAAATTGATGCGGTTAAAGCGGAAATCACTCAGTCGCTTGCGGCGAGTACGTATACAGCTCAGGACTTGGTTTATGTTGCCAAGGCACTTGAGACTCTAGGTAACCTACTTGGCATCAACGATTTAGCTGCTGCATCAGTAGATGCACAGGCTGCCCTCAATAACCAGCTTGAAGCAATCCTAGATGGAACAGCACCAGCTAACGTAGGTAAGTTATATGTTGGTGGAGATGCTCAAACATTCGAAGTTAACGCAGGTCTTCAGAACCCAGCAATTATTACATCGATTGATTCTGACGACTATGCACAGATTGCTTTCCAGAACTCAGGTGATGGTGCGTTTTCATCAACAGACTTTATTGCATACGCAGAAAATGGAACCGACAATGCTGGTTACATCGATATGGGTATTACATCATCTACATTTGATGATCCAGACTTTACAATTACAGGTCCTAACGATGGTTACATCTTTATGGAGGCCCCAATTGTTCTTACAGCTTCTGTAAACGGAAAAGAACTTACAAACAACGTTGCTAAGCTTTATACAACAACAGAGCACAACTTCCGTATTGGTATGCCACTCGTTATTGCAGGCGTAGATGGAATTTTTAACGGAAACTATGTTGTTCTTGGAACACCTACAGTAACAAGCTTTACATATACTAAAACTAATGCAAACATTGGTTTTACTGTTGTAAACCCTGTTGGAACAGCTACAGCTGGTCGTACAGGTAAGGGTAACCTTGTCCTGGCAACTAGCGGTAACGGTACAGAAAACCGCATCGTTCTTGCAGCTGGTGGTCTTGCTTCTGACAATGCTCAGATGATTATTATCCCAGATGAGCAAGTACATATTGAAATTGATACAGAATCTACTTCCCCAACTACTGGTGCACTTCGTGTAGCTGGTGGTCTTGGAGTTAGTGGAAACGTAAACGTAGCCGGTGATGTAAATATTGCGGGTACTATCTCATTCTCAGGTGGTGGAACCACTGTTGAGACAGCTAACATCTCTGTCGTAGCCCCAGCTATTTTCGTAGCTCAGGATAACCCAGCAAATAACTTGGACTTCTCCTTCATTGGAGAGTACGACGATGGTGGTCCACAGAAGTACACATCTATGTCAAAGGATGCTACTGACGGAGTTTGGAAGTTTGTTTCTGGTATCACTACCAAGCCTACAAACACCATTAACTACGCTCAAGCAGGCTTAGCATATGATAAGATCAAGGTTGCTCAAGTAGAGGTAGTAAGCGCCCCTACTTCTGCACTAGAAGTAGGAAATAAGGCCTACATTGACAGCACAACTAACGACGTATTCGTTGCTAGTTTGATGGCGGTCCTATAATAAGTTTAATCCTGGCCAGGGATTATTTAACGCTACCACGGAGGTAACAAAGTAATGGCTAACTCAGTAAAGAAACTAGCTCGAGGTTCAGTAGCAACTACTGAAGCGACAGTCTACACAACTCCTGGCTCAGGTCAGGCAGTAGTAACAAATATCGTACTAACTAACACAACTGGTGCAGCAATCACCGCAACAGTTAAATTAGCAACCGTCGAAGTTTTGGCAGGCGTATCTATCGCAGCCAACGGAGTCTTTGCTTTTGACCTCCGCCAAGTACTAGACGCAAACGAAGTAATCGCGGCAGTCGCCTCTGCAGCGGGACTTAAGCTTCACATTTCAGGTATGGAGGTCACCGCTTAATCATGGGAATTTTAAATTATCCAGATAGCGCTAGTGCTTCTGGTACCGGTGCGGGTACATTACTCTACACCTTCGTACCAGCAACTAACGCAGAGTATCTAACCCCTCTTCTAAATGATGATGCTGTATACGCACTCACAGTTTCATCATCTGACCCACTACGTAGTGCTGGTATTGCTATTGAAATTTACACAGCAGCTAGCAACTCTATTCCAGCAGAATCAGTTACTGTTTTTGCCGATAAGCCTGTAACTTTCCCTAAGCCAATTACACGTATTAAGGTAATCAACGGCTCACTTACAACAGACGATATGACTTCATCTGTTTACGGTGGAAAGTACGAGATTAACGGACTTGCTAACTACTCAACACTTCAAATTCGTAAGTTTCCTAAGGTAACTCCACTTCGCACGGGAACAGACAACGATGCCTCAGGTCTTGGTGACGTAGTCGTTCACGTTGAGCGCGGTGCAGACTGGTCTGACCCATCAACAGGTGGTCTTGGAACATTCTTCCAGGGTGGCCTTACACGTAACGGTGAGGACGGTTACGGTTGGGGATTCTCACGTAAATACCTTGGTTGGGCATACAACTGGAATCACACAGGTGTTTACCGTGTTTCAAACAACTTCCTAACAGGTCGTTCAGGTCCAGCTACAAATGATCAGCCTACCAACGGTGGTCAGGGTGTTACATCTAACGCTAAGACATGGCAGTACAAGCCACTTAACTCTCAGACTTGGGTAACTCTTGCTCCAATTCCTAATGAAATTCAGTACTACAGCCCAACTAACCAGGATGAAAACCAGGCAGTTGTTTCACAGGCTCATATCTATGATACAGAACTAGTTACCTACGTAATGTTCCGTAAGCGTAATACGCCTATTACAACGCAGCAAACAATCGCTGGTCAGACAGGTTTCTTCAATCAGCTTCTCTACAAGTACACAAAGGCTACAAATACTTGGGCAGCTATTGGTGCTTACAACATCACAACCTGGGGAGATCCTTCACACACATGGTCTCACCGCAACTTCTTTATTGCATCTGATTCATCAGGTAACCAGTACCTATTCCCATGGCAGATGGACCGCACCTCAAATACTTTCTGGCGCTACAACCTTTCAACAGGTGTTCGTAGCCAGGCAACTGACTCAACTGTTGGTTGGTCTGAGGGTACTTATGTAAACGGATACTTCTTCGTATCTCCTACAACAGGTATTGCTAACACAGATGCTTCTGGTACTGACTACCAGGTTTATAACCCACTAAATAATCAGTGGTCCGCTATCGCACCACCTGTGCGTACAGCTACAAACGGTGTGTCTGAAGCTTCAACTTGGGCACGTGGTGGATCAGTATTCCGTTATAGCCCAACTCAAGTTGGTGTTATCGGTCGCCGTACCTATACATCTAACAACACAACCCCAGCTAACAACGATCGTTTCTATGGACGTCGTTTCTGGCTCTACGACTTCACGCAGCCTGTAGGTGCTAACTGGATTGATAAGTCAGCTGATTTGGGTAACTACTACCCACACATTATGCGTCCTTCGGCTGGCGTACCAGATAGCCGCTTTATCTACCAGCCTTTTACATCCGATTGGGATGGTCGCTTCTTGACTATCAACAACGGTGAATCTACTGGCGTATCTCGTGGTAACTACGAGTACGTAAACGTAAAGAAGCCAAAGCAAGTAACTTTGCTTGGTCAAACTGGTAAGCACCGTGGAGAAATGTCAGTTGGTTCTCACTCAGTTCTAGCGTTTGCTCACCTTCGTAACGTTGAGCAGTCTCCTGGAACTCACCAGACACCGTCTTCATACGACTTTGGTGGAGAATCATGGGGATCCCAAATTTCTTGGGGTATGGAACTTGTCTATGTTGACGGTACTGTTAAGTATGGTCCACAATCATTCTGTCCTCAGAACGTAATCTTTAACCCTACACGTAACGTTTATTACGCATCAGGTTGGGAATATATTCGTTCACAGTTTGTATCAACATCCTCTACAGCACAGTGGCGTAGAACTTCCTACATCATTGATGAAAAGGAAGGCACATTTAACCGTATTGATTCAGATTTCTACTGGATTTCTGGTGATCGTGCATTCCAGGAAGCTGTTTCTTCTGGACTTGCATACAACGATGTGCTTCACTTCATCCGCCCGTTTGACTATGATGGCTGGAGAACAGCTAACATTGCTATGGGTGTTGGTGAAGGTTCTGAATACGCATTGCAGTTTGCTAACTACCTGTGGGATAACGACGTCCCAGGTACTAACACCGGCCGTCAAAATCAAAACCTTACCGGTTGGATCACATCTAGCCGTTCATGGCAGGTAGTTCAATGGGGTAAGGGTGTACGTAACCAGTTTGGTATTCCGGAAGGAACATTGTTCTGGAATGGTCAGCGTTTGGTAATGTACATGCAGAAGAACGTACAGTTCCCATTCTCTAACTCAGTTACTGCTCGTGACCGTGACGAAACTGTTGGTCGCCACCTAGGCTTCCGCACAATCTACACAACACCTTCAGTAGCCCCTTACACAACACACACCTATTATGGAACACCTCACGTATGGCGTGATGAGCACAGAGCAATCTGTCAAAACTCAACAATGGAGACTTACTACGTCTTTGACCTAGATAACCTCTATACACGTGAGCCAAAGATTATCAACTCACACCTTCCAATCGAAACAGCTGAAACACCTTCTAACTCAGCAGGTAACTCAGCTACAATTGGTAACAACGCTAACCGTTGGGTAAAGAACGCAGCAAATGTTGGTGGAATTGAGATCATCTACGGCCACATGGACCATACAGGCTACCGCTCATGGTACAACGACGGCATCTATATCGTTCGTGACTACCCAGTACCATCTACACTACTAGACGACAAGAATAACTAAGGAGATAGCATATGGCTCTGACATTTGAAGTCAACAAAGATAAGACTGTTACTATCTACAACGATGGGACGATCTTCTCTCACCAGACAGATGACCCTGATGTAGAAGGCTACGACGTATTTGAGAGCGTTGCCCGTGCTGAAGAGTGGGCAACTGCAGCGATTGCTCGATATGAGGCAGAAATACTTGCTGAAAAGGAAGCTTCTGAGGCCGCAAATGCTGCCGCAGCTGCTGAATTTGAGCGTAGCAATGCATCTGTAGCTGAACTTGAAGAGGTAATGGCTGAAGCTGAGGCCGATTCAGATAACTAAGTAACATAATTACTATAGTATAATAGGCAGGTTAACAATTGTTAGCCTGCCTATTATGCATTGAGGGAATTAAATGAAAAACGTAGTATTAGCTGTAATTGGTTCTAAAGGACAGGTAAGCATTAGCTTTGCTGCCGCATTAAACAGGACTGCGGCACTTGCAGAAAAAAACGATGTACATATCTACTTTGACTATATAGAAGAGTTAACTTCAGGCATGTCTATAACACTGCAAAAAAACATACTTGCAAATAGAGTTCTGTCCTCTAAATCTATTGACGGTATATTTTTTATTAACCCAAATCTTTCTTGGGTACCGGAAGATTTTTTTAAACTAGTTAACTACGAAAATGACGGAATAATCTCTGGAGCATATGTAGACTCATTTGAGATGGGTGAATCATACGCTATTGGATTAAGCGAAGACAACGATATTGAAAAACCACTATCTAAAGCTGATTTCTTTTCTATGGGATTTGCGTACGTACCTAAAAAAGTTCTTCAAGGAATAACCCAGTTTGTGGATCAATTAGGGGAAGAGGACGAAAAGTTTTACCTATTTTTTCGAGAAACTATTAAAAATAACCTAGTTTTTCAAGAAGATAACTATTTTTGCGATATTGTAAAAACTTCTGGTTTTGAGCTATTAGTTGATTCACGGGTAAACTGTACAAACCATAGCCCCATGCATTTACGAACCAACTATCAGGACTACCTTAAGAGGGCCTGGATAGGTAAGATGGGCGAAGAAAACTCTCAAGATATGACCCAAAATTAAGGCATTTCAGCTCTATACTGAGCTGTTAAGTAAGTAGGAGATTATGGCGATAGACTTTCCAAACAGTCCAGTCCTAGATCAGCAGTTTACTGCTGGCGGGACTACTTGGTATTGGACGGGAACTGTCTGGCGTCTTTTAATCTCTGAAGGTGTTCAAGGTGATCTTGGCCCAACTGGTCCTACAGGGCCACAAGGAATTCAGGGACCTACAGGCCCTCTATCAACTGTGCCTGGACCAACAGGGCCTACAGGCCCAACTGGTCCAACCGGACCCATATCAACTGTTCCTGGCCCAACGGGTTCTACAGGACCTACCGGACCAGAAAACGCAAACATTGATGGCGGTATGGCAAACACGGTATATGGCGGAGGTATAACTATTAACGCTGGAAACGTATTAGGAGTTTAAATGGCAGTTAAGATTCAATTTAGACGTGGTACTGCTTCTGAGTGGACTGCCGCTAACCCAATTCTTTCACAAGGTGAAGCTGGTTACGAATACGACACTGGTCGTTTTAAAGTAGGTAACGGCTTAACTCCTTGGAACACTCTTCCATATTCTTCAGGTGTTACAGGACCAACAGGTCCTCTAGGACCAACAGGTGCTGCGTCAAACGTTACAGGACCACAAGGCCCTACTGGTAATACTGGACCAACCGGACCTACAGGCCCAACTGGTGCTACCGGTGCTGCTTCAATGGTTACAGGACCAACTGGTGCCACTGGACCAACAGGTTCTGTTGGACCAACAGGTGCAACTGGTCCAGTAGGCGCAGCTTCTACAGTTACTGGTCCAACTGGACCAACAGGTGCTACCGGACCACAAGGTACATCAATTACTTTTAAAGGAAGCGTTGCAACAGTAGGCGCTCTTCCTGTTGGAAGTAACTTAGTTAATGATGCATACATTGTTGATGCAGATGGTGATCTTTATGTTTGGAATGGTGGGCTCTGGCAGAACATTGGTCAAATCGTTGGACCACAAGGACCAACCGGACCTATGGGTCCTATGGGACCAACTGGTGCAGACTCTACTGTAACTGGACCGCAAGGACCAATCGGACCAACAGGTCCACAAGGTGATATTGGACCTACCGGTCCACAGGGTGATCTTGGACCTACCGGTCCTCAAGGCCCAATCGGACCAACTGGCGCTGATTCATTTGTTACTGGTCCACAGGGACCTATTGGTAATACAGGTCCAACAGGAGCAACTGGAATTGTTACAGCTAACTCCCCAGTTCTTTATGACGCTGGAACTAAAACTGTAAGTTTTGATTTAGATAACTTTAACCTTGTAGATTATTTAGCTGGGGCTAAGAACCAGACTAGATCTGTTGTAGATGTATATCCTCGTACAGGAAATGCAAACGCTACAGCATCTAGCGGCACAGCTTATCTAACATTCTTCACACCTTTGTGGGATGCAACTATCGGGTCACTATCAATTGTGTCTGCAAACACAGCAGCTTCTGGAACTACTTTAGCTCGTATTGGTTTGTATACATTTGATGGCACTACAGCAACTCTTGTTGCCCGTACAGCAAGCGACACAACAATCTTGTCCACAACAAACACTGTGTTTACAAGAACTTTGTCTACAGTAGATGGCTACCCAGCCACATACACACTGCAGGCAGGCTCACGATACGCCCTAGGATTTATCTTTACTGGTACCACCCCTGGAACTATCTACACAGCATTTAGCGCACTTCCTGCAGCTATTGGCTCACTAACTCCTAGAGTTACCGGAGCTATCCCACTACAGACAGATTTGCCAGCAACTAGTACATCATTTACGGCCACTACTGTTGGTCCGTGGGGAAGGCTATCATGAGCGTAACTAAGGTAAGCGTAGGGATTGATCCAGAAACAGGCGCAGAAAAATTTCAAGTAATGGATGAAACCGGCATTATCATAGGATATGACCTGGTATATACCGAAGAATAATAGGAGTAACAATGAGGGTAGCAGTTTATACAATTGCTTTAAACGAAGAACAGTTTGTTCAATCCTGGTATGACTCAGCTAAAGAAGCCGATGTCTTATTGATTGCCGATACCGGATCTACAGATAATACTGTAGAGGTGGCGATTAAGCTGGGAATTAAGGTTGTACCTATCTCCATAAAGCCTTGGAGATTTGATGATGCTCGCAATGCTGCTATGGCTGCGCTCCCAGATGATATTGATTACTGTATTGCTTTAGATATGGATGAGCAACTACAGCCGGGATGGCGTCAGGCACTAGAAGCTACGCCTGAAGGAACTACCCGCCCTAGATACAAATATACTTGGAACTGGAACCCAGATGGTACACCAGGACTACAGTATGGCGGAGATAAGATCCACTCTCGTCATGGCTATAGATGGAAGCACCCAGTACATGAGGTTATGGTCACAGACAGAATAACTGAAATACAAAACTGGATAGGTTTAGAGATTCACCACCATGCTGACTTAACTAAGCCTAGATCCCAATACTTGCCGCTCTTAGAGCAGTCAGTAAAAGAAGATCCGTATGATGATAGAAATGCTTTTTACTTTGCACGTGAGCTTTATTTTTATGGGCGTAATGAAGAAGCAATTGAAGAGTTTAAGCGGCATTTAAGCCTGCCCCGAGCTGTATGGAAGCCTGAGCGTGCAGCGTCTATGCGTTATATAGCAAAACTTTCCTCTACATTTAATGAACGCCATGACTGGCTACAGAAGGCCCATCAGGAGGCACCAGACCGCCGTGAAGCCCTTGTAGACCTTGCTCAGTTATATTATGAGCAAAACGTCTGGAAACCTTGTTTAGAGGCCGCAGAAGCTGCTTTAGCCATAACTGAAAAACCTCTTGAGTACTTATGTGAAGAATTTGCGTGGGGATCTGCGCCATGGGATTTGGCAGCGTTAGCGGCCCATCATTTAGGAAATAAGGAGAAAGCCATTCAATATGGAACTAAAGCGGTAGAATTGAACCCAAATGACCCTCGTCTGTTAACTAACTTAACTTTCTACTCGAAGGAGCAAACTCTTGGCGACAACATATAAAATCCTAGGTCAGGTTGCCCCTGCAGCTAACGTATCTGGCGGAACTCAGCTTTACTCTGTAAACTCAAATACCTCAGCCGTTGTGTCCAGCCTTGCCGTATGTAATCGTGGAACATCCGCAGCTACCTACCGCATTGCAATCCGTGAGGACAACGCAACATTGGCTGATAGGCAGTACCTTGTGTACGACGCAACTATTCCTGGCAACACCACAACCAGCTACACTCTAGGCATTACGCTTTCAGCAAACGACACTATTACTGTAGTGGCATCGACTGCAAACGTAACCTTTCAAGCATTTGGCTCAGAGATCGGTGCGTAATGGCTATTACCAACAATGGCCAACCACAGGGGCCTATTCAATTTACTGACTCACGTCCAGGTGGGCGAATCTTTATTGGGCCTAACACACCCTCTAACCCTACTGATGGCGATGTATGGTTAGACTCGGACATCCTTAACAACGCTGGAAAAAACTTACTGTCTACAGTATCGCTTAACTTAGCTACAACTAAAGACCTACCTATTGTTTCTGAGTACAAGGATCTTCATATTGTATTTAGAGGGGTACAGACTTCCGCAAATGCAACTATCAATATCACAGTAAATGGCGATAACGTTAATTATGCTGGCGGGGCTACAGCAATGTTTAGCATTCCTAATTTTAAATCAGGTGTAACAACAAATCACATGACATTAGAGATTATTGATACACAGGATGCAGCTAGCTTTTCTTGGGGATATCTAAAAGGCTTTTTTACCAACACCACAAGCAATGTTACTGTTATTGATCAAACAGGAGTTTACACACAAACTGCTGCGCTGAATAAAGTTTCAATCTCTGTTTCTACAGGAACCTTTACCGGCGGCACAGCACTAGTATATGGAGTTAACTAATGGCAGTTAAAAGATGGAACGTATCCAATGGAACTTGGGAAGCATTTGGTAGTCCACAGCTTAATCCAGCTAGCTTAGGTATTTCACCAGCTACTATTGGAGCAGTAAACGTAACTAATGGTGCCGTAAGCACAGCAAGCACATCATTAAGCGTAGTACGTAACATTACAGTATCCACTAGCGCCCCTACTTCAGGTCAGGGCTCTGATGGAGATATCTGGGTGCAGTACGTATAATGCCAGGTCAAGTCAAGGTTAATAGTGTCTGGAGGACCGCTACTGGTCTTTCTGTAAAAGTTGGCGGTCAATGGAAGACCGTTACTTCGGCATTTATTAAAGTTGGCGGACAATGGAAGCAATGGTTTGCTTCTTTAATTACAGATACCTTTACAAGATCAAGTACCTCTTCTGGTTTAGGTATAGCAGAAACCGGACAGCCGTGGAACGCAATTCGTGGTGACTGGAGAGTCAGCGGATCAAACAATGCTATATCTGATTCAGCTGCGGGTAGTTATGCTATCTCAGCGGTAAACTTTGGAAATCCAGATGTGACAGCTAAAGCTGAAGTGTCTATAGGAACAGGTGTTGCTTTTTGGGTAACAGACTCAGGTTCTTGGTGGGCATCATATGTAGAAAATACACAGACAAGCACACCTTATACATATCAAGAAGCCTATAACTGTAGAACAGAGTACTACGCTGGCTGCAGCGGTATTTGTACAATTCAGCTTCCGCCTAGTGGTGGATCTGCAGCATATTGCTCTGGAACTTGTTCTAGGACAGTAACTGGTGGAATTACAGGTTGGTCTTATAGTGGTCCTTCTACCAGCTATTTTACTTGCCCTAATGGTGGATCATTAAATGGTACGTACAATACCTGTTACGTAACTACCACAGTATATACATGTCCTGCTAGTTGGCCAGATGGTCCATATAGCGGACGATGCTATAACTATGCTTATAATTTCTATTCCTATGTAAATGCAACAGCCACAACATCAACTACTACTTACCAAGCTACACGAAATTATTCTTGTTCTGGTGATTGCGTACCCGGACCAAACCCATCAACAGGTAGTGGTGGACCAGCAAGCTGTTACTGTCCTGTATACGGAACAACTACAGAAACAACTGCTCCAGTATTGAGCGGATCAACTTGCGTGTGTCCATCCGGCTACAGCGGCTCTCCAACCTATAATCCTGCTGTTCCCCCAAGCTCTGGTGGAACCCAAACCTATTATCCTAGCAACTACCCAACCTGTAGCTGTACTAGCGGCGGTTCTGGTGGTGGTGGGGCCTACTCAGGATCTAACTATGTATGTGACTATAGAAATGCTACTGGCTACAACATAACAAACTATTACAATCTTAAATTAATTAAGTCTGAATCTAATTCTATTAGTGAGGCAACTGGCTCGGTTTCATTAAGCTCTGCCCCTGCCGCAATTGTTGTTAAAACTTTGGGTAATGGGGTAGAGGTTAAAGCCTTTTCTGATGCCGCAGCTACCTCTCAGATTGGTTCAACACTATCTCTTACCCCATCATCTCCAACCAAGGGTACTTCTATTGGTATAATTAAGGCACCATCTGCTGCGAACCAAGGTTCAACTGTAGACGGATTTTCGGCAAGCATCTAGGAGCACTAAATGGAAAAAACACCATACGATAGACCAGCACGTCCCTGGGACCTTTTTAATAAGAACCTTGGTAGAGTAGAGACAGTCATTGCAGAAGATAGAATGGCTATATGCAGAGCTTGTCCTAAATTCATCGACTCCACAACTCAGTGCAAAGAATGTGGCTGCATCATGAAGCTAAAGACTAAGCTTCCTAATGCATCATGTCCACTAGGTCATTGGGACACAGTACGAGTAAGCTACTCAGAGGAAACAAAATGACAGATAATTTACCACCAGTTAAGATTGCTTTTATTATTGATAATACAGTTGTAGACATTCTCCATACAGATGAACGTCTAGGTGCTATTATGCTTAGTGAACCATTGATTATGGATGTAAGCGAAAGAGATCTTGAAAAAGAAGAAATCGCTCCATTTTCAACCTACGATCCTGAAACAGGAACTTTTACTTTACCAAAGGAGTAAACAATGCGTGGTGAACGAGTAGAGGGGCTTAGATTCCCTATCAACCATGAACGTGGCTCTATTATTTCTGGCACCACAAAAGAAGTTGTACGCACCGTTGGTTATGATATTGAGTGGTGGCTTTACGACCAAGAGTCTACAGAAGTAGATCCAATCTATGACGTAGGTGCTAATACTGGTGGCCGTATGTGGATTGGTCCATATCACATCCCTGTTATTAACGCTACTTTGACTCAAGGTATGACAGTGCCAAGTGACCGTGGTTTTTACAACGTTGACGTACTTAGTATTACAATCAACATGGATATTATTGAAGGTAGTCGACTTTCTGGGGGAGAGACAACTCTTATTCCCCAACTTAGATATCTTCCTACTAATCCTGATGCATATATGCGAGACAGAATTGTATTTAAGAATCAGGTATTTAGCCCTAGACAAATTCTTCCAAAGGGAATCATTACAAATGACTATACCCTCTTTGGCGTCGAGTGCTACCAGGTAATGCCTGAAGAACTTATTAACGATACTCAATTTGCTGAGTACGCTGGATACAGTCCGTTTGGACCAAAGAGCGTCTATCAGTGGCATGAGAATCCTGAGGGATCTCCGGACCGTAACTAATGTCAAAAAAGATTAAAGTAAGTGGTAAAACCCACGAAATCAAAAAGAACAAAAAGGGCGATATCATAGTTGACCATGCGGGTAAGAACGACCCTAAATGGGATAAGATTAACCTAACTGAAAAAGCTGGAGCCAAAACCATCAAAGAGGGTGAAAAGGCAACCAGAAAATGGCACAAAAATAATCCTCATACGAAAGGTAAGAAATAATGTGTAAATCATGTGGATGTGGCTGTTCAAAGCCAGGTTGCAAGGGTTCTTGCAAGAAGACCAAAAAGAAGTTATCTCCAAAGCAAAAGAAGCTTGATACCGATAAAGATGGAAAGCTAGAAGGCTCTGACTTTGCTGCCCTACGAAAGAAGAAGAAATAATGTGCGCTACATGCGGATGCGGTAAGCCAAAAGACAAGCACGGTATGAAGACCATAGAGGCTGCTAATAAGAAGTATGCTAAAAAGAAAGACTCAAAGAGCAAGGCTAAGAAGTCTAATATGGTTAGAAAGAAGGGTATGTAATGGCCGGTAAGCGTCTCCCGTACAACGAGAAGAACGACAAGAAGCAGGATGCCAAGACCACTAAAGGTATGAGCCCAGCTGAAAAGAAAGAGTTTGAAAAGATGGACAAGGCTCATGGCAAGAAGAACAAGCCAGAGTCCCAAGAAGCGGATCGTAAGATTGACGAGAAGCTTAAGAAGAAGGCTATCAAGAAGGTAGAAAAGCGTCACGAAGCCAAGGAAGGTAAGAAAGGCGAAAAGGATGAGGACAAGAGAGAAAAGAAGTCCAAAAAGAAGTAAAGCTTAGGCCCCCGAAAGGGGGCTTTTTGCTTTATGATTGCTATTGACGCCGGAGAAATCCGGAACCCTGCTGCTTTACCCTGACCTTCTTATGGAGGAGTTTTACGATGATTCTACTTGCTAAGAAAATGTTACAGCAAGAAACAGACGCTGACAAAAAAGAATTTGTCCGTGGCATGATTGGCCTGACACCTGAACATGGTAGAAAAAAGGCCCTAGTCGGACTTGTTGCTGGTTATGTACTAGCGAACAAGTTACGTAAGAAGTGAGCTTAGAGCGCTTCATCGTAAAAACTTTAACACAGGGACAGCAGCACTCAGCAAAGAAACTAACAGCCCAACTCCGTCGTAAGGCGTATGAGTCTGGGTGGCCTACCCATGCCTCAAGACATTTGAAGGTAGTGCCTACTGTGGATAGCTACAGAGTTTCTTACCCTACCAAGCATGGAGAGCATATAGAGAATGCTGAGTATGGGACTCAAGATACCCCGCCAAATCCAGTAGTCCGTCAATTCTTGACTAACATAAAGAAGACGGAAATGACAACCCATGTTGATAAGGCCCTACGGAAGGCGAGGCTAATCTAATGCCGTTTATTCTTAATGAGGATCAAGCGCTTAAGACTGCACTCACAGGCATAACAGTATCTGATTCTGGTAACCCAGCTCGTCCTGTAGGCGTGTGGTTTGGTCAGCCTGATAATGAGATTAGACAGCAAGCCTACCCATACATAACAATTGATTTGATTAACGTATCTGTTGCCCAGGAACGAGAGCATCGTGGATATGTTAAACTTAGTAACACCCCAGAAGGTGCGGACCCAGAGAAAGAGTACATGGCCGAAATGCCTATACCAGTAAACCTGGACTATCAAGTATCTACATACGCACGTCAACCTCGACATGACCGGCAGATCATGTACGAGCTTACTAGACCTAATCGTCTGCCGTTTAGATTTGGTGGCCTGGAAATCCCGGAGGACGGAACTATTCGTCGTCTAGATGTACTTGGGTTTACCAAGAAAGACGCTACTGAACAGAATAAAAGACTGTTTAGAAATGTCTATACAGTGAGGATTAGTTCCCAGCTGTTGGTACACGAGTTGGCTGAAATATACCCAGTAACCGAACAACCAAATATTACGTTTGGTTATCGGGATACAGTATTCGATCCAATAGACCTTTAATATACGGATACTTTAGAAAACAACCAAACCCAAGGAGTAATACAAATGACTACATATAGTAGACCAGGTGTGTTTATTCAGGAAGTGGCAATCCCACAGACTGTTGCAGTCGGAGATGTCGGAAGCGCAATTGGTGCGTTTGTTGGCGCTCTTGAAAAGGGTCCTTCAGATACTCCAGTCCTTCTTAACTCATGGACTGAATTCACGAAGACTTTTGGAAGCCTGAATAATACCTACCCAACAACATGGGCCGCTTATAACTTTTTTGCTAATGGCGGTCGTCAGCTATACATTAAGCGTGTAGAAGGAACCGGAGCAGTAAAGGCTTCAGTAACTCTATTTGACCGTACTGAGCCAGGAGCAAACACGCTTCTTGTTCAGGCAAAGAACCCTGGAGCATGGGGTAACACCCTTGCAGTAGAAGTAAAGAATGGCGGAACATCAAACCGTTTCAATTTGCTTGTCTACTCATCAGGAGATATTATTGAGCAGTTTGCAGACCTAAGCATGGCTGCAGATGATCCACGCTATGTGGTTGCGTCTGTAAATGCTGGTTCAACATACATCTCTGTATCAGACCTTAACTCTCCAGCAACATCACCAAACGATATGCCAGCAGTAGATGGTCTTCAAGCATTTGGAGGCGGAATCAATGGAGCTTCTCCAACTAAGGCACAGTACGCAGAGTCTCTAGAAGCATTTGATGCTATCCAGAACCCTCTAGTATTCAACATTCCTGCAGCAGCGTATATCTATGATAATACAGGATCAAACGTTGAAAGAAATCTAGCAACAGATATTCTTGGTGATCTTCTAAATTACTGCGAACTTCGTGGAGATGCGTTTGCTGTTCTTGACGTACCACGTGGACAGACAGTACTAGAAGCACAGGAATTTGTTTCTGACGTTATTTCTGCTGCTCCAGACTCAGACGGTGGATGTGCAGCAGTGTACTATCCATGGCTTGCTATCCCAGACACACTTCGTGCGGCTGGAAACTCAACCCGTCTTCAGGCACCAGGCGCAGCTATGGTCGGACAGTACCTTGCTACTGATGCATCTCGTGGAGTATTCAAGGCTCCAGCTGGTCTTGAAAACCGCATCTCTCTTGCTGTTGCAACAGAGAAGCAGCTCACTAACGCTGAGCTAGACGCACTAAATGACAGCACTACCCCAATCAATGCTATCCGTCAGGTAGCTGGTGCAGGTATTGTTTCAATGGGTGGTCGTACACTTCACAACTCAACTGATGAGCGTTACATCAACAAGAAGCGTTCTCTTATCTACATCAAGAAGGAACTCGAAAATCGTTCAGCATTTGCTGTGTTCGAGAACAACGATGTCCTCTTGTGGAAGAAGATCCAGACAGCACTTAGCTCATTCTTGACCAGTTACTGGCAGCAAGGTGGTCTTCGTGGCAGCTCTGTGCAGCAGGCATACTTTGTAAAGTGTGATGCTACAACAACCTCCTTCACAGATATCCAGAACGGTCGAGTTAATATCGAAGTCGGTGTGGCACTACAGTACCCTGCTGAATTCGTCATTATTAAGCTTGGTCAACTTACAGGAAACGCTACGGCGTAAGGAGAGATAACTCATGACAACAGCACCAACAACCGTAAATATGAATACTCTAAGTACGCTGGATACCGATCCATTTCGTAACTTTAAGTTTCTCGTAACATTTACACCAAAAGACTCTAACCAGAAGTTTGGCGACAACTTTGGAAAGATGGGATTCGTATCTGTTTCAGGCCTAACAGTCTCAACAGAATCAATCGCATACCGTGAAGGCGGATACAACACCAACGTTCACCAGCTACCTGGTCAGACATCCTTTACACCACTAACCCTATCTAAGGGCGTAATGCTCGGACAAAAGGAACATTCACTATGGATGAAGCGTTTGTTCGCAGTAATGACTGGATCAGCTACCTCTGGCGTAGGTGCAAACTTCCGCTGTGACGTAGACATTCAGGTACTAAGCCATCCAAACCCAAAGGGTTTGTCAGGCTCAGGTTCTACAACCACAGCAACTGCAGTAACAGGTCAGCACACATCTATGCGCTTTAAGGTATACAACGCATGGATCACTAACCTTGGATACAGCCAGCTTGATGCAGGTGGTAGTACACTTATGGTAGAAGAAATGACACTTGTTCATGAAGGTTTCGATGTTTCATTTGCAACCGGCTGGACAGATGACAAAGACGCACCAGATCTACCAACAGTTTAATAACTAAGAAAAGGTAAACAATATGACAACAGAAACGACCGTAAGCGCAGCAGCTAACCCTGCTCTCGCAAACAAACTATCACACGAAGCTTTAGCTTTAGTAGAGCAGGAGGCGGCTGCAGCTCCAAGAATGGAGCCTAAGATTACGCCGCCTTCTGACCCTACTATTACTTTATTGGCAGGATTAGAAGTGCCATTTGAGGACAAGATTACAACAGCTGAGGTAAGAGAACTAACCGGTGCAGACGAAGAAGCTATCTCTAAGCTTCCAGATTTATCTAAGGGCCTTATGGTTATGCTTGAAAGAGCAGTCGTAAAGCTAGGTGATAAGAAAACTGATCTGGGGTTGCTAGATGCTCTTTTAGCAGGAGACCGTGAGCTTTTGCTACTAGAGATTAGAAAGGCAACATTTGGATCTGAAATCACGGTAAAGGGCACTCTATGTGGTTCTTGCCAAGAAGACATCACTATTACTATTGATTTAAATAAAGATGTTGAGTATAGAAAACTAGAGGGCGATAAAGAATTTACAGTGGACTGTAAGGTAGGTGCAGTGAAGGTAAAGCTTCCTACTGGGTTTACCCAGAAAGCTTTGGTTAACTCCATCAACAAAACAGCTCCTGAATTAGATACAATTGTCCTAAAGGATTGTGTGCAGGAAATCAATGGCGCCCCAGTCATTAACCACTCTGTGGTTTTAGGTTTGGGTGTTATGGACAGACGCACTATTCTTACAGAAATATCAAACCGTAACCCTGGTCCACAACTTAGCGAAATTACAAAAGACTGTCCAACATGCGGCCAGGAGGTGTCGCTACCGCTAACCCTAGCGGATTTGTTTCAGTCATGAAATAAGCTATGAGCTATTAATTCAGACTTTAGATCTGTTAGCCCAATATTATCCGGGTTGGTCATTGACTGAACTAAGAGCATTGAGTGTACGAGAACGCATGATCTGGTTAGACAGAGCCATGCTAAGGCCTAAGGCGGTGAGATAAAATATGGCAGGTGCTTCAGATAACCTGTTCCCATCCGGAGATGAAAGTATTCTCTCTGGTGGAGTTGCCGACACCGAAAAACTCTTTAAGATCATAAATGGCAATAACGGTCTTGGAATGACCGTTAAGCTTGGAAAGCAGCTAAGAGATCTTACTGCTGAGATTAAGAAAAATCTTTTAGCAGCTAGAGGTGAAAGCGACAGCAAGCTTGGCATGGGACAAATGCCTAAGTTTGGTGACGGGCTACCACGAAGCTTAAAAGTTCTTGGTGGGGTTGCTTCCGTAGGTTCTCTTGGAATGGCAATGATGCCAGACACCAATTCTGCCGTAACACAAAGAATTGCTGCCGATAGCTTTGCTGGAATTAGCGGAATAAATGCTAGACAAGCTATTATTAGATCTAACAAAGCTGTTGGTGGTGGAGCAACAAGCGCCATGGGACCAACTATGGCAGCTATGGGATTGTTTGCCGGTGGTGGATATACTGCAACAAGCAAGACATTTAAAAATGTTATGGGTCAAGTCGGCGGACTTAGCGCCCTAACTGGTGGAACAAACGAACAAATGACTGCAGGTCTTGCAGGCATTAACGCTATGCGTTTCTTGCGTATTGGTGTTCAGGTTCGTGATGCTAACGGAAACCTAAAGCCACCTAATCAAATTATTAATGATACCTACCGTTTCTTATACGGTGGTAGAAAAATTACTCCAGAGCAAGCAGCTATGGTTCTTAACCCTGGTTCAAAGGGCTATGCGACTATTTCTCAGATTGCTGGTGGCGATCAAAACTTAATGAGCATTATTCAAATGGGTATTATTGCTCGTGCAAAGAATAATGGAAAAGCCATCTCTTCTAAAGATCTTCAGGGCTCTTCTAGAGCTTTAGATATGCTTGGGGTTGGAAAAGAAAGCCCTATTAGAAGTAACTTTAACTATCAGACTAGTGAAGCTAGAAAACTTCAAGCTACTGAAAAAGGCTTAGTTGGTGGATTTAACGCTGCTCTAGACACCACTACTGCAGTCAATAATGGTTTTAGTAAACTTGCAGAAGAAGCAGATGCCTTAACACAAGCGTTTGCTGGTCTTCGTGGGTTTATGCAAACTCTTCCTGGTGCAGGAAACACAGGAGCTACTCTTTCTGCAGTAGGTGGCGGTGCTGTTGGCTTTGGTATGGATGCTATGCAGCTAATGATGCTAAAGAAAATGATTGGTGGAGGCGGAGTTACTGGCGCAGCAACCACTGCTGCAAAGGGTGGGTCAAAACTATTTGCAGGTGCTTCTGGACTTTTAAGTAAGGTTGGAAAATTTGGAAAGTTTGGTGGACCTGTACTTGGAGCGTTACTTAGTGGTTTTAGCGGATATCAAGATCAAAAAGCAGGTAAAGGTTTCTTAGGAGAATTCTTAAAGAGCGCAGCAATTGGTGGTGGTGCTGGTGCAATATTTGGTGGGCTACCTGGTGCATTAATTGGTGCACTTGTAGGTGGTGGCGGTTATGCGCTAGGACGTGGTGCTGGGGCTTTGTTTGGCCAAGGCGGAGATAACTGTAACCACGGCAATGCTGGATGCACACACGGTATGGGCGGAGACAGCTCATCTCAAATGGGATTTGCTGGAGGAAATAAAGCATCTGATGGAATGGTTCTTCAAATGCCTGTGCCTAGAGGAACACCAATCACATCTGGATATGGTCCTCGTGACAACTCTAAGAACCCACAAATTTCTTCATGGCACCGTGGTCTTGACTATGGTGTAAAGGTTGGAACAAAAGTTACTGCAGCTGCTGACGGTGTTGTAGAAGAAGCAGGTCTTCATAGACAATACGGTAACTATGTAATTGTTAATCACGGAGCTAAGTCAACTCTGTATGGCCATTTAAGTAAGATTTTAGTTCGTAAGGGAGAAAGCGTACGTGCCGGACAAGTCATTGGTTTGTCTGGTGGTAAGAAAGGTGCTCCTGGAGCAGGTACATCGACTGGTCCACACCTTCACTTTGAAGTACGTAATAAGGGTGGAGTAGCTGCTCAAGGAAGAGAAAACCCTAAGAGCTGGTTTGGAAGAGTAATTTCTACTATCTCTAACCTGTTTAGTAAGATTACTGGACGAAATAGAAACAGCGGTACAAATAAATCTAGTACTGCTATGCCTCCTGGATACGGACTCAATTTTAGCAACAACGCTAATCTAAGCTCACTCCCACTCAGTGAGGCATTGAGTGGCGCCTTAATGAGTGGAGAACCTATTGACTTTGCATCTTTACGCAAAGAGTTTCCTGCTGGACAACTAAGCAAGGGGATTAGGGGAAGTAAAGACGGCGTCTTTATTAATAGTAAGATTGATCCAGTAAGTGGAGATAGGGTAGGCATGGTTGGAGGAAACCGTGCTGGACTAATTAAAATGCTTTATGCATCTGGCTTTAGAGGAAAAGCACTTGAGACTGCTTTTGCTGTAGCGCTTGCTGAATCTGGTGGTAGAGCTAATGCCTTTAACGACAAGGGTAGAGACCTATCTTACGGCCTGTTCCAAATTAACATGAAAGATAACGACCCTTCTTCTCCTAATATGGGAAGAAATCGTCGTAAGCAATTTGGCATGTTACACAATAAAGAGTTGTTTGATCCTAAAAAGAATATGGCAGCTGCATTCCAGATCTCTAATAAGGGAACTTGGTGGAAGCAATGGGGCGCATTTACTAACGGAACCTTTGCTAAGTATCTAGATGATGCTCATACGGCAGCTAAGGATGCCGGTATTGGTGGAGACTCAGGTCAAGCTGGTATGGCTCTTGCTACAGAGTCAACTAGAACTCATGCTGTGGGTGGGGGCGGCCATATGTCTATGACCAGTAGAAATGCTACAATTAACGTCTACGTTGATATGGACGTTAAGCTTGCAAGCCTAAGCAAATTTGAGCTTCAGAAAGCTGCGGGAGAATTACGTTCTGCTGTTGATAGAGAATTGCGTGTGAAAGGAATTGGTGCTGTCTAATGGCTACTTATGTACCGTATAAGAATCTAAGTGGGATTACAGACGCTGACTCTAAGTTCTTTTGGACATGCGAGGCTTTTGAACAAACTAAGTCAAAAGACTTTACTAACTTTGTTCCTATTACTACCCCTAGTAAAGCTGTCTATAAAGACTTTGCTGTTATGTATGCTGTTCGTATTTGGGAAACTAAAAATAATGGGACCATCGAACCTATGTACGATAATGATGGGTTTGAGGTACTGATTCGTGATTCTTGGAGGCAAGAAGTAAAAGACCAGGTTACAATTGGAGATATTGTACAGGGGTCTTCTATTGCTACCTATAATGGCCTAGTCTACAACCGTAAGAAACCTGGCGATGACAATGATCAAAGTACTAAAGAAGTATTTCGTTTTACCCTACTTGCTAAAAAATCAAACGTAACAGTTACACCACAAATTTATGTAAAGCTTAAAAAGAATAGTAGTAAAAACCCAGGTGCTTTAGATCTAGAAGTATTGCCTAAAGACCCAAGCACTACGCCTGATCCAAACTATAACTGTCAGACTATTAAGTTTACCGCTGCTAGAGTAGATACTGATATCCCTGAGTCTGTTAAAAAGCAGGCTTGGAATCAGTCTTACATTACAAAAGATAAGTGCTCAAATCCAAATGTTTGGGTAACTATTGTTAGAACTGGAAACCTAAATCCACTTCTTGTTGACTACCATTTAAGAAGGTTTTCTTTAGATGGCCTTCAGTGTACCTTTCATGGGTATATAGGAAATTCAGATTTTCAGGGCGTACCTGCAGATGGTGTAGGAAAACTAGGTCCAGACGAATATATTGGTTCTGATCTTGACACTACCAAACCAGAGAACGTTAACAGAGACTTTAAAGGTTCTGACAAAAGAGACAGTAAGACTGACGCTATAAAAGCGCTTCTTGCTATTAAGACTAATACCTGCGGTCAAACAGTAGAGATTACTACTCCAGACACTGATACTCCATTTGTAGATTCAAAACCTATTACGGTTTCAGATAGTCAAATTAATCCACCAAGCCACTATTACACTAGAGATATTAGTCTTTGGAACAAAATCAGAGGTCAGGCAATTAAAGACTTAACTGGCTCAAAGAGTATTGAGGAAGTTAATAGAATTGATATTCTTACAAAAGATGCTGGCGTTGCGGGAAGACTAGGAATGATCTTTCAAGATGAGGCCTCAGCTACCGCATTAAATAAGTCTGAAAACTCTAAAAAACCTTGGGGCTTTAGATTTACCTACAACCCATCTAGTTTTAGTTACAACTCTGCTATGGATACTTCTATTGACTGGATGCTGTCTACAAAAGACCCTGCTAACTATGTTGGAGGAAATGTTAGCGTCGGGTTCCAGCTGTATTTAAATCGTGTAGCTGATATGACTGAGCTTGCTTATCTGCGAGGCAAAGAAAAGACACATACTAAGAATTATCCTAAAACTCTTACTGTAGAGGCGGTTCAAGGAATACTCTATAGAGGAACAGAATACGATTTAGAATACCTATATAGGGTTTTAAATGGAGACCCGTATCCAAGTAACAACGGCTTATTAACCTACACCGTAGGCGGTAAGCCGGCTATTACCTCAGATTTTGGGTACATTACTGGTACACCGATCTGGTTAAGACTTCATGACAATCTTCGTTATAAGGGGTCTATTTCATCTATTAGCGTTAACCATGTTCTATTTAATGAGTTTATGGTTCCTATGTTTTCTACAGTAGATATTACAATGGTTCGTTACCCAATTATTGGTGATGCTGGTAAGGATGCACAAGACGGCTTTGACAAGAAGAAGACTAAGTATCTTGCCGCTGTTGAGGCTGCAAATGAGCCAAGCACTGATAAAACTGCAACTGGAGGTGTAGGTCCATGAGCAACATAACTAAACTATCTCGTTATTATGATGGTCCTTTAGCTCAGATTCCAGATAAGAATACTGGCAGCTACAACATCGCTGTGTATAGAAAATTTGGAGATCAAGGAACTGTTAGCTTCTTTGAGTACTACTGGGTTGACGGCGATTCTTTAGCTGGACTTGCTAATACTTATTTAAAGAACCCACTTCTTTGGTGGAGAATTATGGAAGTTAATCCTGAGATTAGCGACCCGTTTAGTATTAAGCCGGGAGATATTGTGAGGATTCCATATGTCTCAAGTTGAGAACTTAGGCACTTGGTCTGAAAACTATGCGTGGGAGTCATCTGCCTACGATTCTAGTTTTTCTGTTCAGTTTCCAAAGACCCCTAAATTTGACCTACTTCTTATTGGAGCCCAGTTAACTCAAAGCATTGAATCCCATGATGTGCTTGTATTAGAGTTTAAAGGTAAGCCTACTAACCCTGAGGTTGCCCTTAACTCTTTTGATCCAGTAAAATTTACCTACGCTAGTGGATCTGATAAAGCTGTGTGGGAAGGTTATATCTACACCATAGATCCAACTACAGATACTAAGACCCACAACACTACAATTATCTGTAGCGGCGCCTCATCTATTATGAAAGATAGTGAGCAAAAGATTTACAAAAAGGTAACTGCTGATCAAGTAGTACAAAAGATCTGTAAGAAACATGGACTAAAAGCCGTGACCCAAAGACACCCACGTTTGCGAGAAAGCTATGTACAGGCTGGACAAACAGACTGGCAAATGCTTAGACGTCTTGCCAAGCAAACCGGTTTTGCTTTAAAGCCGGACAATACCAGCATTATCTTTATGTCTAAGAATAAGATATTTAAAGACAAAAAAGATAAGGCCCCATATTTTAAATACGCTGATGGTATTTCACGTGCACAAAGATCTGTTGGAACCTGCCTCTCTTTTAATCCATATATTTCAGACGATGCTATTGAGATTGGCGCAAGAGTCGATAGAGTCATTACTGGTGTAAGTAGTTCTTCAGGAAAGACTATTACTACCAGCCATAATACAAAGGATCACGTAGCAACTAGCCGAGGCGTTGTTGTTCCTAGTGAGGACTTTAATTATGAAACCTAGTTTTTCTAAGGTAAGTAACTCTACCCCACCAAGAGCAAAATTTAAATCTTTTCAGGTTCATGAGGTAGCTACCAGCTTATCTGAATCTAAGTATATTGCAAGTGACCTTGCCGATGCTAGACGCTATGCCTACCGTGCTACAGCAGTTCTTGTAGGCAATGTTAACGTAAAAACTTACGAACCTATCTATATTGATGGTCTTCCTAATGGTTTGACTACCTATTGGACTGTGCTAAAAGTAACCCATCTTTTTGGTGGAAGCGTAGGTAACTATATGTTGGAAGTTGAGCTTGGTGCAGATGTATTAAATGACACTAATGAAAATGCTAGTAAAGCCAAAGACACTAGAGATGTCAATGCTGAGATCTCTGGACAGAGCATTGACTCTCCTAGTTCTACATTAGTTTCATATAACACTTCTGTAAACTCTACTACTTTAGAGCAAGTAGAAAACCGCTCTGTTAGGGTAAGCGCTACAAATAATTTTGTAGCTGACACGGGAATACCTGATCTTTATCAAACAAATGTTCCAGATTTTTCTAAAGCTAAACAAACTGCTATTTGGCGAGCCACAAAGAAAAACCAGGTGCTTTAATGGTTAGCGCACTAGAATATAGCTTAGATGCTCTTGGCAGACCTAGATTTTATGGGATCTATAACGCCATAGTGGTAGACAACAAAGACCCCTTAAACAAGGGAAGACTAAAGCTCAAAGTACTTCAACCTACTGGAACTGAGGTATCTGCTTGGGCTGAACCATGCATAGGGGCTCTAGCTCAACACAAGACTCCATATGCAATCTTCTCATCTAACGTAGATCAACCCCTTTCTCCAAATACAGCTACCCTTATTTCTTACGACACTACTGAAGATAGTAACAAAATTTCTTTTAGTGGCAATAGGATTACAGTTGAAGAAGAGGGTGATTACCTATTTAGTTTTTCAGCTGTTTTTACAAAAAGCAACTCTGCAGCAGAAACTGTTGATGTGTGGGTTAGAAAAAACGGCACAAACGTACTACGAAGCAACACCAGAATTGTGGTTCAGGGAAACCCAAATGAGGTTGTAATGACGGTGCCCTTTATAGTTGACCTAGGACCTAAAGACTATCTACAGCTAGTTATGTCTACAGCCTCTACCAACTCCATGACTCTTACACATCACCATGCTGCAACCAACCCCACAAGACCCGAAACCCCTAGTATAATAGCTACTATAAGTTTGGTTGGAAAATATAAGCCTAAACCAGGTACTGAGGTTTGGGCTATGTTTGTAGCCGGAGACCCTGAGTACCCAGTTTGGATAGGAACAAAATGAAATCTATAAACTTTCCTTATTCGTTAACTGTGTTTGGGGAAACCGAAAGCACATCAAATCAAGCTAAGATCTGGGTGGACAGAGTACTTACACTTTTGTCAACACAGCTTGGCCAAAGACCAATGGCTCCAGATTACGGAGCAGATGTTGCTAGAGCCCTCTTTGAAAACGAAGATGACTTTAGAGTAGCCTTTAGAGTAGCTATAGCCAAGGCTATGTCAGTATGGCTACCAGAGCTAAACATTGAATCTATAACAATTGGCGATCCAAATCAAGATGGGTTTGTTAATATAGAAATTATGGTAGAACTTCCTAATTCTAGAGTTGCAGCTGTTACTATTAGCAGTGCTGCTTTTGGGGCTAATGGGGCTATCACAAGGACGGGAGCATAATGCAAATCGACTATACCTCAAGAGACTACGAGGCTTTAAAAGCCGACCTTATCGCTTTAGTAAATAAGCGTACTAACTATCAATGGGAAGCAGACAATGCCTCTGATTTGGGGTCAGTACTACTAGAAGCGTTTGCCTACATGGGCGACGTAATGTCTTACTACCTAGACAGAGTTGCTAATGAGATGTCTGTAGACACTGCTGTTAAGAAAGAAACCCTTCTTAGGTTTGCTGAGCTATACGGATACAAGCCATCTGGTCCTACACCGGCTCAGGTGTCTGTAACTTTTACAAATAATGGTCAATCTAATATTGACCTTCCTGTAGGAACTCAAGTAATGGCTCCCCTTACCTATGGTTCTTATAGTGAAGTCTACTTTGAAACAGCCGAGTCTATTACCCAGTTGCAGCCTGAACAACAAATTACCGTTCTTGCATATGAAGGCAAAACCGCAAATACAGATCGACCAGACTTAATTAGCTCTACAACCTACAAACCTCTTCCTGTAAGCCTAGGAACATCAGATGGTTCTAGTAACCAAGAGTTTTCTATTTTTGATGTTGGCATTGTTGATGACTCAGTAGTTACTTACGTAGGTCAAGGTGTGGCATTTGCCCCATGGAAATATGTAGACAGCTTAACAAATTACGGTCCAGATGCTTTGGTATTTACTACAAGAGTAGAAGATGATGACACTACTACCGTAATCTTTGGTGATGGTGTTAATGGAGCCATTCCTCCAGCAAACCAACTTATCAGCTGTTTGTATAAAACTAGCGCAGGGCTTTCTGGAAACGTTATTGCGGGAGCAATTGAAGAAGTTACATTTGTTCCTGGTAATGGTGACCCAGAAGCTATCTCCTATCTTACAGCTACAAATGCAAACCCTGCTACTGGTGGTGCAGATGCTGACTCACCTACACAACTTCGTAAAAAGATTAAGGCTGCAATTATTGCAAGAAAGCGTGCCGTAACTTTGGATGACTATGATTATCTGGTCAGTCAAGTATCTACTGTAGGTAAGTCAAAAGCAGTTGCTGGAACATATAGCTCTGTAACTATTTATGTGCAATCACAAGATGATAGCTCAACAACTCCAGGTATTTCTAATAACTTGCCTACCACTGCGTGGCTTAAGTTAAAAACAAAAGTAGAGACGTATCTTGCAGACAAGATTCCAGCTGGAACTACAGTAACAGTTAGCTACCCTACTTATGTACCGGTGTACTTAAGACTAAACCTAACCTTAGATAATGCGTATAGACAGGCATCAGTAAAGCTAGCTATTTCTAAAGCCCTGCTAAATACTGGTGGTTTGTTTGCATACGATCAAAACACCTTTGGAAGAGTCCTACCTATGTCAGCTGTGATCTCTAAGCTAGCTGCTATTGATGGGGTAATTTCTGTAGACCTAGTAAAGTTCAACACGACTGATGCGACATCTGCAGGTAACATTACCTTTGCGGCTAATCAGATCCCTGTTCTTTTGCCAGCTAATTTAACCTATAACACCATCACTGGTGGAATAGCCTAGAAAAGGAGTACCCATGGCAGCATACTTTCCCGCCCGAGTTAGGCCCTTCATTGCAAAGGTCGACTTGCAGGACACCATTGCGGCAGACCACATCAACGCTCTTCAGGAAGAAGTTCGTGCTATTGAGGTGGCCCTAAACGGAACCATTGACGAAGAAAATGGAATGCTTACTTCTACCTATACAGGTACTTTTGCTACCACCAATACTTGGGATTCCCTTGACGCAAGACTAACTAATATTGAGGCAGGTCTTGTAAATGGGCTTGCAATAAGCCCATACTTAAAGAAGACCGGAGACAGTATGACTGTTTCCAACGTAGTTGCTTTGTCTTTAAAGAACTCAAGCGCTACCACAACTTCAAATCTTTTTGAGGCATACAACTCTACCAACGTACTTGGCTTTGCTATTTCTGGGGCTGGACTTCCTAAGGTTGGGACTGCTAACGTTTTGTATGTAGGAAGCTCTGAGTACAATACTTTAAATACAACTGCTAATTCAGCATTGGAAACTGCGGAAGCTGTTAGATTTGATCCATTTCTTCTAGCTGGGATGTAGCACATAAATGGCTAAATATTCGTTTACGGTATACGGTCTATCAAGCGTTAAGTATGGACAACTAGAAAATAACAGAGCCTACTACAACGTAGGTATAAAGACTATGTCCTACGACTATAGGACTATCTTAGTACAGTGGGGGTCACTATTAACTGACCCTGCAGATCCTGCACCAACGCACTGGAAACTAGTAAAAAACTATAGTGGTGCTTCTGATACCCCTTATGATGGAAAAACATTAGAGAGCGGAATAATCACCCAGTTTAGTTTGGACTACCTTGATACAGATGTTATCGCTGGTTCTGAAATTACGTATTCATTTTGGGTTTTTAACGGTGTTAAATGGATTGAATGTGGAAGTGCTACTGCTGTTGCGGTAGGAGAAGAAGAATTTAATACCCTAAGTAAGATCCAAAAATGGGTTCCAGCTGTATGGTTAGATGAAGTTTCTGGTATTGGTGACTCCGTAGGAACACCAAACGATGGGGATCTTAGCACCGTTCTTTCTGCGTATGCGTTTGCGTATGACAAACTAAGAGCAGAAGCTGCTCTACTTGAAAAGTCTGTTTCCTATAGATTTTCTCCTATTAGGCTTCTTAAAAATAAAGTAACTGATCGTGGGTTTAGATACGAACCTACTCTTGGAGATACTTATCATAGAGGGCTTTATCGTGCTAGTGAACAGGTTCACTCGGTAAAGGGTACTATGGAAAGTATTCTTACATACAGCACATCCTTAACTCACTGGACTATTAAACCTGAGCTGGGTAAGAACAAAATGCTTGACTATAACGATTCTTCATTTGAAGAGTCGATTGGTCGCTGGCATGCTTCAGCTGGAACCATAGTTCACCGTCACTTTGATACTTCTTTGGCAGATCTAGGTGTACAGGTTGTTCCACCAACAGTTACTTATAAGAACACCAACTCTATGTTTGTTCCTAGAACAAAAGGTTTTGCTAGCTATAATGGTCATGCTGGGGCTGCCGCTACGCTTTCCTTGCCTAGCCCTACAGCAGATAAAGTGCTATACGGAATTCCCGTAAACCCAAATACACGATACCTTCTTAGAGGTAAGACAAGAGTTCTAGCATCTGCTAATGCTGGAAAAGTAAAAGCAAGACTTAACTGGTATGACCGTGTAGGCGCACTAATATCTACTTCAAATTATGGACCTGAACTTACTCTCACCACATCTGAGGTGTGGGTATACTCCCCATCAGATTCAGGAACTAACGGTATTGTATCTCCGGCTACGGCTGCGTATGCTGGGGTAGAGCTTTTAACTACCCCAAACAATTCAAGCACTGTTTACATTTTTGACATGTTTGAATTTGCTGTTGCTGACGGGGATGAAAACTTTGAAGATGCAAGAAAAGTTTTAGTATATGTAGAAGGTGACAAAACTAACTATGTTAGAAACCCATCTTTTGAAACTAATACTGATACATGGATTGCTCTTAACGGAACCCTTACTACATCAGCTACACCAGCTTCTGCCAAAGCTTTTGGATCTAAGGTAGGTAAGCTTGTTACGTCTTCTGATAACAAAGCCGGTATTGTGTCAGAATGGATTCCTATAAATCCTGCAGGAAGCTTTACGCTTAGCGGATATGTTTCTGGAAGTACTACGAAGAACGTAATAGCAAGGCTTGAATTTTCTTCTCTTCAATCTGCAGAAGAACAAACAAAAATTTTAAATGATGCAGATGGTGCGTTTTATCCTATAGACCCATACTACGTAGAATCTGTTCCGGTAGCTCTTACGTCTTCAGCTCAACGAATTACTGTAACTGGCGTAGCTCCAGTAGCATCTTCTGATGCGGGGTACCCTAATGCAAAAATATCGTTTTATATTCCTAATGCTGAAACTGGGGATATCTTATACCTAGACTCAGTACAACTAGAAGATGGTACAGCAGCAACAACTTACTTTGATGGTACTGGTGCGCCAAGTCCAGCAAACCCATTAACATCTGAGTACATTGATGCTCTGGAATGTTTCTGGGAAGATGAGGCCACTTCTTCTGGAAGAAGCTACAGATGGAGAAACTACTTTACTAAGCTAGCTCGTTTAACTGAAACACTCCCATTAGTTATGCCATTAGGTACTAG
>JACCEB011123119.1_pt1 | contig 41159 bp, 35 predicted proteins | sample 7454761 | NCBI WGS metagenome assembly JACCEB01 (sample SAMN15323454, study PRJNA562643) | freshwater metagenome | isolation source: river surface water | place: USA:Blue River Watershed | collected 2017-08-18
AGGCCTTCCAGCAGCGCCTGCCGCTGCGCCTCGCTCGCCCGCAGGTCGACCGGCGGCCGCACCAGCCGCAGCGCATCCTCGCCCGCCGCCCCGGGCACGCCCGCGAGCGACCCCGTGCGCACCAGCAGGCCCCACCCCGCCGGGATCTCCGCCTCGGCAAAAATCCCGTCGTCCACCACGAGGTAGAGAAAGTCGGCACAACGGTAACGAAACATCTTCGCAAACTTCGTCCCGCGCAGCACCCGGCGCTGCACCGTCTCGATCTCCGCCAGCACGTCCCGATACGTCGTGTGCTCGAGCCGCGCGAAATCCCAGCGGTCGAACTCCGGCCACAGCGCCTCGCCGCAACGCAGATCGGGCCGGTGCACCGCCAGCATTTCCTCCAGACCGCGCCGCCGCTCCACCAGCGCCGCGAGCCGCGCCCGCGTTTCCGCCTCGGCATGCGCATCCTTGAGCAGATCGGCGCGCGACTGCTTGCACTCGAAGACCGCCGTGCGCGCACCGCGGTCGCCCACCCCGCGCGCATACGCCGCGACATCGGCCCGGTAACCGCTCTTCGGCACCCGCACCTCCACGCCGGCCAAACCGAAGCCGTTGGCCTGCGCCCACGCCAGCGCGAGTGCCTTCAGGCGGCGGTGATTCGGCGTCTCGCTCGTCGACATGTCAGGCGCAGGGCAGGAAATCCCGCCCCACGCGGTAGCCGCGAGCGCGAAGTGCGGCATCGATCAACTCCCTCGCTCCCCGCGAGCTCACGTAACCGAGCACAAACCACCGCCCCGGCTCCGGCACCGCCTCCGGCCCCACGACCGGCCGCCCGGTGCCGCCAAGCGCCGGGGTCCATTTCTTCGCGTCGACGTCGATGAAGCCCGCCACCCGCACACCCTCCGCCTCGAGCCACGCCACGCGTTTCCGCGTCGGCCGCCCCGCGCCCCACACCCGGATCTCCCGCCCACCCGCCACGCGCGCCAGCTCGCGCGCGAGCCACGGCGCCTTCACCCGGAAAAACGCCTCGGCCGCGTAGCGCGGGTCGGTGCGCGACGCCCGCTCCGGCGAATCGCTCCAGCGCAGCAGCACCTCCGGCACCTTCGCACAGCGCACCCCGGCATCCATCCAGCGCAGCCACAACTCGTAGTCCTCCGGGAAATCGCCCGCGCGATAGCCGCCGCACCGCTCCACCAGCGCGCGGCGGAACATCACACTCGGGTGCGCCAGCGGCGCCTCCACGAAGCGGTGCGCCGCGATCTCCTCCGGCGTCACCAGCGCGTTGAGCCAGTCCACGTGCCGCGCGTAGCCCTCGCTCCCACCCGCGCCGCGCGCCCCGCCGAACTCCACCCGGCAACCCACCACGCCCACCGCCGCATTCGCCGGCGTCCGCAGGAAACGCACCTGCACGTCCAGCCGCTCCGGATACGCCACGTCGTCCGCATCCATCCGCGCCACGAATTCGCCCCGCGCCGCCGCGATCCCGGCATTCAGCGCCGCGACGATTCCCTCCCGTCCCTGCCGCCGCAGCCGCACGCGCGGGTCCACGGCCGCCGCGGCCGCCACGATCCCCGCCGTGCCGTCCCGCGAGCCGTCGTCGACCACGATGAGTTCCCAGTCCGGCAGCGTCTGCGCCGCGATACTCGCCACCGCCCGCCCGACCGTCGCGGCGGCATCGCGCACGGGCATGACCACGGAAACGGCGGGAGTGTTCGACACAGGTCGGTTGTCTGCGCGCCGGGCGCGGCCGCTCAATCCGATTCCGCCCGACCGCTCGCGCCCGGTCCGTGCTCAAGTTGCGGCGGCGCATACCGATGAAACCCATAATGTCCGCTCCGCTCACCGCCGAGCAAACCTGCCAGCGCGCCCAGGCTCTCCTCCAGTCGGGCCGGAGCGTCGCGCTGCCCGAGCTCCTCCACCTCATCGAGACCCTCTCGACGAGCGATGCCACCGTGCCGGAGATCGCCGAGCTCATCGAGAAAGACCCCGCGCTGCTCGGCAAAGTCCTCTCCCTCGCCAATACCGTCGCGCACAATCCCGGCATCGCGCCGATCCGCACGCTCTCGCAGGCGCTGCACCGGATCGGCTACCAGCGCGTGCGCAGCATGGCCGTCTCGCTGCTGCTGCTCGAAAGCGCCGGCGGCACCTCGGTGCCCCCGGAGCAGCGCGAAGCCGCCTCCTGCGCCCTTTGCGCCGGCCTGCTCGCCCAGGGCATCGCCGAGTCGCTCGGCACCCACGACGCCGAACTCGCCTTCGCCTGCGCCACCCTCCGGCACTTCGGCCGGATCCTCATGGCCGCGCTCTCGCCCGAGCTCTTCCGCGAGGCCCAGCAGATCGGCCGCACCCATCCCCCGGAGGAAAACGGCTTCCGCCGCCGCTTCGGCCTCACCTCGCTCGAACTCAGCCGCCGCATCCTCGCCGCCGCCCGGCTCCCGGCCGACGTGCTCGCCACCCTGCGCGAAGCGGAACCCGAGGCGCTCTACGGCACCGCGACCAGGCACGATACCCGCCTCGCCGCCCTCGCCGAATACGGCACGCGCCTCGCCGCCCTCAGCATGGATCGCGAGGCGGGGCACGATGTCTTCGTGCGTCAGGCCCACCTGCTCGCCCGCCGCTTCGAGCGCCTGCTCCCCGACGCCGGAGCCCACATCAAACCCGCCTTTCGCAGCGCCGACCAGCGCCTCCGCTCCTACCTGCGCTGCAAGGGCGTCAACTCGCTGCCCACCTTCAGCCTCACCCGCGTGCGCCAGCGGCTGGAATCCGTCGCGCCCGAAGTGCGCAACGAAGGCGACGGCACGATCGCATCCATTTTCCATGCCTCGCCCGCCCCGGTCGGAAACACCCTCGGCTCCAACCCGCCGATGTCTCCGCCGGCCCACACCCCCGCCTCACCCGCGGCCGCAGCACCGACCGATCCGGTCGAAAACGCGCCAGCTGCAGCCGCCGCTCCCGCGACAGCTCCCGACGCCGCTGCCGCTCCCGACGCCACTCCGTTCCCTGCGCCGCCCGAACCCTTCGAAACGGCGGCGACTCCGCCGCCTGCGCCCGTTTCCCCGCCCGCATTCGCCGGACGCGATGCGGACAACGATCCGGAGATCGCCACGCTCACGCTGCTGCGCGACGGCTTCGGCGCGCACGAGTGCTGGCTTTTCGTCGTGCCCGAGGGCGAGGCGACCTACCGCGGTGCCGGCGGCGTCGGCCCGGCGTGGGCACACGTCGACCGCCACGCGCGTTTCCATGCCGGCGAGCGTTCGGTCTTCGGCGTCTGCCTCAGCCGCCACGAAACCGTCCTGATCCATCACGCCGCCGCTCCGGCGACGCTCCCCTACCTGCCGGAATGGCTGCAGCCCCACCTCGCCGAGCTCGGCGCATTCGTCCTCGTCCCGCTCTCGGTCAGCACGCACGCCCGCGGACTCGCGCTCATCGGCTGGAACGCTCCGCGTCAGATCGCACTCTCGCCCGCGCAGCTCACGCTCGCCCGCCAGCTCCTCGGTCCGCTCGTCGCCGCACGGCTCACCGCCACCGCGGCGGCCTGAGCGACCGCGCACGGCGCGCCGTCACTTCCCTGCGCCGGGCTTCGCGTTCCCGAGTTCCTGCTTCAGTTTCTTGATCTTCGGCGCGATCACGACCGCGCAGTAGCCCTTGGTCGGATTCCGCCGGAAGTAGTCCTGGTGGTAGTCCTCCGCGACCCAGAATTTATCCAGCGCCGCGATCTCGGTCGTGATCGGCTCGCGCAACGACTTCTGCGCCTCCGCCTTGGATTTCTCCGCCGCCGCTTTCTGCGCGGCGTTCGCGTAAAGAATGACCGAGCGATACTGCGGCCCGATGTCGTTCCCCTGCCCGCCGACCTGCGTCGGGTTGTGCACCTGCCAGAAATACTCGAGCACGCGCTCCAGCGAGACCACCGCGGGATCGAACTCGATCCGGATGACTTCCGCGTGCCCCGTCTTCTTCGTGCCGATCTGCTCGTAGGTCGGGTTCGGCACATGTCCGCCGGCGTAGCCGCTCACGACGTCCTTCACGCCCGGCAGCAGTTCATACGCGGCTTCGGTGCACCAGAAGCATCCGCCGCCGACGACGACGGTTTCGTTTTTCGCGACGAGAGTGTTCATGAGAAAAAATCCGATCAGGGCCGACAGGGATTGGGTGATGCGCCGGGTCATGGCCTGAGACCGTGCGTGCCACCGGAAATTCCGCAACTCCCGGCCGATTTCCCGCCGACCCTCCGAGCCGCTCCCGATCGCCGGTAAAGAAACCTCCAAAACCGCCCGCGCCCCAAAATCCCGGCTGCCTTTCCGCGGTTATGCCCTTCGCCTTCGCCCACCGCCGCGATGCCCACCGATCCCACCGTCCCGCCCGCCCGCCGCCGCCCTGCGGTGGCGCCGCTGCTGCTGGCGACGGCGTTCGTCGTCCTCGTCGGCCTCACGCTCTGCAACATTTTCGCCTCCCGCCGCACGCCGCCGACAGTCGACGCCGCACCCCTCGCCGCCACCTCCGGCGCGCGCCCCGAGCCGGCGGCGTCAACCGGCCTCTCCGCCGTGCAGCTACGCTGGCTCAATCTCACCGGGCTCGCCGCCGCCCTCCTCTGTCTGGCGTTCGGTCTGCCCGCCGGCGCGCTCCGTCTCCGCCGCGATGATCGCTGGGTCACGATCTGCGCCTGGACGCGCCGGATCCAGTGGCGCGGCCGCTGGCTCACCGTCGAGGATTTCCTCGAGCAGCGGTTCCGCGTGCGCAGCACCCACGGTATCTGCGCCGACGAAGCCGAGAAACTCTGCCGCTCCGCCGGCGCCGCGTCGCCGACGCTCGTTCCCCGCCCGACTCCCGCAGCCGAACTCGCTCGCCTCCGGCGACTGAGCCGCCCGCCGACAAGCCCCTAGTTCCGCTCGAGACCCGCAGCCAAATCGCGCCGCGGATCCGAAGTCCTGAAAACGCACGCCCACGCCGCGAGCTCTGGACCTTCAGCTCCCCGCTCTCGTCCCCGCCTTCCTCTTTCCGACTCTCAACTCTAAACTCTCGACTCTCAACTTTCCCCCCCGCCCCTCAGCCGTGCCCGAGCTTGCGGTATTTGATCCGGTGCGGCTGCTCGGCGTCCTTGCCCTTCCGCCGCCGGAAATCCTCAAGATAACTCGAGTAGTTGCCGTTGAACCACTGCACCGTGCTCTCGCCCTCGAAGGCCAGGATGTGCGTCGCCACGCGGTCGAGGAACCAGCGGTCGTGCGACACCACGACCGCGCACCCCGCAAAATTCTCCAGCGCCTCCTCGAGCGCGCGGATCGAGTTCACGTCGAGATCGTTCGTCGGCTCGTCGAGCAGGATGAGATTCGCGCCCGCCTTGAGCAGCCGCGCGAGGTGCACGCGGTTGCGTTCGCCGCCGGAGAGCACGCCGACCTTCTTCTGCTGGTCCGCCCCCGTGAACCCGAACTGCGCGCAGTAGGCGCGCGAGTTCACCTCGCGGCCGGGCAGCCGCATGATCTCCTCGCCGCCGCTGATCGCCTCCCAGATCGACGCCGCATCCGGCAGCGTGTCCCGCGACTGGTCCACGTGCGCGATCTTCACCGTCTCGCCCACGCGCAGCGTCCCGGCTTCGGCCGTCTCCATCCCGGTGATCATGCGGAACAGCGTCGTCTTGCCCGCGCCATTCGGCCCGATCACGCCCACGATGCCGCCGGGCGGCAGGGAGAAATTCACGCTCTCGAACAGCACATTGTCCCCGTAGCTCTTGCCCAGCTTCTGCGCCTCCACGACGAGCGTGCCGAGCCGCGGTCCCGGCGGGATCAGGATCTCGAACTCCCGCTCCTTCTCCACGACGTTCTCCTTGAGCATGCGCTCGTAGGCGTTGATGCGCGCCTGGCCCTTGGCCTGCCGCGCCTTCGCGCCCGAGCGGATCCACTCCAGCTCGCGCGCCATCGCCTTCGCCCGCTTGTCCTCCGTGCGCTGCTGCACCGCCGCCCGCGCCTGCTTCTGCTCCAGCCACGAGGAATAGTTTCCTTTCCACGGGATGCCGTGCCCGCGGTCGAGCTCGAGGATCCACTGCGCCACGTTGTCGAGGAAGTAGCGGTCGTGCGTCACCGCGATCACCGTGCCTTCGTAGCGCGCGAGGTGCTGCTCCAGCCAGTGCACGCTCTCGGCGTCGAGGTGATTGGTCGGCTCGTCGAGCAGCAGGATCGACGGCTTCTGCAACAGCAGCCGCGCCAGCGCCACGCGGCGCCGCTCGCCGCCGGAAAGCTTGTCCACCAGCTGGTCGCCCGACGGGCAACGCAGCGCATCCATCGCCATCTCCACCTGCGGCGCCACATCCCACGCACCGAGCGCATCGATCTTTTCCTGCAGCTCACCCTGCCGCGCCATGATCGCATCCTTCGCCGCGTCGTCCTCCGCCGCGTTGAGCTCGTCCCACGTCGCATCGTAGGCGGCCGTCAGTTCCGTGAGGTGCTTCACGCCCTCCTCCACGCACGCGCGCACCGTCGCCCCCGCCGCGAGCTGCGGCTCCTGCTCGAGCAGGCCCACGGAATATCCGGGTTCGAAGTGCACCCGGCCCTCGATCTCCTTGTCCCGCCCCGCGAGGATGCGCAGCAGCGAGGATTTGCCCGAGCCGTTCAGGCCGAGCACCCCGATCTTCGCGCCGTAGAAAAACGAGAGCGAGATGTCGCGGAGGATTTCCTTGCGCTCGATCTTCTTCGAGACGCCGAGCATCGAAAAAATGACGGTGGGAGCTTCAGCGGGTTTGGCCACGGCGCGACTCAAGCGGGCCGCGTCCGACCCGCAAGTGCGGAGCGGACGCCCGGCGGTCCGGCCGCTCCGTGCCCGGCCCGGTCCCCGCTCGTATTTTCCCCGATGCGGGTTTCGGGACGGCGGGTCCCGCTTTCACTTTGCGCCTCTCCGCTCAGGGGACATCGACTCCGCCCGCGCGAGTTCGCGCCCGCCATGCCCGCCCGGTTTCTTATCGTCGACGACGACGCCGACAGCGCCTTCCTCGCCCGCCGCAATCTGCAGTCGGCGTTTCCCGATGCGATCGTGGACCAGGTGCCGTCCGGCCACGCCGCGCTTGAGCTGCTGCGCACCCATGAGTTCGCCGCCGTCGTCACCGACTACCGCATGCCCTGGATGGATGGGCTCACGCTCGTGCGGCAGATCCGCGACCAGGGGCTCCACATGCCGATCGTGATGCGCACCGCGATGGAAGACCTCGGCAACGCGGCCCGCGCCGCCGGCGCCGACTACGTGCTGCCTTGGTTCCGCTGGCGCGAACTCGGCGAGGTCGTGAAGGAACTGCTGCACTGCCAGGCCGCCCCGGGAGAGCCGAAATCGTGACGCCCCCGCGCTCCCGCTCCATCCTGATTGTCGACGACGATCCCGACACGATCGCCCTCACCAAGCACGCCCTCGCCAAGACCGGCATCAAGACCTGGATCGACGTGCAGGAAAACGCCGAACACGCCATCGCCTACCTCCGCGCCAAACTCGCCGAGGGCGACCACGCGCTCCCGCTCCTGCTTTTCCTCGACCTCACGATGCCCGGCACCGACGGCTTTCTGGTCCTCGACTGGATCCGCGCGCACCCCCGGCTGCGCCGCCTGCTCACGGTGGTCCTCAGCTCCTCGACCAACCGCCGCGAGGTCGACCGGGCCCGCGCGCCCGGCGCCAGAACCTACGTCGGCAAATACCCCGTGGCCCAGGACGTCCGCACGGTATTCCAACTCGCCCACGCGATGCTCACCGTCGATGAGATCGAGACCTTCGTGCTGCCGGGCATCCGCCCGCCGATTCCCGCGCCGCCCGCCACCCGCTGACGGCTTCGCCCCCGGCGCGGCGGCGGGTCACACGTCGCGGCGCGGCTCGGTCGCGCGCTCGAGATTTCCGAGGTAATCCAGCGCGGCCGCGCGGCTCGTGCCGCACATTTCCTCGGTGGGTCGCAGTCCGACGCAAAACGCCGGCCGCTCCGGCCGGCCGAATAGGGCGCAGCGGTAATCCGGCAGCAGCTGCACGCAGGGAATTCCCGCCGGCTTGCCGTGCGGCATGCCCGGGATCGGCGTGGTGATCGAAGGCGCGATGCAGCACGCGCCGCAGCCGCTGCGACACTCCATCCGCGCAGGCCAGCGCGCCGCCGCCCGCACGTCAACGTCCCGACAGGATTTCCGCCCGGCCGGTAGGTGCACACCTCCCGCCCACCTCCGCCACCCGCCGGAACCAGCGGCTCAACGCCGCTACTATCGCAGGCACAACTCCCACCCGAAGATGAAAACCACCGTTCCCTTCCTCGTCAGCCTTCTCACGCTCGGCGCCGCCACCGCGTCGCTCTCGACCGGCTGCGCCGGCACCGCCACCCGCGCCAGCACCGGCGAGATGATCGACGACACCATGATCTCCACGAAAGTGAAGGCCGCTTACGTCAAGGATCCGATCGTCAATGCCCTCGATGTGAACGTCGAGACGTTCAAAGGCGTCGTGCAGTTGGGCGGGTTCGTCGACACAGCCGAGCAGAAGTCGCGCGCCGAACAGCTCGCGGCCGGCGTGCCCGGCGTGCAACGCGTGCAGAACAACATCACGATCAAGACCGCCGCGACCACGCCGCGCTGATCCCACCCGGATCGCCCCTGGCTTCCGGACGCGGCGGCGACGGCATCGAGTCTGCGCCGTGCCGGAGCGGAGGTGTCGGAGATTCTCCGGCCCAATACCGCGGACGGGCCCTGATTTCCTCCGCGCACCGGCTGTGATTTACTCGGTCCGCCGCCGCTCTCCCCCTCGGCCGCGGCGATGCTCCCGCACCGCCTGCGCCGCTGGCCGTAGGCCGCGCGGGTCCCGCCGCTTTCGCCCCCTTGGACCATGCCCTCCGCCCCGTCGCCCGACTTCCCTCCGCCGGAGTTTTCCTGGCTGTCGCCCAGCTGCCGCCCGTCCCCGACCGAGGTGGACACCTACGCCCGCCTCATCACCGCCGCCGAGGGCGAACCGCCGGAATTCGTGCCGCGCCACCGCCAGGAGGCCGAGTTGCAGCTCTGGATCTGGCGCAACGAAACCCACCCGCCGGACACGCCCGCGGCGCGCGTCCCGGGCCGGGCGGCCCGGCGCAGATGAGGAGTCCCGTTCGTTTCCATCCGTGAACCGTCGTCCGGCCCCTGTGTGCGGGTCCGCGGGAAAATTTTCCGAAACAACCGGTCCGGGCAGCACATACCTAGGGCCTTTCCCGGGCCGTATAGGAGGTCCATGCCCGATTGTCGCGGCAGAGGAACCATAGTAGGATACACTCATGGTTCCGGCACTTGACGATTTCCGCGCAGCTCGGCGGCGCGGATCGGTGGCTCCCGCCACGTCGTTTTCGCTCGTGCCGTTTCCCCTCCCCTCTGCCCCGCGCTTCCACTGCTGCTGCCGGAGAACCGGGAGCCGCTCGGCCTCTTCGGAGGCCGCCGCGTGATCCGCTCCCTCGCTGCCGCTGAGGCCGTCGCGCCCCCGGCGCGGCTCCCGGAAAATCCCATGAATCCTGGCGACGAAATCGCGCCGGTCGGCCCCCTCCCCCATTCCCGGGCCGGAGATGCGCACGGCCACCGCGCGGGCACCAAGGTGATCCGCGTGCTCGTGCTCGACGACAACGAGGACGACTTCGCCTTCGTGAAGATCCTCCTCGGGAAGAGTGTCGCTTACGAATATCGGCTCGAGTGGGCACCGACCGAGACCGAAGCGCTCACGGCCCTGCACCGCGGCGGTTTCGATGTCGGGCTCTTCGACTACAAGCTCGGCGGCACCACGGGCCTCGAGATCCTGCGCACGCTCCAGGCGCAGTCCTGCGACATCCCGATCATCCTGCTCACCGGCTCCGAAAACCCCGAAATCGACCAGGCCGCGCTCGACGCCGGAGCGGCCGATTACCTCTGCAAGGGCTCGCTCGACACCACGCGCCTCGAGCGCGCCATCCGCTACTCGATCAGCCACGCGCAGATGCTCGCGGCCGTCCGCGAAAGCCAGGCGCAGCTGCAGCTGTTCATGCACCGCGTGCCCTGCGCCGTCTGCATCTACGACGAGCAGGGCGTGGTGCTGTTCCAGAACGAGATTTTCCGGCACCACTTCTCCGTCGCCGCCGTGATCACCGCCCGCCAGGCCGAAGGCGCCGGCGCCGGCCCGACCCAATACTCCCATGGCGGCCGCCACTGGCTCATCAGCGAGTTTCCGATGGTCGAGCGCACCGGCCGCAATCTCCAGGGCATCGCCGCCATCGACATCACCACGCGCATCGAGGCCGAAGAGGCGCTGCGCAAGACCTCCGAGTTTCTCAACGGCGTCCTCGCCACGCTGCCCGTCGCCGTCGCGCGCATCGACGAGCAGGCCGTCATCCGCGAGTCGCGGGGCCACGCGCTCGCCGCCCTCGGCCTCCGCGACAACGAACTCTCCGGCCGCAGCATCCACGCCCTGTTTCCCCGCGCCGAGGCCCGCATCGCCCGCGCCCTCGCCGGCGAATCGGTCCACTTCCCCGCGGAGATCGCGCACGGCGGCAGGACCTTCCACTTCGACAACTATTACCGCTTCGACCGCAGCCGCGGGCGCGGCGCGATGGGCTTCTCCATCGATGTCACCGCCCGCGTCGAAGCCGAGCTGCTGATCAAGCAGCAGAGCCAGCTCCTGCACGGCCTGCTCACCAACCTGCCGATGATCGTCGGCCGCCTCGATCCCCGGGGCGTCGTCGTCGAGGCCGAGGGCGAGAAGCTCGCCAGATACGGCATGAGCCCCGCGTCGATGGTCGGCCAGACGCTCGCCGGCCTTTACCCGCAGCTGAAACCCGCCGTGGCCGAAGCCCTCCGCGGCGGCGCCGTCAATTCCGTCCTCACCGCGCGCCATCCCGGCGGCGAGTGGTTCGCGGATATGTTTCTCTTCTTCGACCACGAGACCGGCCAGGGCGCGCTCTTCTTCGGCTGCGACATCACCCAGCGGAAACTCGTCGAGCGCGAACTGCTCCGCGTCTCCGACGCCGAGAAGGACCGCATCGGCTCCGATCTGCACGACGGCCTCGGCCAGTATCTCACCGGCATCTCGTGCCTCAGCGCCGCACTGCGCGACAAACTCCAGATCGAGCGCCGACCCGAGGCCGAAGAGGCCGACACCATTTCGTCGCTCGTGCAGGAGGCCATCGCGCAGACCCGCGCCCTCGCCCGCGGGCTTTGCCCGGTGCAGCTCGAGACGAGCGGCCTCGAGACCGCGCTCGAGGACCTCACTTTCCAGGTGCAGCGGCTGCACGGTCTCGATTGCCGGTTCGAATCCACCGGCAGGATCGACGTCGAGACCTCGGTCGCAATCCACCTCTACCGGATCACGCAGGAGGCGATCAACAACGCCATCAAGCACGCCGGCGCCAAACGCATCGTCGTCCGCGCCGATTTCTCCCGCGAACACCACGTGCTCTCGATCGAAGACGACGGCTGCGGCTTCGCCCCCTCGCCCGAACAGGGTCCGAGCTCCGGCCTGAGCCTCATGCCCTACCGCGCGGCCATGATCGGCGGCACCCTGACTGTCACCTCCCAACCCAACGCCGGCACGAAAGTGGAGTGCCGTTTCGTCCACCCTGCCTGAAACCATGAAAGCCATCGTGAAGAAAAAAAACGTCTCCCCATTGGCCTCCTCCGCTCCCCTGAGCACGTCCGCCGCCGCCGTCGCCGAGCCCGAGACCGCCGCCGCCCCGGTCGTCGCCAAGCTCAAGGTCCTCCTCGTCGACGATCACCCCATCACGCGCCAGGGCATGAAAGCCCTCGTGAACCAGCAGCCGAACCTCGAGGTGTGCGGCGAGGCAGACAATGCCCCTTACGCGATCGAACTCGTCGGCAAGCTCCAGCCCGACCTCGCGATCGTCGACATCGCGCTCAAGACGACCAACGGCATCGAGCTCACCAAGAACATCAAGGTCCAGGCCCCGAATCTCCCCGTCCTCATCGTCTCCATGCACGACGAGGGCCTCTACGCCGAACGCGCACTCCGCGCCGGCGCGATGGGCTACCTCATGAAACAGGAGGCCAGCGACAAGATCGTCGTCGCCATCAACCGCCTGCTGCAGGGCGAGATTTATCTCAGCGACAAGATCAAGGAGAAGATGCTCCACCGCTTCGTGAACAAGAAGGGCGACGGCATGGTGTTTTCCATCGATACGCTGAGCGACCGCGAGATGGAGGTCTTCCAGCTCATCGGCAACGGCTACAGCACGCGCCAGATCGCGCAGAAGCTCAACCTCAGCTCCAAGACCATCGATTCCTACCGCGAACACCTGAAGCTGAAGCTCAACCTCGAGTCCGGCGCCGAACTCGTCCGCCACGCGATCCAGTGGGCCCGCAACGAGGGCGGCACCTGACCCGCCGCGGTCCGCCGCGGCGTGGTCGCCGCGCGCACCGCCGGAGACCTCCGTCGGCCGCGCTCAGCGCGTCGGCCCAAGCGCCGGCACGCGGAACAGCGTCGCCGGAAAGACTTCGTTCACCTCGATCGTCTCGAACTCGATCGTGACCACCTGCACGTCGCCCTGGGGCGACTTCGAGGTCGTGATGATGCGCTTCGGAAAACGCACGCCCTTCACCACGATCTCCCCTTCCTCCCGGATCGAACCGCCGCCTTCCGTCTCCGTGAAAACCAGCTTGCCCGTGGCGACGTCGAAGTAGCGGTAGAAAATCACGTTGGGGTTGTGGATGAACGCGATCTTCCGCGTCGTCTTGCCCTCGATCTCCTTGGTGCCCTGGTCCTCCACGCGGCCGCCTTGCTGCTCGAGGCCGCGGAAGAACGAGAGGTTTTCCCAGGTATTGGCGCGCAGCCGGCGGATCTGCTCCGGCCCGAGCAGCGTCTGCCGCCACTTCTCCGGATTCGCCGGATCGTGCATCCGCATCCAGCCTTCGTAGGCATCGAGCGCCGTCGTCTCGACCACCTTGTCGGACTTCGCCGTGATCCGCTGCCGCTCCGGCTTCTGGAAAATGATCTCAAGGCTCGTGCGCGTCTGCTTGGCCGCATCCTGCCCGTCCGGCGCCACCAGCGTCCCGGTGTAGCGCACCGATGTCAGCCCGTTGAGCGCCTCCTCGGTCCCGACGTAGGCCCGTGCCTTGGCGATGATGTCCAGCTCCGCGGCCCAGCCGCTCGCCGTCAGCGTCACCGCCACCACCGCACCCGCCAGCTTGCGCATCGTCGTCGTCATGTTCGTTCAGGAAACTGTTGTTGGCCGCGGATCCGACTCACTCCCACTCGATCGTCGCCGGCGGCTTCGAGCTCACGTCGTAAACCACCCGGCCCACGCCGCGCACCTCGTTCGTGATCCGGCTCGAAGCCCGCTGGATCACCTCGTGCGGCAGCTTGGCCCAGTCGGCCGTCATCGCATCCGTGCTCTCCACGATGCGCATCGCGATCACGTAGTCGTAGGTCCGCTCGTCGCCGAAGACGCCCACCGTCCGCACCGGGAGGAACACACAGAACGACTGCCACACCTTGTAGTAGAAGCCGCTGCTCATCATCTCCTCGTGCAGCACCGCGTCGGCATTGCGCAGGATCTCGAGATTCTCGGCTGTGATCTCGCCCATCACGCGCACGCCGAGACCCGGCCCCGGGAACGGCTGGCGCCAGACGACCTCGCGCGGCAGCCCGAGCGCCTCGCCCACGCGGCGGACCTCGTCCTTGAACAGCGCCCGCAGCGGCTCCACGAGCTTCAGCTTCATCCGCTCCGGCAGGCCGCCCACATTGTGGTGCGTCTTGATCAGCGACGCGGGATTGTTGCCGATCGAGACGCTCTCGATCACGTCGGGATACAGCGTGCCCTGCCCGAGGAACTCGGCGCTTCCTTTCACGGACTTGAGGGTCTTCTCGAACACTTCGACGAACGTGCGACCGATGATCTTCCGCTTCTGTTCCGGCTCCGTGATGCCTTTCAGCCGGCGGAGGAAGAGCTTCGACGCATCGACCACGCGCAGGTCGATGTTGAAGTGCTTCCCGTAGAGTTTCTCCACGTAGTCCCGCTCGCCCTTGCGCAGGAGCCCGTTGTCCACGAACACGCACGTCAGCTGCTTCCCGATCGCCTTGTGCAGCAGCGCGGCCGCGACCGACGAGTCGACGCCGCCCGACAAGCCCAGGATCACGCGCCCTTTCCCGACCTGCGTGCGGATGTTTTCCACCGCGTGGGTGATGAAGTCCTTCGTCGTCCAGTCCTGCTTCACGCCGCACACCCCGAGGAGGAAGTTGCGGATCATGTCCACGCCGCGCTCGGTGTGAAACACCTCCGGGTGGAACTGGATGCCGTAGAAATTCCGCTGCGCGTCCTCGATCGCCGCATACGGCGAATTCTCCGTCGTGCCGATCGCACGGAAACCCGGGGGCAGCTTCGTCAGCTTGTCGCCGTGCGAATTCCAGACCCGCACCTGCTTCGGCAGCCCCGCGAAGAGCCGCCCGGCCTTGCGCACCGTGAGCACGCCGTGGCCGTATTCGCGCTCCTTGCTGTGCTCCACCTCGCCGCCGAGAAAGTGCCCCATCAGCTGCACGCCGTAACAGATGCCGAGCACGGGCACGCCGAGCTGGAAAATCGCCGGATCCGGATGCGGCGCCTTCCGCGCATAAACGCTCTGCGGTCCGCCCGACAGGATGATGCCCGCCACGCCGTCCTCCCGCAGCTTCGTCGCCGGCGTCGAGAAGTGGTAGATCTTCGAGTAGACCTGACACTCGCGGATCCGGCGCGCGATGACCTGCGTGAGCTGCGAACCGAAGTCCAGGACGGCGATCGTTTGTGGCATGAGCGGCGTGGAAAAACGGGAGAGCAGAGCGCAACGCGCCACCGGGGCAAGAGCGATTCTGGCCGCTTGCCCGCCGCGTGGATTTTCCCGTCCTCCGGCTCAGAACAACCCGCGCACAATCAGCACCAAGCCCACGGCCAGCACCCCCAGCAGGACCACCGCCACCGCTGCGTCCTTCGGGACAACCGGATGCGTGACCCGCTGCAGCCGCTCCTCATCCGTCACTCTACGCCGGTGACGCCGGGAATGTGAGCTCATGCGGCGAGGATAAGGGCGCCGCCCCGCCTCCGCTCCGCGCCACTTGTCATCTTCTCGTCCATCTTTGCCCACACGCCCGCACCCGCGGTTTGTCTTCCTGCCTTCACCTGTTACCCGACTGCGCATGCATCTTTCCGAGCTGTCCGATCGCGCCATGCGGCTGCGCGAACGCTTCGCCGGCGCCCCGCCCCAATCATGAACGGCACGCCCACCTTCATCGTCGCCGACGACCTCACCGGCTCCGCCGACTCCGCGCTGCCGTTCTGGCGCGCCGGCCAACGCGTGACCGTCGTCTTCGATGCGCTCGCCGCCTGGCCGGAAAATCCCGGCGTGCTTTCGCTGTGCACACACACACGCGCGATGACCGAGCCCGCAGCGCGCGACACCCTCGCCCGGATCGCCCCGCGGCTCCCCGCCTCCGCGCGCCTCTTCAAGAAAATCGACTCCACGCTGCGCGGCTGGATCGGCGCCGAATCCAGCGCCCTGCTCGCCGCGCACCCGCACCGCACCCCGGTGTTCGCCCCGGCCTACCCGACCAAGGGCCGCACGCTCGGCGCCGACGGCATCTATCGCGTGCACGGCGCACCGCTCGCCGGCACCGAATTCGCGCCCGAAATCGCCGGACTCGACGCCGACTCGCGGCTCGGCGGCTTTCTCTCCCGCCATTTCGGCCCGCTCGCCTCCCGGGTCAGCGTGGTCCCGGCCACGACCCCCGACGACCTTGCCGCGGCCGTCGCGCAATCCAGGGAGCCCGCCCTCTGGATCGGCTCGCCCGGCCTCGGCATCGCGTTGGCCGGCCCGCGCTCGCTGCCCTCCGCCGCGGCCCGGCCGCCGGCGCAACTCGCCGCCGCGCCCATCGTCGTCGGCGCCGGCAGCCGCCGCACCCTCACCCAGCAGCAGGTCGCCGAACTCGCACACGCCGTCGTCCCGTCCTCCCACGGGCGCCTGCGCCTGTTGCGCATTGCCGATGCCGCCTACGATCCCGCCCAGTCCGCCGCGCTGGCCGACGACCTCGGCAGCCGCGTCGCCACCGCCGCCCAGGCACTCGGCACGGACCCGTGCGGACTGATCCTCACCGGCGGCGACATCGCCGCCGCCACCTGCCGGCAGCTCGGCATCACCTCCGCGGAGATCGTCGGCGAAGTGGAGGACGGATTGCCCGTCCTACGCGCCGGCCGGTTCGTGCTCGTCACGAAAGCCGGCGGCTTCGGCGACCCACTCTCCCTCGTCCGCGCCTACGCCCGCCTCGCCGCATTCCTGTCCGCGTAGCGGCGCACTCCGGCACGCCCGCCGGCCCCGGTCCCGATTCAGGTAACGTGTTCGTTCGCTTCGCCCGGAGCTGGGCGATGGGAGTGGGTTTATCCCGCGACGTTTCGCAGCCGAAAGTTCCCGCCCACCACCAGGCCGGCCGACCGCGCGGAAGCCCGACGCCCGCCTAACGCTCCAACAGGAGAAACGTCATCAGGTCGCGCTGCTCGTCCTTCCCGAGTGCCTCCCACAACCCCGGCGGCATCAGCGAAATCTCCAGCGCCCGCAGCGCCTTCACCTCCGCCCGCGCGAGGCTGCGTTTCGCACCCGTGGCGTCGGCGACGACGATCTTCGCCGGCGTGTCCTCGAGCAGAATGCCTACGCTCGAGCTCCCGTCGATCAGCTCCACGGTGTAGGCGAGCCGGTCGGGATTGATCGTCGCGCTCGGCTGCACGATGTCGCGCAACACCGAGGCATAATCGCGGTGCACGAGATTCGAGAGATCCGGCCCGATCACCCCGCCCTCGCCGCGCACCTGATGACACGCGGAACACGCCGCCTTCGCGCCGAAAAACACCTCGCGCCCACGCTGCCAGCTGCCGCCCGCCACCTCCGGCACCTCGCGCTTGCTCGCGACCTCCTCGCTCCGCGTCGCCCACGGCACCAGCATCCGCCGCAACGGCAACGCCCGCGGCCGCGCGTCCTCCGCCGTCGTCCAGGTCACCGCGAGCCCCGCGTTTTCCCCGCCCGTCCGCACCTGCACTTCCACGGGCGTCGCCGCGCTGCCGCCCGCACTGCGGACGGTGAGACGCGCGCCCGTGGCATCCTGCGCAATCGCACCCGCCGCGCTCGCCACCCGCACCGTCGGCCCGGAAAACGCCACCGTCACCGTCTCCTCCGGATACTCGAAGTCGATCGTCGCTCCGGGCTGGATCGCCGTCCGCAGCATCAGCCGCAGGTCGAGTTGCCCGCGCAGCACCAGCGTGCCGGGCTTCCGCAACAGATCGAAGAGCCGCGCATGCTCCGCGCTCGCCCGCGTGAGTTCCCGCGCGACCGCGAGATCCAAGTGCGGCAGCCAGCCGTTCCACCGGTCCGCGCCGCTGTCCTCGCGCCACTCGGCCTCCACGCCGTGCAACGTCACCGCGACGTCGATCTCCTCGCGCCCCGACGCCCCGCCCGCAGTGCCGCGCGTGCGCGGCAAGGTCACCGCGTAGTTCACCGCTTCGACGCGGCGCGCGGTCTGCAGCACCACCGCCGCCCGGTCCTCGCTCACGCCGGCCGAAAGCACCGGCACCGCCTGCCGCGGCACTTTGGCCTGATCCTTCACTACCTGATACGGCGGCACCAGCGTCTCGAAGCGGTCGCCCGCGCTCACGTGCACTCCCTTCTCCATCGCGCTGCCGCCGGCGAGCCCACGCCACTGCGCCGCCTCCAGCGGCCGGTCAAAAATCACGCGCGTCTCCGTCGGGCTCGCCGCGTAGGCGAGCACGGGTTGCGGCGCCGCCGGATCGGCATACCGGATACGAAACACCCGCCCCGCGCCTTTCGGCCCCGTGCCCCAGTCGGGTTTCCCCGTATGGCAGGCCACCAGCAGGTCGCCCTGCGGCGTCGGCACCGCATCGATCGTCAGCAGCGAGAGGCACGCGATGAGATCGTTCTTCGCCACGTAGCCGGCCGCCGTTTTCACGAGCTTCGTCCGCCAGATCTTGCCGCGCGACTCGCCCGCGACGAACACATCGCCGCGCCACCAGGCCGGACCGAAAATCGCCGTGCCGCCACCGACCGGTTCGTTGAAATGCAGCCCGCACGTCGACTGGTGCTGCGGGCCGTAGTCGAAGACGCTCGGCTCATCGATCACGCCCGGCAGATGCCGCGGATGCCGCGGCGGAAAGCCGTAATGCCGCCCCGGCTCGATGTGCAGCAGCTCGTCGAAGGGGTTGCCGTTCGCCAGCCAGGTCGCGCCCTCCTGGTCGGTGCAGAAAAGATCGCCGGCCGCGTTGAAAGCGAGCGACACCGGGAAACGCAGCCCCGTCGCCACGATATCGCGGCGCTTCCCGTCCGCCGAAAGCCGCAGGATCGTCCCGCGCTCGCTGTAGAGCCGATACTGCGCGAGGCCCGTGTCCTTGTTTACCCGATACGCTCCGTTCCACGCGTCGCACCCGAGTCCGAAGTAGAGGTTGCCCGCCGGATCCACCGCGAGGCCGATCGCGTCGAGGTTCGAGCCCGCGGCGGCCGTCGGCGGCAGCCAGCCGTCCGTCACGGTCTGCAACTCACCCGTGCCGTCGCCCTTGTCGCGGAGGTGGATCACGCGGCCGCGGCTCGCGAGGTAGAGGCCGCCCGGGCCCCACGCCATGCCGATGCTCGGCGGAATCTCGCCCCGGGCGTTGTCCCAGAACGCCGTCGCCGCGTCCTCGAGGCCGTCGCCGTTCGTGTCCTTCAGCTGCCACACGTAGCCGTCGTAACCGAGCGCGAAGAGCCGCCCGTCCGGCGCATACACGAGGTTGTTCAGATTGCGCAGCTGCACCGGCAGCTCCTGCACGGTGAAGCCCGGCACGAGCATGCGCACCGGCTCGGGCTCGGCCGCCCACGTTGCACTCGCCGCACCTGCGCCCAGCACGAAGCCGACGCCCGCCAACCAGAGGGATTTTACAGCCATGAAAAGGGGTGAACTCCCTCCCACGAAACGTCCGCCGCCGCCCGACGCGAGCGCGTTCTCGGACCGCCGCGCCTCTCCGTCCCGCACGCACGCGATCGTGCTGAAAAAAGAGAACATTCGCCTTGCGTCAGCCTTCTGCCGGCGGACAGTGAGGTCGTCCGGTCCGAGTCAGTGTTCAGATGCACGGTTAGAGATCGTGATTTGAGTCAGACAGCCAGAACCAGACAGCTAGCGAGTCAGCGTCGGCGACGATTGCGTTTCGCGTAGGCATTGCAGGTCAGTCCCGAATCCGGCGCCGCGCCGGTTTTCGGAGTCCGCGGGCGCGATCACCGCCCGTTCTTTGCCGGGTTGTGCCGCCGCGGATCGCCGCGGCAGCGCGGCCCGCGCCGTCGAGCGTCGATCAACCTCAACCCAACGTCAGGTCAACCGATGAATCCGATGAAACTCTCCTCCCTCCTCCAACACCGCCCGGCCCTGCTCCGGCAGCTGCGCCTCGCCAACCTTGCGTTCGCCGCCCAGGCGCTCGGCGAGTTTTCCACCCGCGTCGCCCGCGCCGGGCTGCGCGGGCGGGTGACACTCCGTCCCGTCGATCCCGACCACGACCTCTACGCCGTCACGCTCACCGCGCTCGATGCGAACCAGTCCGTCATCGAGGAACACTTCGGCGACGAGGATCTCATCCTCCTCGCCGATGTCCTCGGCTTCGTCGCCGGTGACACCACGCGCGAGCTCACGTTTCACATCGATCACCTCGACGAGTTTCTCGCCCCGCTGCGGGCCGAACTCGAAAAGGCCGGAATCGAGTTCGACGCGCCGGCCGCGCCCGTGCCGCGGCCGCACTCGGACTGACGCGTCCCGGCGCGCGCGGTGCAGCATCGACACCGCGCGTCCGGCCGGTTTGCTCCTCGACCCGTCACCCCGATGCAACGTCGCTCCTTCCTCACCGGTCTCGCCGCCGCCACCGGCGCCGCGGCCCTCTCCCGTCCGCTCGCCGCCGCTGCCGGCGCGTCCAAGATCAAGGTCGGTCTCGATAACTTCGCCGTCCGCGCGCTGCAGTGGAAAGCGCCCGCCCTGATCGACTATGCCGCGTCGCTGAAGTGCGATACGCTCTTCATCTCCGATCTGCTCGCCTTCGAAAGCCTCGAGGATGCCGCCCTCCGGCAGATCCGCAGCAAGGCCGAGGCCGCCGGGCTGCAGCTTTACGTCGGCAGCTGGAGCATCTGCCCGACCGCCAAGTCGTTTAAGAAAGACTGGGGCACCGCCGAGGAACACCTCCGCCTCACGCTCCGCGTCGCCAAGGCCCTCGGCTCGCCCGTCTCGCGCGTCATCCTCGGCTCGGCCGACGACCGCAAGTCGCCCGGCGGCATCCGCGCCCGCATGGCCGACACCGTCGCCGTTCTGAAAGCCTGCCAACGCGACGCCGAGAAGGCCGGCGTCAAAATCGCCATCGAGAACCACGCCGGCGACATGCACTCGTGGGAGTGCCGCGAACTCATCGAGCAGGCCGGCACGTCCTTCGTCGGCGCCAACATCGACTCCGGCAACGCCGTCTGGACGCTCGAGGATCCGGCCGACGTGCTCGAGACCCTCGGACCGGTCACAATCTGCTCGAGCCTCCGCGACTCGATGGTCTGGGAGGTGCCCGACGGCGCCAGCGTCCAATGGACCGCCTGCGGCGAGGGCCTGATGGACTGGAAGAGCTACGCCGCGCGCTGGCGCCAGCTCTGCCCCAACGTGCCGATCATGATCGAGACGATCTCCGGCGGCCCGCGCGTGTTCGCCTACAAGAAGCCGGAGTTCTGGGAGCACTACGACAAGCGGCCCGACAAGCTCGCGAAATTCGAGGCGCTCGCCCGCCGCGGGAAGCAGATCCCGGCCTTCAAGAATCCGACCGACCCGAAGGAGCGCGCCGCCGCCCAGCAGGCCTTCCAGAAAGCGGAAATCGAGAAGTCGATCGCCTATCTGCGCAACGTCGTCGGCCTCGGCGCCCGCGCCTGAGTTTCGTCGGCCGCGGCTGGGGTGGCGGCGGCGTCAGCGCGCTTCCGCCATCGCCGCCACGCTCCGCGCCCGCAGCCCCTGGCGCACCCGCGCCAGCGCCCGCGCCGCGAAAAACGTGCAGCCGGCAAGCCAGCAGATCGGGTCCAGCACGTAGTCCCAGGCGTTGCGCGAATCCAGCGCCGCGAGTTCGTAGCCGATCAGCGCGGCGCAGAAGAGCACCCCGATCCGGCTCCCGACCGCCAGCGTCGCCAAGGCCAGCGCCGCCAGCGTCCACACCGCGATCTCGTGGTGCCAACCCCAGAAATAGAGATCGAAGCCCGGCAGCAGCATCGGCTGCAGATAAAGCACCGTGCCGCCGATCGCGGCGAAACCGAGCGTCGCATGCCGGTCCGCAGGGCGCAGCCACGGCCGGCCGCCGAGGGTCCGACGCAGCGCATCGATCAGGATGCCCAGCAGCAGGAAACTCGGATTCGGACACACGCTGAACGCCCACGTCCACAGCGGCCGCTGTTCCCACGGCACGAAGAGCACCACGACCGCTCCGAGTCCCATGCCCCAGGCCAGGCTCCGCCGCCGCACCGGCCGGCCGCACGCTGCGGCGAGCCGCAGCCCGACCAGCCACAAGGCCACGACGCACACCGCCCCGTGAAACAGGGGCTCGAGCACCGCGCTCATTGCGCCCCCTCCGTGGTCCGACCCATCTCCAGGTTGAGCCACGCGCGGTTGAACGCCACGTGCCGGATCCGGCGCCGCTCCCACGTGTAAGTCACGTGGATACGCCCGTCGCGCCCTTCCGCGAGACAGGGATACGAATACTCCTTGCCGGCGTTGCCCTCCAGGATCGGGCCGCGCAGCCACGTCGCGCCCTCATCCGCGGAGACCGCCAGCCGCAGGTTCTCCCGGCCGCTCACCGCATCGTTGTAGACGAGCAGAATCCGGCCGTCGGAGAGCCGCAGGGCATCGATTGCCGCGTCGGGATTGGGCAGTCCGCGCGCCTCCGCGCCGGACCACGTCCAGCCGCTGTCGGCGGAATACGCCGTCCGCAGGCGCCGCGTGCGACTCTGGTCGCGCAGCAGCATCAGCACGCGCTCACCCTCGAGCGGCACCAGCGTGGGCTGGATCAGGTCGAGCTCGGTCGCGAGATTCCGCACGCGGTAGTCCGCGAGCGTGCCGCCGCCACCGGGCGTGAGCCAGAGCATCTGCGGATACTTCACCGCGAGTTCGTGATACACCGGCAGTCCGATCCGCCCGTCGGCCGCGAGGATCGGCTTGTTGCGCACCAGCGTGCTGATGTTGAGAAACGGGTTCAGGTTGAGCCGCTGGCTGCGGCTCCAGGTGCGGCCGTCGTCCTCGGAGACCTTCACGTTGAGCGTGCTGCCCGACCAGCCGCCGACGGTGACCGTCACGTAGACCATCCACACCCGGCCGTTGCGGTCGGGAAACACCACCGCGTTGCCCACCTTCTTGACCACGCGGTCCAGCTCGTCCGCCGCGGTCGCGCGGTCGACGACGCGCTGGGGCTCCGACCAGCCGCCGCCCTCGCGATCGAAGCGGGCGGTGAAGACCGCCACATCTTTGCCGCCCTCACGCGAGCCGCCATACCACACCGCCAGCAGGTCGCCGCCGGGGAGCGTGCACACCGCGCTGCCGTGCGCCGACACCGTGTGCGCCGGCGGCGTGAGCCACTCGCGCCGGAATTCGGGGACCGCACCTTCGGGCGAGGTCGCCGGCTTCCCCGGCTCGGCCACGAGACCGTGCGGCGCCCGCGTGCACTCCCGCACGGAGTCCGACGACGCGATCAACGCCGCCACGAGCGTCACCGCGCACCAAAACACCCGTTGCCGCGGCGGGAGCGCGCGACCGCCCGACCGCTTTCCCTCGGATCCGTCGTCCATGCTCGGGTCGGGGCTCATTCGGAACGCGACGCCAACGCGGGCACCGGCTTGCGGTTGTGGCGCAGGAGATAGCGCGCCGTTTCGTAGAATCCCTCGGCGAGTTGCCGCTGCGCCGCGGCTTGCGCCTCCGCCAGCGGCGCACCGCCGCCGGGGGTGCGGAAATCCGCCCACACGGTCTCCGCCCGCCCGCCGCCGAGCCCGTGCTGGGTCAGGTGCGAACCCTGCACCAACCCCACCGTCCGGCTGTGGTGATCGATCACAAACGCCGCATTCGAGCGCCCGCCGTCGATCGCCTGCTGCCGCAGCAGGTCGCGCCCGAGCGCCTGGTTGCGGTAGGGCACGCCGAGCAGCCCCGCGATCGTCGGCAGCACGTCGACCATCGACGCCACGCTGCCGATGCGCTGGGGCGCCAGCATCTTCGGCGCGTAGAACAGCAGCGGCACGTGGTAACACGTGAGTTTCTGATCGGTCCACGCCCGCGGAAACATCGTGCCCGCATCGCCGCCGATGCCGTGGTCGCCGATGAAGACAAACAGCGTGCGGTCGAAATACGGCGCCGTCCGCGCCTGCTCGATGAACTTCCGGAAGACAAAATCGCTGTAACGAAAGGCGTTGAACTCCTCGAGCGAATCGAAGCCGCCGCGTTTCAGCTCCGCCGCGGAGAGCGTCTTGAGTTCGAACTCCTCCAGATCCCGCTTCGGAATCGTATAGGGCCGGTGGTTGTCGGCCGTCTGGATCACCGCGAAAAAGGGCTTCGTCTGCGCCTTCAGGATCTCGTGCGCCTCCATGAACAGACGCCGGTCGCCGATGCCCCACACGTCGTTCCGCGGCGAGTTGAACTTCCCCTCCTCGTAAAGCTGCAGGCCGTGGATGTTGTTGGTCAGCAGCCCGCGGATGTTTGCCCAGCTCGTGCTGCCGCCGATGAAGTAAAACTTCGAGTGGCCGGCGAAATCGTTGATGATCGTGTGCTGGTCGACGATCGCCGGATTCCGGCTCGCCGTCTCCTTCGGCTCCACGTCCGGGAGGCCCGTGATCGTCGCCCACACCCCGCGCGCCGTCCCGATGTGCGGGGTGAAGCAGTTGTCGAAAAACACGCCGCCGCGCGATAGCTCCGCGAAGAAGGGCGTCGTGTCGAGCGGGTTGCCCCACATCGAGCTCTTGTAGCCGCTGAACGACTCGCAGATCACGAGCACCACATTCGGCGGTCCGTCGCCGCCGGCGGCGCGGACCAGCGGCGCTCCGCCCGCGTTGGCCGCGATCTCCCGGGTAAACCGCAAACTCGCCGCATCGGGCGCGCCCACCCCAAGGTAGCGGCTCATCTCCGGGTAAAGCGCCCGCACGCGGTCCGCGTCGTAACCGGACCCACGGAAACTCAACGAACTGGTGAAGGACTGCAGGGGGTTGAGCGCGAGATTCGCCGCCGCATCGCTGCGCAGATTGAAGGCATCGCTCCAGCGCAGCGGATACTGCCCCAGCCGGCCGAAAATTCCCACCGCCGCCAGCAACACCGCCCCGGCCATCCATCCCGCGCCGGCCAGCCGCCGCCCGTCCGCCGGCACCGCCCCGGCCCGCCGCAGCTGCCGCGCCGCAAACCAGGTGAACAACGCCACCACCGCCGCGAGCCCGAACACGATCCGCACGAGCGGATAGCTCTCCCACGCCATCGCGGCCGCGATCCGCGCATCTTTCGCGTAGCTGAGCACCGTCGCATTCAGCCGCTCGCCGAGATAGCGGTAGTGCAGCCAGTCCGCCGCGTAGAAGACGGCCAGCGCGAGATTCACCGCCGCCAGCAATCCCAGCCACGCGTGCCGCCGCCAGCCGCCGCCAAACGGCCCCAGCCCGGGCACCAGGCCGAGCACCAGCAACCCGAGGGCGACCGCCGCCAGCACGCGCACGTCGAAGCGCAACCCGAGCGCCAACGCCGGACCGGCCTGCGCCCACGCCATCTGGTCATGGAAAAACAGATACGTCGCCACCCGCATCAGGGTGAGCGCCGCCAGCCAGCCGAGAAAAAGCGCCCCGACCCAGCGGACCAGCCGGGGCGGAGCGGAGAAACGTTGAAGCATTTGGAAACGAAGCGAAAGCGAGCCGATCCGGGTCACTCACCGTCTGCCCCGGCACACCCGGAAAAGGCGCGCCCGCGCGCCGCGCTTGCGAAGCACGACCCGCGGCGACGGGTTCAAGTGGGCCGTCGCGCGGCGCGAATCGGTGAGCCAATCGCCCCGGGGGTCAAGCAGACCGCACACAATTCTCCTTAATGCAAAAACCGTTGCGCAGACCGCCGCTCCGCGCGTTTCCTCGGCGCCGTCGCGTCGCCCGACGCGTTTCTCCGCCCAGGCCGCCCCTCCGCCACCCCGAAACCCCGCCATGAACCGCCGCACGTTTCTGCAATCGTCCGCCGCCGCGACCGCGCTCGCCGCCGCCCCGTTCTCCGTCCGCGCCGCCGAGAAATCCGGCGGCCGGAAATTCCGCACCGCGCTCATCGGCTGCGGCTGGTGGGGCAACAACATCCTCCGCGAGGCCATGGCCAGCGGCGCCTGCGAGATCGTCGCCCTCTGCGACGTCGACTCCCGCGCCTTCGAGGTCACCCAGAAGAACGTCGGCGCCGGCACCGGCGAGACGCCCAGAACCTACAAGGACTACCGCGAGATGCTCGCCGCCGCGAAACCGGAGATCGTGATCGTCGGCACCCCCGACCACTGGCACGCCCTCCCGACGATCGCCGCCGTCCAGGCCGGCGCACACGTCTACGTCGAGAAGCCGATCGGTCACACCGTGATGGAAGGCCGCGCCATGGTGAACGCCGCCCGCGCCGCCGGCCGCGTCGTGCAGGTCGGCACCCACCGCCGCATCTCCCCGCACAACGTCTCCGGCCGCGAGTTCATCCTCTCCGGCAAGGTCGGCGACATCGGCATGGTCCGCTGCTTCGTCCACTACGGCGGCGGCCCCGAAAAGCCCCGCCCCACCGTGGCCGTGCCCAAGGAACTCGACTGGGACATGTGGTGCGGCCCCGCCCCGCTCCGGCCCTTCAACGGCGGCGACCCGCGCGACAACTCCGGCGCCTCCCGCGGCGGCATTCACCCGCGCGGCTTCCGCAACTACCTCGACTACGCCAACGGCACCCTCGGCGACTGGGGCATCCACTGGCTCGACCAGATCCTCTGGGTCACCGGCGAGAAGTATCCGAAAAAGATCTACAGCGCCGGCGGCCGCCCCATCGCCGGCCCGGCCATCCTCACGCCCAACGAGCAGACCACCGACGCCCCCGACCACCAGCTCGCGACCTACAGCTTCGACAAGTTCGACGTGCAGTGGGAACACCGCCGCTTCGCCGGCAACAACACCGACAAGGGCGAGAACGTCGGCTGCTACTTCTACGGCACCAAGGGCATCTTCCACATGGGCTGGCAGAAGGGCTGGACCTTCTACCCGGCCGACGCGAAGCAGCCCGTCGTCAGCGAGGAGCCGAAGCTCAACGCGCCCGACGCCCAGAACATCAAGGAGCTCTGGGCCGACTTCCTGCTCGCGATCCGCACCGGGAAAAAACCCGTCTGCGACATCGGCGAGGTCCATCTCGCCACCAACATGGCCCTCCTCGGCATGGTCTCCCTCAAACTCGGCCGCAGCCTCGACTGGGACGGCGCGAAGGAACGGATCACCAACGACGAAGCCGCCAACAAACTCCTGCGCCGCGACTACCGCAAAGGCTACGAGTATCCCAAAGTCTGATGCGCAGGCTCCCGTAGCCCTGCCGCATCCGACCGCTGCCCCGGCCCGCCTGCCTTCAGGCGGGCCTTTTGTTTTCCCTCAACCCGCTCAGCATTTCCGCGCGGCGCAAGGTGGCTTCCGCCGCCTTACGGCAGCTTCGCCTGCACGAGCTTGCTCACGCTGCCGAAATCGATCTGCCCGGCCTCGGGCAGTTTCTTCAACGCGCCGATGACCTTGCCCATGTCCTTCTTCGACTGCGCGCCGGTTTCCTGGATCGCGGCCGCGATCAACGCCTCGATCTTCGCGGCATCGAGGCCCTGCGGCAGGTATTTCTCGAGCACCTTGATCTCGGTATCGTTGGCCGCGACGAGATCGGCCCGGCCGCCCTTCTCGAATTCCGCCTTCGCATCGGTGAGGTTCTTCACCGCCTTGCGCAGCGTCGCGATGACGAGCGCATCGTCGATGTCCTTGTTGGCGTCCATCGCCGCGCGCTTGATCGCCGCATCCGCCGTGCGCAACGCCGTCGTTGTCGCCGCATCGCGCGCCTTCATCGCTGTCACCACATCCGCCCGCAGGGTTTCGTAGATCGTCGCCATGGCGCGGAAAATCTCTGCGTGCATCCGGCGGCGCAACCGTGATTTCATCCACCCCATGGTGCCCCTGCCCTCGCGCAACGTCCTCGGCGGTCCGCTCAAGCCCTGCTCGCACGACCCGCTCACCGGCTTCTACCGCAACGGTCACTGCGACACCTGCGCCGAGGATCACGGCTGCCACACCGTCTGCGTCGAGGTCACCGCCGAGTTTCTCGCCTTCAGCCGCGCCGCCGGCAACGACCTCTCCACGCCGCGCCCCGACTACGATTTTCCCGGCCTGCAGCCCGGCGACCGCTGGTGCGTCTGCGCCTCCCGCTGGCTCGAGTGCCTCGAAGCCGGCGTCCCCGCCCCGGTTTCGCTCGCCGCCACGCACGAGCGCACCCTCGAGATCGTCCCGCTCGAGCTGCTGCAGCTTCACGCCACCGCCTGAGCGTCCGCCGTCCCGTCCCCGATTTCCCGCCGTCCCCGCGATGTCCCCCCAAAAACTCCTCCCTCTCCTGCTCGCCACCGCCGCGCCCCTCCTCGCGTGGAATCCCCCCGGCCTGCCGCCGCCCCCGGCCTCCGGCCCCGCGCTCACCCAGGGCGCCTACCTGAAGCCCGACCAGGGCAAGGCCATGCTCGACGCCGCCCTCGCGCAGTTCCCGGACCGCGCCGCGTGGGACGCCTACGGCCGGCACGTGCGCACGCGCATGCAGGACGCCCTCGGCCTCACGCCGTGGCCGCGCCGCACGCCGTTGAACCCCGTCGTCCACAGCCGCCGCCAGCACGACGGCTACACGGTCGAGAACGTCATGTTCGAGTCCGTGCCCGGCTACTTCGTCACGGGTAACCTCTATCGCCCGACGAACTCGCGCGGTCCCGCGCCCGTCGTCCTCTCCACTCACGGCCACTATCCGGCGATCAAGCAACCCGCCGATTACGAACGCCACGCCCGCTTCTGGCCCGGCCTCCAGGCCCGCTGCGCCAGCCTCGCGCGTATGGGCGCGATCGTGCTCGCGATCGATATGTTCGGCTACGGCGACTCGATGCAGCTCGTCGGCCAGGATGCCCACCGGCATCCGTTCGCGCTCACGCTCCAGACGTGGAACGCCATGCGCGCGCTCGACTTCCTCCTCTCGCTCGAAGGCGCCGATCCCCAGCGCGTCGCCGTCAGCGGCGAGTCCGGCGGCGGCACGCAGACGTTTCTCCTCTCCGCCCTCGACCCGCGCGTGACCCTCAGCGCGCCCGTCGTGATGGTCTCGTCGTATTTCTTCGGCGGCTGCCAGTGCGAGAGCGGCCTGCCGATCCACCGCAGCCCCGATCATTTCGTCAACAACGCCATGATCGCCGCGCTCTTCGCGCCCAAGCCCCTGCTGCTCGTCTCCAACGGCAAGGACTGGACGCAGCACAACCCCACCATCGAGTTTCCCTTCCTCCAGAAAATCTACGGCTACTACGGCGCACCCGCCGCCGTCGCCAACGTCCACCTGCCCGACGAAGGCCACGACTACGGCCCCTCGAAACGCGCCGCCTTCTACCGCTTCCTCGCCGGCCAATTCGGCCTCGACCTCGGCCCCATCCGGTCCGCCGACGGCCAGATCGACGAGTCGCGCGTCACCCCCGAGAAACCCGCCCAACTCCGCGCCTTCAACGCCGAACACCCGATCCCGCACCACGCGCTCCACGACGTCGCCGCGATCCAGAAAGCGCTGCAAGCGCTGCAACGTTGAGCCTCCGCGCCGCCGCCCCGGCACGTTGACCTCGGTCCGCTGTCTTCAAGCTGGGTCCGCCCGGCCGCAACCGGCCCAACCTGCCAGTTGACGCAACCCGCGCCCAGTGCATCAGTTTGCCCTCTTCGCTCGTTCCCAATCCTCAATCCGAACCAAACTCCCATGGCCTTCGAACTTCCGAAACTGCCTTACGCTCCGACCGCGCTCGAGCCGCACATCGACGCCAAGACGATGGAGATCCACCACGGCAAGCATCACCAGGCTTACGTGACCAACGCCAACAACGCGCTCAAGGATCACTCCGCGCTCGCCGCGCTCGACGTCAATGCCCTCATCGCCGATCTGAGCAAGGTGCCGGAAGCCATCCGCGGCGTCATCCGCAACAACGCCGGCGGCCACAGCAACCACGCGTTCTTCTGGACCATCATGGGCCCGGGCAAGGGCGGCGCGCCCAAGGGCAAGCTCGGCGAGGCGATCGTCGCCACCTGGGGCTCGTTCGACTCCTTCAAGGCCGAGTTCGCCAAGGCCGCCGCCACCCGCTTCGGCTCCGGCTGGGCCTGGCTCGTCGTCGGCGCGGACAAGAAACTCTCCATCGGCTCCACCGCCAATCAGGACAGCCCGCTCATGGGCAAGGCCGTCGCCGGTATCGAAGGTAAACCCGTCCTCGCTCTCGATGTCTGGGAACACGCCTACTACCTGAACTACCAGAACCGCCGCCCCGACTACGTCACTGCCTGGTGGAACGTCGTCGATTGGGACGCCGCCGAGAAAAACTACACCGCCGCGCTCTGAGCGCGTCGTCGCGCGGAGTCCGCTCTCCCGCCCTCACCTACCGCCGCACCCTCCCGGGTGCGGCGTTTTGTTTTCCCGCTTTCCCCCTCCCTCCTCCTACCTCACATCTCCCCCTTCCCCCTTCCGCCTTCCGCCTTTCCGATGCCCCGCCTCCTCACGCTCCTCACCAACGCGTTCCCCGTCTGGGTCGTCGCGCTCAGCGGCCTCGCCCTTGTGCAGCCGGCATGGTTCACGTGGTTCTCGGGTCCGTGGATCGTCTGGGGCCTCGCGGTCATCATGCTCGGCATGGGGCTCACGCTCACCGTCGAGGATTTCCGCGCCGTGCTCCGCATGCCCCGCGCCGTCGCCATCGGCTTCGTCGGCCAATTCACCATCATGCCGTTTCTCGGCTGGAGCATGGCCAAGGTCTTCGCCCTCGAGACGCCCTTTGCCGTCGGCCTCATCCTCGTCGCGTGCTGCCCCGGCGGCACCGCGTCCAACGTCGTCACCTACCTCGCCCGTGCCAACGTCTGCCTCTCGGTCGTGATGACCATGTGCTCCACGTTTGCCGCGGTGTTCATGACGCCCCTGCTCACCTCCTGGCTCGCGGGCACGCTCGTGCAGGTCGACGCCTGGGGGCTGTTTCTCAGCACCTTCCAGGTCGTCGTCCTCCCCGTCGTCCTCGGCGTCTGGCTGAATCGCCTCGCTCCGCGCGCCGTGCTCCGCGCCCAGTCCGCACTGCCGCTGCTCTCCGTCATCGTGATCGCACTGATCTGCGCGAGCATCATCGGCGGCAGCGCCACCGCGATCAAGGAAGCCGCCCCGCGCCTCATCGGCGCCGTGTTCTCGCTGCACGCCGGCGGCTTTGCCCTCGGCTATGTGCTCGCGCGGCTGACGCGCTGGGACACCACCGTCGCCCGCACCGTCTCGATCGAGGTCGGCATGCAGAATTCCGGCCTCGGCGTCGTCCTCGCCCGCCGGCATTTCGCCGACCCGCTCACCGCCGTGCCGTGCGCGATCTCAAGTGTGTTTCACTCGGTGATCGGCAGCGTGCTCGCCGGCTATTGGCGGCTCCGCGATCAGTTCGCTCCCGCTGCGGTGCAGGCGGAAGCCCAACGCCGCGCCGAAGCGACCACGCTCAAGTAGGCTCGCCCGCGCCGGCCGCGGGAAACCCGGCCGCGCCGACCAGGCGCCACGCCCTCACCACACCAGCAGGCCGCCGGCAAACGTGAGCCCGGCTCCCACGCTGCAGAAGATGATCCGGTCGCCGTCGGCGAAAATCTCCTCCTCCGCCGCCCAGCCCAGCGCCATCGAGACGCTCGCCGCGCTCGTGTTGCCGTATTTGGCGATCGTCACGATGAATTTGTCGTAGGGAATTCCCACGCGCTTGCTCACCGCCTTCAGGATCCGCTCGTTGGCCTGATGCGGCACCACCCAGGCGATGTCCTCGGGCTTCAGGTTCTCCCGCGCCAGCGTCTGCTCGATCTGCTCCGCAAATCCGATCACGGCGTGCTTGAACACCGCCGCGCCGTCCATCTGCAGGTAGAACTGATCCATGTTCACGCCGAAATTCTCCGGCCACGGCATGCGCGCGCCGCCGCCCGGCCGCTGGATCGCGTCGAACTGCGTCGCATCGCCCGAGAGCCCCATCTGGTGCAGCCGGTGCCCGCCCGTGCCCGCGGTCAGGATCGCCGCGCCCGCACCGTCGCCGAAAAGAAACGCGGTGTCGTGGCACTCCGGATTCGTGATCCGCGAGAGCAGCTCGGCCGTCGCCACAATCACGTTCTTCGCCGTGCCCGCGCGGATGAAGGACCGCCCGACCTCGAGCGCATACAGCCAGCCCGAGCAGGCCGCATTGAGGTCAAACGCCAGCGCCCGCGGGATGCCGAGCTCGCGCGCGAGCGAACTCGCCGCCGACGGCACCGGCTGGTCCGGAATGATCGTCGCCACGATCACGCCGTCGATCTGGTCGACGGACATGCCCGCCTGCGCGAGCGCGTTGTGCACCGCACGTTTCGCCAGACCGGTCGCCGACTCGTCGTCGCCCGCGTAACGCCGCTCCTTGATTCCGGTCAGCCGCACCATCTCCTCCTCGGTGCGATTGGGAAACGCCTTGAGGATCTCGCTGTTGGGCCGGACCTGCGCGGGAACCGCGTAACCGACGCCGGCGATGCAAACCGTGGCACTCATCTTGTCCGCTACGGAATAGCTCCGGAAGAGTTCCGTCCACTCAAGATTTCCGCGCCGCGAGATATCGCGCCACGTCGTCGCCCGACACGCGCCCCCCCGGGCCGGTGGCCTCGATGCCCACGAGCGTCGCCGGATCGAGCCCCGCCTCCTGCGCCAGCTTGGTCGCCCGCGGCGTCCACACCAGCGCCACCGCCGGCTTCGGCGCCGCGGCCGCCGTCGCAAGGCCGGACTTCGACGTCAGGTGCCGCAGCGAATCGTCCGCCGTCTCGATCTGGAGAAACGGCGACCCGGCCGGCTTCACATCGCCGCCCTGCACGAGGATCGCCCGGATCGTGCCGTCGCACGGCGCCTCGAACTCGAAGACCGATTTGTCGCTCTCGAGGTCCGCGATGCGCTGCCCCTTGGCCACGCGGTCGCCGACATTGGTCTTCAGCGCCACAACCGTAAGCTCGTTCACCGTCGCGCCCATGGAGGGCATCGGCACATCGATCAGGAAAGTTTCCATCCGGGTTTTGAGTTGCCGCGGAGTGTGCGGTCGCCACCGCACCGGTCAAGGGAGGGCACACTACCGGGTTGCGCCACCGATCCGGCGGGTGCCGGCGGGCTTACCGTCGCACCGCCTGCCACACCGCGAGGCAGCCATCGATCACGCGCTCCAGCTCCGCGAGCGGGATCATGTTGGGCCCGTCGCTGATCGCGTTCGCCGGATCGGGATGCGTCTCCATGAAGAGCCCATCCGCCCCCGCGGCCAGCGCCGCGCGCGCCAGCGGCGGCACAAACTCCCGCTGCCCGCTGCTCCTGCCCCCGCCGGCTCCGGGCAGCTGCACCGCATGCGTCGCATCGAACACGGTCGGAAATCCATTGCGCCCCATGATCGCAAACGAGCGCATGTCGACGACGAGGTTCTGATAGCCGAAGGTCGTCCCGCGCTCCGTCTGCCAGATCTCCCGCGCCTGCCCTTCGCGCAGCTTGCCCACCACGTGCTCCATCTCCTGCGGCGAGAGAAACTGGCCCTTCTTCACGTTCACCGTCCGCCCCGTCGCCGCCGCGGCGAGCAGCAGGTCCGTCTGCCGGCAGAGAAACGCCGGGATCTGCAACACGTCGCACACGTCGGCCACGGGCCGCGTCTGCGTGGCATCGTGCACGTCGGTGAGCACCGGAAACCCGTAGTCGCGCTTCACCAGCGCCAGCAGGGCGAGCCCGCCTTCGAGTCCCGTGCCGCGCGCGCCGGCGAGCGACGTGCGGTTGGCTTTGTCGAACGAGCCCTTGAACACGACATTCAGTTCCGGCCGGGCGCGCCGGAGCGCGACCAACGTCTCGGCCACCGCGCGGCACACGGGTTCGTTCTCGAGCGAGCACGGGCCCGCGATGAGCAGCAGTTTTCCCGGCGCGAAGATCATGCGGTGAAAAGCTCCTTGTCCGCCCTCCCGGAGCAGCCGCGGGAAACCCCCGCCGCCACCCGCGCGCCGGACGGCGCACCGCTGATCCCGCCCGCGACCGCCGCCGGCCTCATTTCTTTTTCGCCGGCTTCGCGGCCTTGCGCTGGTTCTTGATCGTCGCCGCGATGAACGCCGCGAACAGCGGGTGCGCGTGGTTCGGCTTCGATTGGAATTCCGGATGCGCCTGCGTGCCCAGGAACCACGGATGGCCCTTGATCTCGATCACCTCGACGAGATTCCGCCGCGGGTTCACGCCGCTGACGATCATGCCGGCGCGCTGCAGCTGGCCGACGTAGGCGTTGTTCACCTCGAACCGGTGCCGGTGCCGCTCGCGCACGCTGTCGGCGCCGTAGGCCTTGTGGGCCAGCGTGCCGGGCGTGAGCGCACACTCGTAGCTGCCGAGCCGCATCGTCGCGCCCTTGTCGATGATCTTCTTCTGCTCCTCCATCATGTTGATCACGGGATGCGCCGGATGCGGGTCGAATTCCGTGCTGTTCGCGCCCTTCAGCTTCAGCACATTGCGCGCAAACTCGATCACCGCGATCTGCAGCCCGAGGCACAGCCCGTAGTAAGGCACCTTGTTTTCGCGCGCGTATTTCGCCGCCGCGATCTTGCCCTCGGTGCCGCGGTCGCCGAAGCCGCCGGGCACGAGGATGCCGTCGAGGTCCTTGAGCACGTTGAGCCCGCCCCGTTTCTCGAGGTCCTCCGCATCGATGCGCCGCACGTTCACCTTGCAGTTGTTGGCGATGCCCGCGTGCGTGATCGATTCGTAGACGGATTTGTAGGCGTCCTGAAGCTCGATGTATTTGCCCACCACGCCGATCGTCACCTCGTGCTTGGGCGAGAGCAGCCGGCTCACGATCTGATCCCAGATGTTTTTCACCGGCGGCGGATTCGTCAGCCCGAAGAGATCGAGCACGAGCTGGTCCATGCCTTCCTTCTGCAACGCGAGCGGCAATTCGTAGATCGAATGCTCCACATCGCGGCACTCGATGACGGCCTTCACGGGCACGTTGCAGAAAAGCGAGATCTTGTCCCGCAGGTCGCTGTCGAGCGGATGGTCCGTGCGGCACACGAGCACGTGCGGCTGGATGCCGATCTCCCGCAGCTTCGCGACCGACTGCTGCGTGGGCTTCGTCTTCAGCTCGCCCGCGGCCTTGAGGAACGGCACGAGCGTCACGTGGATGAACAGCGCATCCTTCGGCCCCACCTCGAGGGCAAACTGCCGCATCGCCTCCAGGAACGGCAGCCCCTCGATGTCGCCGGTCGTGCCGCCGATCTCCGTGATCAGGATGTCGACGTCCTTCCCGCCCGCATAGATGCGCTCCTTGATCTCGTTCGTCACGTGCGGGATCACCTGCACCGTCTTGCCGAGATAATCCCCGCGCCGCTCCTTCTGGATCACCGCCTCATAGATCTGGCCCGAAGACAGGCTGTTCAACCGCGACAGCTTGCCGCTCGTGAAACGCTCGTAGTGGCCCAGGTCGAGGTCCGTCTCCGCCCCGTCCTCGAGCACATACACCTCCCCGTGCTGGAACGGGCTCATCGTGCCCGGATCGACGTTGAGATAAGGGTCGAATTTCTGGATGCGCACCTTCAGCCCGCGCAATTCCAGCAGTGCTCCCAAGGCCGCCGCCGTGAGACCCTTGCCCAACGACGAAACCACCCCGCCCGTGACGAAAATGTATTTCACGGGATACGAGGTTGAGGCTCCGTGATTCCAGCGCGCAAGGAAAAGTTCGCCGCGCGCGCTCCGCACCGCCGCATTTCAGCCGAACAACAGCATCATCGACCACAGCAGGCCGCCGATCAGCACCGCGAAGAGCAGCAGCCACAGCGTCCACTTCAGCAGCTTCATCAGCATCCAGATTCCGAGCACCGCGAGCACCGTGCCCGCGAGCACGAGCAGCCACGGGGGATACGAGCTCAGATCGAACGTGTAGGTCTGTGTGACAGCCTGGGCGAGCGGCACGCCGCCACCAAGTCGCGCGCCCGCCGGGACTCCAAGAAAAATCATTTGCTCCACACCGGGGCGCCCGCCCTGCTACCGCGATCCATGCAATCCAAACCGCAGCTCCTCGCCTGGCTCACGTGTGACGGCGTCCACATCGATCCCGGCTCCGGCAAGCACACGATTCTCGGCATCTTTTCCAACATCCAGGCCCGGCACTTCCCGGTCACGCACCCGTTCATGATCTGGTTCCTCACGATCACCGACTGCGCACCGGGCCAGCACAAATTGAAGATCTCCATGGGCCTCAACGACGGCCCGCTCCAACCGCTGCTCGAGCGCCCGTTCGAATCCCAGAGCCCGCTCAACCGCATCAATCTGATCAACGAGGTCCGCAACCTCGGCTTCCCCCAACCCGGCGAATACTCGCTCCTCATCGAGATCGACGAAGAACCGCTCCTCGCCACGAGCATGACCGTCTCCAGCTAAGCCGTCCCCGCCTCCCAAGTCTTCCGCGTCTCCCCCCGTCTCCCGCGTCTTCATGTCCTCCTCCTTCGATCTCATCGGCGTCGGCTCCCCCATCATGGATGTCGTCGCGCGCGTTCCCGACGAATTCCTCCGCCGCCATGTCGCCGGCGACAAGGGCGGCATGGTGCTGATCGATGACACCGAGATGGGCCGCATCGTCGGCCTCCTCGAGGGCGAGCCCGCCTACTCCACCGGCGGTTCCGCCGCCAACGCCACCTACAACGCCGCCCGCCTCGGCCTGCGCAGCACCTTCCTCGGCAAACTCGGCAACGACCCGATCGCATCCGTCTACCGGCGCGCCTTCGAAAAAGCCGGCGTCAACGGCCAGCGCTTCAAGCAGGCCGCCACCAACAACGCCCGCAGCCTCATCCTCGTCACGCCCGACGCCCAGCGCACCATGCGCACGTCCCTCGCGGCGGCTATGACGGTCTCGCCCACCGAGATCTCCGCCGCCGATTTTACCGGCTGCCGGCACGCCCACATCGAGGGCTACCTCGTGTTCAACCAGGCCCTCGCCGACGCCGTGCTCGCCTCGGCCCGCGCCGCCGGCTGCCGCACCAGCCTCGATCTTTCGTCCTTCGAGGTGGTCAACGCCTCCCGCGACTGGCTCTTCGGCCAGTTCAAGCGCGGCCTCGATGTCGTCTTCGCCAACGAAGACGAGATCCGCGCCCTCTTCCAGGACCACACCTCGGACTACCCGACGCTCGCCCGCCGCCTCGCCGGCCACGGCGTGCTCGCCGCCGTCAAGGTCGGCAAGGACGGTGCCTGGATCGCCCACGAAGACACCCTCCACCGCGTCGAACCCGTCACCGTCGCCAACGTCGTCGATACCAACGGCGCCGGCGATGCCTGGGCCGCCGGCTTCCTCTACGGCTACCTCCGCGGCTGGCCGCTGCCCAAGTGCGGCGCCATCGCCTCCCTCGTCGGCGCCGAAACCGTGCTGCACGTCGGTCCCATCATTCCGGATACGCACTGGCAGCTCGTCCGCCCGCGCGCCCTCGCCCTCGGCGCCTGACCGCCCCGCGGCTCCGCGCCGCACCCGCCCACGTCAGGCCCGCACCGGTCCGGACGACTCCCGGATCACCAGCTGCGGTGCGATCGTGCGCAACTCCGGCCGCTTCGGCAGCGGCCGGCCCAGCTGCCCGAGCAGCACCTCCGCCGCGGCCTCGATCGTCTTTTCGATGCTCTGATCGACGGTCGTGATCGTGGGCGACGTCATGTGCGAGATCTCCTGGTTGTTGAACCCCGTCACCGACACGTCCCGCGGCACCTTCAACCCGCGCTCCTGAAAACCCCGCACCGCGCCGATCGCGATCGCATCGTTGAGCCCGACGAACGCCGTCGGCCGCTCCTCCAGCGCCGCAAAGCTCCCCGCGAGTTTCCGTCCGAATTCGAAATCGTTCGCCCGCTCGTGCAGGTGGTCGAGCGACTGGCAGCACTCCTCCATCGCGAGCCGCCGCTTCCGCAGCGCCGCCTCGATGCCCACGAGCCGGTCGATCTTGCTCCCGGGCCCGGTCGAAACACCCAGCAGGCCGAAGCGCCGGTGCCCGAGGTCGAGCAGATGATCCAGCATCGCCTCCATCGCCGCCGCCCGATCGAGCGACACCGTGTTCGCCTGCGCCAGCCCCGCCTGATCGATCACCAGATGCGGCGTGCCGTTCGCGATCAACTCCGCGATCCGCGCCTCGATCTCCTCGCGCAGAAACTGACCGATAAATACCACCGCCTCCACCCGCAGCGAGAGGAAGTGCCGCACCGCATCCCGCCCCGTCCCCGGCGTGAAAACCTCGATGAGCGACGAGAATCCGCGGCTCCGCAGCAGCTTCTGCAACGCCGCCAGTTTCCCCACCGCCGGCGGCGTCGCCAGATCCTCCATGCAGATCCCGATCATCGCCGTCCGCTTGCCTTTCAGGTGCGCCGCAAACGCGTTCGGCGTAAACCCCGTCTCCGCCAACGCCCGCTGCACCCGCTCGATCGTCTTGGCCTTCAGCCCCGGCTGGCCGTTCAGCACCCGCGACACCGTCGTCCGCGCGAGGCCCACATGCTGCGCAAACTCCGCAGTGGAACGGATCACCGAAGGTAAAGTCTTCTGCCTGCTGTTGGCCACGACGCAGTCGCCACCTTGCTCGCCCCGCCGCGCACGTGTCAACGGTCGCCCCCACCTCCCGCCTGCTGCCTCCGGCCCCGCCACTTTTCCGGAGTGTCCGAAAACAAAAGACCGGGATGCCCCTTGACGGAGACACGTGTCCGCAAAATCTCGGGGTTGACCCTGTTCGCAGCCCGCTGCGCGACCTCCCCGCACCGGCCGCCTTCCGATCCGCCTTCGGCGTTCGCGACGGCGTGAGCGTTACTGTTTCCGACCCAAACCCTATGAACCAAGCAAACCTCCTGCAGCGCGCCCTGCGCACGCTGCTTCTCGCCTGCGCCTTCCTGTCGGCGCTCGCCGCTCCCGCCCAGACCGCCGGCACCGGCACCGTCGAAGGCCGCGTGCTCAACGTCGCCACCGGCCGCTACCTCTCCAACGCCCGCGTCACCATCGAGGGCACCAACCTCGAGGCCATCACCAACGAGTTCGGCGCCTACCGCATCCTCAACGTCCCCGCCGGCTCCGTCCAGGTCCGCGCCAACTACAGCGGCCTCGACGCCCGCGCCTCCACCGCGACCGTCGGCTCCGGCCAGACCGCCACGGTCAATTTCGATCTCACCAGCGCCGAGCGCTACGGTGATGTCGTGCAGCTCGACACCTTCCGCGTCGCCGCCCAGCGCGAGTTCGAGGGCAACGCCCTCGCCACGAACGAACAGCGCTACGCCCCCAACGTGAAGGTCGTCATGGCCGCCGATGCGTTCGGCGACGTCACCGAGGGCAACGTCGGCGAGTTCCTGAAATATCTCCCCGGCATCACGGTCGACTACGTCGCCGCCGACGTCCGCACCGTCTCCGTGCGCGGCTTCGCCGACACGTTCACCAGCGTCTCGATCGACGGCATGCGCACCACCAGCTCCGCGTCCGGCAACTCCGGCCGCGTCTTCGAATTCGAGCAGGTCTCGATCAACAACGCCTCCCGCGTCGAGGTCACCAAGGTCCCCACGCCTTCCACGCCCGCCGACTCCCTCGGCGGCGCGATCAACATGATCAGCAAAAGCGCCTTCGAGCGCCGCGGCGCGCAGTTCAACTACCGCGCCTATTTCAACTTCAACAGCGAGGAAGCCCAGATCTGGCCCAAGACCCCCGGACCCGGCAAACACAGCAGCTACAAGGTCCTTCCCGGCTTCGATTTCGACTACACGCTCCCCGTCAACGAGAACTTCGGCCTCGTCATCACCGGCCTCAGCTCGAACCAATACAACGAGCAGCACCGCTGGCAGACCACGTGGAATTTCGCCCAGGCCGGCGCTACCCCGCAGAATCCCTTCCTCCAGCAGTGGCAGCTCCAGGACGGCCCGAAGAACACCTTCCGCGATTCCATCAGCATCAAGGCCGACTGGAAGTTCGCCCCGCGCCACATCCTTTCGTTCGCCGTCCAGGACAACTACTACAAGGCCTTCTTCGCCAACCGGAATCTGAACTTCAACATGGGCACCAACGCCGTGCCCACGCCCGCCACCGGCACCCCGCTCCTCTGGGGCCCCACCTTCGTCCAGTCCGCCACCGGCCGCGCCACCGTCACGCAGGGCAGCTCGTGGCGGCACAAGCTCGGTGACACCAAGGTCGTCAACCTCCGCTACGCCTTCGACGGCGAGCTGTGGGATGTCGACGCCGGCATCCACGGCGCCAAGTCCAAGACCTGGTATCGCGAACTCGCCCGCGGCCACTTCTCCAACGTCGGCACCACCCTCCCCGGCGTCGCCGTCGTCCGCGCCGACAACATCAATTTCCCCAACCACGACTGGGTCGCCCGCGATGCCGCCGGCAACGCCCTCAACCCGTATGTCCTTTCTAACTTCCTGCTGAACACCGCGCAGAACAGCCCCGTCGACGGCAAGGCCAAGCTCAAGGGCACGTTTGCCGATGTCCGCCGCGACCTCGAGGTCGCCGGCCACCGCTTCAAGCTCGAGACCGGCTTCTCCGTCCGCGAGGAAGACCGCGACAACCGCCGCTATAACGAGCAGTGGACCTTCGTCGGCCGCGACGGCATCGCCGGCACCGCCGACGACGGCGCCGGGCAGTTCCTCAACACCAACTACGTCGGCGAGGACCCCTATTTCGGCGAGCCCGCGATCCAGTGGGTCGACCCCTACAAGCTCGCGACCTACTTCCGCCAAAACCCGACGCACTTCGTCCAGTCCACCGGCACCGGCAACCAGCCCGGCGTCCAGGCCGAGACCAACCGCGTCAACGGCTCCGAGAAAATCACCGAGCGCATCACCGCCGCCTACCTCCAGCTCCGCGGCAAGTTCTTCGACAACCGCCTTGGCTACGTGACCGGCTTCCGCTGGGAGGAGACCTACGACAAGGGCGAAGGCGTCCTCGCCAATCCCGACGCCGTCTTCCAGCGCACCGCCTCCGGCGCCTACGTCGACGGCGATCCCGCCACGCCGGGCGTCCAGCGCGTCCGCCGCACCGATGCCGGCACCGCCGGCTCGCTCCAGGAACTCGCCCTCACCCGCGTCGAGCGCGGCTACAAGGCCACGCGCGAATACGACGGCGTCTACCCGAGCCTCCACCTGAGCTACAACCTCACCAACGACCTCATCCTCCGCTTCGCCTACGCCAAGACCCTCGGCCGGCCCGACTACGCGGACATCATCCCCAACGCCGACATCAACGAGAACGACAACGACCCCAACCAGCCCGGCTCCGTCAACATCCGCAACACCGGCCTCAAGCCCTGGACCGCCGACAACTGGGATCTCTCCCTCGAATACTACTTCGGCCGCGGCGGCCTCGCCTCGATCGGCGCCTTCCAGAAGGACCTCAAGGATTTCTGGGGCACCGTGAACGGCCCGCTCACCGCCGACCTCGCCCGCCAGATCGGCCTCGACGACCGCTACCTCAACTGGACCGTCACCTCGACGATCAACGTCGGCGACGCCCGCATCTCCGGCGCGGAGTTCAACTACGTCCGCCAGCTGAACTTCGAGTTCCTCCCCGCCTGGAGCCGCAACCTCAGCATCAGCACCAACGGCACCATGCTGCACCTCGAAGGCGCCAACGGCGCCGACTTCCGCCGCTTCATTTCCAAGAGCGGCAATTTCAGCCTCAGCTGGAACAAGCGCCCGATCAGCGCCCGCCTCACCTGGAACTACCGCGGCCGCCAGAAGAACGCCCCGCAGACCGGCGCCCAATACGGCGCCACCAACGGCTTCTTCGAGTATTACGATTCCCGCTACAACATCGACGGGAACATCGAATACACCGTGTCGAAGAAACTCCGCCTCTTCGCCAACGCCCGCAACATCCTCAATCAGCCCCAGGTTCTCGAGCGCTACAGCGCCTCCTCCGCGCTCTACGCGAGCGGCTTCCGCCACGAGGAGTTCGGCATCCAGTGCTCGATCGGCCTGAAGGG
>JACCEB011431764.1_pt1 | contig 40928 bp, 35 predicted proteins | sample 7454761 | NCBI WGS metagenome assembly JACCEB01 (sample SAMN15323454, study PRJNA562643) | freshwater metagenome | isolation source: river surface water | place: USA:Blue River Watershed | collected 2017-08-18
TGAGTTCCAATTTGTCCTGTAATTATTATAATATATTTCATCATGTCCAGTTAATGGATACATGACAATAGGAATTTGTTCAGAATCAACGGACCTGAACTCGGCATGAATTTGAAACGCATTCACTACTTGCTGAGGACGGGCTGGATGCTGCCGTAGAACTCTGCGTAAATAGAATTCAGGCAATTGATTACGCACGTGCAATACAGTATCATCAAACATTCTATCAAGGTTAGCACCTTGACGAATAGTGAAATTAATATCAGGTTGATTAAATCTGGTTGCCGAATTAAACATATGACTGAAATCTATACCATTTTCCGTGTTAAAATTCACCGGTTTATTGAAAAAACGGTTCTCAAAAAACATGTAATTAAACCTTGTACAATTTCTAGTGTTAAATGACGGTATTCCATTATAAGTTGAACCACTGAACATAGAATTCATATGAGTAACATTTTCCGTGTTGAATCGTAAATTTACATTTTTAATTGACGTATTACGATTAAACATACCAGACATTAATTGAACGTTGCGTGTATCGAACATATCATTTAATCGTTCCCAAGATTTGTATTTACAAGCTTCAAACATATAACTCATATTTCTCACATTTCTTGTATCCAATGTAAAATCTTTCATAATTGTTGCACCTTTAAACATATGTGACATATTTACAACATTTGATGAATTAAAATTCAAATCGAAAACCACAGTGGATGATTCAAACATATAACTCATATCGGTGACATTACTCACATCAAAATCAATATTTAATCTATCAGTTAATGTGCATGATGAAAACATATTCTCCATTGTATTTGCTCTATTACCTGGTTTCAGTTTAAACATTTTTACATGAGAGCCAAAATCCTTACACGAATCAAACATTTTAGAGAAATTTTCAACATTTTGAACATTCATATGTTCCAAAGTGAAAAATATTTTGTTATTTCCAAACATTGCAGACATATTTCGTACATTATCGGTATTTTTGAATATGTTTGTAATATTAATTTTTGTGAAGCAGAACATTTTTTCCATATTAATAACATTTTTTACGTTCCATTTTGAAAAATCAATATTTTTATTACTTTTTGCATTATAAAACATGAACTGCATATTTGATACATTGGACACATCCCAATTTTCGATTTTATCATCAACTTCCATATAAATAAACAACATTGACATGTCTGTAACATTACTTACGTCCCATTTGGATATGTCTTTTAAATTTTCGGGTAATTTATTGTGCTTATTTGTGTAATAATAATTCACATATTTTTTGATATTCGCATTTGTTAATACAACATTTGATGCAGGTGCTTCATTGACTTCATTAAGTTCATATATTTTGGTGTCTTTAGAAACCATGACGCTATCAAGGGTTATTTGTGTATCTTGAGCGCTAGCAAGATTTATAGTAATATTTTTACCAATTTTATTACCAGGTACCACTAACGGAATCACTTTTAATCTATATGTAAAATAATGTGTGAATGTGTAATCAATAACTTGACCTATATAATTATAGACAGTTGTGCCACTGGAATATGATGTAACTATTTTAAATATATAATATTCACCTACGGTCAAACGAGTCAAATTTATTAAATCAACACCAAACGTTTTGCCAGAATATTTGGTATTTATATTTGTTATAAAATCAACTTCTTGTTCGACTTCTTCACGACTCATGCTTCGAACTGGAGATGCTGAAGCCACCACTGGAGATGCGGCTACCACTGGAGATGCAGCTACCACTGGAGATACTGAAGCCACCATGGGAGATACTGAAGCCACCACGGGAGATGCTGAAGCCACAACTGGAGATGCAGCTACCACTGGAGATGCGGCTACCACTGGAGATGCTGGAGCCACAACTGGAGATGCTGAAGCTACCGTGGGAGATGCTGAAGAAATAATTGGAGATGCGGGAATTAAATCCGGTAAATCAGAAGGATATTCGTTTTCATTTGCATTTGCATTTAAAGTCGCTCGTTGAGCCACTTCGGACAGTGTGTTTCGTTCTTGTTCGGATAATATCAATGGTGACGACGCCTTTTTAGGAGTCGTTTTTTTTCTGCGGCTTTTTACTACGTCTTCGTTCTTGGACGTTTTTCTCCTTTTCACGGCATCTTCGGCGGTATCAGCAGCATCTACAACAGTTTGTTTTGTTTTTCTACGCGTTCGCGATTTCACTTCGGCTTCATCAACAACATTCATTCTGCCTGTCATGCGAACGGCAAAATCATCAGCCGATGGTTGGTCTCTCACGGCATTTCTGCTCATTATCTATATAAATTACACAAATATAAATTTTGTAATAAAGAAAATTGAACGTATATTATGTATGACATATAAATAAAAACAATAAATAAAATGTTTAACGAGTCAATTGGTGTGTCTTCAAGTTTTAAAATGGAGGTGCATGGTCATTTTAATACTTATGTGAATGTTTTATCATGGATAATGAATTTGGTGGAAGAGAAAAAGAAGCATTTGGATAATGATGCTGCTATACGTAATTTCATGGCAAGTATAGAAAAAAAAAATAACACGGCTTATTTAATAAAATGTCAATTTAATACACAACTTTCTGAAGAAGATTCTCTAAATGTGATAAAATATATTTGCGATGGAGACGAAGATTATGAATATTTATCACAAGGTAAGCATGTTTATACACGGTTTATTCATGGTTCATTCGCGTTTAATACAAACACAAGTGTGAATTACTCAGAAAATATGCAATATTGTTTTAGGTAAGAAGGTACAGTGAAAAATAAATCACTCAGAGTGAATTATTTTTTTGTTGTGTTTGTTGTGTTATACTTACTGTTTTAATGCATATATTTTATTCAATATTTGAGTGTAATACATACTATATTTGCGCGCAAATTGTGCAATCATTTCATTGGTAAGAGATTGTGGGCGGTAATTTAATTTGTCGGAGACTTTTCTGTGCTGTAACTCAATGAGTTTTAAGTCTGCATTGAATTCAGGATACTCCTTCGCCAAATCAATTAAATTATATTTTATTTCTCCCAGGTCTGTGTAATACATAAACTGTGCTGCACGTTCCGTATAATGCACACCCATAGTGTGACCATTTCTGGTTTCAGGAATAAACTTGCCATAATTATTACCAAACTCTTCGTGAATTTTATCGAGAGTTTCAATATGTTTAGGAAGGAAGCTAATAAGAGTATTCATAGTGTTTGACATTGTTGGATTTTATTTTATATTGTGCGTTTTTGATTATTATTCATTTAAAAAAGAATAAAAAACTTATTTCAATTTTTTTGTTTTACACCTTTTCTCATTTAAAACGCCCATTTTATATGAAAACTCATAAATAATTCTTCTTGATTTTTCGTGTATTGTTTTTCTTGGATATATATTTTTCTGGTCTTATAAGCACCCTTAATTATGTTCCTGTATTTTTCTTTTTGAATATTTCGTATTATTTTAGTTATATTTTCCTTCAATTCTGCGTGTGTTAATCCGTCTAATTTTTGTAGTGTAATAATTATTTTAATTTATTGATGTTTTGTATCCATATTATTGGAAAAAAAACGAAATGGAATTATTGAGAAAGAAACCATATTATCATTTCAAAATAGTAAATCAGTTGATTATGAAAAGTTCAAAACATATTTGGTTGAAAAAGATAAACTAAACAAAGAAACAACCGATTTTTACAAACGTGATACATGGAGAAAAATGAAGTTTCGGCAATATAGTTATGGTAAGAAAAGTATAGATACATTTTTGAATAAAATAAAAGAAACTTTTGGAGAAAATATCCTAATCGGTTACGGAAATTGGAGTAGGTCTTCACAAATGAAACATTTTATGCCTACGATGAATAAAGGATTAAGGAAATTAATTCATAAGAAATATGATACAATAACAATAAATGAATGTAATACCAGTAAAAAATGTTGTGATTGTAATAATGATTTAGAATATTACAAGGATAAAGAAGGAAAGAAAGTGTTTCGTTTGTTAATCTGTTCTGATTGCGTGAGTTGCGAAAACAAAAAAATCGTGTTCAGAACCAGAGATGCAAATTCTTCAATAAACATAATGAAATTAGCGAGTTGTTGGATAGAAAAACAAGAGCGATCATTATGTTTTCAAATTTCGTCTTTCACATCTTCAAATAAACAAAAGGAAGATGAAAAAGTAAGACCATCGTAGGTGAAATTCCTACTATTGATTTTACATTTTTTTATTTTTTAGCGTCTATAATGGGCGTTTTAAATGAGAAAAGGTGTAATCATAACTTACCTTACTTTTTTATTCAGTGATTAACCGTGGCATAACATTTATAGTCTGTAATTCTTGTGAGAGCAACTTATACGAATAAGGTATTTCAACTCGCGCGAACTCCGTTTTATTATCACAAGTATGACATTTGTGTATAGTGAATTTGGAACTTTCATTATGCGCTGCTAACATACCACACGTTTTACACACCCACGCACTATACTTATCCGATACATCCAACAGACGCTCCTTACAGAAGTTCGCCATACCATGAGCAATCAACACATCGCGCTCCATCTCCCCCACGCGAAAGCCTCCATCGCGACTGCGACCTTCCGCCGGCTGACGCGTCAGATTCACCATTGGACCTATCGAACGACTGTGTTGCTTATCATTCACCATGTGCTTCAACCGCTGATAAAACACCGGACCAATAAACACACTCATCTCCAACTGCTCTCCCGTCAAACCATTATACATCACCTCATTGCCATAACTCTCATATCCCAACTTCTGCAATTCCTTCGCTATCGTTGCTATATCTAACGTTCCAAAACTTGTACCATCACCAAACATACCCAACTGCACCAACACCTTACCCAACAACGTCTCCTTCAACTGCGCAATCGTCATGCGACTCGGAATAGCGTGCGGATTTATAATTATATCCGGCTTCAACCCACCCGCCGTATAGGGCATGTCCGCCTCTGGAATAATGTTACCACAAGTACCTTTCTGACCGTGGCGACTAGAATTACCAATGATTAGTGACGGGCTGTTGAAAGATTCGCGCATGTAATATACGTGGGAGCTGGGCATTTCGATGCAATATACTTTACCTTTGTAGTCCAAATATTCTTCGACGTTTGATGCATTGTCTTTCTTGTATATCCATGGTTGGTTTTGTTCGCGAATTACGCTGATCTTATAATAAGTGTGTTGCAGGGTGACGCTCATGGTTTGTCCAGCTCGAGAACCAAGATTTCTCACTCCGGTGCGAGTGGTACCAGCTTCTTCTGATTTTTTTATTATACCTGACCAACCAGCATGCAAGCACAAACGAGATACATCATTGCACAGTCTCACACTAATTGTACCATATCTACTGAAAGAATCTTCGCCTTTGTATTTCATTGTGTGACCATCACCACTTAATAATGCCTCTAATAAAACTCTTGCTTGTCTTTGAGATAAACTCCAGACGTAATCTGGGAGAAACTTATTCGCAGCACCAACAGACAATGTGTCCATATGTTGAAATACATCTGGTGATTTAGCTCCTGATATACAAAAGTTACCGTCTTTATGAACAGTATAATGAATATTTAACGAAGTTAGCGTATTGTGCAAATATTCAACTTTGCGATCTTTTAACGCGGTTATAAACAAACTATTATTATGTCTATCAGAACATCCATCACTTATAAATATACCTAGTAACTTCAACCAATCGTCCATATTGTATTCCATTTCTCCAATACGGATATTTGCCACATCGGGATACACATTCTCCATCGACTTCTGAAACCGCACTTGCTTCTTCTCTCGCATTATTTCGCCAGCCTCAACCAATTCATATCCCAAAGGAGTTTTGCGTCTGCGCTCAATATACAACTTGTGATTTTGTGTGCATATAAATTCAACCTGTTTGTTTTTGAATGAACATAGTGGCAAATCGTCACCGTCAATTGAATCGTGGTCATACTCGAATTTCGCACTCGGATACTCATAACACATCTTGCCATTCACATCGAGTGTGCATACCCGATGCACCGCCGGATCCACATCCTTAATCTCCACCCAGCCCTTGTCCGTCAGCACTTGCTGTGTCGGCAGAGCACAGAACTTATCACCCAAAACGGGTTTGCGGAAAGTGCGCACCCGAACTTTAGCGAAATTATAACCATCGCCATTGCGGCTAGTGTAGTTCTTGTCAATATATGTCTCTTCCGTTGTGCGGAACGTCTTGCTCTGGTCTTCGTATTTGACCGTTTTCGTGGGATCGTTGCGATTCTCCTTGATTGGAACAACTTTAGCAATAATAACATCACGATTCTCGACCAGCGTATTTTCGGGAATAAATCCCTGCGCATTCAGCTTGTCGTAGTTGCCATACTTATTGCCCTTCGTCTTGCGCGGGTCTGGTTTGCATCGAATAATCTCGTCGCGAATGATATTCTTGTCTTCGTCCTTCTCGGTGTGATAAATGGTAGCACTAAACAACCCGCGGTCAATCGAACCTTTATTCACCAATACGGAATCTTCCTGATTGTAGCCGGTGTGAGTCATAATGGCGACTTGAATCTGGCATCCGGAAGGAATTTGGTTCAAGTGTATGAAATTCATGAGACGTGTATCAACTAAAGGGCGACTGGGATAAGACAACACATATGCGGTTTTGTCCATGCGCTGGTCGTAGTTCGTGGCATATACACCAATAGCTTGCTTACCCATCGCAGTTTGATAGGTGTTACGCGGAGCTTGGTTATGTTCGGGGAACGGAATACACGAAGCCAATACACCAAATATAGTACTTGGGTGCAACTCACAATGAGTGTATCGGATTTTGGCATCTAACCCGTGCAAGTATGAGCGTTTCGACTTCATGGCAATCATGGCGTAATTTTGTTCTTCGGGGTCAATATATTCAATGACGGATTCGGGCAAGCGTGCGTTTGTCAAAAGGTCATTCCACGTCAATTCGCGGCGTTCGACTCTATCAACCACATCCTGTGTAAGTAATGCGCGATTATCTTTGACACGCAAAACGGGACGTGTAAGACGACCTCCGTCAGTGCAAACGCGAATCTCCATTATTTTGTAATCGAAAATGACCGAAGTGTAAATATTAATGATACCGCCACATTTTTTGGCTTTTAAGTCAGCATATAATGCATTTGGTTCTTTTGCCACACCCAACCATGCACCATTCACAATAACTTTGATTTTACCGTAGAGTTCTTTAGGCGATTTTACATCTTCAAGCTTCACAATAAACGGTTCAATAAATTCAGGCAAACATGAGGAAGCAGACAAAGACGGAATTGTAATGTGCGCCATATAACTTATATTCTTCACGACGCCGATAGACTGACCTTCCGGAGTTTCAGCAGGACACAGGAAACCCCACGTGGAGTTGTGCAATTTGCGAGGTGCAATTAATTCACCACTCTTTTCAAGTGGCGTATTTATACGTCGCAAGTGACTTAAACTGGCTGTATATGTTAAACGATTCAACACCTGTGCAACACCAACTTTACTGCTGTTTGATTGTTTCACACTGAAATCGCCAGTGGATAAAGCACGATTGATTCCATTTTCAATGGTGGTTGATTTAATAATTTTGTAAATATTGGTCATATTGATGATATTCTCATAATCTTCCTCAAATCTTGTAATTTTATTATCATGATTCTCTTCCGTATTTTCTGTACGCCAAGAAGAACGCCATGCACCAGTATTAATTTCACGCACGACCTGTTTCTTCACTTCCTTTACGAGTTTATTGAAGTAATTTCGAAACAAATTATTTAATAGTGTTCCAGTGAGTTCTATGCGTTTATTAATATACGAATCTCTATCATCCGGAGGCAACCAACCCAAACTTACTTGCAACAGTTTCTTTGCCATCACTCCCAATAAATATATTTTCTGGTGCATGGTTCTGCAGTGTGGGAATAAATCATTATTCAAAACTTCCAATGTAAATTCGCGTTTCTTATTAGCGCTCTTTTCTTTCTCTGCGGAAATACTTTCTGCAGTGGCGATGGCTTCGTCTGATTTGCGTTTATCCACCAATGCTGGTGTGTATGCAACCGCCGAAGTAATTATTTTTAAAGCATCTTCCTGAGTCATGCATTTGTTTGCTTCAATGATGGATGCGTGAAGGCATTGCAATAATTCTTCATTTTGTTTGTTATCTACATCAAGTAATATGGTTTCACAAATATCTTTATCGCTTACAATACCTAATGCTCTGAAAACGACGAATAAATCAATGGGATTTTTTACACGCGGGATATTTACATACATTGCGTGTCCAAAACCATTATTCTTCGACGCAATCATAACATCCACTTGTTTAGGAGATATACACTTATAATCCGGAACTGATTTAATTTCAGCATACCAACTCCAGCGAGTCGTATTTTTCCCGTCAAAACAATAGATTCGGTTCTCAGCAGCTCGTTCTTGGCCCAATACAGTTTTTTCTGAACCCTTTATGATAAAGTATCCACCGCAATCCATGCTGCATTCACCCGTATAAACAGGGTCAATTTGTTTGTTCTGAGTGAGAACGCATATGGGAGATTTCACCATAATAGGCATCTTGCATATATTAATTTTGGGCAGAACTTTGTGTATATAATGTGGATTATGCATATCGCCTGGATTACGAATTATATATTTAATATGCACATCAACACTTACTGTCGATGCGTATGTGAAATTGCGCAGTTTAGCTTCTTGCGGCAACATTAATTTCGTAGAACCATTATTTTCGTGAATTTGTGGTGGATTAAACTTTATGTTTTCAAAAGACAACAGTATTTCAATATATTTCATCCCAGTTTCTTCATCAACATCATTTTCTGAGTGAATTGAAACAGGATTAAACATTTGAACCGTGCGATGAATTTGTGTCGTGATAAAATTATCATAGGACTCAATTTGATGTCTCACCAGACGACGCAAATATTGAGGATTGAAATATGATTCAATTAACGTGAATGGTGCTTCACTGTAATCACCCAAATGGGCCAAAACTCCTTCCCCCAAAGCAGATTCATTGCTGTTACAATCATTTTTAAAGGATTCTTTCACGGCTTGAGTCATGATTTCATCAATAACTTTTATCTCTTGTTCCGAATGTTCAGAACGTCTCGGAATGCGAATAGTCGTTTTTTTCAGCATTGAATTTACATCAACAATGGGAAATTCGGTATTCATATTTGCGGATTTTTTCTTGTAAAGCTTGTTAGTTAGTAGTAATAGTGGTTTAATAATATAATATTATTAGAGGTTTATATTATTTTATGTAATTTCAATTTTATGGCATCGTCTTTTCGTAATATTTAGAGTTGTAAATATGTAGGTGTATTTTAAGCTTTAATTGTAATGGATGAGAAAAAACAAATTAATATTGACCCTTCCATGTTGGAAATACTAACCAAAACACGTCGAAAGGAACCGAAAACTCCGAAAGAAAAAATACCCAAGCTGAAACTCAAGATACCGAGTCAAACGCAAAATCGTGTGAATCAAACATTGAAATCACATGCATTAAAATTTATTCGAAACAAGCAACAATCAATGTATTCCAATAACACATCCAAATCACCATCAATGAAACCTTTACCATCACATCAAGATGAGTTTAAAAGTGATTTTGATTCTTCTGTCGAGTATTTAAACACTTTAAATACTCCCACTACCACAACTTCTTCCTTGGTGCCAAAGTCTCACCCAACATTCCGAATAAAACCATCCTTCGAACTTAAACCTAAAACGCCCCCAATATATGATTATGCTACTCCAATAATAATGCCGTCTTTGACGGATGAAACAAATATTCAGGTCGAAGAACCCAAAGACATTTTTGATATGCACGCAAATCCAGTTGTGATTCAAGACGGTCCAAAATATGGTTGTTTGAAAAATGGTAAATTACCAACATATCGTACATATGCCAAAACACTTCGAAATACTCCGGAATCTCAGAAATGGAATTTGGAACCATCATTTAGTGAATGGATGAAGCATAATGCTGAACAACGCAAAATACGAGAGCATCTTGCAAAAAAAGAGAAAATGAAGAAAGAAAAGGAAAAGGAAAAAGATAAAAACATGTTTCATCGCCGCAAGCTGAAAAAGACAATTCGGCGAACCTATGTTGTGGGTAAATCATCTGTGCAACCCAAAGTGAGTGTTTTAGTTAGCAACAGAACAATTCGCCGGGACATAGATATAAAATGCAATAAACTAAAACAATCCGCGTTAGAAGATGTGAAACGCGATTTAATTAAAAAAGGATTTATAAAAGTAGGAACAAGTGCTCCCCCAGATGTATTGCGCAAAATGTATGAATCGGTAAATACATTGTGCGGAGATATAAAGAATCATAATGCGGACAATTTGGTGTATAATTATTTCAACGACGATAATAAAGATGCTATGTAAAACATGTCTTTATAATTTTATTTTGTCATAAATGTCACCCAGCTTATTTTCTCCGCGTATTATTTCCGTTTTTGCTTCATTCATATGTGCCCCCCATGTCATATCCATGCGTGAAAAATGCACTAATCCGACATTGTTTTTGCGCAGAATCTTCAATATATCACGAATCTCCGGATTTCGTTTTACTTTCGATTCAATCAGATCCTGCATTATTCTTTCGCCCTTGCTGTCAAAGACCATCCCTCCCTGGTTGGTCGGGCGTTTGTCAGACCAACATGCAAAATCGAGTGCAGCGCCATGCTTTTTCATACCGCCTTTCCCGCCAGCAGATTTGGCCTTTTCTGCTGTATCGAGCGTACCGTCATAGAACATTTTCACCAATTCTGGTTTATTGGAACACACGTATTTTTGTGCTTGATATGCGTGTTCGACCGAGGGATACACATGGCCGTCATATTCCACAGAATCCATACTAAAGTTCGATAGCCTTCGCATAGCATCCTTTGGTAGTCCGAACGCATCGATATCTTTCGACTTGGAATGAAACATCAGGTACGATTTCGGAGGCAACGGCGTGGATGGTGATTTCGGTTTTTGTGGCAAAGGTACTACTGTTGGATCACACTCTCCGGTTTTTTTGTTTCTACGCGATCCTTTTGGGCATCTTTTCATTGTCTTTGGTTTTGGTGAGTCATCGGAGCGAAGTAGAGAGGCAACCTTTGGTGATGATGATGAATAATCTTTAGCATCACGTACTTGCCTTATTTTTCTTGCATTATTATCTTTGCATTCACCGGTTTTTTTATCTCGTCTGGTACCCCGAGGACATCGTTTCATAATTCACTGTATATATTTTTCACAGACTTTAATGCGCCTTCCACCCATCCTTGGTCATGACAAACAGCTTCGCCAACCGCATACACATTTGACATTGGATGTTGTGCCTCGTCTATCAACCTAATTCTTTCCTCCAAATTCCGCAATGGTTTCACGTAGTGAGTACCTTCATGCCAATAACATTTCTTCATATCAATCAAACATAAAGAATCTCCTGGAATACCCAACGATTTTTCCAATAATCTACAAAAAGTATCTTTACTGTTAATCTTATTTAGAACGACCGCACTTTTGTTGTCACTATATGCAATCATATACACACCTTTTGCCACATCCATGGGTATGATTTTCTGCAACACAGTATTCACGACCGTGTATTTTTTGACATAGGCAGCCATGATGTGTTTCGTATCCGCCGAGAATTTGCCATATACGCGAATAAACGGCTGCGACTGAATATGTTTATACACCGGATTATGCGGGAATAGTTTGCGTAGCCCACTTATTGTGGTGGCTACAATAACACGACCACACACATATGTCGGCCCACGTTTTGTTTTTACCAAAGGTTGCCTGTCCGCTTCGCTCCGAGGACTTACTAATGTACCCTTACTTGCCAGATGATACGGCAACTTAATACTCACAGCTTCACAATCCAGACGAACGTCAATCCGATCTTTCTCCACGATGCGTTCTGCCAGCTGTTTCCATGGTACTCTAAACAGTTTCGCATCCTGGCAACAAAAATTGTCGTCCATTCCGTACAACTTTAAGGTACTCATTGCATCTTCTTTCTCAAAATCACTGTAGCCAGTGCTTTGCACGAAACGCCGGTAATCTTCTGCGCCTAAATGAGCCATGGCAAATTCGCGGAAAGTTTTTCCTTTAGTTGTTCGGGCATTAGCCACTCGGGTGAGCTGTTTGAATGTTTTCTCTGCGTCAATGGGTTCAAATGCATATGCGGGATTATGTATAAATGTCTCAATAGGAAATGTCAGGAACCTACGGTTTAAGCGCTGGTGGGGGCAGCTTTGCTGCCCCTCTGCGCGCATATGCGCGCAGTCGGTTGGCGGAGCCAACCCGACGTGCGCTTGCCTAGACGGTACCTCCATCAAAGGTTCTGCTCCGCAGAACTTTGATGCGCCAAATGCGACTCTAGCGTCGCATGGCTCCCTTAAGCCTCCGGCATCATCTTGTAGCGTAGGTTCTGACATATCGCGCATCAATTCTTTTAAACAATCGTCCTTGTCCCATCGTCCAATTCCGGCTCCAGTAACTACCGTTGTACCACCAAAATCAATGGTAGATGCACGTCCTCCTATTCGCGAATCGCGTTCAATAATAATGATTCGATGATGTGGGCCGTGCTTCTTGCGTATTAAATGGGCGGCGTATAATCCAGCATACCCTGCACCAATAATGAGTGTATCAACATATTCCATCTTTTATTTATATTTAACGTCTATTCTTTTTTGGCGCAGAGAAATATGCCAAAAAAGTAAAAGACTTTACGTCATTTCAAAATTGACATAAATAGGCTGTGCGGAACATTTTTCAAGTTGTTAATATGTAATCATTTTAGTAGCATACAGCATGCCTGTTTATGGAAACACGGATATAAATGATATACGAACAGCACCGCAATTTCGCGGATACTCTTTCTCCAAATTCAAGAAAACCGAGGTAAAGAATCAAATGGTGGATAATATGCGCAAAGCCAAAGTCGAACCCGCCGTATATTGGTGCGCCGAATTAGTTTGTGCAGGTCATTATTTGGACGTATGGGAAATAATCATGTCTTTTTTCGCCAAGTATATTCATTTAGCAAATCCCCGGTTGGTCATATATCTGGCAATGCGATTCAGCATATTTAAAAACATTGTGGCGCAGGGATTATACACGTCGGAGCTTCAATTAAGAAATAATCGCGATGTGCGCAAAATATTCGCTGAAGTGGTGTGTAATTTATCGCTTTCTCCCAAAAAACCGGCGTTTGAACCGGTAAAAATTAATCGCGTCGAAGAATTTGATATGACGCAAATGCCCGAGAGATTGAAAGCGGATTCCACGCATTATATTGAGCCTATTTGGGAGAGAGAAGACCCGAAAGAAATTATTATTGCATTGAACGAGTTCGCATATCACTTGAACAAAAAAAACATGGTTCAAGCGTGTTATTGGATTGAATGGATGGTGGAATTTAATGCCATTTGCAATAATCGCAAAGAGCCGACGAAGTGTCAAAGACGCAAATATGCGGTCGATAATAAATACAGTCGGGAGATAATCTGGTTAGTATGGGATGTTTTAATCCATAAAGCGAATGAAATGGGTGATGCATTTATTGTGAAAGCAATGGGCGCGGCGAATGAACTCTTTTGTGCGAAATACACAACTGCAACATGCAAAAAACGCCGATATTTATTGTATTTTGCGGTGTCATTGGTGACAGAATCCGTTAATGCTGCGATACCTATCGTGACGAATCACGATGTGCTGGCCAATGTAGTTGAGCAGATAGACAATATATATAGTCAAATCAAAGAGAATGAACACAGTCCGAATACAGAGTATTTATTTAATGGAATGGATGCAGAAACAAATTTCTTGAAGACGGTGCAAAAAATGGAGATGATGAATAATATGGATATCGTTGTGTAAAAAAAATCCATTCGGATTTGACTATTTACCCCCTTGAAGATTTAAAACCGCACATTTAATAAAAAAGTCAAAATATTTGATATTTATATATTTGGAAGTATAAAAATGTTTTTATTATTTTTAATTAAGTAAAAATTGAATTGATTTAAAAACAATTTTTTATATAATAAATATAATATGAATACTCTTTACAAGCAATATATTGAAATGTATGGGAACTTCTTATATATCCTCAACATAGAAATTGATAAATCTTTAGGTAAAGATGAAAAAAAACAAGTTCTTTTAGATATACACGATTTAATCAGCGAAAAAGAGATTACGAAAAATATTTCAAACACGAATATTCGTGTTAAATGGAGAACTATTGATTTCTACCATTATTTTACAGATGATAATGACATTCTTTCAGATAAAGGAATTTACGCACATACTAAATTATTATTAAATGACATCAAACAAATTAGAAATAGCGATAAAATTAATATTATTCTTAACAAACCGCTTACCAAATATATCTGTATAATGTAAACTATACTTTATTTCTCATTACAAAATATAGTTAAAATAACTAAATGGTGTAACTATATTACTTATAATTTTTAACCTCAGAAATTTTATAATCTTCTGTCTTATGTTTAGTCATCTGTATTATTTTGAGAAAAATATAAAAAATAATTAGGGGTGTGGTTTTAAATCTTCAAGGGTGTAAATTACAAATTACAAATTACAAATTACATACACAAATTATATATACTTACATTTTATATCCGGTTACACCCTCCAATAACCGTTGATTTCTCACTCGTTGAAACGCTTGATAGAATTCATTATCATTATCATATTGTGAATATTCATAACTATTATTATTATTATTATAATAGTATATTTCCGCACCAATCTCTTCATAATCCGGAGCCATTCCCCAGCATGATTCGTCGTATGAAATCGTGCCCGCAAAATCTTGCACTTGCGACACAATATTATATGTCACCACTTCTGTATTGCGAAAATTCTTGCGAGACAATTGCAACAGATACATATCATCATCTCTAACATGTACTATGCGTCCAAAGTTGAATGAAGGAAGCGCTCGCAATTTGGGCATATACACACCATGTCTATTGGTGTAACCACAGAATTCTTCCAAAATATGTTTCAGCACATCTGTGGGAAGATTCATAGCGGCAAAGAACCAGTGCTGGGGGATTCTACAAAGATCGTTGATTACGGTTAAACTCATTTTTAATATTCACATGCATATATTTATATCATCCAGTATATAATAAATAAGTATTTCAATTTTTTCGTGGTGTTGTATATATAATTATAATTAATATAATATAAACATATTATGTTAATTATTATTTAATAATGGAAAATACAAATCAAATTATACGTGATTTATACGCCAAATATTCGGATAATTCGTATATTTTGGCGAGATTGACCAAAATAATAGAAAATCTCCCGAATGTGTTGGAAAATATTGTTCAAGAACGGCAAGAAAGCCAAGAACGCATTTCTGTTTTAACGGCCAAACAACAGCAATTTATAAACGAATTCATGACAACGAATCAATATTTTTATTGTTCCACAACCAACTTGTTTTTTAAATACGACGAGTTACACTATTCCGTGACAACCGACGACGCCATAACGCACCACGTCTGGAAATCAATGCCAGCAGAAGAAATGATACACGACTGGCAGTTGAGTACCAAACGCTTTATTGTGCGTCGCGTCCGTTCGCGTTCCATATTTAACACGGTTCCTGAATCACAGACGATACAGTGTGTATTGGATACGTTATGCCCGGCCCTATTTGAATCGCGCGACATGGCAAAATATTTTTTAACTGCTCTTGGCGATCGCATATTGAAGAAAAGTCCCGATCGTGTGTGCATCATTACTCCAAAATGTAGTTGGTTAATCCAAGAATTAAAGCGCGCATCCATGACGTATTTTGGATGTAATGCCGTCTCGGGATTTAAACACAAATATGGACGACACGAGTATGCGAATTGTCGTCTTATAATCATAAATGAATCGTTTATCAATGTAACAAATTCGATACTGGATATGTTGTGTGTGGCTTTGCATTATTCTGAGAGATATGGCAATGCAGATGCATTTTTAGAGAATCATATGAACGATTATGATACATATTCACATATTTCTTATTTGATGCATCGCTCTCCCGAAACAGTAATTAGCGACTTTTGCGGCAAGTATTTGGAGCCAGGAGACACGTTAATGCGATGGAAACACATGCAATATTTGTGGAATGTGTATTTAGAACAAAATCAGTTGCCTGCAATTATGTATTTAGGCGATTTGAAAACGGAATTAAACAAGCGCATATTATTTGACGTGGAGATGGATGCGTTTATTGGTGTAAGCAGCAGATTTTTGCCGGAAATCGACAAATTTTTGCGATTCTGGGAGACGACGATGCAATATGTCGGAACGGAGAACGAACAACAGGAATATGAGCTGGACGAGATGTGTTCATTATTCACTCGATGGTATTTAAGTATAAAACCGGATGCGAATATTCGGGAGAGACACATTAGTGATAGAAAAATGCGCGGTCTGATTGATTTCTATTTTCCATCGGCAATTCCAAATGGGTCCAAATATATTCGGGGGTATTTGAATATTTTGTGGGACAAACGTCGCGATGTGCGCATAGCACTGGAGAGTTATAGGTCACAAATTACAGAGTTATCAATGGTATCATCGGTGTCTATACATGACATATATGTTTGGTATAGTCGTTCGGATGTGGGGGTATTAAAAGTGAGCAAAGCATATTTTGAGAAAGCAGTGGAGGAAGAATTGGCGATGTATGTTTTGCAGGGGAAAAAGAAAATCAGTGCTGATTGGTTGTGCGGAATCTGAATGCTTGACGTCTAATAATCATCATATTATATGCAAACTACATAAACAATAAACATTTGATAATGTATTATAAAGACATCATCAACATAATCATGTCCCGCAACTTATTTTTACTCTTCACACTATTTTTTGGTGCAACGAATGCTATTTCACTATTAGACCTGTTCAATGATTGGGTCGCTCAGTATCGCGTCGCTTTCGCCTCCGAATCCCATCGCGCTCGTGTCTTCGGTAATTGGGTCGATAACCACAAGTATATTCAGCTTGTCAATTCACAGAATCACACCTACACTCTCGGCCACAACCAGTTTTCCGGCATGACACAGGCCGAATTTGCAGTGTTCAACAAGTTAAATGCGATCCCCATTCAAACCCGCCGGTTGCATCTTCGCAATTTAGGCGAATCCGATGTTTTAGGCATCCCGGCGTCAATAGATTGGACAACTTTAGGCGCGGTAACTCCCGTGAAGGATCAGGGGCAGTGTGGCAGTTGCTGGTCATTTTCCACTACGGGAGCTTTAGAGGGAGCATATGCCATTAAGAACGGACATTTAGTCAGTTTTTCGGAGCAGCAGTTGGTCGATTGTGATAATTTATCAAATGGTGGTCGCGATCATGGCTGCAATGGTGGTTTGATGGATAATGCGTTTGCCTGGGTGGGCAAGAACAATGGTTTATGCACCGAACAGGCGTATCCCTATGTGAGTGGCACTACTAAGACAGCGGGCACTTGCAACCAGAAAGCATGCACCAATGTGGCGGGTAGCGATATTCATTCGTATGTGGATGTGGTGCCAAAGTCGGATGCGGCGATGATGGAGGCGGTGGCGCAGCAGCCGGTGAGTGTAGCGATTGAGGCGGACCAGCGCGATTTTCAGTTATATAGTTCCGGCGTTTTTACTGGGAGTTGTGGCACTAATTTGGACCATGGTGTGTTGGTGGTTGGTTATGGTACTATGAATGGAGTGGATTATTATAAGGTGAAGAATAGTTGGTCATCAACTTGGGGTTCGGAAGGGTATATTTATTTGGGTCGCGGTGCGCAATTTAATGCGGGTGCCGGACAATGTGGCGTCTTGATGCAGGCGAGTTATCCCGTTCTGTAAGAGATTTATCCCGTTCTGTGAAGGTAAATAAATAAAAAATAAAAATAATATAAGAATAAGAATAAAAATTTAATAATAAAAAATGGAAATTATAAGTATAATTAGTTTTATAATAGGTTATAAGTTAGGAGGTTTATTTTACGATAAATTGAAAGAATGTAATAATAAATAATAAATAATAATATAAATGTTGTATTATTATTTATAATAAGAAATGGAATATGAGCGACAAAGAATAACACCTCGACATTATGATTTCACTCCTATATTTGCAAAAATAACGAGTAAAATCGAGTTTATACGCAGACCAGTGCAAGACGCTAATGATGCACATGAAGGAATATTGATATTCCAAGATGAAAAATATAAAATAATAATGAAGAGTCCGATTCACCTAGAATCAATATTCGACAACATTTATGCTGTTCATGACAAAAGCACACCAAATAAATATTTGGTTTTATTCACAATACACAAGAAATTCACAAATTATAGCATTTATGGTATGTTTTTATATTACGATATATTGGATATCGAGCGTATAGTTGAGAGAAATTGCAAGGATATTGTGCTCTGTGATTATGACGGAAGAAATGGAAGTATTGATGAGAACAATACGGTGTTATATAAACAAACATTGTTGTTTCATCAGACACATAGAGATTCACATAATGTAACTTTTTTTATAAAACACATATTATCTGATGACAGTATTGAAGAACAAACCACTTTATATTTGCACGATATAAAAGATGTTACAGGGCAGGTACCAGACCGACCCAGAATACTGAAAACCGTGAATGCACAGAATAAAATTGTGTTTTTTGATTTGGGGTCTCTGCACAGTAAAGAAACAAGCGTGAAGTGGGACGCATTGTATGACCATGAATTATGTCTTGCGAAATATGTGGTCGAAGACGAGTGTGAGGATTCTGTCGTCGTAAATAATATTTTAACGAAAGAGGAATGCAAAGAAAGAGAAATATATCCATTGCATTGCGTGAAATGTTCGGTTCCTGTGAGTATTGCGACATATGGATACGACGGTTATTACATGAACTTAGGGGAAAGTTATTGCGGGGAATGTGAAATAAGATATAGTGCATCTGACCAAGTGTGGAAATGTTGCAAGGTGATGTATAATGGGTTTATTTGTGGTTCAGCGCTGGATTCTTTGACATATGAATGTGTAAGACAACACAGTGAAACATTAAAGGTCAAACGAAACGGGAGAAAAGAATGTGATTATAAATATCCATTTAAACAGCGCGTAAAATTGACGGCTAAACAACAAATATAATTTATTTATCAGAACTATATAAATTATAGAAAAATGCATTCTTCAGTAAAGCTCTCGAGACAGCCTTCCTCACGTCCTACAACTTCTCAACCCTCTCCAAAATGGCATTATTTTATGCATGCTACACATTTAAAAGAGAATATTTTTAATATTTTAAAATCAGGAGAAATACGAAGTTGCGGATACACTAATTCCGAAGATTTTAATCCTGATGATAAAGAAGCATATTGTAAAAAGGCTGTTTATTGTCATTATATATTTGATGAATTGCCGCGTTTAACAACCACATTTCAATGGAATTATTATGATTATATTATTGTGTTACGTCCTGAAATTGCCAGAGATTTTGAAATGACAATTTGTAATTCTGTTTCCCATGGTCAATGCACTACACAAATAGAAAATAGAATATTACATACAGAAGGTAATTTAAAGCGCATGCCATCTTTACAAAAAATACGAGATTATATTATTGGAAAAATAGATTCAATTAAACATAATAAACGATTGATATCCGATTCTTATATTTATGGACATGAGGTTCTTTTTCCAAGCATTCCAATAGAATATATCGCTGCTATTCTTATCCCAGCTCGTATAAAAAACACTATACAAGTTAGAATGCCAAATGGTAAAAAAGAAGAAAAACAAATATATGATGTATTAAATAATTATGTTGAACAACTTAATTTACCAATAAAAATAATTAAATATTCCAAATCAGGCGATTTTCATAAATATTTTGAACAAATATAATTTACAATAAAAGATACATTGATATTTTTATTTGTTATTTATAATATATTTTACACATATTATAATATGTTAGTACTTAATATATCATATGTCTGCCAAAATAAAAAGATGTCCGCGTGGTTCGCGAAGAAATAAAATTACGGGAGATTGTGATAAAAATAAAGTTGTTTTGAAATCTGTGCCTGTATCTGATGCACCACACCAAAGAGTTGAAAAACAAAAACGGTGTCCTCGAGGATCTCGAAGAAATAAAAAAACCGGTATTTGTGAGCCGACTGAAGTAACTTCAAAATCAAATAAAACACACCAAGACGACATTAATAAGTTTAAGAAAGAGATTTTAGATATGATTGAATCCGGAAAGAATATTCGTAATATAAATTACGATGAATCATGGGACACGAGTAAATTTGCCATATCAGCACTTTTTCACAAATATCAAGCCCGCGAGAAATGTAGAATACATCGCATACAATTATCAGATAATGAAATCATGTACGAATATGTGGCAAAAACAGTTGCATCTCAATTAAAAGATTGTATTAAAAGAGGATTAACCGTTTTACCAATGATCGTATCATATGAAATATCTGGCGATATTGAACATGCTAATTCCATGGTGTTAAAAGCTGACGAGCGTAAAATTTATTATTTTGAACCCAATGGTGTTTTCTTTTCGGGATGGGAAAAAATTGTTGCGTCATTCTTAAATATTTTAACATCTGAAATGAGTGGCGACGGTAATACATATACTTATGAATTCGTTCAGGTTGTTTGCAACGCTGGGTTACAAAAAAAAGAACTGGAAATTCGAAGAAGAGACAAAGATGTTAATGCCAATGGACGTATTCTTGGGTATTGTCAAATGTGGTCTATATACTTCTTTGATTGTGTTTTGTCTTATCCAAATTTGCCAATAAATAGAATTCAAGATATAATATTTGATACAGCAAAGGGAACAACTGGAATAAGAGACCTTATAACAGAATACATACGTGTCACGTTGAAAAATATACATAAATATTTAAAAGACAGGGGTATTAAAAATGCTGAAAAATATAATTTTAGTAATTTACACGAACTTAGATATCACAAAAATATAACACCACCAACATCGGCTTCTTATTCTGATTCATAAATGTGTGACTCAAAAAATATTCACTTTCTTGACACAGTATAATAATTATAGAAATCATCCACTGTTTTATATAAACTCACCTGCTTGCTAATTAAATCATTAATTGCTTCGTCCGTAGTTTCTTTTTCCACTCCTCGCGTGCATGACATTACAATATGCACATTATAACCATATTTTACTGCATCTAGTGCCGTAAAATATACGCAATAATCCGTCGCTAACCCAACCAACACAATATCCGTTATTTTGTGTTGTTTCAATACATTGAGCAGTTCCGTCTTTTCATATTTATTGCCAAACGCATCGCCAAATCCACTATAACTCTCTACTTCTGCATTTTGTCCTTTGCGAATTATAATATCTTTTTTTGTTATAATCAAATCTGGGTGAAAATCGGCTCCATCTGTGTCTTTGACACAATGTTTCGGCCACAAGGTCTGCTCCGTTTTCACTATTTCTTTCTTAATCTTTGTTTCGTATGTGATTTTTTCGTAAGCGTCTTTACCATGTGTTGTATGAAACGACATATGGTTCGGTGGATGATAATCCTGTGTAACAAACGTGGGCATTTCATGCACATATGTAAAACGCAATTTATTGATGGGGCCGATTATAGAATTCGCATCATTAATTGCCAATGCACCTCCTTTGCAGAAATCATTTTGTACGTCAATTATACCCAACATGAATTTTTTGTTATTGTGACCAGCCGGTTGCACTTTATTTGAACTTTGATTGTTTCCCATTGTGTTTGTTGTAGTTATATTGCTTGTTATTTGTTTATGTGCAATAAAGCAAATATTTCAATTTTATGCGTGAGGTTATACATACATATTTATTTTGAGTTACTTTTTTTGCCATAGGTTGATGACGAAATATAAACATAATATTGTGATATATTTAGAACCCAGATTTACCCAACAATTCTCGCGCTAATATCAAATTATGCACATTTCGCGTTCCCTCATACGTATTCACCGCCTCCAAATTCATCAAATGTCGCATGATATTATACGCATTACTCACTCCATTACCCCCCAATAAATCCCGGCATATACGCGCCACCACCAACGCATTCTCACAATTTACTCGCTTCAAAAACGAAATTAAACCTAAATTCGACTTCAAATCCGCGAAACTTTCAATCGCCTGCAACGATGCAAACGAATTATTGAGCGAACTCGAATATAGTTCCACACACTTCATTAAATCCCCCTGCACCAATTGATTCGCATTCAGTGATCTGCCGAATTGCACGCGTTCATCCGTATAATCCATCGCCGTATTTATCACATTCTCCATCGCTCCCACCACTCCCCACGAAATACCATATCGCGCCTTATTCAAACACTCAAACGGCCCCCTTAATCCACGCACGTCTAACCGGTTCGCTTTCGGTACCTTCACATTGTCCATATAAATATATCCCGTCGGCGAAGCCAACAGTGACAGTTTTTCTTTAATCTCGGGTGTTTGGATTCCCTCGTGGTCGCGGTCTGCTACCAGACCCATAATTTGTCCCGCGTCGTCTTTGCACCATATGACAAACACATCGGCAATGGGCGAATTCGTTATCCAGATTTTGGAACCATTCACCACATAATAATCGCCTTTTGCTTCGGCACGCGTTGCCATTCCCGCCGGATCCGAACCCGCGCCCGGCTCCGTCAATCCGAAACACCCAATGTATTCTCCCGAATACAATTTAGGCAAATATTTCTGTTTGAGCGCATCCGACCCGAATTTCTCAATGGGATTGATGACGAGAGACGATTGTACAGAATATCCCGACCGGAGTGCGGAGTCGATGCCCTCGATTTGGTAATTGATGAGACCGTAGATAAGCGGTGTAATTTCGTTTTTCTCGTGTTCGAAAATACCAGATTGTCCCCATTGGCGATACAAATTGCGATACCGTGTTGGGTCAAAAAAAAGCAGACTATCCGAAGTGGGATAAGTGGCCTTTGTGATTTTCTGAACATTTTGCGACACCATTTGTTCAATGGGTCCAAGTTTATTGAAATGACGGAATAAATTAGTGTATTTTTTCATGTCTGTACTTACTTTTCTGAATTAATGTTTATGTGTATTTTTCCAGTATTATTTGAAACATAAATCCCATTATTAATTTGTGTTTGTGTCTGTATTTGAATATTGCATGGGCCACAATTATCATGATTTGCCCAATCGATTTTGCGATTCATGCGGTCACAATATTCAATAGTCCATCTGCCTAATTGTTGTTTAATTGGTAGATTAATATCAGAGACAATCCCTCCCTGGTTTTTATCAAGAAGTCGGGACATTGGGAGTTTTGCACGAACAAAGTTAATAATTGTATTCATATTTTATTTATTGTTTTGTTTGGTTGTTGTTTTGTTTTGGTATTTGTTTTAGTTAAAAAAATAAATACAATTTCCATTTCATTTTTTTCACTTTGTTTTTCTCTTGAATAATCTTTTGAATTTAGACCACAATCCTTTCTTCTTTTGTTTGGTTATGGCTCTCGGAGACAAAGGACTTATTTTTCTGGTTTCATCTTTTTTGGATGATGTCATTGATTTAGGCGTTTGAACTTTCTCCGATACAACAACACCTTCACGACTATTACTACGGCCACGACTACTGTTACGGCCACGACTATTACGGTCAGACACACTGGTTCGTCTTCTCGTTCTTGTTTGAGTTTGAGTATATGTAATACACCTACGACTAATAATATCATGTTCTGTATCTTTTTTTTGTATTTTCCTTTTGCGTGTTCCATTTTTACACCGCAATGTTCCCTTCACATAACATCGACCGGTGCGTTTCTGTATTTGGTATCCTTTAGGACAACGAGTCATATATATTAATTGGAGAATAATATGGAATATTTTTGCATTCTCGTTCCCTCCAATAAAGGTCTTCCCGATAAATATTCCTTCACAGTTCTCATATTCTCTCCCGAACCTAATTGTTCTACACTCCCAATTTTTATTTTATGACCCAATACATCAATGAAATTCCCGCGAACATAGATACCATTTTTAGCTTCCAATTCACTAAATAATAACACATCATCAAACGATTCATTATCTTTTGTAGGCATATCTTCTTCACCGGCATCTTGTGTATTATTATCCACTATTGGAACGTGGATAACCCATTTCGCAGAGAATGGTGTAGTTATCGGTGCAAACGGAATAACAGGTGCTGGTTCAGGTTCTGTCGCAGGTAAAGAAGTTACAACCGCATCAGGTGTGACCTCGTTCATTGTTGCAACCCCCTGATTGTCAGCTGTGGCTGTCGGTGTTTTTTCGGCGGCGGGAAATAAACTATCCATGATGGACGGTTCTTTTTGTTCGGGTGTTTTTTCTTCAACGCCAACTGTAGCTGGTGTTGGTGTTTTTTCGGCGGCGGGAAATAAACTATCCATGATGGATGGTTCTTTTTGTTCGGGTGTTTTTTCTTCAACGCCAACTGTAGCTGGTGTTGGTGTTTTTTCGGCGGCGGGAAATAAACTATCCATGATAGATGGTTCTTTTTGTTCGGGTGTTTTTTCTTCAACTGCAGCTGGTGTTGGTGTTTTTTCGGCGGCGGGAAATAAACTATCGATGATGGATGGTTCTTTTTGTTCAATTGGTGTTTTTTCGGCAGGAAATAAACTATCGATGATGGATGGTTCTTTTTTGTCGGTTGCGGTTGCGGGTTGTTTATTCTTATTCACAAACATGGAAAAAAATCCATTTTCTTTCTCAACTTCCTCTTTGTCTTTGGATTCCGTGAGTTGAGGCTTATTGTTGTTCGAAGATAAATCAACGACCATCTCTCCCGATGGTCGGGCGTTGTCAGCTAATCCCATGATGGAACTTATCAAACCTTTTGGTGCGGATGGTTTGGTTTGGACATCCGATTTGGCCGAGGGGTTGAATGCGCGAAACATGTATGCAAAATAACGATATGGATAAGACAACGTTTCAATCGGTTGTTCAGGTGTTGGTTCATAATCCAATAATCCACCGCCATACATGTTTCCAGATTCCAATGTATCTAAATGTATGGTAACATTCTTGAATCCGAGAGAATGAAAAATTTCGGGGTTATAAAATTTTATGTCTAAATCTGAATGTTTGGGGAATTTTATCACGACTTCGGTATCTGTTTTTTCTATTTCGGGAGAGTCAGCCATATTGTTCTATACTTTACCGCACTGTATTATATATACACATCTAAAATGCGCAAATTGGGCTACCAAAGTCACCCCTCCTTTCGTCGGGATTTACCATTTTCCTACATTACCGGAGGTTGAGGAGGGTGTAAGAGGGAACGTAGTTCCCTCTAAAAAATTGAATCAAAATAATTATATGTATCATATTTCTATAACACATATACTCACGTATTATTTATAATAACAAAAACTCAGTTAAAAACTACTCACTACTAACAATCAGACCAGACATGTCTTCCGATTCCGCCTTAGCTACTCAGTATCAGCGCAAAACCGACAAACAGCACATCCTCGATAATCCCGACACCTATATTGGTGCCGTGGAAACCGTGGAAGCGCCCATGTATGTGTATGACGATGTGCTAAATGCTGAAGGTCAAGTGGATTCGGAGAAATCTGGTATTGTTTTGAAAAATATCACCTATGTCCCCGGTCTATACAAACTATTCGACGAAGGCATTGTAAATTGTCGCGACCATGTTATCCGCATGTTGCAATCTACCGCGGAGAATAAGAAACTCGTCACTTACATTAACGTATATGTGAATGACCAGGGACTCATATCCATGGAAAACGACGGCAACGGTATCGATGTTGCAAAACATCCGGAATACGACGTGTGGATTCCGGAGATGATTTTCGGCCAGCTCCGCACTTCAACCAATTATAACAAAGACGAAGAGCGCATTGTTGGTGGCAAGAACGGTTTCGGATTTAAACTCGTGCTTATTTGGTCTTCATACGGCTACATTGAAACGGTGGATCACGTCCGCGGTCTGAAATACTGCCAAACATTCCACCGCAATTTGGACGAAATATGTCCCCCCACTATCACCAAATATAAGGGCAAGCCATACACGAAAGTTGTGTTTCAGCCCGATTATGCGCGATTCGGCATGCCCGGTGGTTTATCCGCCGACATGTTGGCGCTCTTTAAGAAACGCGTCTATGATATTGCCGCTGTAAGTGAAAAGAAACTGAAAGTGTCATATAACGGCCAACCAGTGGGCATCAAGAATTTCCAGCAATACATTGACCTCTACATTGGCGACAAGACGGAGGCGAAACGCATATACGAAGAATCGAACGAACGTTGGGAATATGCAGTGGCACTCTCGGAAACACACGAATTCCAGCAAGTGTCGTTTGTCAATGGTATTTGCACATTCAAAGGCGGGAAACACGTCGATTATGTGTTGGGCCAAATCGTGCGCAAGTTGTCAGATTATATCGAGAAGAAGAAGAAGGTCCGCGTTAATGCCAACGCCATCAAGGAACAACTTATTCTGTTTGTCCGTTGCGATATTGTGAATCCCGCGTTTGATAGTCAGACCAAAGATTACATGAATACGCCCTCGACGAAATTCGGGTCGAGTTGCACCGTTTCGGATGCATTCATCGAAAAAGTGGCTAAAATGGGCGTCATGGATTTAGCCTGTTCTTTAACCGAAGCCAAAGAGAAGAAGGCAGCGGCACGCATGACCGACGGCACGAAAACCAAGACCATTCGTGGTATCGCCAATTTGATTGACGCGAATTTCAGTGGCGGACCACAGTCGAAAGATTGCGTATTGATTTTGTGCGAGGGATTGAGTGCTATGTCTGGTATCGTGTCTGGTTTATCCGCTGCGGATCGCAACACGATTGGCATTTATCCCCTCAAGGGTAAATTGCTAAATGTTCGTGGCGAAACGGCGGCGACCATTGCGAGAAACAAAGAAATCACGGATATCAAGAAAGTGCTTGGTTTAGAGAATGGACGCGAATACAGGAGTCTGGACGATGTGCATCGTTATTTGCGATATGGCAAGGTGATGATTATGACGGATCAGGATCCAGATGGCAGTCACATCAAAGGTTTGTGTATTAATCTGTTTCACAGCGAATGGGCGTCGCTCATTAAGATTCCCGGCTTCGTGTGTTTCATGAACACACCCATCTTACGTGCTCGCAAGGGTGCGCAGACCAAACTGTTTTACAATGAAGGCGAGTATCGCGCATGGAAACAGGAAATTGGTCATGTGGCGGCGAATACTTGGACAATTAAATATTTTAAAGGTTTAGGTACTTCGGGTCGCGACGAATTTCGCGAGTATTTTGCCAACAAGAAAATCGTGGATTTCGTCTATGACGGAGTGGAAAGCGACAAGTCCATCGACAAAGTGTTTAATAAGAGCCGCGAGAGTGCGAAGATGCGCAAAGACTGGTTAATGAATGTGTATGACAAGAACGTGTTTCTTGACACCAATAAACCCGCCGTGAAATACCAGGAATTCATTGACCGCGAGATGATACACTTTAGTACTTACGACTGTGCTCGTTCGTTGCCAAATGTGGTGGATGGTCTCAAGATATCTCTCCGCAAAATTCTGTATTGCGCATTCAAACGCCGTCTCACCAAAGAGATGAAGGTGGCACAATTCGCGGCGTCAGTGGCGGAAAATAGTGCGTATCATCACGGCGAGGCGTCACTGAACGGTGCGATAGTTGCAATGGCGCAGAATTTTGTGGGGTCAAACAACATTAATCTGTTGCAGCCAAACGGCCAATTTGGTACCAGACTACATGGTGGAGACGATTCGGCGAGTGAAAGATATATATTCACCCAGTTGTCGGATATTACACGCGCTATATTCCCTGAAGCGGACGATGCAATATTGACGTATTTAGAAGATGACGGAACGCCGGTGGAGCCAGAGTATTACTATCCCATCATTCCGATGGCGTTGGTGAATGGAGTAGAGGGTATTGGCACGGGATATTCATGTAGTATTCCGTCGTTCAATCCGATGGATATTGTGGCGTATTTAAAGAAGAAGTTGCTCGCGGAATCGACGGAAGGAATGGAGTTTGTGCCATATTACAGTGGATTCAAGGGCACAGTAACACGGGTGGAAAAAGACCAGACTAAGTATTTAGTGAAGGGAACATACGTGAAAACGGGCGCGGACAAGATTAAAATTACGGAATTGCCGGTGGGGACCTGGACGATGCCCTATATCCAAACGTTGGAGGAGATGATGGACGGTTCGGTGAATGAGAAGACGGGTAAGAAAACGGCGGCACAAATTAAGGATTTCGTGTCGGTTTCAACGGAATCGGTGGTGGATATTGATGTTACTCTGAATCGCGGGGATTTAGCCAAGTTGGAAGCGGAGGTGGATGCGCAAGGAGTGAATGGCGTGGAGAAACTGTTAAAACTGACCACGACGGTGAGCACAGCCAATATGCACATGTTTAGTCCGGATATCAAGATACATAAGTATGATACGGTTGCGGAGATTATAGATGCGTATTTTGATGTGCGATATGGCGCGTATGAGAAGCGCAAGGCGTATTTGGTGGAGAATTTACGGGCGAAATTGGTGAAATTATCGAATCGCGCCAAGTATATTGTGGAAACGCTGGAGGGCAAGGTGGATTTGCGTAAGAAGAAGGCTCAGCAGGTGGTGGAGTTATTGCAGACGCGGGGGTATGTTCAGATAGACGACGGATACGCATATTTAACCAAGATGCCTATGGATAGTGTGACGGAAGAGAATGTGGCGGCTGCGTTAAAAGAGAAAGCGGAAACAGAAACGGAGTTGGCGGAATTAGAGGCGACAACTTGTGCTCAAATGTGGATGCGGGAATTATATGTGTTTGCTTCAAAATATGCCGCAAAACAGACACAATTACCCGACCAGAATCAAAATCAAAATCAAAATCAAAAGCCGAAGCTCAAAATTTCGGTGCGAAAAGGTAAGTAAGTAAAAAAAATATGTGATAATACTGTAAGCATGAATTACAGTAATATTATTACAACATTAAAAAGTGTGACTAAATTAAATCCATGCGTTTATAGCAGCGCACTTTTTTTGTTGAATTCGTGGTTATGTGCATATTACGGTTTCAATGTTTATGCGGCGTTGTTTGGCATACTGACAATCACTTCGCTGTTGTTTCACACAACTCCGAGGAATCATCCACATAAAATATTTTTTAATGTGATGGATAAAATCGCGGTATTTTCAGTGGTGGTGTATGGAGCATGGACATTGTGGAATAATTGGAATAAATACAGTGTTAAAGCGAGATTTCTGGTGATTGCAACATTTTTAAGCACCATAATTTTATTCAGTGTGGGATATATGTTTGCAATTTTCTGCTATGACCCGGTTTGGGGCGATGTCTGGCACGCATTATTACATATAATTAGTGTGGTGGGTCATGCATTTTTGTTGATATTAATGAGAGTGTATTGAAAATATTAGATAAATAATTAATCTTGCTATATTCTATCATTACGACACATGGGGTTCATTCATACCGATGAAATATACGGATTCGGTTGGTCATTTTTAGACGGTAGAAGTTACACACACATAATCAGCGACGAAACCAGAAACGATACATCGAGAATCATATACGAAAAATTATGTGCATTAAATGAACGCGATTATTCCGTTGCAAATTACATGTTGTATCGCAAATGTTACTCTACATACGATAATTCCACCGAAGCACCTTATTGCTACCTTTGGATTCCCACCGACATAAATAATTTTATGATTCAATTAGAAAAAACACAATTGTAAATACTGTGACTATATTCCGGCAATCCACACTAATTAATACCGCATTTAATACGGTATTAATCTAAATGCGGAAGGTTATACCCATGAAAAATATTATATACGCCATTACAACACTTATATTAATTGCAATCTTTTTTCTTTTTATATACATAATAATAAAACCCCCACCTCCATTGGTAAGTGGGCATATACTTAGTCGAGATGGGGTGCAACGGTTTGGTGGTGTTGTGAATGAAGAAACTGTGTATAAATGGCAACAGTTAATTCGGGAGAAAAAACACGACCAAATGTTTCGTCATGTGCAAGACCATCGACCTTTGCGTGAATTAATGGACCGTGTATTCTCTCCCGAATACGAACTTCAAGATTACTATTGGGTCATTGAAAAAGCGGGTGTGCATACGTGTCATCGTGATAACAATGGCACGTTTTTTAATACGGAGAGAGGGCAGAAACACAAATCATACACAATGTTGCTGTATTTGGAACCAATGGAACGGGCAATAGGTGTAATACCTGGGTCACATGTATCATTAGATGAAGGTGCGTGGAATTTTCCGGAATCTAAATTGGAAGAAATCGCGTGTAATTCGGGAGATGTTGTAATATTCGACGCGAATTTAATACATGTTGGCACAGTATTGGAAAAACGCGACCATTTGCGGGTGCAATTAAAAATAACACATCGCGATGACCGCAATGTATTGGGGTATTATGAGAATTTTCACAAGGTGCAACAACGAGAGCCACATATGCCGCTGCAGATACGCAAAATGCAGCGGGATTTAAGTTGCATGGTGCCCAAAATATCGGACTGGACGCAGACGGAAAACATTCGAACCGCGAGAGGAACATCGCAGGGGGTGGATGTGGGTTGGAAACAGCGCGCATTCTCGACGTTGTTTTATGGCTCTCCCGATTTTTATGATTTGAAAGATTCAGGAGGTTCGTAACTGTTGAAAAATGAGAAAAATGAAATTTATTTTTTGAATAGAAAACAAAACATAAACTAAACATACAACTATTAAAGCACAAAAATGACCATTGAAAACAAACAAATAACGATTGAGGACTTGTCGCAGTATTATGCCAACGGACAATTGGTGAAACCCAGATTGAATCGCGATTTGCGCTGGGATTTTAATCATACGAAACTGTTTTTAGAATTTACATTCAAAATACGTCACATTTTAACGCCATTTCTTTGCACCCAGACTATTGTTACTAATGGCGCATGCAGTAAATACATATTCAGTGTGTTCGATGGAAACAATCGCATGAATGCCATATTCGCTTTCTTGGCCAAACCATTAAAATATATGACAAGTGTGAATAATGCATTAAAACATGTGTTGCGTGGGAAACCAGACGGTGACAAAATCTGCCAAATTATTGAAAATATGTCCTATGCGGAAATCATGAATACAACAAGTTTCACTATGTTGTGTCGCAAACACAATAAAACGTCGAATCCCAGTCAAGATATTGACATGTTTGAATGGTTTAAAAATAACGAAGACCGCGACGGCACCATTGAGAACGCTTACAATGAAATACACCAATCCGTAAGCGATACGAAATTCAACAACGTGAAGCTGACTCTGACTGTGTTTTCCGACATGACGGACGAGGAAATTGTGGATATTTTCCAAAATATAAACACATCCGGCGTTGAATTAACGCCGCAAGATATTTTGAAGGCGACGTCATCACTCACCAAATATCGCGCGGATGAAATAACGGAATTCGGTAATATTGCTAAATATTACAAAGAATATGCGGAAGCGCAAGAGGAAAAAGAGGTATTAGAAACGGGTATGGAATACACCTCCCTATCTGGTTTCGAAATTCTGTTTGGATTGCAATTGTGGATGCACCGTGATTATTCAAACGTGGTGGATGTGCCAGGGAAAGGTGCAGTGAAAATGGATTTGATTTTCAAGTTACACAAATTATTTTGCGAGAATGTGCGTGTGAAAAACAAAGACCGTATGAATTGGTTGATTCAAATATTTATTGATTCGGTGAAATACATGCACGGCGTTTATAATAAAATGTATGGTTTGGTCTCGTCGTTTGATAAACTGGGCTTGACACTGAATAAGCAGTTTGCTTTGCACGTGTGGTTTATATCGAGAAGTGAAGCATCATCCGCGAAATTTGACGGTGATTATTTGTCCGTGTTGTTGTATGATTCTCTGTGTCAATTCATCAAAGATAAATCCGACAAAAAAATCTTCGACGATTGCAACCCGTTGGCATACCACACCGGTGGTGAATACATTATTGATTTGACTGGAACTATAAAAGAAACGGGAACCGTTGAGACAATACCATCCAGTTCGCAAATTTCGCGTGTGATGAAATATATATTGAATAAGAATATCGTTCCATGTCATTATGCGGATAGAAAGCGTCAATACAAACCAAATAAAATGGAAAGTTTATTATTGAATTTGTATTATTATAAACACGTGCCTCCACATGTGCGCGAAGAATCGATGGATTTGGACCATATAATTCCTATATCAACGAACGGATGGTCGGGAGAGCTGGATATTAATCGCATTGGAAATAAAATGATGATTAATAAGCGTGTGAATATACGGAAAGGGTGCCGGAATTTGACGGATGCTTTCATTAAAGAGAACAAATTGACGTATTACAATTATCCCACGGAAGCAGAATATGCTAAAATTGTGGTGAATGGAGTTGTGCAACAAGAGGAATATAACGCGTTTTGTCAGAAAAGAGAAGATGCGTTTATCGATTATGTGGTAAGTATATTATAATTGAATAGCTTGATTATTAGCAAGAATATTCATTGTTTTTTTCAATAGCCTGGTGATAGTGTCTTTTTGTGCTTGATTATATGCTCCAGACGCTTGACTTGTCATTAAATACGCTTCTAATGCATTCAACACGGTTATTTTGTTTTCAGTAAGTGCATTGTGCGTTTGTTTTGGGCCACATGAAGGAAAGGCATTTGGCGGTGTATTTGCATAACCAATAATCTTATTTGTTTTTGTGTTTTGAAGCAACCAAACATTCGTATTTGGGAATGGTATCGCTTTCGTTGCTCTTACCCATTTCGTATCACCACATATAATCTCATTCTTTATAACGGGAGAGGGAGCTGGTTGTGGCTGAGGTTGAACAGGTTGTGGCTGTGGCTGTGGCTGTGGTTGAACAGGTTGTGGTTGAACAGGTTGTGGTTGAACAGGTTGTGGTTGAACAGGTTGAGGTTGAACAGGTTGAACTTGAACTTGAGGTTGGTCTAAACCTTCTTTAAAAGCACTTGACAATGAAGGTGTTGTGAGTGATAATATAATAATAGAAATAAGAAATAGGATGATTCGTATATTCATATATAAATCATGCAGTTAATTTTACACCTTTAACATTCTGTGGAATTGGTGTATCCGTCCCAAACGATGCCCAAATCACGGGCCCATTTACCTTTGGCACAATCCGCGGTCATGCCTGGGTATAATTGCGACCATTTATTTGATTTTGGATTGACTTTATGTACAGCAGGATCGTCAGTAGTAACATAATATATACTTGTGTTATCTGGTGTTGATGGGGGAGACGGCGCCGCTGTAATTGTAGAAATAAGTAATTCACCAGTATTTACACCACTATTAAATCTGCATCCACTTCCATCAAATTCCCAATAATCTGGACAAGGGCTTCGCAACGGCGCCTCCGGTTTGGCTTTAGCCGAATACATTAATAATCCCACCGCGGTGAGCATAAGAATTAAAAGCACGCCAATGGCGCCCAAGACAATCATGTAAAATTGGTCCATCTATATTCTACGTGAATTTTATAATCCCATGTCAATTACACTTCCATACGAAAGCGTTGATCGGGTCCATCAAATTTTGGATATGGAAAAATACAATGGCCGCGTAAATTTAGTCGAGCCAACGGACAAAGATGCGAGATTTAGGATGCAAGAAAAGGTCCATGTGAGAAATACGGCCTCGAACTATTATGACGCCCTAAATGGTCAATTGGAATTCAATGTGTTGGCACAAGTGTTTTTTTCGGCGGAAAATATCCAAATCATTCAAAACGGCCTGCGCGCTGGCGTGCATGCCATGTCCGAAGGCCGTTTCATCGTCCCGAATCAGAACATCGACACACTTAAAATAATCATGCGCAGTATATATTTGCAATATGCCAGACATATACCAGATAAAATCACCGAAGAAGTCGAACGGCTAAATACAATGGTATTGGATTATGCCGTGCCCAACGTGTATGGCGAGGCCGTAGCCTACATGAATTATATTCGTGACCAAAGCACACTCGTAACCCCGCTGCAAATGCCGCAAAAGAGTGACCGAGTATATAAACAACTGGAAACAATGGCCAGACCAGGTCACTATTAAGGTGCAAAATAATCCATTTCACCCGGGAGTGATTAATCAAACCAGAGTTTAATGCGTTCTGCGTTTGGATCGACGTATTTCCGGTATAAATTATTGAATAATAAACTTTCTTTATTATTATATTTTTGCAACAACGCATCGACCTCGGCGATTTTATCTGGGGCATAATGGTTATACCAAGCAATGAAAAAGGTGCGAACATCAAACATGTCAGTCATGCCGGATAAGGTTTCTGCATAATGTGTCTCAATTTCTTCCAAGGTTTCTTCCGCCCCCGATTTATCTTGTAAATTATACACATAATCAATGAGTATTGCTGTGCGCAAATACAATTCGATTCCGCTAAAGTGACGCGACATGATATCAAATATTTTGCGGTGGTTTTCTGTCTCGAAATCAAACACATCTACTGTCTCGGTGGTTCGGCTAGATGAATATAATTCCTCTTCCTCCTCTTCTTCTTGTTCCAATTCGGGAATGCTTGAGGATGCAACACTCTCACTTTGGCTTTTGTCACTTTGGCTTTTGTTTGTGGTTTTCGGCGCTCCTCGGGTTTGGGGAATAAATCCACTATAAACGAAAGATAATATACGAGGTTCTTCATTGAAGACGTGTGTGATTCTATCTAAACTTATTTCGTTTTGCAACAAGGAAACATTTATATCTCCTTCTTTTTGTGGTAGAATCATTTCCATGATTTCGTATTTCAATCCGCGTAATTTTTGTAATTCGGGCAAATAATTATCAATGTATTTTTTCATGGCTTCTTGATTGGACAGTTCATCAACGGTTTTATTCAATTCCGTAGCAATATCATACAACGTTTGCAATTTTTCAGCAATAGCTTGTTTTCTGACTTCACTGAAATAGGTTTCATTGTATAGATTCAAATAATGATTATAATAATATTTTACATCTTCATAATTTTCAATCAATAATTTAAATTTCTCCGCTGCTTCAGTTTCAGACATATATTTAAATAGAGTATCCATTTTGTGTCGAATAATCATCTCTTTACATCCTTCCAAATCTTTCGCAGCAGATTGCACCTCGGTATTCACTTTCGTGTGGATTCCGGTAAATATTGTTATATTTAAATTACAAGGATTCGTGGTATCTCCACACTTGGCGTATAATTTATGATTTTTCTTCTGCATGAATAATGTTCCGACTGGGCGAGAACATTGAATACACAAAGGTCTCACGGACTCAAGCGCACGTATTCTGTCTTCTCGTGTTTTTTTGGATTCATACGCACTTTCCAACATTTGTAATCGGGAAGATTCGTATTTGGATTTCAGTATGTAATACATATTTAATGACTGTTCGTAATCGTGTCTTTTTGCAGCGTTCTTCGTATTTTCACTTATCGTGGGTGAAGGCTCACTCAAACTTGCATCAATCTTCAAATCTTTAAGTGTTATTGGACTATTCGCGATTTTGAGGTTTGGATTATGTAAAGCATGCAACGTTTTCAATGCTGGAGCATTAACTAAATCCAAGAAGGATAAACGATTATTATTCACATATAATTCAATTAATGATTTGGGCAACTTGGCAGGCTCAGAACTTTTGACAGCAATGACTTCTTGTTTTCCATTTATTTCAACATACTTGTAATGATTTTCAAGATAGCTGAATTGTTCGAGAAGATTGTTATTCAGTGTGGCTTTTTTCAAATTGCTGTAACTCGTTAAATCTATATATCGTAATCGGTTATTGGAGAGATTGAGTTCTTCAATATAGGGCATATTGACGCTATTCCATGTTTCAATGTGTTGGTCTGTTGCCTCTAATACACGTAATTTCAACGGCGGATTAGGAAAATATATTTGTTCCACAGAACCTGGAACAGAAAACACTATTTTTTGAACATTTGACAACCCATACAAATTTAAATCGATGGACAGCTTGCCATACATGACAAGATTTATGTTTATGGTTGTGATGGTTTTGGGTAGCCCATACAATAGTTGATTGAGCTGGTTTTGTGACTGCGAGTCTTGTCTCATACTCACTCCAGGTGGAATATAATCTGGCGAATTTGGTATGGGTGGTGAGTTTGGTGCAGGGGGTGTTCCTGGTGGAGTGCCAAGTATTTGTTTCGCATAATAATTTGAGTTATTAGACGGGTTGGATGCTTCTTTATTATCATAATATTTCTCCGATGATTTGTAATCATTTCCAGTGAAATCAGTAACATTGGGTCCGGGAATATAATCAGAAATAAGCGTATTTTTAATATTCAGCGTATTTACAGTATCACTTAATGTTGAAATATCTCGCAAAGGATTGTCGTTGAGTATGGCAATTTTCAAACTGGGATAGCACTGTTTGGGGTTGTTGGTTGGGCATTTGTCCATGATTAACTCGCTTAATTGATTGTGACTCAAGTTCAAACTTGTCAATGTAGGCATATATGATGGCTTAAAAACTTCCAAATGTTGATGTGTGATAATGAGTTCTGTGATTGTTTTATGCGGCGGAATCATGAGTCGGTGAATTGTGCCAGGTGTTTCTAAAGATAATTTTTTCAGATTTGCAAATTTGGGAAGTTCAAAGAACACAAGCGGTTTAGCATCCTGCGCCGCTATATATTTATGCACAGCATCATCTCCTTTGAAACTAAAGTCAATTTCGATTATTTCTGTGTCTTTATCCGTATTTTTCAAATAGTCATCCAATCTTTTCTGGTCATCCATTATTGTTATTTATATTAAAGACATTTATAAAATTGAATGTTTCTCACATGCAAAAATCATTCTATCAATCTAAATAACCATGTCATCATACAAAAAAATCCCATCTCTTTATTTTGTTGCCACCGGATGTTTGCATCCCGAAGAAACATATGACCAAAATATTCACATGTTTGGAGATTTGCGAACCCGGAATCTGTTTGCTCAATATTCCATGGAAGATATAACAGATTATCTTAATCAAGATATTGCATGGCGTGTGTCGCTTCATTCTCAAACCGGACGACATTTACCGTCTCTGAAATACGTTTTAACAGGTACGTTGCACGAAGATGAGCCATTTGACCCCAAAATACATAATTCATTGAATCGCAATGTGAGATACGCAGCCGCAGACAACATAATTCATTACTATGAGTTTGATTCATTCAATCTTTAATCACCTGGTCGTATTCACTCCCATGTGATACGACTATTTTGCAAAGCAAAATAGTCTTAAAGATACAATCTCTATGAACTGAAGTTACACTTCAGTAGAATAGACCTTAATATCACCACACTTCCACTTCCTTCTGTTCCACCCGAATAAACAGTGGCTGAATATAAAGGCTTTATATTCAGCCGACAATATATAACCCCCCAAATAAAACAAAAAATGAAAACCAGTTGTTTTGTTGCCGCCGTTTTGGCGATTGGTCTTTTAGGCGCCACTTTTTTCACCATGTCCATATCCAAAGAACAGTCCGAGGGTTTGCGTCGCGTCCTCTCTCCCGAAAAAGCGCAAAAATACGAGGAAATATCCAAAGAACGTGCGAATATTTACATGACGGGTCTCATGATTGGTATTGTGTTGGCGTTGATTGTATTATATTATGCGCGCCCCAGCAACATGTTTCATCGCGTGATGATGTCTTTAGCTATCGTGTTGGTTACATCGGTGTTCTATTACACACTTGTGCCTAAAACCGATTATATGATTCGACATTTGAATTCAGAGAAAGAAAACCGCGCGTGGTTAGAAGTGTATCGCGGCATGAAGACACGTTATGTGTGGGGATTTGTGTTGGGCACGACCGTTGCAGTGCCATTAGCATATACATATTGCTGATCTTCAATCACTTGATTGAATTCAATCGTGTGTGAAATCATCAATATCAAACATGTAATATCACAAACGTTGCACGAGGTCAATCATTGATTGATCTATGGACTGTATTATTTGAGGTGCATTATTTAATTTAGGCACATAAATATTTATAAACATGGTTATATTTATCCATTCCCCCTCATTATTGTGGGTCACATCTAATTGGAAAATATCTTTTACTTCATCATTTAAATAAAACCCTCCATAACCATTACTATATAATTCAATATTGAATTTCTTTGTGAATTCTACAATGGATTTTTCCGTGTAATTATTGAAATTCATATTTTGTATATTTTTTATTACGTACAAATTTGGATTATCACTCAAACATTCCCATTTATTATTTTCATTTTTTTGCTTGCTCCAGCAAAAATAACATAAATTACACCTTTTTTTCGTTAAATACCCTTCTATTTGTTTAATATCGTTCAGATTTACACCAAAAAATGAATTGAGTGTCAATAGTCGGACCATATAAGGATCAAGTTCATATGTTTTATATCCAAGAGATGTAAAATTCTTATTTAACTCAGAGTATTCTTTCATCAACGAAGAGATTTTATTCTTATTCTCGTGCAATAAACGAATATTATTTTCAATAATTGAAATATTCCTTTTACATAAATCATATTCATGTGTTTTAATATTAAAAGTATCGTATTGTATAACTTCTTCATAATCACAATACATTACTTCCATTTCGAAAATAAACGCGTATTTGCTTGTTTGAATCACATTGAATTTATGTTTTTTTTTCAAATCCGGACGCATATCATATCTATATTCTCCGGAGTAAATATCCTTTAAAAAATAAATATTTATTTCTTCATTTAATTGTTTTATTTGTTCAAGTAAAACTGGAATATAATTTTCCAATAAACATGAATCGACATACGCCTGACACTCAGTATCCAGGGAGGTATGGTCTTTGACAAGTCCCGACTGCCAAGGAGGGCAGTCTTTGACAAACGCCCGACCATCGGAGGGATGGTCTTTGACAAACGCCCGACCATCGGAGGGATGGTCTTTGACAAAAACACCTTTCATTAATGCATCACTTGTTAATGTAAATTGATAATTATCATCGAATAACATTTTCTTCAGAATTTTACAAGGAAATCCGTTTGAAGTAAAATTATTCGAATAATCCGAACAAATGCATGTGCGAAACACGGTTTTTTTTATAACGCCAAAGCTACTCAGTAATTCAATAATTCGACCACGTCCTTTGTCTGATTCTGGTTCATTATATAAATGTACTTTTGTTTTTATAAAATTATTCACTTCATCCAATAAATTATCAACTTCACGCACATAACTCTTGTTATATTCCAAATCTCTGTTTAATACATTAATTTCATCCGTCAATTCTACTAATGGGTCACATATATTTGAAATATTCAATGCTTTTAATTCTGTTTTTATTCTAGCATATTCCTCGCGAAACTCATTCAAATTCATTTTTAACAATACTTACATAAATTTCTTTATATTTATTTATTTAAACTGAACGCCGGTGGAGGCAGTGGCAAATCGGTAATCATGCTCGAATATTCTTTGGCTGCTTCTTGAATTCTTTTGTTCTCTTCCTGATAAAATCGGATTTTCGACAATACATATTCTTGGTCTTTCAAAATTTTATAATTGGCTTCCTCTTTACTCGGTTTGGACTTATAACGATAATATAGGATAAACCCAAACACGGATATAAATATCACAAAAACGGCAAAATTAAATACGATTGAATAATATTTCATTCGGGTTTCATGACTCTTCTGCAGTGCCGACATTAAAAATGATTTGGTTGTGGTGTCAATTAAATGCGACCCCATCTCTGTGGCGGCCGAATTTGCGACGTGTTTCGTCGGTGCATCCAGTTTTGTGATACCGAAATCTAAATAATTCATATTTACACTAAATAATTATACTTTTACCACAAAAATTAACATAAACGTGTTTTTCGTAGTCACATTAAAAAATATGCAAAAATTCGAAGATTTAGATTTTGAAAAACATTTATATATTGATTGTGATGGAAGATTCACAAAACTTGAAACATGCATTCAACACCAAAAACAACGACGCATACCAAATCCAGGAATTTGGAATAAAATAAATAATTGTGTGTCAAAACGAAAGAAACTGCAATATAAAACACCCCTTCTCCCAACCTTATCTCATGCAGAAATAAAAAATATTGAACGTTTGTTGCCAAAGAAATACGGAATACCAAAAGATTTATACAGGTATCTGACTAGAGTGTCCCGTGAAATAATAATTACAGATCAACATGTTATTTGCGAAATAGGTGCAAATATTTTAGATAAAATTATTGATATTAATGAAATTGATAATAATCCTTTGAATAAATTGAATCTGAAAGGAGTGTTAATTGGTCGTGTAAATCATAAATACGATGGTTACGGAAACGTAATTATTTGTTTAAATAAAGGATTGTATTATGGAACAATTTGGGTTGAGTATGACGAATACACAAATTATGAAGAACTCTGTTTAGAATCATTTATTTTGAATGAATTCTTCAATCCTTAATTGTTTTTCAAAGCAAAATAAACAAATCACTTTATTATTAAGAATAATGAGAACACACATAACGCAAATGTTTATTACCGGCATCATCGGAATCATGATTGGGTACATTTGTTCGTGTTTCTTTCACGTGTATGATGATGATGACGATGACGATGATACTGTAATTATAGGTCTGTAAA